>Ga0163144_10000330_pt1 | contig 109557 bp, 90 predicted proteins | sample OliLak19BULKMAT1_FD_123175 | JGI IMG/M metagenome (GOLD analysis project Ga0163144, IMG submission 123175) | Freshwater microbial mat bacterial communities from Lake Vanda, McMurdo Dry Valleys, Antarctica - Oligotrophic Lake LV.19.BULKMAT1 | ecosystem: Environmental > Aquatic > Freshwater >...
GACCCAGTGGACCCAGTGGACCCAGTGGACCCAGTGGACCCAGTGGACCCAGTGGACTCAGCGGCCGGATCTTTCGCGCGTCCGCACTGCGTCAAGAAGAACGACGCCACGAGGAGCAGCGAGACAGGTCCGGCCGCCATCGCGCCGGCCCAGAATCCGAGTCGGAAGCCCGAACGAGGGCGCGCCGCGGGGGGTCGAGTCGAGGTCATAGCTCACATCCGTGCAGTAAGAGGTGGTGAAGACACGCCGACGCTTCCGCGCTTCCGCGAGACGACGCCCGCGCGCGCCGCCGCTCGCCGCCGCCGCCGCCGCTCGCCGCTCGCCGATCGATCGCGCCGGTCAGCCCTGCGTGACCAGCACCTTGATCTTCGCCTCGACGTCCCGGAACAGCTTGACGCGGATCTGGTACACGCCCAGCTCCTTCAACGGTTCCTCGAGTTGGATGGCGCGCTTGTCCACCGTGTGGCCGGCCTTGGCCGCCGCGTCGGCGATGTCGGCGTTGGTGACGGAGCCGAACAGCTTGCCATCTTCCCCCGCCTGCACCGTGATGGTGAGACTGAGCGTGCTGAGCTTCTGGGCCACTTTCTCCGCCGCACTGCGCTCCTTGTTCTCATTGATGCGCCGGCTGCGCTCCCGCTCCTGGAAGACCCGCGCCGCGGCGCCGGTGGCTTCGAGCGCGAGCTTGCGCGGCAGGAGGAAATTGCGCGCGAATCCGGGACGGACCCGCACGCTGTCGCCGCGGTTACCGACGCCGTCGACGTCTTCCAGCAAGATCACTTCGGTCTGCATGCCGATTCACTCCTCGCAAAGTTTCGCTCGTGACCCGTTGGCCTCAACCAGCGGGCCTTGACGAGCGGGTCGGGACTACCGGTACGACTCGCTCACGAACGGCAGCAGCGCCAGGATCCGGGCGCGCTTGACGGCGATCGTGATCTGCGACTGATGACGCGAGCAGTTGCCGGAGATCCGGCGGGGAACGATCTTGCCGCGGTCGGTGATCGCCCGCTGCAGCCTTCTCTCGTCGCGGTAGCCGACGAATCCCACTCGATCGAGACACAGCTTGCAGACCTTCTTGCGCGGTCCGCGTCCGTCCTTCTTCATGCGCTACTCCTCTGTTCCCCGATATCTCATCGCTCAGAGACGATCCGGGGCTAGAGCCCCAGTTCCCCTTCGACCGCGCCCGGGTCGATGCTCTCTTCGGGAGCGCCCGGTGCGCGCCCCGCCCTTTTCCGCTCGCTCGGCTGCTGCGGCGCGCTCGGCGCCTCGCGCTTCGGCTCTTTCGATCGCGCGCGTCCCGGCCGCTGCGCCGTCCCCTCCGCGCGGCTTCCGGCCGGCAGGAAGACCTCGCTGAGCTGGAACGAGTCGGCGTAGACCTCGACCACCGTGCGTCGCTCGCCTCGCGGACTGTCGAACGAGCGCGAATGCAGGAACCCCTCGACCGTGATCGCTTGGTTCTCTTTCGCCTCGCGCGCCACTCGTTGCGCCAGGTCTTGCCACGCCACCACCGTCACGAACGAGACGCTCTCCCGCTGGCCGCCCCGCGAATCCTGGAAGACCCGCGCGATCCGCACTCGAAACGACGCGACCGGCGCGCCGCCCGGCGTGAATCGCAGCTCCGGCTCCTGCTGCAAGAATCCGGTCAGGACGACGTGGTTGATGCTCGGAAACGAAGCGGGATCCATCGTTCATCGCTCGTGATGTGACTCTGCCGTGAGGTGACTCGGCCGTGAGGTGACTCGGCCGTGACCAGTGAGCCGCGCGCCCCCTCAGTCCTCGATGATCGCTTCGCGACCGAGGTGGCTCCGCTCGCGCGGACCGTCCCGCCGTCCGCCGTCGCGCCGCGGTCCGTAGTCGTCGCTCTCGTGTCCCTCCGGGAAACGCGCGACCGGACCTTCGGCGATCAACGTCAGATGACGCAGCAGTCGCTCGTTCAGGCGATAGCGGCGATCGAGATCGGTCAGCACCGACGTCGGCGCCTCGAAGCGGTAGTGTGTGTAGATCGCGTCGTGCACCTTGCGGATCTCGTAGGCCAGCCGGCGCCGACCCCACCGCTCGATCTCGATCATCCGGCCGCCCGCGGAGGTGACCATCTCGGTGATCGCCGCGATCTCCGCCTCGATCTCCGCCTCGGTCACCGTCGGATGCAGCACCGTCACGCTCTCGTACTCGGTGTGCCCGGTCTTGAGCGCGTTCTCGATCTCGGCGGCGGCCGCGGCCGCCGCATTGGCGATCGCTCGGGCGGCGGCGAGTTCGGCGTTGCGACCAGGGGGGGGAGTAGCTACCGGCGGCGCCGTCGCCGCACCCGGATCGTCGCCACTCTCACTCAGGGGGGTATCTTCGAAATTCAATGGCTTCTCCCGGGACGCATTCACAGAGGAAGGCGCGTCCCGCCGGGATGAGGAGTCATGCTTCCGCGGCGTCCGTCCCGTCCGGACCGCTGCGATGGAACGCGCGCACCAGAACCCTCCGCCCTCAGGGCGTTCGGTTCGGCCAGGCGTGAAGCTCGACGAGCCCGCGGAATATGCCAGGATCGGACCCAGGGCGCAACCCCGGAGGGGGCCCGTGGCGTTCCTCCGGTGCTTTTAACGAATCAGGTGGACCTTGGTCGCCGCGAGCGTCCGCCCATCGGCTCCGAAGGCGCGAACCCAATAGACGCCCGATCGCCCACCGACGAGTTCGCGAATGTCCAGCGACCACCCACTCGCTCCGTGTGCAACGGCGCGCCGCGCCACTTCGGATCCGCTTACGTCGACCAGTTGAACGCCGACTTCCGCGCCTTGGGCCGCGTCGAACCGCAGCACGGAATGCGAACCCGGCGAGCCGAGCACCGTCCACGGCGCGATTGCGAGGCCGAACTCGTGTCCCGACTCCTCCGCGCCGACGGGTCCGAGGACATCGATTCGATAAACAGGTTGGTCCGGCGCGGAGAGCACGAAGAAAGGCTGCTCGGGCGCCGCTTCGAACTGCCACCTGCGGGTGTCGTTTTTCGGGGAAGCAACCGACCCGGCGCTCAAGCCGGCGGCGACCTCTTCCCAGGGATTCGCATCGAGCGGATCGAAAGTGCGTCGAACCCGAAGCTCACCCGTGGCAGGGCCACCCGGAGCCGCCGTCGATCCTGCGACATAGAGCCGCCCCGGATCCCACAGCGGCGACTCGATCCCGATGTTCCCGTACTCGCCGATCCCCGGACCGCCCCCCCCCCCCGATAGAGCCAGTTCTCCCAGACGAGCATGACGTTCTCGGCCAGGTGCACCGTTCGCGACGCGGGGAATTCCTCGTAGCTCAGGTCGATCGAATGCAGCGATTCGAACTGGTGGGACGTATTCACGAACCACGATCCGCCCGCATTGGTCGTTCGATAGAGCGACGACTCGAAGAAGCCTGAGTACCATCCCGCGACACTGCGCGTCGGGTCGGTGTTGGCCGTCTCGAACGCGATGAATCCGGTCGTGGCGCATCCGGAACAAATCGAGACGGTCGTCCAGCTCGCGCCGGAGTTCGTCGTCGTCACGGTCCCTGCGCTCTGCGCCGCGTCGTTCTTGAAGGTCACGTGCCATAGTTCCGGCCGGTCCCGGTGGATGCGCACGTGCCGCAAGAAGGTCTGGGCCGGCGCGACGTACTTCGAATTCCAACTCTGACCGCCGTCGGTCGAAAGCAGGACCTCTCCCTGATTCGCCGCCGTCACGACGATGTTCTCGTCCTGCTCGCCATAGGTCGCGATCGAAGTCACCAGCCGCGACGAGAACCCGATCAGCTCCCAGGCTCCCATGAAGTCCGACGATGTGCGATAGACCCCCGCCGGATCCTGATCCACATCTCCGGTCGAGATCACCACGGTATGCAACCCCACCTCCAGCGCCCGCGCATATGCACTTCCCGCAGGAAGTCCCAGGCTCGTGACATCGGCCGATCGCGCCGCGCCGACACCGAGGCAGCAGGCGATGACGCCTACCCATCCCGACCGAATCACCATCTCGAACGTCCAGGTAACAAGCGACCTGTTCAACACCATTTCAACCTCCGCTCTATCACGTCGAAGGGAGTACTCGGCGGTTCGCCCCCCACCTGCGCCCCCAGCTCTCGAACGACGTCAGACACTCGGAGACAACCGAAGACCCGCGCTTCTCCATTGGACGTCCGAGTCACCGAATCACATGAACCTTGGTCGCCGCGATCGACCTCTCATCCGCACCCACCGCACGGATCCAATAGACCCCTGACCGTCCCCCGACCAGGTCCCGGATATCGAGCGACGGACTCCCCGCGCCCAACGTGACCGACCGGCGAACCACCTGGCTCCCGCGCACGTCCACAACCTGCAACCCGACTTCACCCCTCGGCGCCGCATCGAACCGAAGCATCGGATGCGACCCCGGCGACCCCACCACCGTCCACGGCGCATCGACCAACTCCACCTGCGGCCCGCCGTCATGCACACCAACAGTCTCACTCACATCGATGCGATAGAGTGGCTGGCCAGGCGCCGAGAGGACGAAGACCGGCGCTTCCGGCGCAGCTTCGAATTGCCAGCGGCGGCTGTCATTGTTCGGCGACGGAGCGGCGCCGTCGCACAGTCCGTCCACGACAACCTGCCATGGGTTCACAACCGTCGGGTCAGAAGTACGTCGGATAATCACGTCTCCGCCTGTCGGTTGTTCCGACCCAGCCGTCGACCTCGCGACGTAGACCTTTCCAGGATCCCAGCGCGGCGTCTCGGCTCCGATGTATCCATAGTTCCCAAAAAAATCGAAGTAGCCCTGCCAGATCCAGTTTTCCCAAACGAGAATCGCATCTGAAGCCAAGACAATCGTCCGACTCGACGGGAACTCCTCGTACGTCAGATCAATCGCAGCCCGATCATCGTATTGGTGCGATGTGTTTACAAACCACGATCCGCCCGCGTTGGTTGTCCGCCAAAGAGATGACTGGAAGAACCCAGAATAGAACGCTGCGACTGTTCGCGCAGGGTTGCTGTTCGACGCTTCGATTGCATTGAACGCGCTTACATTGCACCCGGTGCATCGAACGTAGGTTGTCCAGGTCTCACCCGAATCCGTCGTGGTGATGAGTCCGCCGCCGCTGATCGAGTAGTCGACAAACGTAGCGTGCCAGATCTCCGGCTTGTCGCGGTGCAGTCGCACCTGCCTGAAATGGAAATCTGGCGCGCCCACGTACTTCGAATCCCAGCTCTGGCCACCGTCCGTCGACAGCAAAACCTCTGTCGGGTCGTCCGCCAAGACGACGATGTTCTCATCCTGCGCCCCGTGCATCGCGACGGCCGACAGGAATCGCCCTTCGAAGCCGAGAAGCTCCCAGCCGCTGCCAAAGTCGAGCGAAGTGCGGAACAGCCCAATCGGCTCCTGAAGCGTGTTACCCATCGCCGCGACAATGGAAACTACTCCGACATCCGAGGCCCGGATGTACTCGCTACCGGTTGGAAGACTGAGTGTGTCCACGACAGCAGCATGGGAGCCTTCGCCCGCCCCACAGATCCCCACAAAGAGCAGGGTCCGGAATGCTGTCCGACCCGCAAGGGCGATGTGACCTCGCGCGAACACACTTCTGAACATGTCGATCCCCTCATCTAGAAGCGTTGGGCGGAAATGACGCTGGGTCACCTCCGCCCGCCGTCCTGTACGCCTACCGAACAACCACAATCTTGGTCGCCTCGAGCTGCCCGTTGTCACCAAGAGTCCGGGCGAAGTAAATGCCCGACGGGCTGACTCCTCCCTCGCTGAGGTCGAACACGATCGGCCACGCACCAGCCTCAATGTCCCGCTTGCGAGCCACGAGTCGACCTGCCACATCGATGATCTCCAGAGTCCGAATCTCATCCGTTTTCCCGACCGCGAGGATGGAGACTCGTCCATTACCGAGAGATTTTGATGTGAGCGAGGAGAACCGCGGAGTCGCGTCCGGCGGAGGCGCTACCGGCGCCGATGACACGTAGGTAGAGTCGAACTTAGGGTTTTGTGAGAATCCGATTCCGCAAGCCCCTGCTCCGGATACTGCGATTGGATACCAAGCAAGGCAGGTGGTCTCGCTGTTGTCCGTATAGATTTTGTAGGTGAAAGTACGGAGCGTACAGCCGTAATCGTCGATCGTGTTCGGGACGATCTCAGCGTATCCCGTCAGGAGTCGAGCATCGACTTTTTCCTCGTCCGGGAAACCCGTAGAAAGCCGCTTACGGGGCCAGGCGTCGACGATCGAATGGCCGCTGGGAAGCGTCCAGCTAACCGTCACATCGACTTGGTAGACCTTGACCCAGAAGGTTCCCCAGTTGTCATTGTTGCCATTTACACTGGGAACTCGACGGAACTCTTGCTCGCGACTCTCCAAATAGGATCCAGCTAGAGTGGTCTCCGTGTCGTGATGCACGACATTCGGACTCGTTACGAACTCGATCGCCTCGTCGAGTCGAAGCTGACCGTAGCCCCAGTCGTCATCGCGGCCGCCCGCGCCGCGATCCGTGGCGGTTCGCTTCAAGACAGCCGCGACGTCATCCGCCTCCAGGTCGGGTTCCGCTGCCAGTAGCATGGCCGCTGAGGCTGCGGTGATTGGCGCAGAGAACGACGTGCCGCAATGTGCACTGATCGAGTTCTTGCCCTGATACGCATCGTCCGCGGAATAGTCCGTCGTGATGAGCATGTCCGAAGGCGCGGCGATGTCGATGTGGCTTCCGTCGGGGAAACCGGCGACGCCTTTGCAATCATAGCCGGTAGCCGCGATTACGAAATTGTTGTACGCAGCCGGATACGCTAAGCAGCTATCTACACTTGTGCCGGTGCACCAGAGCGTGTTGCCTGATGCCGCCACCAAGATCAGCCCCTTACCGTACGCGTTGCGGTGTGTGTCCCGCTGCGTTACGTCGTAGGCCCACTTTCGAATCTCGGATCCCCAGCTCTCATTGACCACGAGAACGTCGGGATAGTAGTCATAGCTGTTGGCCAGGAGTGATAGTGCTGCAGCTTGGTCGGTCTCGTCGGGCGAGCAGTCTCCTGGATCGACTGCCTTCAACACCACCAGCGCATCGCTCGCGGCGGATCCGTCGGGCCGTGCGACGCTTGCGATCCCTATCGCGTTGTCACCCTCGCCGACCATGACGCCCGCCAGTGCGGTGCCGTGGCCGCAGGGGTCGCCCGAATCGGAGAGCAGAAGGTCGATGCTCCCGTCTAGATCCTCGTGACTATCACGGACTCCGGTGTCGATGAGCCCGATCTTCGTACCCGGTGCGTCGACCACGTCCCACGCTGCCGGAGCGTTGATGTCGTAATCAGCCACACAGCCGGTATCCGCGCCGCAAGTTCCGTCGATGGAGTACGTGGAGCTGGTGTTGTTCAAATACCACTGGTCGGGGTAGTAGTCGTCGTCGGGGGTGAAGTAAAAGGACGACGGAGGAACCACGGCGACCCAGCCGATGCCTGGGGCGGCGCGGAGGACCTCCACGATCTCCTCGGGATCGGTCTCGGAGATGACGGTGACGTGATAGTCGTCGGTTTGGTCGATCAGGTCGACGACGTTGCCGAGGTAGTCGTAGGTGGTCTCGGGCAGGTGGCGGAAGTGCGGGGCGACGGGGCGGAAGACGGTTGCGCCGGCGGTCTCCAGGGCGTCTTCGAGGGCCTCGTTCGGGATGGTTGCGTCGCCGAGTTCGGCGACGAAGGCATCGCCGTTGCCGCCGTCGAGCTCACCGAAGGAGATCGCTTCGGGCAAGAAGCGAATCGAGAGGGTCACGGGCTCGGTCGCCATCGCATCGCGGATTCCGCACAGAGAGAAAGAGAGAAAGAGAGAAAGAGAGAAAGAGAAAGACTGAGGGGGGAAAGAACCTTGATTGTACTGCCGTGGAGTCGGGACGCGTTCCGGCAGTTCTGCGCCCTGCCCGCTGCACGCGTCGATTGCCGGGAGTCGCCGGCTTGGATCTGGGTCACCATCTTGAACCTCCTCGGCGTCGCTACGACGCGAGTGGCTCGAGCGTCGGAACTCCGTGCTCCCTGTTGCCGGCAGGACAGCCCCGAGTCGGTCCGGCGCACCGACATCTAGCCCTGCAAACGGCTCGGAGTTTTAGGTGGCCTTCGGGGCCATGATCCCTGTGCTCGAGTTCGCTACCGGGCGACGCACGGTGGGTGTCGAACTCTTCGATCGGTGCACTTGGTGTCTATGGCCCCGCGCAATTGTCCACCCCCCGCTAGAAATCCGTCAATCAGGAGAATTTCCTCGGCTGGCGATTCAGGCCGACTCCTGTCGGTCTCTCAACTCGGCGGAACGGGATTGATCCGGTTCATCGCGTCATCGACGCCGAGGGCTTGGATCAATTGCACGGCGAGGGCGGCGTCGGCGGCGAGTTGCAGCAGGGCATCGCGGTTTGAGCCTTCGAGTGGCGAGAGGACGAAGTCGGCGAGGTCTTGGCCGGGCTCAGGGGCGCCGACGCCGATCCGGAGGCGCGGATAGGCGTTGCTCTGGAGGGCGGCCTGGATCGACTTGAGTCCGTTGTGGCCGCCGGGGGCGCCTTCGCGGCGGAGTCGGAGGCGACCCCAGGGGAGCGAGACGTCGTCGCAGAGGACGAGGCAGTCTTCGGGAGCGAGGCACTGTGCAGCCAGGAAGGGCGCCACGACCTGGCCGGAGCGATTCATGAACGAGAGCGGCCGGAGCAGCCAGGTGGGCTGGCCGGAGACGTTGGCGCGGAGCCAGTGGAGCGCGCCCTCGCGCTGCCACCGCTCCGCTCCACGCAATCGCTCCAGAGCGAGGAAGCCGACGTTGTGCCGAGTGAACTCGTACTCCGCGCCCGGATTTCCCAGACCTGCGACGACGGATACGCGATCGGGTCGCCGACTCCCGCTCGGGGAGGCGTCGGTCGGCCCAACCGCGTCGTCCACTCGTTCCGACTACTTCTTCTTCTTCGCAGGCGCGGCGGCCTTGGCGGGAGCGGCGGCCTTGGCCGGCGCAACGCCCTTGGCGGGAGCAGCGCCCTTGGCGGGGGCAGCACCCTTGGCCGGCGCAGCGCCCTTGGCCGGAGCGGCCGACGGAGCGCCCTTGCCCGGGGGCACGCCCTTGCCGGCCGGAGCGCCCTTCGGGGCGGCGGCCACGTCGGCCACGGCCGCCTCGGCCACGACCTCTTCGGCGCCCTTCGAGACGATGGCCACGACGACGGCATCGTCGGCATCGAGGAAGGTCATCCCCTCCATCTCCAGGTCGCGCACATGGATCGACTCGTTCTTGGCGAGCGCCTCGATCGAAACGGTGATCTCGTTCGGAATGTCGTTCGGCAGGCACTCGATCTCGAGTTCACGCAGACCGTGCTCGAGCAGACCACCCTCTTTGATGCCGGGCGCGATTCCCTGCAAGACGACCGGCACGCGGACGCGCACGACGTGGTCCATGTCGATGTGCTGGAGGTCGACATGGAGGACGCGCGACGAGATCGGGTCGCGCTGGACTTCCTTGATCAGCGCCTTCATGTCCTGGCCGCCGGGGCCGGACACCTTCAGGTCGATGATGACGTTGCCGGAGCTGACGCGCCGCAGGAGCTGATCGAAGCGCGCGCGCTCGATCGCGATCGCGACCGGACTCTCGCCCACTCCGTAGACGATCCCCGGAACGTTGCCGGCGGCGCGCACCTTGCGGGCGCCCCCCTTCCCCTTGGTCACACGGCCTGTCGCCATCAATTCAACGGTCGCCATCTCGAACTCCTCCTCGGGCGGAACGTTCGCGCCCTCTTCCTGACTGGTCACCTGACACGATCTCTTCGCCCCTCACGCGTCTCACATGGGAGACGCACGAGGTCAGAGGAAGAGGGAACTCAACGACCGCTCCTCGTGGATGCGCCGCACCGCTTCGCCGAAGAGGCGACTGACGGAGAGCACACGCAGCTTCGCTTCCAAGGCCGCTCCGGCCGGGCCGAGGCGTCGCTGCGGCAGCGAATCGGTCACGACGATCTCGCGCACCGGCGCCGATCCCAAGATCTCCGCCGACTCCTGGGAAAACACAGCGTGCGTCGCCCCGACCCAGATCTCGGCGGCGCCGCGCTCCTTCAGTTCGATCGCCGCGCGCGCGATCGTCTTGCCCGTAGAAATGACGTCATCGAAGATGACGACATTCCGCCCCCGCACATCCCCGATCAGGTTCATCACTTCGGCGTCATCCGCGCGGGTGCGCCTCTTGTCGACCAAGGCGAGCGATGCGTCCAGACGGCTGGCGTACGCACGCGCCATCTTGACCGAACCGAGATCGGGCGCCACCACGGTGAGGTCGGGAATGTTCATCTGGCGGAAGTGATCGATCAGCACCGGCGCCGCGTAGAGATGATCGAACGGAATATCAAAGAAGCCCTGGATCTGACTCGAATGCAGATCCATCGTGAGCACGCGGTTCGCTCCGGCCACCGTGATGAGATTGGCCACGAGCTTGGCGGAGATCGGGACGCGGGGTTGGTCCTTGCGATCCTGACGCGCATACCCGAAGTACGGAACCACCGCGGTGACGCGCTGCGCCGAAGATCGGCGCGCGGCGTCGATCATGATGAGCAGCTCCATCAGATTGTCCGCGGGCGCGAGCGTCGGCTGCAGGATGAAGATGTCGCAGCCGCGGATGTTCTCGTTGATCTTCACGTTGATCTCGCCGTCGGCGAATCGACCGACTTCCGCCTCACCGAGATCGACCTCGAGGTAGCGACAAATCTCGGCCGCCAGGCCGGGATTGGCGTTTCCGGCCAAGACTCGCAGCGAATCGATCACGGTCTCGCTCCCTCACTCTCTCTATTGCCGGCTGTTCTGCCGTGGGCGGACGCGACCGACCCTCTCGCTCGATCTGGGGCGGGAGGATTCGAACCTCCGAATGTCGGATCCAAAATCCGATGCCTTACCGCTTGGCGACGCCCCAAGAGCGCTGGAGGATAGCCGAGTCCCCCCCCAGAAGGAACCCGCGCCTGCGGCCCCGAGACAAAGAACGCCCCGAGCGCTGGTCTCGGGGCGCAAACGGCCGGGAATCGCTGCCGAAGAGATCGCAGGGCCCCTACGGGGCGTGCCCCGCCTCCACGAACACCCCGCGCCCTATTTCCTCGTGGTACTTGCCGAGGATCAGGTTCTCCATCCACTGGCGCGTGTCCTGATCGATCGGATGGCAGAGATCCTGGTATCCCCCCTCCGGCTTGCGTCGACTCGGCATGGCGACAAACTCCCCCTTGCCGCCGCGGATCACCTTGATTCCACGCACCACGAAGCAGTTGTCGAGCGTGATGCAGACGAACGCCTTCAGCTTGTCGTCATCTCGGAGCGATACTCGGATCTCCGTGATGTTCATGGACTCACCGCCTCTTCTCGCGCCACCCGAGCGCATCCCCATGGCGAGTCGTAGGCGATCCAGTTGGAGTCGAGGAATCGGACGAGCGACCCAGTTGCGGCCGGTGCGTTCGTCGTTCTTGCGCGTGCCATCCGTGCGCTCTCGAAATCTATCTCCGTATAGATCGCGGCCCCTCGTGTCGCGCTCCGGGAGAGACCGAACAGCCTCGGCGAGCGAAGCGGACGACGCGTGTCCAATGACCTTCTCGCGCCAGCCGCGCCGCCCAGTGGAGCGCGAGCGCACGATCGGGCGCGAACCCGAACACACTCGAACCACTCCCCGAGACGCGGACGAATCCAGAGCCGAGTCTCCCCAACTCCCGGACCACACGTCGGACGGTCGCGTGCTGTTCGAGCACCAGCGGCTCGAGATCGTTCCTCAGCCCGGAGTGTTCCAAACGGCGAAAGTCCATGGAATACGGAGACTTCAGCAACCTACGCAGCGGTCCCAGGGGTGTCAATCCCAATTTGAACGCCTGGTATACGTCTCGTGTGGATACGGTCAGGTTCGGATAGACGACCACCACCCAGCGCGATGGGAGCGGCGGCAACGGCTCCAAGATCTCGCCGCGGCCCGTGCCGAGAGCGGTTCCACCTTCGAGACAGAAGGCGACATCAGATCCCAGGGCGGCGGCGTGCGCCCTGAGGGCGCGACGCGACAGGCCGAGACCGCGCAACGCATCGACGCCCACGAGCACCGCCGCGGCATCGGCCGACCCGCCGCCCAGACCGGCGCCGACGGGGATCCGCTTGTGCAGCTCGATGTGCAACCCGCGCGGTTGTCCCCGCGGAATGCGCAGCCGCTCGGCGGCGCGGACCGCGAGATTCATCTCGGCGGGGCCGAGATCGACCCTCCCCAGTCCGGAGCTACGTGCCGTCAGGCGCACGCCCGGAGACTCTTCCAACGTGAGGTCGAGGCGGTCGCGCAGAGTGATCGATTGCAGCAGCGTGATCAGTTCGTGCCAACCGTCCGGCCGGCGGTCGAGGATCTCCAGCCCGAGGTTCAACTTGGCCGGGGCGAGCACCCGGATCCGATCTCCGGCCCGAATGCGACGCGCGCTCAGCGAGCGGCCCAGCGCAACGTGAAGAGAACGCTCGCCACCCAGAGCAGTACGTTGATCAGAGTCGGCAGGTCCGAGAGCAGCACCTCGGACGGCGAGCCGCCGCGTCCCTGTCGGTAGACCAGGTACAGATACCGGAAGACTCCATAGACGACGAACGGCACTGTATAGACCAGTCCGTCGGTGCCGAGTCGCTCGACCGTCTGCGGACTTACGGCGTAGATCGCATAGCTGATCACCGTCGCCGCGGTCACGACCGGCACCAGTTGATCGATCAGTTCCGGCGGATAGTCCTCCAGCGTCGCCCGATGGTCGCCGGCGCTCCCCGCCAGCAGCGTTCGTTCGGCGCGCCGCTTGGAGACGGCGAGGAAGAGCGCGAGGAAGAGCGTACAGACGAGGAGCCACGGAGAAATCGGCTCGGCCGAGGAGAGAGCCGCCACTCCGGCCACCGCGCGGAGCACGAAGCCGATCGCGATGATCATCACGTCGAGCAGCACCACCCGCTTCAGCCAGAAGGAGTAGGCCACGTTGAGAATCAGATACACGCCGAGGATGCGGCAGAACGCGAGCCCCAACGGCCAGGCCAAGAGCACCGCGCCGGCCACCAGCGCCGCCCACAACCCCCAGGCCGCCGGCATCGAGATCCGTCCCGCCGCAATCGGACGGTGCTTCTTCTTCGGATGGACACGATCGCGTTCGACATCTTGGACGTCGTTGAGCACGTAGACCGAAGAGGCCAAGAGGCAGAACGCGAGGAATCCTTGCGCGGCTCGCAGCAGTTCCGTCGCCTCGGTGAAGTGCTGACTGAAGACGACTCCCGCGAAGACGACCAGGTTCTTCGTCCACTGCCGCACGCGCATCTCACGCAGGATGTCGCTGATCATCGGGCGCCGCCTCCCCGCTGCTGCACGCCCGCCGCGAGATGGCGCGCGATGCTGTCCTGCCAGGGCGGAAGCGTCACCCCGTAGAGTTCGCGGGCGGTCTGCACCGAGAGCACCGAATGCTTCGGACGGCGCGCGGGGCGCGCCAGGCTCTCCGAAGAGATCGGCGTGACGCGCTTGGAGTCGCCTCCCTCGCGCAGCGCGATCTCCCTCGCCACCTCCCACCAACTGGCCGAGCCGGTGGCGGTGAGATGGAGCGTGCCCGGCTCCGGCGCGCGCGCAATGGTCCAGAGCGCCGGGGCCAAGTCCTCCACCGAAGTCGGCGCCAGCATCTGATCATCCACCACGGTGATCGGTCCTTCCATGGCGAGTCGCGCGCGGATGGCCGAGACGAAATCAGGCCCTCCCGCTCCGTAGAGTCCGCTCGTGCGAATGATCGTCGCGCCGATCGAGGCCGCGCGGATCGCTTCTTCGCCGAAGAGTTTGCTCGCGCCGTAGACATTGAGCGGCCCGGTGCGATCGTACTCGCGGTAGGCGTGGTCGGCCTGTCCGTCAAAGACGTAGTCGGTGCTGAGGAAGAGCACCGAGGCGCCCGCTGCCACGGCGGCCCTCGCCGCGCGCGCCGGCCAGACCCCGTTGACGCGGAACGCGCGCTCGGGATCGGCCTCGCAGTCGTCGACCCGCGTCCACGCCGCCAGCAGCAGGACTCGCGAGATCGCATGGTCCCGGACGAACCGCGTGATCGCGTCCGCGGCTTCGAGCGGCAGCTCGGTCCGGGACGGCGCGAGACAGACCGCGTCGGGCGGCGTGTGACGCGCGAGCGCGCGGCCGAGCAGCCCCGATCCGCCGATGACGAGCACGCGGAGCGACATCGAGCTAGTCGAGCGAACCGAGGATGAAGGCCCGGCCCGCTTCGCGCGCGGCGTCGACGAGCGAGGGATCGCCCACTCCGGACATGGCGAGATCGGGCTTGCCGCCGCCCTTTCCACCCGCGGCGCTCGCCGCGGTCCGCACGATGTCGGCCGCGCTCAGTCCGCGCTCGACCAGGTCTTTCGTCACCACCGCGAGGATCGTGATCTTAACGCCCGCATGCACCACGGCGAGCGCCGCGCCCTGGCCGAGCTTCACCCGGAGTTGGTCGCCGAGCGCGCGGACGTCCTCCCCCTCCCCGAGTTGGACATCGCCGACGAAGACCCGAGCACTGCCTCTGGTCACGACCGACTTCTCGAAATCGGCGAGCACATCGCTGGCGCCGCGCGTCTTGAGCTCCTTCACCTCGCGCTTCAGCTTGGTGATGTCCTCTTGCAGCGAGCCGACGCGCGCGGGTAACTCCTCGACCGCAGCCGGCACCAAGCGACGGATCTGATCGACCGTGTCGCGCAGCCTCCTGGCCTCGCGGATCGCGCCCAGTCCCGAGATCGCTTCGAGTCGACGCGTACCGGCGGCGATCCCGCTCTCGCTCAGGACGAGGAACGCGCCGATCTGACCGGAGCGCGTAACATGCGTGCCTCCGCACAACTCGCGCGAGAACTCCGCCACCTCGATGCGGCGCACCAAGTCGCCATACTTCTCGCCGAAGAGCGCCATGACCCCTTCTTTGATCGCATCGTCGTAGCTGCTCTCGACCATGCGCACAGCGGTGTCGAGAACGATCTCCCCGTTGACCAGATCCTCCACCTGACGGATCTCCTCGGCGGTGAGCGCCTTCGAGTGCGTGAAGTCGAAGCGCAGGCGATCGGGCGCGACGAGCGAACCGGCCTGCGTGACATGCGCGCCGAGCACCGTGCGCAGGGCGGCGTGCAGCAGGTGCGTGGCGGTGTGATTGCGCATGGTGGCGTGGCGAGCCTCGGCGTCGACCTTCGCTTCGACCACCTCCGGCGGTTCCGTTCCGCTCTCGACTTCGACGCGGTGGCGGATCTCATCGTCGACGCGAAGCGTGTCGAGCACCTTGCCGGCGAATCCCTTCGCGACGAAGAGACCGCGATCTCCCACCTGCCCACCCGACTCTGCGTAGAACGGTGTTTCTTCCAGCACAATCCAATACCGACGCGACGCCGTCGCCGTCGCCGTCGCCGTGGGCTCGATCGCGGCGAATCGGCGGACGCGCGCCTCCAACTCCAACGTCTCGTAGCCGCGGAAGGCCGAATGCGCGCCGTCGGAGAGCACGCGCCAGGTCAGTCCGTCGCTGCCGGCCTGTTGGAAACGACCGCGACTGCGGGAGCGCTCGCGCTGTTCCTCCATGGTCGTCTGGAAGCCGGCCTGATCGACGGTGAGGCCGCGTTCACGCGCGAGCACCTCGGTCAGGTCGGTCGGAAATCCGTAGGTGTCGTAGAGCTGGAAGACGACCTCTCCCGGGATCACCTTGCCTGAGTCGCGCCGCACCCGCGCCTCGGCCTCTTCGAAGCGACCGAGTCCCGACGACAACGTGACGGCGAATCGTTCCTCTTCGCCGCGCAACGCCGCTTTCACGGCCGGGAGCGCCTCACGGATCTCGCGATACGGATCTTCCATTTCGGCCACGACCGTCTCGCAGAGATCGGTCAAGAAAGGACGATCGAGCCCCAAGCGATGGCCCTGCACCGCGGCGCGCCGCAAGATGCGCCGGATGACGTAGCCCCGACCCTCGTTCGACGGCAGCACCCCTTCGGTCAACGCGAAGGTCAGCGTGCGGATGTGATCGGCGATGACATGGAAGGCCGACTCCAACCCGCCGCCGTACTCCCGGCCACTCATCTCCTCGATCCGCTGGATGATCGGTGTGAAGATCGACGTGTGGAAAACGGAGCGCTTCCCTTCGAGCACGAGCGTCAGCCGCTCCAGGCCGATGCCGGTGTCGATGCCGCGATTGGCGAGCGGCGCCATCGTCTTGTCGGGCTGCATGTCGAACTGCGGGAAGACGAAGTTGCCGATCTCGATCCATCGATCGGTCGGTGAACCGGGACCCGAGCGCGGATCGGGATCGAGGTCCTCGCCGAGGTCGTAGTAGACCTCGCTGCACGGACCGCAGGCCCCGGACTCACCCGCCGGCCCCCAGAAGTTGTCCTCTTTGCCGAGGCGATAGATGCGATCGGGCGAGAGGCCGATCTCCTTCTCCCAGATCTCGAACGCCTCGTCGTCGTCCAGATAGACCGAGACCTTCAGCTTCTCCACCGGGAGCCCCAACACCTTGGTAAACAGCTCCCAATTCCAGTGGATCGCTTCGCGCTTGAAGTAGTCGCCGAAAGAGAAGTGCCCGAGCATCTCGAAGAACGTCAGATGCCGCGGCGTGAGTCCGACCGACTCCAGGTCGGTCGCGCGGAGACACTTCTGGATCGTCGCCACGCGCCGGAACTCCAGCGGCTCGCGGGTCGAGTAGTTCTTCTTGAACTGGACCATTCCGGCCGAGGTGAACAGAAGCGTCGGGTCTTCCTTGGGGACGATCGGCGAGCCCTTCAGCACGCGATGTCCTCGCTCGCGGTAGAACGCGAGGAACGCTTCGCGGACATGCTTGGCGGTGCGGCTCTGGGAGACAAGCTGGCTCATCACGGATCCTCGGGCGCTACTGCGCGGTCGGCGGACTCGAATTCGAGACCTGGGTCACGGACAAACAAGAGAGGCAGCATATCGTGAGGCCGCGCGGCACGGCGCGGCGATTTCTCCCCCGGGCCGGAACTGCGACGGCCCCACGGATCGCTCCATGGGGCCGCCTGAGCGGTTGAACTCCGCCTCGCGGCGATCGCCTCAGCTCTTCTTCGGTCCGCCGCGCCGCTCGCGCACCGCCGACGCCGTCTCCGCGCCGTCCTCGATCGACTCGCCCGCCGCCACCAAGGTCGAAGAGACCGTCTCGTCCCCCGCCTTCCAGCGCGATCCGGAGGTATCCCCCTTCGACTTCTTGTTGCCGTCGGCGCCGCCCGTCTCACCAGTCGGAGCGCCGGTCGGAGCGCCAGCCGGAGCGGCCAACATCGGCAGGCCCGCGGTCGCGCGGATCTGCCCCTCGAGCTGCCTCGCCATCTCCGGGTTGTCCTTCAGCGTCTGACGCGCGTTCTCGCGTCCCTGCCCGAGCCGCTGATCTCCGTACGAGAGCCACGTCCCGCTCTTCTGCACGAGCCCCGCGTCGATGCCGAGATCGATCAGCTCGCCGTTATGCGAGATCCCTTCCTTGTACATGATGTCGAACTCGGCGGCGCGGAACGGCGCGGCGACCTTGTTCTTCACCACGCGCACCTTGGTGCGGCTGCCGGTCACCTCTTCGCCTTCCTTGATGCTGCCGGTCCGGCGGATGTCGAGCCGCACCGACGCATAGAACTTGAGCGCGTTGCCGCCGCTGGTCGTCTCCGGATTCCCGAACATCACGCCGATCTTCATCCGGATCTGGTTGATGAAGATGACCATGCACTGCGACTTGGAGATCGAGCCGGTCAGCTTGCGCAGCGCCTGCGACATCAGACGCGCCTGCAGTCCGACGTGCGAGTCGCCCATCTCCCCTTCGATCTCGGCCCGCGGCACGAGCGCCGCGACCGAGTCGATGACCACGATATCGACCGCGCCGCTGCGGACGAGTTGGTCGGCAATCTCCAACGCCTCTTCACCGGTGTCCGGTTGGGAGACGTAGAGATTGTCGATGTCCACGCCGAGCAACTTCGCGTACGACGGCTGGAGCGCGTGCTCCGCGTCGATGAAGACGGCGTTACCGCCGAGTTTCTGGGCTTCCGCGATCACGCTCAGCGTCAGCGTCGTCTTGCCGGAGGATTCCGGGCCGAAGATCTCGATGACGCGACCGCGCGGCAGGCCGCCCAGACCCAACGCCAGGTCGAGCCCGAGTGACCCGGTCGGAATGACCGCGAGGTCCTGGACCGCGCGCCCATCTCCGAGGCGGATGATGCTCCCCTTGCCGAACTGCTTCTCGAGCTGGCCCAACGCCAAGTCGAAAGCCTTCGTCCGCTCCTTTGTCTGCTCCTTCGTCCGCTCCTTCGATCCGTCGGCCGTCATCGGTCACACTCCTTCTCGTTCGATGTCACTCTGCTCGAGTCGCGGACTCCGTCGGACGGGCGAGCGCCCGTTCCAGCACGGCGTAGAGAGGCGGTCCTGGCGGACGTAGATGACTGCGAAAGAGCGAGATCCGCGCGATGCTAGATTCCACTTCGGGGAGTGTCAAACGAGCCACCGTCGTCATCGCCGTGTTTCGGTCAAGGTCGGCTCCAGCGGCAGTCCACGCAGGTGGCGATAGAGCGCGAGCAATCCGGTCTGCACGCTCCGTTCGATGATCTCCGCGCGTCCTCCCGGATAGATCCGGCGCAAGTGCGCCGCGCCGCCGTCCCACGCAAGCCCCGTGTAAACCAGCCCGACCGGTTTTTCGTCCGAGCCGCCGGTCGGCCCGGCGATCCCCGTCGTCGAAACCGCGAGTTCGGCCCCGAATTTCTTTCGCACCCCCTCGGCCATCGCCTCGGCCGTCTCCGCGCTGACCGCGCCGCGACGGACGAGTAACTCGGGCGACACTCCGAGGAACGACTCTTTCACCCGATCGGCGTACGCGACGATGGAACCGTCGATATAGCGCGAGGCCCCCGGCACGGAAACCAGCCTCGCCGTGAGCGCGCCGCCGGAGAGAGACTCCGCCACCGCGACACGCGCGCCCTGCGCCACCAGCAATCGGCCCACCACCGCCTCGAGGCTCTCCTCTCCCGCATCCGAACCGGTCTCGCAGAAGACCGCGTCTCCGAGCCGTTCGCGCGTCGCGCTCACCCACTCCGAGAATCGATCCGGGTCGCCTCCCGTCCTCCCCTGCAATCGCAGATCGACCCCGCCCGCGTGCGGGAGGAAGCCGATCTCCATCGCCGCGGACGGCGGCGCCCCGAGCCACTCCGCCAACACCGTCTCGGAGAGCCCCGAAGTCCTGAAGACATGCTCCAGCGACCGTCGATTCCCCGCCTTCTCATCGATCTTGGGTAGCAGGGATCGTTCCACCATGGCGCGCATTTCGTGCGGCACACCGGGAAGTGCACAGAGCCACCGGCCGTCCCGGTCGATCCAGACCCCCGGGGCCAATCCCAACGGATTCGGAATCGGTTCGGCGCCTCGGGGCAATTCCGCCATGGCCCGCGCGACCGGCGGCGCGGCGCGTCCCTTCGCGACGAACCAACGCTCCATCTCGGCCCAGAGCTCAGGCAGCAAGACCGTCTCGACTCCGAGCAGCGCAGCGATGGCCGGTCGAGTGCGGTCGTCCGAAGTAGCGCCGAGCCCCCCGGTCAGGACGACGCCGTCCGCCTCCGACCAGGCGCGTCGCAAGACCGGATCGAGATCGGCTCGATCGTCGCTCACCGTCGAGTGTCGAAACGGCGCCAAACCGCGAGAGGCGAGTGCGCGCGCGAGGAAGACGAAGTTTTCGTCTCGGATCCGTCCCGAGAGGATCTCTCCCCCGATCGTCACGACTTCGATGCGCACGTCAGCGGCCTCCCGGCCGGTCAGGCGAAGAACGCGGGCCAAAATGCGATGGCCGCGCGCAGGAGCAGATGAGCGTAGATCCCCGCCATGACGTCGTCGGCCATGATGCCATAGCCGCCACGCAGCGATTGGAGCTGATACGCGGGGGGCGGCTTCACGATGTCGAAGATGCGAAACAAGACGAATCCCACCACGGCCACCCACAACGTGTGCGGCAGGAACGCCACGGTCAGCAACTGCCCCACGACTTCGTCGATCGTGATCGGATGCCCGTCTTCGCCGTAGATCCGCTCGGCGCGGTCGGCCACCCAGGTGCCGCCGACGATCAACACCGCCATGAGTGCGAGCCAGGGCAGCAGCGCGAGCGGAGGGAGCCAGAGCCAGAGCGCGATGACGATCGCGGAGGTGAACGTCGCGGGCGCGACCGGGAAGTGCCCGGTGAAGAAGACGGTCGATCCGCAGCGAATCCAGAAGTCGCGCATCGTTTCAGATCTCCTTGCGCCCTTCGAGCGCGCGCGCGAGCGTGACTTGATCCGAGAGTTCGAGGTCCGATCCGATCGGCAGGCCCCGCGCGATCCGACTGACGTGCGCCTTCGATCGCTCCCGGATGACACCGGCCAGATAGTGGGCCGTCGCTTCCCCCTGTGACGTCGGGTTCGTCGCCACGATGACTTCCGCGATCGGCTCGCGCCCGAGTCGCTCCAGCAGTTCACTCACGCGGATATCCCCCGGCCCGACTCCGTCGAGAGGCGCGAGACTCCCTCGCAACACGTGATAGCGACCGCGAAACGCGCCGCTTCGTTCGAGCGCGACGACGTCTCCCGGTTGTTCGACCACGCAGAGAATCGATGGATCACGCTGGGGGTCGGCGCAGAGATAACAGGGCTGCGTCTCGGCGATGTTGCCGCACGTCTCGCACGAAACGACCTCTTCGCGCACCCGCTGAATGGCGCGCGCGAGTTCGAGCGCCTCTTCGGCCGGGATCTTCAACAGGTGGAACGCCAGACGTTGCGCGGTCTTCCTTCCCACCGACGGCAGACGCGCCAGGCGATCGATCAGATCGCCCAAGTACTTCGAGCTGTACTCCAAACGTCGGCGCCTAGAAGAGACCGGGGAAGGTCATCCCGCCGGTCACCTTCGCCAGTTCCGACTGGATCTGCTCTTCGGCCCGACGCTGCGCTTCGTTGATCGCGGTGACGATCAGGTCCTCCAGCATCCCGACATCGGTCGGATCGACGACCTCCGGTTTGATCGTGAGCTTGACCAATTCGTGCCGCCCGTTCACGACCGCCGTCACCACTCCGCCGCCCGCGCTCGCCTCGACGCGCTCGTCGGCCAACTTCTCCTGCAGCACCGCCATCTTCTTCTGCATCTGCTCGGCCTGCTTGACGAACTGTTGGATGTTCTTCACGTCCCCTCCCGTCGATTCCCCAATTGCACTGGGCCGATCACGCCGGCCCGATGACGTCTCCGTCGAGTAGATCCGCGATCCGGTGGATGCGCTCCGGCGACGCCGCATCGCCCGACGCAGGGCCTGACACGGCGCCCGCGGATGCGGGCGGGGGCGAAGCGCTGCGTTCGGCCCTCTCCGCAGCCGCGCCGGCGCCGGAGGTCGCGGCGGGTGCAGCTTCCCATTTGAGCGAGAGGCGCGTTCCGAATGCCGCCTCGACGATCTCGGCGAGGAGCTTCTTCGGTTCGCTCCGCTCCAGCTGTTCGATCGTGAAGGCATTCGCTCCCGGCATCGCCACCCGCAGCGACGTTCCGGTCTGCTCCAGCAGGTGAGACCCGGAGAGATACGCCGCGAGCGCCGGCCTGCGCGCCGCCACGGCCGCCACGACTGCGTTCCAGCGCGGAGGTTCGTCCGCCGACGACGCAGCCGCTGCGATCACTCCGATCGTTGGTCCCGTCGTCGATGACGGCGCAGGCGCCGACAGATCGGGCGATGTCACGGCCGGCGCCGATCGAGTGACCGTCATCTCCTCCGCGCCGAGCGCGCGCCGAGACGCCTCGATGAAGCGACGCAGATCGAGCGAACGCGGCAGTCGGCAGATTTCGGCCAGCGCGACATCGAGATGCACACGCGGCGACGGACTCCGGCGCATCTGGACCGCCGCGTCCATCGCGATACGGCAGGCGCGCACGAGGTCCCCCGTTTGCAGTCCCACCGCTTGCTCCCGGTACTGCATCCGTTCGTCGTCGGCTCCGTCGATCCACTCTTCGAGCGACGGGTCGGTCGCGGCCAGCAGGAGATTTCGCAGGTGCAGCACGAACTCGTCGGCCAACTCCACCAGATTGGATCCGCGGTCGGCCGAGTGCGCCAGCGCTTGCAGCGCGCGGGCCGGATCTTGATCGCGCATGGCGCCGGTCCACTCGAAGAGCACGTCGCGACCGATCAGCCCCAAGGCCGCGCGCACTCCGACCGTCGTCAGCGGGCTCTCCCCTGTCGCCACGACCTGGTCGAGCAGGGTCAGCGCGTCGCGCATCGATCCGTCCCCCTTGCGGGCGACCAGCTCGAGCACTCCCGGCTCGGCTTCGATCTCCTCCACGCGACAGATCGTCGCGAGTCGCTCGACGGCGTCGCGCACGCGCAGCCGCGCGAAGTCGAAGCGCTGGCAACGCGAGAGGATCGTGGCGGGAACCTTCAACGGCTCGGTCGTGGCCAGCACGAAGACGACGTGCGGCGGCGGCTCCTCCAGCGTCTTCAAGAGCGCGTTGAAGGCGTCGGTGGTGAGCATGTGCACTTCGTCGATGATGTAGACCTTGGTGCGCAGTCGGGCCGGCGCGTACCGCACCTTCTCCCGCAACTCGCGGATGTCGTCGATCCCGCGGTTCGAGGCGCCGTCGATCTCGATCACGTCGAGCGAACGCCCGGCGGTGATCTCCACGCACGGGTCACAGACGTTGCACGGCTCCTCGTGCGTCCCGTTTTCGCAGTTGATCGCCTTGGCCAGGATGCGCGCCATGGATGTCTTGCCGACGCCGCGCGGGCCGGTGAACAGGTAGGCGTGCGCCGCGCGGCCGGTGCGCAGCGCATTGGAGAGCGTGCGCGAGACGTGCGTCTGGCCGGTGAGGTCGGCGAATGTCTGCGGCCGCCACTTGAGGGCGAGGACGCGATAGCTCATCGGCGCTCCGAAAATCGAGCCGGGGACGGATTCGCCCCCGGCTCGTCGATCTGACCGTGCACCCTACTTCGATCCGCCGGTCGGCGAGAGAACTCCTCGGTGGCTCAGGCCAGGCGACTCCACGGCGCCCGAAGGCCACTGCGTACCGCTGCTACCTTCCGGTCCTGACGGGGTTGGCAGGTCTTCGTCGCGTGGGGCCTGACCGTCGATGCCCCGTTGGCGTTCACCCCGTTTCCCGGACGGGACCTCCGTAGGGAGTTCGACCCCGCTATAGCGGATTGCGGGCGACAGGACACCGCTAACTCCCCATCTAGCACGGTCAGATCGATCGATCGCGTCGGCGCGCGTTGCATTCGCTCGCCTGTTGCCTGAGAAAACAACCGCCTGAGAAATAACAGCCTGAGAAATAACAGCGCAGGGCGGTAGGAGGATTGGTGGAGATGATCGGGATCGAACCGACGACCTCCTCGTTGCGAACGAGGCGCTCTCCCAACTGAGCTACATCCCCAACCCGAATTGTCTCGAAACATGCTCGAACTCTGACTGGAACTCCACTCGGGCGCCCCGGAGGCAGGCGAGCTACCGACGGTCGAACCGGAGTGAATGGCGGAGAGACAGGGATTCGAACCCTGGAGGCCTTTTGGACCTACACACTTTCCAGGCGTGCTCCTTAAACCACTCGGACATCTCTCCGCTCGAACCGTGCGGCGGATTCTAGGAAAGCGATCCTGAAAGGCTCAAGGACTCTCTTGCGGATCACTCGCCGGTCGAGGATGTGAGCTGGCGGAGAGGGAGGGATTCGAACCCTCGGTGGAGTTTCCCCCACAGCGGTTTTCGAGACCGCCGCCTTCAACCACTCGGCCACCTCTCCGCACGTGCTTGAAGAACTCTGTGAGGAGACCCGCCGCTACATCCGCGAGAACGCCGCCACGAACCTGAACCTTGTGGTTCAAGCCGTGAACGGCGTCGAGATCGATCCGGGAGCCATAGGCTCCGAACTTCGGCTCGCGCGCACCGTAGACCACTTCCTCCACCCGCGCAAGCAGCAGCGCACCCGCGCACATGAGGCACGGCTCCACCGTCACGTAGATTCGCGCGCCGACCAAGCGTCCGTAGCCGGAAGTCGCGACGGCGGCGGTGATGGCGAGCATTTCGGCATGCGCGGTCGGATCACCGAGCAGCTCGACTTGATTCCAACCGCGCCCGAGCACGCGATCCTCACGGACGATGATGGCCCCGATCGGCACGTCCCCGGCCTCGCCCGCGCGCGAAGCGAGCTCCAGCGCCCGCCGCATCCAGACTTCGTCGTCGATCATCCCTTCGGCGGAAACGCCGCGAGCAGCGCGGCGACGACCCTCTCCGCCAGCGGTTCGATCGGCGGCGGATCGGGCGTCAACCGACTGGGTCGCTCGGCTCTCTGCGCGCCGGTCCCGTCCTCGAAGACTCCACTGCCCCCTTGGCCGGGCATGTAGGCGGCCGACTCCGCGCGGTCGCGCTTCTCGGCCTGCCAGACGATCTCACCGTCCCGCGCGCTCACGATCGTCAGGCTGATGGAGACCTCGGTGAACGAAGCCCCTTGTTCGTCCCACGCCACCTTCTCTTTCCGCCAATCGGAGATGTCGGCGAGAATCAGTCCGTCGACTCCGAATTTTTCGCAGAGCTGTTTGGCGACGAGGGGATCCACCTTGCGACTGCTGCGCCACGCCTTCTGGCACCGATCGAGGGCATCGGCCACTCCGGCCGAGCGCGCCCGCTCGCGAACCGTCGAGGCGCCGAGGACGACGAATCGATTCTGCCCCGACCGCAGATCGCGCTCGATCAGATCCTCGGCCAGCGTGCGATCGAGCTCGGTGATCGTCGCGCCGGCGCCGCCCAGGTAGGCGAGCGTGTTGACCGAAAGCGACGACCAAGTCGGCGAAACCGTCGCGCGTGCGGGCCGAATTCCCGCCCCGCCGGTCGTCTTGCAACCGAGAGCCATGAGGGAGATCGCGATCGCCGTCATCGAAACCGCGATGAGAGAACCTCTCGAAATGGGGTGCATCCTTACGTCCTCACTCCTCTGCGCCGCCTCACATGCTCCCCGACGAGGATGCGGAACGCGCGCGCGCTGGACACCCTGGAATCCGGTCGGTTCGGCGGGCCGTGCGGCCGCGCGGCTTCTCTACGCAGGTGCTCTAGGCAGGTGCTCTAGGCAGGCGACCCGCCGCGAGATGCCCAGAGGAAAAAGGATGCGCGCCCAGGAGGATTCGAACCCCCAACCTTCTGATCCGTAGTCAGATGCTCTATCCAGTTGAGCTATGGGCGCACAGTTTCATCGGGCGAGGACAGTTTCATCGGGCGAGGACAGTTTCATCGGGCGAGGCTAGTTCATGACGGTGCGGAGAGGGGGGGATTCGAACCCCCGGTGAGCTTTTGGCCCACAACACATTAGCAATGTGCCGCCTTCAGCCACTCGGCCACCTCTCCACCTAGAGTCGTCATCTCCGAACGATCCACGCGGAGGGAGTAGGATTCGAACCCACGGGTCTCGCGACCTGCGGTTTTCAAGACCGCCGCCTTAAACCACTCGGCCATCCCTCCCGAGAGCGGACAACTTAGCGGCGCCTTCGGAGAGAGTCAACGGAGCGCGTCAGCGATTCGTTCGGTCACGCGCCGCATCGGTCGAGAGGATCCTCCCGCCCCCCAACAACAGATCATCGCGGTAGAAGACGCACGACTGGCCGGGGGCGACCGCGGACTGCGGCTCATCGAAGATGACCCGAGCGGCGTCGCCGTCGAATGAGACCACCGCCGCTTGCGCCGTGTGCCGGTAGCGGATCTTCGCCTCGACCGGCCCGCGCTGGATCTCCTCTCGAGGGACGAAGAGGTTCACCTCGGTCAGCTCGACGCGCCGAGCGCTCACTTCCGCGACCGACGCCACCCGCAGGACGTTCCCAGCGGGCTCGAGCGCGGCGACGTGGTACGCCTCGCCTCCTCCCAGCGAGAGCCCCTTTCGCTGGCCGACGGTGTAGTTCGCCAATCCCAGATGCCGCCCGAGCACTCGGTCGTCCAGATCGCGGATCTCGCCCGGTGCGAACACGCCATGCTCCTCGCCCAGCTCCCGCCGGAGCACATCGACGTAGCTTCCGCCTTCGGCGAAGCAGAGATCCTGGCTCTCTGCCTTGTCCCACACCGGCAATTCGAGTCGGCTCGCCTCAGTGCGGATCTCGTCCTTCGTCATCTCACCCAGTGGGAACTGCACGCGCGACAAGATCTCCGGCTGTAGGCCCCAGAGGACGTAGCTCTGATCCTTGCGCGCGTCGCGCGCGCGCGCGAGGACGGGCCGCTCCGACCGATCGCTCTCGCACCGGTAGACCGCGCTGCGGACGTAGTGGCCGGTCGCGATGTGCGAGAACCCGCGCTCACGCGCCCATCGCGCGAGCGGTCCGAACTTGACGTGCGTGTTGCACTGCACGCAGGGGTTCGGGGTGCGACCCGCTGTGTATTCACGGACGAAGTCGTCGTAGACGGCCACGCGGAACAGCTCGGAGAGATCGAGCACCGTGTGGGTGATTCCCAGTCTGCGCGCGGTCGACTGCGCGTCGCGCACCCCTTCCAACCCACAACACGCCTTCGCGCTGGCGTCCGACCCGCCGTAGCAGAACAGCTTGAAGGTGACGCCCGCCACCTCCCATCCAGCCTGCTGGAGGAGCGCCGCGGCGACGGAACTGTCGACCCCGCCGCTCATCGCCACGAGGATACGGTCGGTCATCGAGCGAGCAGCTCCTGGAGCACCTTGATCCCTTCGCTGGCGGTCTTGCCCGCTTCGCTCGTGGGATCGATCTCCACGACGCGCTGCCAGTCGCGGATCGCCTCGCGGTAGATTCCAGCGTCGGCGAATGCGATGCCGAGAGAGTAATGCGCGAGCTGGCTCGTCGGATCGATCTCGGTCGCGAGCTTGTAGAGCGCGACCGCCTCCGAGTGTCGCCCGACCGCGTAGAGCGCCTGTCCTTTGTTGCAGAGCGCGGTGACGTCCCGCGGGGCCAAGAGGAGCGCCCGGTCGAAGAGGACCAGGGCTTCCTCGGAGCGCCCCCCCTCGTTCAGGACCACGCCGAGATTGACGACCGCCTGCAGATAGTCCGGGCGAATCCGAAGCGCCTCTCGGTACTCGACTTCGGCTTGTTCGCGTTCGGACCGGTCATAGTGGAAATTGCCCAACAGGTAGTGAGCCTCGGCGTCCCCCGGATCGCGCTCCAATCGGCCGTTGAGTTCCCGCTCCCGTGACTCCGGGGCGGCGTTCTCCTGACCACTTTGCGCGCGCGCCTCTCCTTCGAGAATCGACGCTGCCGCCAGGAACAGAACAGCGCACAAACAGATAGCGCGCCTGCGAGGTCCGGTCTGGAACATCGAAAGATCTCCCTTCGCTGGAACGGGGCCAAACTAGCGGACCGACTTCCCTGTCCGCAACGATCAGAAACTGATCGTCAATTACTTAGTACTGTAATAAATTATTTACACATAACAAGGCGCATCGCGTACAGTCTTCCGAACACGAAAGACCGGCCTCGACACATCGGCGGGTGAGGGTCCGAGAGACCCCACCACCAACGGAGGACTCAATGAAGGTTCGCGCAATCATCGGCTCGCTGGCAGTTGCGACTCTCGTGGCCTTGCCGGGCGCGACCCAGGCGGCCCTCTTCCTGGATAGTTGGGGCGTGACGTACGGAAACTGGGCGCCCAACGGCTCGGCGCCGACCAACCTCAGCTACGTCGTCGAAGACTGGACCAGCGGTGGAGGTGGTTATCTCGACCCGGGTTACGGCGGTGACGAGTACGACGCCGAAGCCGCCTACCTCGCCGTCGACGCCAACTACGTCTACATCGCGGTGGTCACCGGCTTCCAGCCGGGCGGCCGCCAGTTCTACTCTGACTTCTACGAGGCCGGCGATCTTCTGCTCGACGAAGGCGGCGACGGCTCCTACGAGCACGCGGTCGACGTCAGCGCCGGCGGCACGCTGCGCTCCGGAAACCTCGGTCTCGCCAATCCGACTACGTTCGGCGGCACTGCCTTCGCCGGCGTGTCCGACCCGCTGCTCGCGACGAGTTGGGATCAGTCGGCTGCGATCAGCGGATTCAGCTACAGCGCGTGGCAGGGTCGCTACGCGATCGAGGCGCGCATCGACCGGGATCTCCTCGACCCGACCGGCGCGTTGAAGCTGCACTGGACCATGGGGTGCGGCAACGATGAGATCGAAACCTCCATCGAGGTCCGACCGGTCCCGGAGCCGGGATCGATGGCGCTCCTCGGCGTCGGCGTCGGCGTCGCGGCCATCTTCCAGGCCCGTCGCCGCAAGAAGTAAGTTCCCCGTCGGCGAAGCTGACACCCTCCTGAGCAAGGGCGGCCGGAATCCTCCGGTCGCCCTCTTCTTTTGTGGATCGTGGGCGCTCATCCAGGATCCGGCGTCGAATCCCCGTCCGAGCCGTCGCGGCTGGAGGTTCGCGTATCGTCCGCGAGTTCGTCCCCGAGTTCGTCTGCGAGTAACTGATCCGAGACATGGGGAGAACTCCGGAGGAAGTGCCCCCATAGTTCGTCGGCCCCCGCCGCGTCGGGCGCCCACTTCTCCGGAATCACCAGCGCGTCGGGCACGATGTTTCCGAAGAAGCGTTCGACCTCATAGACCCGCACCCCCGGTTCGAGCGTCCCGGTGAAGCGGCGGTCCGAACTCACGACGGCAGGCCGCCCACGATCGCGCAAGACTCCCTGCGCCAGGTGTCGGATCCGATCGTCGGCTTCCTCGGGCGGATTCGAGTAGTGGCTCTGCAGATGGAAGCGCCGCACCTGATCGGGATTTCGATCGAGTTCGTTGCCGTCGTAAACGACCCACACCTCCCGGCTCACGGCGCGGCCGAAACGCTCGAGTAGCGCTTCCAACGCGAGCCGAGCGGCCCGTCGTTCGCCGCCGACGTGGAGGCGCTTCCAAGCAGGTATCCGGAAGATGGAGTTGTGTCCGTCTACGATCCAGACGCTGGTCGACTCGAGGTTTCGGGGGCGTCCTTCCGGCATCTTCGGGCTCCTGGTGGCGGCGCGTGCGATCTGACGCCGCCGGGCGCCGCGACGTCAACAAGAACGGGGAGGGTCCGGTTGGACTCCTCCCCGTCGACGCGACGGCCCTAGTTTCGAAGGGGCATGGTCTCGAAACCGGACCGACCCGTCACTCTCCCCGCTGGATCACGGACACCCGACGCACCAGCGTCCGTCGAAGGCCCCGCGGCCGTTCTCTTGCAGTCGCCAGACGCCGTGGAGGGCGCCGATCCGTTCGGGCGATGCGCCGCCGTCCAGCCACTCGCCACGGAACGAGCCGAGACTGGGGCCGACCCCTTCCACGCCTCGTGACGTAGCCCAGTGGCCCCGCACGAATCCCTGGAAGTTGCCGCTGCGATCGATGTACTTCCCGAAGAAGACCTGCTCACCTGCATCGTTGTGGCCGTAGACGCCGCGGAGGAATCCCGAGACCTCTCCGCGCACGCCGACCCAACGTCCCGCGAAGTGACCGACGGAGTCGTCCTCGGCCGAGCCCCAGGATCCGCCGACGAACCCGCGACTGGTCATGAAGCGCGGGGCATCCCAGCCTTCGAAACGCACGATCTCACCGTTGGCGTTCCCGGTTTCGACCTCCAACTCCAGATCGCCGAGGTCGGCGAACGCGAAGCTCTTCGTCACGAGCGGGGTCGTGAAGGTGAGCGTGTCGTCCGGCGCCCCCGCGCGGGTGGGCAGCCGGCGCACGAGGACGCGGATCCCGTCGTAGTTGCCGTGCGTGGTGCTCGTCCACTCGATCAGCGACGGGTTGCTGCGAGGAAGTTCGATTCGGTCCTCGCGCTCCCATGCAATCACACGAACGATCTGGAGCTGACCGTGGGAGACCGCGAGAGATCCGTTCCAATCGGTCGGGTCGGCCAGTGGATCGTCCGGGTCCCCCTCTGAACCCATCCCCTCTCCGAAAACGCCCCATCGGATGGTGACCGAGTACAGATGGCTGGCCGGGTCGCCCATACCTTCTTCGAATCCGACCGGAGCCGGGTCGTCTAGGGTGGTCTCGATGCCGATGCTGGCGGCCAGCGAGGCATCCCCGAAGGCGGGCGCCTCGTCGCGACTGTCGAAGCCGCCGTATTCCGAATCGAGGTCGATGCGGCCGTCCGTGGAGTTCGGATCGGGAGTGGTGGAGTCGGGATCGTTCCCGCTGCAGCCGGAGGCCAGGATGAGGGCCGCCGAGAGGAGGATCGCGGCCGGGCCGGCTGGATCGATCAGTGAGTACTTGGCGCGCATAATGTGGAATCTCCTCCTGGGTCGCTGGACCCCGTCTGGCCGCGGCCTGCGGTCGGACGCGATCCGTTAGTTCGTGGCGGTTCTACTTGTCGATTCCCGTGCCAGGGGACAGTGGCGGGACGGCGCGTTTCACTGGCCGGGTCGATCGGGAGCCCAGGTGGCGGGGTCAATTCACACAACCGCTTACCGTTCAGCTCGTTGCGAGTGGACTTGCGAGTCGACCTCGAATCGTTTGCGGGAGCGCTCCAGGCGGCGCCACAGGGGGCGTTGATGCCTCGGACCCCGTCGGGGTGTCCGCGGAGGGACAGTGTGCCGGGCGAACCGACCGATCGGGACAGGTCGCCGACGATCGCGATGGCCTGCGGATCAGTCGAGGCGAACGATCCGTTGGGCCCGCGCACCGTGCGAGGTCTCGAGCCGAGCGAAGTAGACCCCGGCTGCGGCTGTCCGGCCGGCGCCGTTGCGCCCATCCCAGATGAAGACGTGGTAGCCGGCCGGCAGTCTGCGATCGACGAGAGCGCGCACCCGGCGGCCCTGGACGTCGTAGAGCGTGAGCCGCACATCCGAAGGGGTCGGCAACGAAAACCTGAGGGCGAGCATCCCGTTGGAAGGATTGGGCGCGGGAGGAGAAAGCGCCAGCCGAACTCCGCCGCCCGTCGCCTGCGCAGTGACTCCTGCGGACGCCCGCACGGCGCCATCGTCGGTCACCCAGGCCACGACATAGCGATACCAGCCGGCGATCTCGACCTCTCGATCGAGCCAGGTCACCGGCCCCGGGGCCGGTAGTTCTTGGTCGCCGCTCACGAGCGCGTAGCCTTCGGGAAACTCGGGGCCGGTGTCGTCGGGGCCCGTGAGATCGGTCCGGTAGATCAGGAAACGCGCGCCGGGGGCCTCCCCGGGACCAACGATTCGGAGTTCGACCCCGTCCGGCGTCCCCGCCGCCTCCACGACCACCGACTCGACGGGGGTCAGATCCCGGAAGAGGAACAGCCCTCCCGGGCTGGCAAAGAGCGTTGTCGACGCCAGCGGAGAGAAGAGCGCGGCCGCGCGCGGATTCCATTCGTGGAGCGCGCCGAACGTTCCCCCGAGCCCGAAGGGATCGGCCGTCAGATCGGACACCACCGGATTCGCGGTCGGACCGAGGGTGACTCCGGAGAGCGACCGGAACGAGGGCGAGGCGGAGAGCAACACGACATTGCCGGCCGGGTCGACCGCGAAGGCGGCGCCGACTCCGGCCGCCAAGCCGGTCGGGTCCGCATCTCGATCGATCACGATGAGCACACCGTCGAGTCGCCGCACGAGCCCGATCGGATGCCGGAAAACCGGGGAGACGGCGTACACCGAAATCGTGCCGCCGATCGGGTCGACCGCGAAGATGGCGCCGTTGCGATCTCGGAATCCCCCGGGGTCGGCGTTCGCGTCCGCCACCGCGATGCGGCCGTCAGGTAATGCGGCCATGGCCGTCGGAGTTACGAGTGTCGTGTCGGAGAAGACCGCCTCCACGACGCCGGTGCGCAGGTCGACGTGATAGATCGCCCCGGGTCCCGGTCCCGGCGTGAGTCGGAACGGGTCGGCCACCGTGTCGAGAACGTAGACCTCGTCGTCGGAGATGACCAAGAGGCGGTTCGGATCGAGCCAGGTCGAATCGGTGGCGATGAGGGTGAGCGTCTGCGTGCTCGGATCAAGCCCATAGAGCGCCCCGGTGCCTCGACGTGGTCGCGCCTCCGAGTCGAGGATGAGCACGGTCGGGCGCAGCGTCCCCACCAACGCCACGTCCCGCGGTTCGCGGAGCTGCGGCCCACTGAAGAACGGGAGAGTCACGCCGCTGACCTGGTCGACTCGGAGCACCGCGCCCGGAGAGCTCCCGAGTCCGTACGGATCGGCATCGCCGTCCGCCACGTAGTAGAAGCCCGATTCCAGCGGCACCTGAACCGGCAGGCGCACGGCTCGGCGCAACTCTCCCGAGACCTCGTCGCGCACAACGCCGCGAAAGGCGAGCACCTTCCCCGACGAACGGAACGGCTGGAGTTGCAGCTCGTACGAGAGTTCGACGGTCTGCCCCGGTCGGAGGTCGCCGACCCAGGTAAGGACGTTTCCTTCCACACTGACGAAGCCTCGCGTTACGTTGACGCTCTCGGCGACGAGATCCCCCTGGGCAGGCAGGGTGTCGACGAACGCGATCCCGATCGCGTCCTCCGATCCCCCGTTCGAGAGAGTCACGTCGACTCGGATTCGGTCCGCCGGATAGAGCGGGCGCGCGGTCAGGTCGGTCACCTCGTAGCGATCGAACTGCACGAATGAACTCGGCAGATACGCGATGTCGGTCAACGCGCGGAATGAGTCGGAGAAGGCGTAATACCGCAGCGATCGTTGCGCCGGATCGAACTCGAAGACCACCCCGTGTCCGCCCGGGAGTCCGGGGCGCTGAGCCTCGCCGTCGACGACGAGCATCCGCCCCGACGGCAGAACGAGCGTACGCCTCGGGGCGGCGAGGCCGGCGCTCGCGAGGAGGAGATCGATGCTCGCGTTCGAAGGGTCGTACGTGAAGAGCGCGCCCGTCGGCCGGTTCAATCCGAGCGGGTCGGCCGCTTGATCGGTGATCAGCAGAGTGCTGTCGCCGAGCGCGGTCAATCCCATCGGTTCGACCAGCGCCGAGTCCTGGAAGACGCCGATGACGTCGCCGCTCGTCGGATCGAGTTCGAAGATCGCAGCCGGGTTCGATCCGCCGAGCGCGCCTGGATCGGCGTCGCGATCCGCGAGGAAGAGGCGGCCTCGTCCATCGAACGCGAGCTGCGACAGTTTGCGGAACCGCGCATCCTGCGCAAACGGCAGGAGCGTCGAGGTCCCCAGCGGGAGCCGGAAGACGCGCCCCGTCGATTCGGGGGTCACACCTTCCGCGTCCGGATCGACGATGAGCAAGCCCGAGCGAGGCGTCAGGAGCAGGTCCGAGGGACTCTTCAAACGTGGATCGATTTGCACGAGCGGGGTCAGGACCCCGGTCGCGGTCTCGAGTCTCGCGATCAAACCCAAGTCGCCGGCCATGTGGGCGGCGATGTGGAGTTCACCGGTCTCGCTCCACTCCAGGGCCGAGGGACCCACGAGAGTGCGGACGCTCGTGACCAAGCGGACCGGTTCTCCCAGATCCTGGAGTCGGAAGATCGCGCCGGGCGAGCCGCCGAGCGAGCGAGGATCGCTCGACGCATCCGAGACGACAATGTTGCCGGGCGAGAATGGCGCGCGCACCGGCAGCGTCGCGGACAGATTGAGGTCCGGGCCTGCGCCCTCCACTCGCAAGTTGGTGCGTGCTTCCGCGCCGTAAGAGGCGTCGGCCGCGATGACGGCACGAAAAATCACGATCAACGTGTCGTGGCCGGCGAACCGTCCCGACCAGGACGCGCGACTCGCGGCGAGGTCGACACGCACCTCGCCTTCCGAAGCGGTTCCATCGATCGGTTGGAGCGACTCGACGAAGTCCGCCGAAACGAGCATCTGCGGCGCGGCGCGCGGACTGCGATTGAACACCGTCAGTCGCAGATCGAGCGTGTCGCCCGGTTCCGGCGTGCCCCCGTTCGTGTCGATGTAGACCGCGCGGGTCCCGGTCAGGACGGGCGCGAGCAGTCCGGTGATGCCGTCCGGTCGATGCAGGAGCGCGCTCGCGGTGACGAGGCGGACCTCGCTGGTCTGCGGGTTGAGCGCGAAAACGGCGCCGGGATCGCCCCCGCCGAGGCCGAGGGGGTCGGCGTTGCGATCGGTGAAGTACACCTCGCCTCCAGCGTCGACGAAGCAGTCATTCGGATCGACCATCCGTTCTTCCGAAGCGACGAGCTGGTAGGCGACGGGCGAGCGACGTACGAAGAAGACCGAGCCGTGGTCGCCGGCGAATTGCCGCGGATTGCCGGTGAGATCCGCGACATAGATCCGGTCGGAGATGTCGAGCGCGAGGCCGAGCGGGTCGACGAACCAGTTTTGATTCTCGGGCGGCGGAAACTCTGTCCAACGACCGAGGGATCGATCGAACTCCCAGAGGCGACCTTGTTGCGCGCCGCGGAAGTCGGCCACCACGATCCGGCCGCGCCGGTCGACGACCGCGTCGAGAGGCTCCTGCAATTCGCAGTTCGCCGCCACCAATGTGAGTTCGCCGGTCTCGAGCGCGACGCGGAAGATCGCTCCGGGTGCGCCCTCGGCGCAGCCCAGCGGGTTCGCGTCCTTGTCGATCAAGAGCAGCGAACCATCGAGATCCAGCGTGATCCCCTGAGGCGAGACGAGCCCGTCTCCCTCGAAGCGGGCGAGCAGCGTGTCGAACCGGCTGGTCGACGCGTCGTAGATGAACACCGCTTCGGGACCGCCCAGCCGGTCGGGGAACGCGCGGACATCGAGGATCGCGAGCCGGTCGTCCTCCAGGAAGACCAGATCGGACGGCCGCCCGAGCGGCGCGCCGGCGTGCAGGATGCGCGGCGCGAGCGTGTCGGCGACGATCTCGTGGATGACGCCGACCTGTTCGTTCTCGATGTTGAGATAGTCGGTGAAGAGGAGAGTGCCGACCTCCAACCCGCGGCGCACGACGCCGCGGAAGTTGTAGACGGTTTCCGCCTCGTCGACCGAGAGGACGAGCGACTGGATCATCGTCCCGGCGGGACTCGCCTCATCGAGACGGATGCGAAATCGGAGCGCCACCTCTTCCCCGACTCCGAGTGTTCCGCTCCACCCGACGGTGCGGGTCTCGGGACGATAGGTCATCTGTCCGAGGCTGGCCGAGTCCGACCCAGCCACGTAGGTCCAGAACGCCCCGAGCGAATCGGCCAGGGTGATTCCGCGCCCGACCGCCGTTCCGGTATTGCGCACCACCGCTCGGACCGTCAGGAAGTTGCCCGGTCGTAAGAGACCCTGGTCCTCGTCGGTCCAACTGACGCGAGAGGAGTCGACCTCCGCGCCGACGACCTGCGACAAGCCGGTCAGCGTGCGGAAGAGCGATGACGTGATCACGCGTGTACGGACTCCCGAGTCGGGATCGAAGCTGAAGAGGGCGCCGCGCGCATCGCCTTGGCCGAGCGGATTCGCGCCGTTGTCGAGCACCCAGACTTCACCGTCGACCGCCACGATCAGATCGTTGGGATCGACGAACTGAGGGTCGCTGAAGGCGTGCGTCGTCGGCCCGCCGTCTCGCGGCACACGGAAGATGGCGCCGGGGGCGCCGCCGCGACCCAGCGGATCGGCGTTGCGATCACTGACCAAGATGTCGCCGTCGGGGAGCAGGGCGATGGCCGAGGGAGAGAGGAGCGGCCGGCGAAGCGCGCGGAATAGTGTGACGACGCCGGTTTCCCGGTTCAGGCGGAAGATGGCGCCGGTCGCGTCCGGAATCCTGAGGGGATTCGCCGCGGAGTCGAGGACCAGGACGCTCCCGTCCCGGTCCCAGATCAAGCTCCGCGGCTGGATGAACGCGGTCGATGCGGCCACGACCTCCGCGCTGCGCGTCTCTCGATCGATCCTGAAGATCGCGCCGGGCCTCCCCAACGCTCGATTCGGATTCGCCTCCGCATCGACCACGAGGATGGTCCCCTCGGGCTCGATGAGTGCGTCGAGGGGTTCGAAGAAGAGCGCAGAACCGGCGACGAGCTCCGCGACCTGCGCATTGAGTCCGGGCCTGGGATCGACCTCCCAGATCGCGCCCACCGGCTGTCCGAGGAAGAATGGATCGGCGCCGGAGTCGACCACCAGGAACGATCGATCCGAGAGGGGCAGCACCGTCTGCGGATCGACGAACTCGCGTACGAACGAGCCGATGCGCACGGGATTCGAGGATTCGAGTCGCAGGACGAAGACGCCGCCGGGCTCGCCGCCGAGCCCAAGCGGATCGGCCGTGCGATCGGTCACCAGTAGATTGCGGACGAGCGGCGTGATCCCGAACGCAACATCGAGCGGGGCGCCCAGCAGGAGCAAGCCCAGCAGAAGCAAGCCCAGCAGAAGTCGCGCGTCGGCGGCCGCGCGCTCAGCGCGCAGCGCGAGTACCGAACGCGGTCTCGAGATCGGCGAGGAGGTCATCGACGTCCTCGATCCCGACCGACAGACGGAGGAGTCCATCCGTGAAGCCCTTCTTCTCTCGCTCCGCGCGGGGGACCGAGCCGTGCGTCATGCTCGCCGGATGGCAGAGCAGGCTCTCGACACCGCCCAGGCTCTCGGCCAGCACGAAGAGTCGAGTGCGCGACGCGAACTCCCGCGCCTCTTCGAGCCCGGAGAGGACGAACGTGACCATCCCGCCGAATCCGCGCGACTGTTCGCGCGCGACGGCATGACCCGGATGCTCGGGAAGACCCGGATAGTAGAGCTTCTGCACCTGCGGCTGTCGCGCGAGGAAATCGGCCACCACGCGTGCGTTCTCGTCATGACGCGGCATCCGCACCGCGAGCGTCTTGACCCCGCGCAGCGCCAGCCAACAGTCCATCGGTCCGGGCACCGCCCCGGCCGCGTTCTGCAGGAAGCGCAACCGTTCGGCCGTCTCCGCATGCGAGGTCACGATGACTCCGCCGATCATGTCGGAGTGTCCATTGAGGTATTTGGTCACGGAGTGGACGACGACGTCGGCGCCCAGCTCGAGGGGCCGTTGGAAGAACGGCGTCAGGAAGGTGTTGTCCACCACGCTGAGCCAACCCCGCGAACGCGCGTAGGTGGCCAGACGCCGAAGGTCGGAGATCTTCATGAGCGGATTGGACGGTGTCTCGATGAAGAGCAGTCGAGTGTTCTTCCGGCCCGCGGCCTCGACGGCGCTCGACTCCGAAGTGTCTACGTAGCTGAAGTCGATTCCGAGGGGACGGAAAATCCGTTCGAAGAGACGGTAGGTGCCTCCGTACATGTCGTCGGAGACGATGACATGGTCCCCGGGGGCGAGGAGCTGTCCGATGGCGTGGATGGCGGCGAGTCCCGAGGAGAAGGCAAGGCCGTGCGCGCCGCCCTCCAGGACGGCGATGCACCGTTCCCACGCCTCTCGCGTCGGATTGTGCGTGCGCGCGTACTCGAATCCCTTGTGCTGCCCCAGTCCCTCTTGAACATAGGTAGAGGTCTGGTAGATCGGGACCATGATCGCGCCGGTGGTCGGATCAGGTTGTTGCCCCGCGTGAACCGCGTCGGTGCCGATACCCATGGATTCCTTCCTGCCCGCGACTACTTGGCGACGAACTCGATAAGGTCGAACCGCGAGAGGATGCCGACGAGCCGATTTCCTTCGTCGGCCCCTCGATCTTCCACCAGCACCGCGCTCGTGCCGGCGCTCAAGAAGCCGACGGCGTTGGAGAGCGGCTCCTCCGCGCCGACCAACGGCAGCGCGGCCTCCATCATCCCCCAGATCGGATCCTCCAGACGGGCGCGGCCGTCGATGAGAGAGGACATCAAGGTGCTCTCCAGTACCGTGCCGACGCAGTTCCCCTGGGAGTCCATGACCGGAATCTGCGAGACGTTGTGCTCGCGCACGAGTGCGAGCGCGCGGCGGAGCGGCTCGTCCCGACCCAGGGTCAAGAGCGTCGGGATCTCGCTCACCTTCTTGTAGAGGAAGTCGGAGACCCGCAGGTCTTCCGGCTCCAGCATGCCGTTGTCGCGCAGCCAGGTGTCGTTGTGCGCCTTACTCAGGTAGCGCTCCCCGGTGTCGGGCAGGATGACCACGATGACCGCGTCCCTGTCGGCGCGCGAAGCCACTTGGAGCGCGGCGGCGACGGCGGTCCCGGCCGAGCCGCCGCAGAGGATGCCTTCTTCCCGCGAGAGGCGTCGGGTGTAGCGGAACGACTCGCGGTCGCCGATCGTGATGACGTCGTCGATGTACTCGAAGTGCGTGGAGCCCGGGATGATGTCTTCCCCGATACCCTCGACCAGGTAGCTCTTCGCCTCGGCCATCGTCTTGGTGCGGAAGTACTCCGCCAGGATCGAACCGACCGGATCGGCCCCGATGACCTGGACGGACGGGTTCATCTCCTTCAGGTATCTACCGGTCCCGCTGATCGTTCCGCCCGTGCCCATGCTGGCGACGAAGTGCGTGATGCGACCGCCGGTCTGCTCCCAGAGCTCGGGTCCCGTCGTGAGGTAGTGCGTCTCGGGATTGTGGGGATTGAAGTACTGGTTGGCGAGGAACCCGCCCGGCGTCTCGCGCGCGATCCGCTTCGCCGTCTCGTAATTGCTCTCGGGTGAGTCGGGCGGAACGTTGGTGGGGCAGATGACGACTCGGGCGCCGTACGCCTTGAGGAGGTCGCGCTTCTCCTGGCTCATCTTGTCGGGCATGACGCAGACGCAGCGGTACCCTTTGACCGCGGCCGACATCGCCAATCCGAGCCCGGTGTTCCCCGAAGTCGCCTCCACGATCGTGCCGCCGGGCTTCAGCGCGCCCGACTGCTCCGCCCGTTCGACGATGTGGCGACCGATGCGATCTTTGACGCTTCCGCCCGGATTGAACGACTCGACTTTGGCGAGCACGAGCGGCTCGCGTCCGTCTCGCTTCAATCCGCGGGTCAGCTTGTTCAGCCGGACGAGCGGAGTGTTCCCGATCGTCTCCAGGATGCTCGCGGCGAAGCGGAGGCCGCGTTGGTCCGAACCCTGCTTGTTCGCGTCCGCGGCCTCGTGGCCGTTCGCGCCGCCGGAATTCGTCTGATCTGGCATCGTTCCCCTTCCGATCCGCGAGCCTGCCGACAGCCGGCGCACCTAGTGTTTCACCAACTCCAACGCCGTCGCGAAGTCGAAGTCCTTGCCGAACTCTCCCGAATGACACGTGGTGCAGGCGCCGGGCGACCAGACCTGATTCCGCGTTCGATCATGCTCCGTCCCGCGCCCGTGGCACGCCTCGCACTGCACGTTCGTCAGCTCGGCCTGCCCACTCGCTTCGGCCACGAAACCGCCCGGCTCGTCGAATCCGGTGACATGACAACCGACGCAGGCGGGGTTCGCTTGCGAGTTGTCCTTCTGGAGGGTGGCCCAGGCGCGAGCGTGGGGGGTCGAATCCCACTGCGTGTACTGAGCCTCGTGACACCGCTTGCAGTTCTGCGCGCCGAGGTACTTCTCGTGCGTCGATTCGTCGTGGAGTTGGCTCTGCTTCTTGTCGCGCAGCTCTTGCTGCATCTGCTTCGCCTTCTCCTCCGCCTCGGTCACGATCGCCTTCATCTCTTCCGACTCCGGCACCGCCTTGTCGAGCGTGACGTTGAGCGAGCCGTAGTCGACGATCTCACCGGCGGGATCTACGATCAGCATGAGATGGCCGAGGTACTGCCCGCGGATGCCGGTCTCGTTGGTGATCGTGTGGCCCGCGAGCTTGGCGTCCTCGATCCACTGCGGCTGCTTGCCGAGCAACGCGACGTCGATTCCGGGAACGGTCTCGACCAGTCGCTTCGTGTCGTCGCTCGACATCGACGACATCAGGACGACGATCTCGGACTGGGCCAGCAATTCGGGCACGACTTGGGCCGCTACTTGGAACGGGTCGAGGAACTCGAACTCCACCCCGACGGGCGGACGGGCGATGGCGAACTCATCCCCCCCGATCAGACCGAAGAGCCCGACCTTCACGCCGTTGATCTCGACGACCTTGGTGCGGACTCCGATCGGCGTCCGCGTCTCGCCGTCCTTCATCACGAGGTTGGACGAGACGACGGCGATCGTGCCTTTCTGCATCAACTCCCGATAGGTGGGCCACTCGTTCAACTCCCGCGATCCGGGAGTCGTCGCGGTGACGCTGAGTCTCTCCATCGCCTCCCAGAGAGCGCGTGTCTTGAAGTCGGCCACACCCTGATCGGTGCTGGCGAAGTTGCCGAGGTCCAGATGCAGGAACGGTGTTCCCTTGGCGATCAACGAGTCGATGACGGTGGCCCGACGGGCCAACCCCCCTTTCGGGGAAGAGTGTCACCCACAGGGGGCGAGTTCGCCCTGGACCGTCCCGAAGGAGAGCAACGTCACGTCCGCATTCATGACTCGGCCGCCATCGGCGTTGTAGCCGCCCGCGCATCCCTCGATCAGCGCGACGCAAACCGCCGCGACCATGACCAGGAGGGCCTGGATTCGTACCGTCATCTCTTTTGAACTCCTGAACTTAGGGGGAACTCTGCCGGCAATCGGCAAAGTCGCCCGAGACTCTACACCCCTTGTTCGGCCCCCTCAAGCGGGGGCTTGAAGCGGGCGCGGTGAACGCCACAGATCGGGGGCGGGGAACCCTGCCCGGGACTCGCCGGGTCCGGCGGCCGGGAATCAGCGTTGGTCGCGCTCGTACTGGAGTTCCGGGAGGTCCTTCACTGCGATGCGGAAGTAGTACTCGCTCTGTCCCCCGCTGCTGCGGTACTCGAAGCGGGCTTCCCAGCAGTGGAGGTCGCGTCCGAGGCTGAAGGAGTGGCGGGTCACCGTTTGCTCTTCCAGATCGAAGTAGACGCTGCCGCTCCAACTCCAGTGGCCGGTCGCCAGGAGGTTGTCGAGCCCGAGGTTCGCGGTGTGGGTCGGGCGATCGGCGCCCCGGCTGGTGCGGTAGGAGTGGCCGATCGAGATCCGCCAGGGGGCGCCGGTGGAGGAGGTCCGCCCTCGATTCCCGAGGTTGGCGCCGGAGAGCCCGGTCTGGCCGAACTCTCCGTATTCGAGCGGCGATTCGGTCGCGGCGGCGCCGCCGACGACGCCGGCGCCGGCAGTCGCGCTGTCCTGCGGGGCTCTCCGGAAGAGCGCTTGATCCAGGCGGAAGGCGGTGTCGACCGAGAAGTTCTGAGGACGGAGATCGTAGGCCCCGTGAGAGACGGCCAGGCTCACGTCCATCCGGGACCCGGGTCGAACACGGAGCGAGTTGGCGATGGAGGACCAGGGCCGGATCGGATGCGTCGCTTCGAAGTTGTACCCGGACGAGGTCGACCAAGTGGCGACGTTCTCGCGCTTCCACACCTTGTCACCCCTTCTGAACTTCAGGTGCAGGCGCTGCGACAGGCTGAGGCCGACGGACGAGACTTTCGAACCACCCAACGAGATGCCTCCCACATTGGGGAAGCGCGATCGCTCGACACCGAGCGAATCGGCGTAGTTCAAGCGAGGGAATTCGGGCGAGTACGAGTAGCTGGCCGATGGCTCGACGACATGACGCATTCCCGCCAGCGGCCCGGCCACGATCGGAAAGGTCCCGTAGAACGCGGTGCTCGCCTGCGCCGACCCGCTCCAGGTCGCCCCCGCGCGATGGCGGCGGCCGAGGTTGTCGCGTTCGAAGGCCGCCGCGTTCATCTGGATCGAGGGAGAGAGCCTGAGGTACGGACCCAGTCTCCGCGTGTCGGAGAGCGAGTGGCGCTCACTGACCGCTTGGTTGGTCTCCGTCGTTCCGTCGTACCTCTTCGTGTAGAGATTGCGGTAGGCCCACGTGCTCGACAGATAGACCGACGACAGAATCGGAAGACGACCGTGGCGACCGCGTTCGTCCGGCGCTCGCCCGAGCGCACGCTGTCCGAGGCTGAAGTCGACCGCCGGCAGACTCTGTTGCACCTTCACGCCCGAGCCGGTGGTGGCGTCGAGGTACTCGACGCGACTGGCTTCGGCCGAGAGATTCGCGCGCTGCCAGTTCTTCCTCAGGGCCAAGTCGGAGCGAAGCGTCCGATTCAACTGCTCGTCGATGCTGGCGCCGAAGTCGCGATCGCCGCGGAACCGCAGGTCGCTGGTGAAATCGGCTCGGCCGGTCAGAGTCGCGCCTTCGCCGAGCTCTTGCTGATGCGCGCCTTGCACGCTGTAGCGGCGCCTCTTCTGACCCGGGGTGCGGTCGTCGCCGTAGGTGGCGTTGAGAGTTCCGTCGAGCAGATAGCGCACGCGGTAGCGGTAGTTGCCGTTGAAGTCGAGGCTCTGATCGCGCTCGTAGTAGTCGACCCAGGCGCGCGCATCCATGTGGTCGGAGATGGCCCAGTAGTAGCCGAGGTTGCGGAAGAACCGACCGCGGTTCCGATTGAAGCCGACCTCCACGTCCGGCAGGAGGATCCCCGACTGGCGCCCTTTCTCGATCGGGAACACCCAGAACGGCAGCGCCAAGACCGGAATCCCCAGGATTCGCAGGATGACGGGACGCGCGACGACCTTGTCGCCCTGGATGATCTTCATGCGACTGGAGTGGAATTCGTAGTGCGGCGGATCGTTCTCGCACGTCGTGTAGTCGCCGTCGCGCACGAGGAGCGCCTCGTCGCTCAGTTTCTTGATCTCTGCGCCGCGGTAGAAACCCCCTTCGAACGCGGTTCTACCCTGGTAGACGAATCCCTCCTGCTCGTCGGTGCGGTAGGTCATGCGCTCGCCTTTGACCTCGCCGCTCGCGTCCTTCAGGACCGCGCCCCCCTCGGCGCGCACGAGATCGTTCTCCGCCAGATACTCGATGCGCGGCGCCGTGAGCGAACTCCCCTGGTAGCGGATCTCGCCGCGACCCAACAGCACCAGGCGATCGCTGTCGACGAGGAAGCGGATGGTGTCGCCTTGATACTCCACGCGCTCGTCGAAGAGCGAATCGGACGGCGCGCGGAGTGAGTCGGGCAGATCGAGCGTGCGCTCGCGCGCCATGTACGCGAGCGCGCGCGAGAGTGTCGGCGCGATCGTGTCGACGCTCGCGGACATCGTGTCGGCCGTGGCAGTGCGGAGAGAGTCGACGAGACCGTCTCTTCGCAGGCGCCCCCGCGACGTCTCGCTCGGATAGAGAAAGAGCCCGACCCCATCCCCCTGCAACTCGATCTGAACGGCGCGCCCGCGCGCGAGGTCGACGCGGATCTCCCGCGCGGTGCTCAAGTTCCGCCCCGAGCCGGCGAGCACATCGACCCATGAGGGCAGGAAAACGCTGACCGCGTCACCGTGCACTTCGAGATCGGAGAGCGTGTCCTCGGAGAGCCGCGCGACGAGCGTGTCTCCCAGCAGGAGGTTCTCCTCGTCGGGCTTGCCGTCGGCTCGATACCGCACGCGAACCGAGCCGAGCGCGCGCAACCAATCGGCGCCGCCCGCGCCTTGCTGTACGACCAAGGTGTCGGCCCAGATCACACCGCTGGACTCCCACGCGATCGGATCGCCCCAGAGGAAGATGCGATCGGTCGCGGCCTCGAACTCCGCATTCGCGCCCCGTGCGCGAATGCCGCCTCGCTCGATGCGGACATGGCCGCGCGCCTCTCCGCGCCCGCTGCCGTCGTCGAAGATGAGCGTGTCGGCGAGGACGACGAGCGCGCCGTCGCGCGCCCCGCCCGAGCGTTCCACCCGCGGGTCGCCGACGATGACGATGCGATTGCGGGTGCGATCGAGCGTCGCCTGGCGTCCGGTGATCCAGGTGGAATCGGCGCGGACGAAGACGCGGACATCCCCGTCGGCCGTGGCGAGTCCGGTAGCGTCGTCGTAGTCGATGGCGCGGGCCCAGACATCGCGCAAGGAGTCGGCGACGAAGGGTGAGTCGCGCAGCTGCAGCAGCCCGCGCGCCCGATCGTGGATGAGCCGTCCGGCCGTGAAGCGCCCTTCCGGTCCCTTTCCACGCACCGCGCCGGTCAGATCGAGGCGCCGGAGGCTGCGCCGATAGATCCCTTCCTCCGCCTCCACCTCGCGCGTTTCGTCGACTATGAGGAGCGAATCACGCAGGTAGAGCACGTCGCGCGACGCGTCCAGGCGCCCGCTCACGGCCGTGATGACGAGCGGGCCTTGCGTGATGCGCGGGCGATCGAGTTCGGTCCCGCCCACGCGGCTTCCCCGCAGCGCTTCCCCCTCGATCGTCCAGGGCTCCTCGTCGCCGGATTGCGCTCGGGTGGGCGCGACGGTCGCGCCCGTCCACATTCCGATCGCCACGAAGCTCGCGACTGCGATGGCGCGAAGACGTCTCGAGATCACCCGCGGTCCTCCGCCAGAAGCGCCGCGCCGATCCAACCGGCGTCGGGGCCGAGCGCGGCGGCGACCAGGTCAGGAAGCGCGTCGGGCGGGGCCAGCGCGCGCGCCCGCAGCGCTGCCCGGGCCTGGGGCAGAAAGTACGCCTCGGCCTGCGCGACGCCGCCGCCGACGACGAAGATCTCAGGATCGAACAGCGCGGTCAGACCGGCCAATGCCGTCCCGAGGATGCGGCCCAATTCGGCGAAGACCGCGAGCGCCATCGCGTCTCCGCCCCCCGCGCGCCGCGCGATCTCCTCGGGCGTCGCGACCTCGTCGGATGCTGCGAGGTAGGCGCCAACGATGGCGGGAGTACCGATGAACGCCTCCAGGCAGCCGATCTGTCCGCAAGCGCAGCGCGGACCGTCGAGCGCGAACGGCCAATGCCCGAATTCACCCGCGAACCCGTGCGCGCCGAGCCAGAGAGTTCCATCGGCGACGAAGCCGCCGCCGACCCCTGTGCCGATCGCGAGTCCGCAGACCGTTTGACGACCGCGCGCGGCGCCGACGCGCGACTCCGCCAGCACGAACGCGTTCGCATCATTGACCAGGGTGATGCTTCGACCGACCGCGTTCTCCAACCGGCCACGCAGTTCGGTCCCCTCCCACCCCGGAAGGTTGGGCGAAGTGACCACCACGCCTCGGGCGGGATCGATGAGCCCCGCGCAACCGACGCCGATCGCGAGCGGCGCCGCCCCGCGTTTCTCTGTCTCGGCTCGAAGCGACGCGGCGATCCGAGAGACGAGCGCTTCGGGTCCCTGCGTCGCCTGCGTGGGGATGCTCCGACTCGGCGCGGGGGGAGCGCCCGTCAGCAACGCGCCGCACTTGACCGAAGCGCCGCCGATGTCGAAACCGGCCGACCAGGGAACGCTCACGAACTCGCCTCCCACAGCGATTCCCGAGGACCCAGATCGAGAGCGCGGTATCCCTCCTCCAACGTGAAGAATGAGCCGGCCAGGAGCACGAGCGGCCCGACGGGATCGGACGCGCCTCGCAGCGCGTCGCGCAGCGCGGCCGCAATCGACGGATGGACCGCGACCTCGAGACCGGCTCGGAGGGCGGCCGCGCGCAACTCGTCGACCGTCGCCGCGCGCGCCGTCGCGGGCGACGCGATCCAGACGCGGGTCGCGATACGGCGGAGCGCGTGGAAGAAGCCGGCGTGATCCTTCCCGCCGACCATTCCAACCACCGGTCGGATCTCGCGACGCCGCGCGATCGGCGCCAGGACGCGCGCGATCGCCTCGGCCCCCTCGCGATTGTGCGCGACATCCGCGATCAGAGGGAGCTCGGCGAGCGGCCTCTCCAGTCGGCCCGGCCAGCGCACGCGAGCGATCCCCGCGGTGATCTCGTCGGTGGAGATCTTCCAGCCGAGACCGCGCAGAGCCGCCAGCGCGAGGACGGCCGTCGCGGCATTGACTCCCTGGTGGAAGCCGGCCAGTGGGACGGAAACTCGGAGTGGATTCTCCGACAACGCCACGAGCGGGGGCGCTCCGTCACGTCTTCGGATCTCCCAACGTTCGGTCGCGGGAGTTGTCTCGCCGGCGGCGCGACGCACCGAGAGGCAGGCGCGACGCAGCAGGAACGGCGCCCCGAGTTCGGCCGCGCGGGCGCGCACCGCCGCCACGGCCTGAGGCGGGCCGCCCGCCGCCACCGCGGGCACGCCAGTCCGCAAGATCCCGGCCTTCTCGCGCGCGATCGCCGCGGGCGTGTCGCCGAGCAGCTCAGCGTGGTCCATCCCGAGCGACGTGATGATCGAGAGCGTCGGCTCGACCGTGTTCGTCGCATCGAGGCGACCGCCGAGGCCCACCTCGAGGACGGCGACATCCACCTGAGCCGCCCGAAATGCGGAAAGCCCGAGCGCGGTCATCGCCTCGAAGAAGGAGAGTTCATGCCTCTCCCAGACCTCTCGATCCTGTTCGACGCGCTCGGTCACCTGCTGAGGTGAGAGCAGACGCCCATCGACCCGGATGCGTTCGCGCAGATCGAGCAGATGCGGCGAGGTGAAGAGCCCGACGCGCCGCCCGCCCGCGGCGAGCACGGAGGCGAGCATCGCCGAGGTGGATCCTTTGCCGTTCGTCCCCGCGACCAGGATCGCCGGGAACGAGCGCTCCGGAGAGCCGAGCGCGGCCAGGCTCGCGCGCATCCGCTCCAGGTCCAGCTTGATCCCGCGAGCGTCGAGCCCGAGGAGGTACGACTTCGCGGCTTCGTAGGAGGCGGGAGGCGGGAGGCTCGCCGTCACGGTCGAGCGAGCGAAGCCTCGCGGAAGAACCGCAAGATCTGGGAGAGCGTCGCGCGCAGCTCCTTGCGCGAGACGATGCGGTCGACCATCCCGTGGTCCCGCTGGAACTCGGCCCGCTGGAACCCCTTCGGCAACTCTTGTTGGATCGTCTGCTCGATGACGCGCGGTCCCGCGAAGCCGATCAGTGCTTTGGGCTCCGCCAAGATGATGTCGCCCAGCATGGCGAAGCTGGCGGTCACCCCTCCGGTCGTCGGGTCGGTCAAAACGGAGATATAGGGAATGCCCCGCTCGGCCAGTCGCGCCAACTGCGCGCTCGTCTTGGCCATCTGCATGAGCGAGAGGATTCCCTCCTGCATGCGCGCGCCGCCCGAGCAGGAGACGATGACCAGAGGCAGCTCCTCGTCGTGCGCGAGTCCGGCTAGGCGGGCCAGTTTCTCACCGACCACCGAGCCCATGCTCCCGCCCATGAAGGCGAACTCCATCACCGCCAGCGCGAGCGGATGACTCTGGATCGTCGCGACGCCGGTCAAGACGGCATCGCGCCGCGCGGCGTCCCCGGCGGTCTTCAGACGATCTCGGTATCGCTTCGAGTCCTTGAAGTCGAGCGGATCGACCGAGCGGATGTCGCCGAATCTCTCCTCGAACGAATCGGGATCGACCAGCACCTTCACGTAGTCGTCGGCGTTGATCCGGAAGTGGTGGGAGCACTTCACGCAGACCCATTGGTTCTGCTCGACTTCCTTGCGGAAGAGAATCTCCGAGCACTCGGGGCACTTGATCCAGACCCCGTCGACGCTCTCGCGGCGGGCGCCGCCCGTCACCACTTCCTTGGCGCGTTCAAAGGCCGAAGCCATCGGTCTCCTCCGTCTCCGAAGCGAGCGGCCGCATCATCACGAGTGCGTCTTCCCGCAGAGCGGCATAGTAGTTCTTGCGGACGCTGACCCCACGGAATCCGAACCGCTCGTAGAGCCGGATGGCGGGATGATTCGTCACTCGCACTTCCAGGAGCGCGAGCGTGCAGCCGCGCGAGGCGCCTTCGCGCAGGAATTCCTCCAACAGGGAGGCCGCCAAGCCCAGCCCGCGCACCTCGGGATCGAGCGCGAGATTGGCCAGGTGCGCCTCGTCGAGGATGTACCAACCGATGAGGTAGCCGACGACCCGGCCGTCGAGTTCGATCACGCGAGGGAATCCCGCGTCGCCGGCGTCGGTCAGTTCGTGGCGGAACGAGTACTCCGACCAGGGATCGGGAAAGCAGATCCGTTCCAAGCGGACGACTTGCTCGAGATCGTCCAAGGTCATGGCGCGAGTGCGCGGGGTACCGGGCGCCGCGGGGGGCCCAGTGCCGTTTCCAGTGCCGTTTCCAGTGCCGTGTCCAGCGCCGTGTCCAGTGCTGTGCCCCGTGCCGTGCTCCGAGGGGCGTCTCATCGACTCGAGCCCCGCGGCGCGATCAGCGACACCTGGGCCGGGCGCTTCGCGTCGGCCGCCCGCAGGTAGAGCGGCCGCACCTCGTCGATCGCTCGTCCGGAATGAGCGATGCGCCCGGGCTCGGATCCCAACAGAGCCACCCACGCGGGACGTCGCGTCGCCAGGAGCGGATCGCGGGGCGACTCCCCCATGGCCGCAAGCCACGGTTGCTTCATGGCGACCGACTCTACCGCCTCGCCGAGGAGAAGCCAAGGCGCCCCCCGGGACTGAATCGGCGCGAGCCGGTCTCGCAATTCCTCGACCGGGACGCAGGCGGCGGGAAGACTCGGGCGCCAGTCGACTCCTTCCCAACGACCCGCCTCGACCAGCACCGTTCCGCGACGCTCGCCGCTGAGCAGCAGGATCTCCCGCCCGAGCCCGCGGAAGGGCGCCGCCAATGCTTCGTGGCTCGGAACTCCCGCCACGGCGATGCCGGTCGCGAGCGCGAGTCCGCGCGCGGTGGCGATGCCGACGCGCAAGCCGGTGAACGAACCGGGTCCGACGGCGACGGCGATGCGCGCGAGTTCACGCGGCGTGAGATTCGCGTCTCGCAACAACTCATCGGAGAACGCGAGCAGCCGCTCCTGGCTCGACGACGGTCGACGCGACGATCGCTCGCCCATCAAGACTCCGTCCTGCGCGAGCGCCACTCCGGTCCAGGCGCCCGACGTCTCGAGCCCGAGCACCCACCCTGCGATCACAGGCGCACCCCGCTCAGATCATCCGAGAGGACGCGCGCGTCGCCCGGCCACGAAACGCGAATGGAGCGGGCCGACTCATCCGCGCCTTCGATGTCGATCCAGATGGCGCGAGCCGGCGGATCCGAGACGCGTTCCGCCCACTCCACCAAGACGACGCTCTGCGGATCGTCCCAGCCCTCCTCGAGATCATCGGCGGAGCCCTCGAGCCGATAGAGATCGAGATGCCGCACTTCGACGCGGCCCTGGTACCGGTTCTCCAGCACATAGGTCGGGCTGCGCACCCGCCCCTCATAGCCGAGACCTCGCACGACGCCGGCTGCCATCCGCGTCTTGCCGGCGCCTAGATCGCCGCGCAGCCCGATCCAGACCGGGGGCGTCAGCCGACGGCCGATCTCGACGCCCAGCGCCTCCGTCTCCGCCTCGCTCCGCGTCGTGAATTCGCGGATCGACCACTCGCGGGTTGCCATGGCTAGGTGGTCACAACTGGGTGGTCACAACTGGGTGGTCACAACTGGGTCACAGCTAGGTCGTGGAGGCGCGCGGCATCAACGTCGCCACCGGCAGGATCATCTCCTCGAGCGAGATGCCGCCATGCTGGAAGCTGCCGCGGTACTGCCGTTCGTACTTGTGGAAGTTGGTCGGGTAGACGAAGTAGAAGTTCTCCTTCGCCAGGATGTACTGCTTGAGCAAGCCGTCGCGCGGGAGGAGCACGCTCTCCGGTTCCTTCACGTGGAACGCCTCGCGCTCGTCGCAGACCAGATTGTCGCCGTACTTGTAGCGGACGCTGGTCGTGGTGTCGCGATTGCCGAGCACCTCGGAGGCGCGTCGAACGAGCACCGCGCCGTGGTCGGTCGTCACCACCACGACGGTGTCGCGCCGTGAGAGCACGCGGAGCACTTCGAAGAGCACCGAGTGTTGGAACCAAGAGCGGAGCAGCCCGCGAAACGCCTCTTCATCGGGCGCGAGTTCCTGCAGGATCTCCGACTCGGCGCGTCCGTGCGAGAGCATGTCGAGGAAGTTGAAGACGAAGGCGTGGAACCGCACCTCGCCGAGCGCGCCGATCTTCTTGCGCAGATTGTTCCCCTCGGTCTGCGTGTAGATCTTCTGGTAGCGGATCAGATCCGGATCGAGCCCCTCTCGCGCCGTCAGCTTCTGGAGCAGTTCGGCCTCGTAGCGGTTGCGGCCCGTCTCCTTCTCCTTCTCGTCCTGCCAGTACTCCGGGTACTTGCGTTGGATCTCCAGCGGGAAGAGCCCGGCGAAGATCGCGTTGCGGCTGTAGGGCGTCGCGGTCGGGAGGATCGAGTAGTAGAGATCGGTCTTCAAATCGAAGTACGGCTCCAGGAGCGGCCCGAGCGTCGTCCACTGATCGAGACGCATGCAATCGATGACGACGAGCGCCACCTTGCGGCCGGCGCGCACATGCGGCAGCACGTACTCCCGGACGACGTCGGTCGAGAGAGTCGGTCGCTCCTCTCGCTTCGCATGCACCCAGGTCGGATAGCTCTTCTCGACGAACCGCGAGAACTCGCGATTCAGCTGCGTGCGCTGGTCCTGGTGCGTCTGCGCGAGCGACTGGTCTTCGATGCCGTGCAACTCCACGTCCCAGCCGACCACGCGGTTGTAGAGATCGAGCCAGTCGCGCGGGGAGAGCGCGCCGTGCCGCAGCGCGACGGTCTCGCGGAACTCGGCAATGTAGTCGCGCGTGCGCTGACTGCGCTGCAGCGACTCCGACTCGAAGAGCTTCTTGATCGCGAGGAAGATCTGACTCGGATTGACCGGCTTGGTCAGGTAGTCGCGGATCTGACGGCCGAGCGCCTGGTCCATCAAGTGCTCTTCTTCACTCTTGGTGATCATGATGACCGGCAGCGACGGATGCCGTTCCTGGACGGCGCCGAGGGTCGCGATGCCGCCCATGCCCGGCATCATCTCGTCCAGGAGCAGGACGTCGAAGCGGTCCTTGGCCAGGAATTCGAGCGCGTCCTCACCGTTGGAGACCGCCTCCACCTCGTACCCCTTCGATCTGAGGTAGAGGATGTGCGGCCGGAGCATGTCGATCTCGTCGTCGGCCCAGAGAACCTTGCGATGGGCGAGCGCCACGGGACGTCCTTTCGTCCGGCCCGTGATGCCCACGGGCCGATCCAGCCTCCACCTCTCTGCGCGCCGCGGCCGACTGAGCCTCGGACGCAGCCGCCTCAGGAGGAGCCTCGGGAGGAGCCTCCGGAGGAGCCTCGTTCGAGAGGATCGCATACTTCGGATCAGCCGGGGGCGTTCCCGGCTTCCGTCGCCTAGGTCGGGAACGAGATGACGATGGTCGAGCCGCGCCCGGGCAGGCTCTTGTCCACGCGGATGCGGCCGCCGTGGTAGTCCTCGACGATCCGTTTGGCCAGGGTCAGCCCGAGGCCCCAGCCGCGCTTCTTGGTCGTGTAGCCGGGCTCGAAGGCCTGTTTGATCTCGGCCGCGGTCATGCCGCGTCCCTGGTCGCTGATGCGCACTTCGACCGATTCGGTCTCGCGCCTGCGCACCACATCGACCTCGATGGCGCCCTTGCCGCCGTCGGTGGCGTCGACTGCGTTCTTCAAGACGTTCTCCACGACCCACTCGATCAGCTCCTTGTTCAGGCTGACCGGCGGCACCAGCTCATACCGCTCGCGGATCTCGACGTCCTTGCCGAGATGCGGGATCCGACGACGGAAGTACCGCACCGCTTCGCTGACGATCGGAGCGATGTCCCCCATCTCCAGCTTGGGCAGGCTACCGACCTGGCCGAAGCGCATGGCGACTTTCTGGAGTCGCTCGGCGTCGTTCTCCATCTCGTCGAGCACTTCGGAGAGGAACGCGGGATCGATCGCGGTCGGATCTCCCGCGGCTGCGGCGTCCAGTTGCCGCTCGCGCAGCAGCTCGACCCATCCCAGGAGCGACGAGATCGGAGTTCCGAGTTGGTGCGCGGTCTCCTTGGCGAGTCCGATCCAGATCGCGCGCTGTTCGCTCGTCTTGATCGAGCGGTAGCCGATATACCCCAACCCGACGAAGAGCAGCAGCGCCCCTACCTGGATGAACGGCGCCCACCGCAACTCACGCACGAGCCCGGGCTCGCCGTAGTGCACGTAGCCGAAGACGCGTGTCCCGCCCGGCTCACGGATCGGAATCGGTTCGTGATGCTCGTCGAAGCGACGGAGGATCTTCGACAGCTCCGTCAACGGCCCGGGCGGCGGATTCTCGGGGTCCATCGCGGCGATGGTGGAGATGTCGACCGAGTCGATCTCGACCGGCAGCTTCCAGACGAACGGGCGCCCCTCCGGATCGGTCAAGATCATCGGGAAATCGGAAGGCTTGACCACTTCGCGGAAGATTTCCCGCACATCCGGGTTGTCGAGCGCCGTGAAGGTCGCCAACGCGCAGAAGCGCGCGAACAAGGTCGCCACTGCTTCGGACTGTTGATTGAGTCCGCGAATGCGGCTCGTCGAGTAGAAGACGCCCAGACCGACGAGCAAGACCGACCCGAAGAAGAGATACGCCTTCAGGAGGTTGGGAAGGCTCGAGCGCGAGACCGCCATGTCGGGATCCGGCCGTCCGGCCGCGGCCTAGGCGGCGCCGCCGAGCTCTTCCATGCCGCCGAGATAGGGACGCAACACCGTCGGGATCCGCACGGTCCCGCGCTCCGTCTGGTTGTTCTCCAGCAGCGCTACGTAGACGCGTGAGAGCGCGAGCCCGGAACCGTTCAGCGTGTGCGGATGGATCAGTTTCCCCTCCGCGTTGCGAAACCTGAGGCCCATGCGCCGCGCCTGAAACGCCTCGAAGTTGCTGCACGACGAAACTTCCAACCACCGACCCTCGGCGGCGGCCCAGACTTCGAGGTCGTAGCACTTGGCGGCGGCGAAGGAGAGATCCCCGGTCGCGAGCGCGAGAACGCGATACGGCAGCTCGAGCGCCTGGAGGATCGCCTCGGCCGCATTGACCAACGTCTCCAGTTCCTCGTACGACCGCTCGGGAGTCGTCAGCTTGACCAACTCGACCTTGTCGAACTGATGAACGCGGACCAGACCGCGCGTCTCCTTGCCGTAGGTTCCGGCCTCGCGGCGGAAACAGGGGGAGTAGCCCATGCGATAGATCGGGAGATCCGCGGCGGTGAGCGACTCGTCGTCACGGAAGAGATTGGTGATCGAGACCTCGGCCGTCGGGATCAAGAAGAGGTCGTCCACTCCGCAGTGGTACATGTCTTCTTCCATCTTGGGCAGTTGACCGGTGCCGAACATGCTCTCTCGACGCACGAGATATGGAGTGGAAACCTCGAGGAATCCGTGCCGCTCACGGTGATAGTCGAGCATGAATTGGATGAGCGCGCGCTGCAGCCGGGCGCCGTCGCCGGTGAAGACGACGAACCCCGAGCCCGAGATCTTGGTCGCGCCGCGCAAGTCGAGCAGGCGCAACTCCTCACCGATCTCCCAGTGGGGTTTCGGACGGAAGCTCTCGGGTGGGATCTGTCCCCACCGCCGCACCTCGACATTGGCCGAGGCGTCGTCGCCGCGCGGGACCGAGTCGTGCGGAAGATTCGGCAACCACTGCAGCTTCGCGTCGAGCTCGATCTCGATGGCCCGGGTGCGCGTATCGAAGCCCTTGATCTCCTCGGCGCGCGACTTCATCTCGTCGAGCAAAGCCGTGACGTCGCCGCCCTCCTGCTTCAGACGGGGAACGTCCTGCGAGCGCGCGTTGCGGAGCGCCTTCTTCGCCTCGACCTCGTGCAGCAGTCGGCGATGTTCGCCGTCGAGCGCGAGGATGGCGTCGAGATGCTCGCCCCCCTTCTTCGCGGTGAGCCCCGCGCGCACGCGATCCGGCTCTTGGCGGATGGTCCTCAGATCGAGCATCGGGGCTCCGCGGCGCTCCTCTCCCTGGGCCGAAGCTGGCAACTCTTTGTGCGGTGGGACGCTAGCACACGTCAATGGGGCGGTCAACGCGGGGTCCGGGCCAGGCTGACGGCGCGACGAGCCCCGGCGGGTCGTCAGGGAGAGAGCCAGTTGCGCGCGACGAAGGCGAGTGCGAACGCACAACCGAGCACGCACAACCACGCGGCTCGATCCGACCCGAGCGCGCGCGCGAGCAGGTGCGTCGTGTGATCGCGACCTCCCTCCCACGGCGCCCGACGCTCGAGCAGCCGACGCACGACCACGAATCCGAGATCGAGCAGAGGCCAGGCGAACGGCAAGAGCACGGCCGCGCCGCGCATCGGTCGATCGCCTGGGTCGGTCAGGCGCCAACCGACGAGGAGCGCGGCGACGAACGCGATCGGCTGACTTCCTTGGTTGGAGAGAAAGCCGGCCGCGGGCGGTCGATTCCAGGCGAGGAATCCGAGGCTGGCGCCGGCCGCGACGACGGCCGCGACTGCGAGGGGCGAGGCGACGGCGCTCGTCGCCAAGACGAGAAATCCGGCCGCCGCGACGGTCACCAGATTGCCGTCGAGGTGATCCCAGATATTGAGCGCGAGCTGCAGGGCGAGCGCGAGACCGACGCCGAGCAGAGCGGCGGGCCAGGCGGGTTCCGGCCCCTCGATCGTGAGCAGACGACGCAGGCCCAACCAGGCGCCGAGCAGGAGCGCCGCCTGCAGCGCCTGTTTGCGCGCCGGGCCGACGCGCCCCAGATCGTCCTGACGACCCAAGAGGGCGGCGGCCGCGGCGCCGACGAGCAGCAGAACGAGCACGCCTCGATCGCTCGCGTCGCTCGGCCACGCGATGGCCGCGCCGAGCGCGAGCGTGAAGCCGGTCATCCACGCGACGCCGCCGGTGGTCGGAGTGGCGCGGGCATGGTGGCGCTCGACACGAGGTTCGTCGCGCCAGAGCGGTCCGCGAAGCCGTCGGGTCCACAGGGGAAAGCTGAGCGCCGTCGCCAGCGCGGCGATTCCGAGCAGGAGGAGCAGAGGAGCGGCCGCTTCGGGTGGCACGCGCTACGAAGGAACGGTCAGCTCTTCGCGCCGGGCAAGCCGACGACCGGAGCCGCCTCGTCGCCCAGCACCATATCGCCCAGCACCATATCGCCCAGCACCATGCGAAGCGTCGACTCCAACGACAGGCGCGAGCGTTCGCCGAGCCAGCGCTGCGCCTTGCTCAGGTCCGGGCGTCGACGGCGCACTTCCTGGAATCCCTCGCCGTAGACCTCGTCGAACGGAAGGAAGCGAACATCGCCTCTCGAGCCGGTCACGCGCAGGATCTCCCGCGCCAGAGCGAGGACGGAGATCTCCTCGTCGGAACCGAGGTTGAATACCTCCCCGGAGACATCGTCACGCTCGGCCAGCGCCAAGACATCGCGGACGACATCCCCCACGTAGCTGAAGCAGCGGGTCTGCGAGCCGTCGCCGTAGACCGTGAGCGGCTCGCCTCGTCCCGCCTGCTCCAGGAAACGAGGCACCACCATGCCGTAGGTCGGGAGCTGCCGAGGTCCGCAGGTATTGAAACAGCGGACGGCCACGGTATCGACGCCGCGAGTGACATGCTCCGTGCGCGCGATGAACTCCCCCATCAACTTGGCCGCGGCGTAGGACCAGCGCAGGACGTTGGTCGGCCCGAGGACGAGATCGCCGTCTTCGCGCAGCGGCGATTCGAGCGACCTGCCGTAGACCTCCGAACTCGAGAAGACAACGACGCGTGGATCGCACAAGCCGCTCCCCCGCACCAGATCGAGCGCGGCGAAGAGCGACTGGAATCCCTCCAGATTGTTGCGCAGGCAATCCCTGGGGTGAGCCACGACCGCGCCGACTCCGACCGACGCCGCCAGATGGAAGACGTGCGTGCAGCCTTCGAGCATCGACGCCAGGAGGCCGCGGTCGAGGACGGAGCCGTTCACCACCTCGACGCGGCCGCACTGGTGAGCGGTCGTCAGGTTCGCAAGTTGTCCGCTCGAGAGGTCGTCGAGGACGCGGATGTGGCCGCAGCCTCTTCGGGCAAGCTCTTCGACGAGATGAGAACCGATGAAGCCCGCCCCGCCTGTCACCAGCACGGGGCGATCGGCGTCGAATCGGGTCAGGTTCGCTTCTCCTCTAGGAATCGATAGTTCCGTCGGTAGTACTCGAGGAACTCGCCGCTCTTGAGCGGCCGCCACCAGTCGGCATTCTCTCGGTACCAGGCAGCAGTCTCCGCCAGGCCGGTCTCGAAGTCCACCTGCGGTCTCCAGCCGGTTCGCCGCCCGAGCTTTCCGAAGTCGACGGCATAGCGCCGGTCGTGCCCCAATCGGTCGACCACGGGAGCGACGAGCGACTTCGGTTTCCCGGTCAGCGCCAGCAATCGGTCGGCGATCTCCAGTACGTCGCGTTCGTTGCCCGCCCCCACATTGAAGACCTCTCCCTCGATGCCGGGCGTCTCCAGGAGGGTGAGCAGCGCGGAGCAATGATCGCGCACGTGGATCCAATCGCGTGTGTTCTTCCCGTTGCCGTAGACCGGGAGCTTCTGATCGTCGATCGCGTTGGTCACGAAGAGTGGGATCAGCTTCTCCGGATACTGGTACGGCCCGTAGTTGTTCGAGCAGCGGGTCACCACCACCGGGATTCCGTAGGTGGCCCAGTACGAGTAGGCGAGTCGGTCGCCGCCCGCCTTCGAAGCGGCGTACGGATTCCGCGGCATGAGAGGCGCCTCCTCGGTGGCCGCGCCCTCCAGGATCTCGCCATACACCTCATCGGTCGAGATCTGCACGAAGAGGGAGATGGGGTGACGGCGGATCGCCTCGAGCAAGGAGTAGACGCCGAAGACGTCGGTCTTCACGAACGAGGAGGGGTCCCCGATCGAACGATCGACGTGGGTCTCGGCGGCGAAATTGAGGACGAAGTCGAACCCCTCCGCCAACAGCGATTCGGCCTGCGCTTCGTCGGCGATGTCCCCCTGCACGAAGCGGAAGCGCGGATCGTCGCGGACGGGATCGAGATTCCGCAGGTTGCCCGCGTAGGTCAATTTGTCCAGCACGGTGACCCGCGCCTTCGGATGCCGCCGCATCAGCTCGTGGACGAAGTTGGCGCCGATGAACCCGGCGCCGCCGGTCACGAGGTAGCGTCCGGTCTCGACCGGTCGGGCTCCCTGGGTCAATCTAACCGTCCTTCCGAGCCCAGTCGTACGGCACGCTGCCGTCGTGGGGCGCGACGCGATATTCGTCCGGCGCGGCGTGGTCGTACATCTGGTCCGGCAGGTTCAGCAAGAGCGCCGGCTCGACGCCCACCCCCTTCATGCCGTGCAACACCCCCTTGGGAATTCGCAGCACACAGGGGTTCTTCTCGCCGATGAAGTACTCGTTCACCTCGCCCTTCGTCTTCGAGCCGTCGCGTCCATCGTAGAGCACGACCTTGGCCAGCCCCTTGACGACGCAGAAGTGATCAGTCTGTTCCTTGTGATAGTGCCAGCCCTTGACCGCGTCGGGATACACCACCGTCAGGTACGCCTGGCCGAACTGCTCGAAGAACGGATCGTCGCGGCGCAAGATCTCCATCAGATACCCGCGCTCGTCCGGGATGACCACGAGCTTCTTGACCACGACTCCGTCGATCACCGGGAACGCCCTTTCGCCTTCTTCGGTTTCACCGCGCGTCGATCGGACGACGGCGCCGGTTTGCGCCCGCGTCCCACCCCCAGGTGCTTGAATCCAGCCGCGGCCATCGCCTCGGGTTCATAGATATTGCGACAGTCGATCACCACCGGCCGCTTCAGCAATCGCTTCAGCTTCTTCAGATCGAGCATGCGGAACTCGTTCCACTCCGTCGCGATGACGAGCGCGTCGGCCCCGCGGGCCGCGTCGTAGGCGTCGTCGGCGAATCGGACCTTCGTCAGCTCCTCGGCCGCTTTCTCCATCGCCACCGGATCGAAGGCGCGAACCTTCGCGCCGCGCTTCTGCAAGATCCGGATCAACTCGATCCCGACCGAGTCGCGGACATCGTCGGTCTGCGGCTTGAACGAGAGCCCGAGGACCGCGATCTCCGCCCCCTTCAGCTTCGGGACGGCGCTTTCGATCTTCTCGATCATCCGCTCCCGCTGGCGGTGGTTGACGTCGATCGTGGCCTCGACGATGCGGCTCGGAATGCCGGCCTGCCGCGCGAAATGCGCCAACGCGAGAGTGTCCTTCGGGAAACAGGAACCACCGTAGCCGGGGCCGGCGTGCAGGAACTTCGCGCCGATGCGGTTGTCCAGACCCATCCCCTTGGACACCACCTTGACGTCGGCGCCGACCGCTTCACAGATGTTGGCCATCTCGTTGATGAACGAGATCTTCGTGGCGAGGAAGGCATTGGCGGCGTACTTGATCAGCTCCGCCGTTTCGACCGTCGTCTTCACCATCGGAGTCTCGCTCAGATAGAGCGGCCGGTAGATCTCCGAGAGCAGATCGAACGCCTTCTTCGACCAGGCCCCGATGACGACGCGATTCGGACGCATGAAATCTTCGACGGCGGAGCCCTCGCGGAGGAACTCAGGGTTGCTCGCCACGTCGTAGGCGATCGCGCTCTTCCGATGCTGCGCGATGATCTGATGCACCTTGGCGCCCGTCCCGACCGGCACCGTGCTCTTCTGGACGACGACCTTGTAGCCGTTCAGGTTCTCCGCGATCTGCCGCGCGCAGGTATAGACCTGCGAGAGATCGGCGTGGCCGTCCTCCCCCGGGGGCGTGCCGACGGCGATGAAGACGACCTTGCTCTGACGGATGGCGCCCGCGAGATCCGAGCTGAAGAAGAGCCGGCCCTCCCGGACATTGCGCTCGACGATCTCGCCCAACGAGAACTCGTAGAAAGGGAGTTTGCCTTGATTGAGAGAGGCGATCTTCGCCTCGACCTGATCGACGCAGATCACCCGGTTGCCGAAGTCCGCGAGACAGGCCCCTGTGACCAGGCCCACGTAGCCCGTACCCACGACTGCGATCTTCTGCATTCCCTCTCCTGTTCTGTGACTCTGCCGAGGCGGCAAACGAGGCGTGATCCTACTGGCGCCCGCGAACGAGGGTCAATCGAGCGGGGGCGCGATCCGAAGGGTTGGGATCATCGCCAGCGGCCTGTCGAGAACGACCGCCAGCCGTGTCTGCGCGCTTCGGCCACCGCCTTCCTGACGTCCGCGGCCTTGACCCCGGCTCGTCGATCACCGCTCACACGAAGCGTGAGACGATCGCCGCGACCGCCGCGCGTGGATCGCTCGCCTGCGTGATGGGACGACCGACGACGACCCAGTCGGCGCCGTCGCGAACCGCGTCCTCGGGCAGACCGACCTGCACCTGGTCGGCGCGATCATTCTCGGGCAGTCGGATTCCGGGACAAACCAGGAGCGGGGCGTCGCCACAGGCGGCGCGCAGATGTTTCGCGCCCCCCGCCGGCGCGATCCAACCATCGATTCCGCAGTTGATGCCGAGACGCCCCAAGCGCACGACATCGTCCCAAGGCTTGGCCGGGTCGGGCGCCGGCAAGCTGGTCAGTCGTGTCACGCCCAGAATCCGCGGACGCTCCTCTTCCCGCAACGACGCAGCCGCCGCCGCCACAGCCCGCAACGCCTCCTCCCCCGCCGGAATGTGGACGGTGGTCAGAGCCACGCATTGCTTCGCCAGGCTGCGCAGAGCGTGGGACATGGTACTCGGGATGTCGTGCAGCTTCAGATCGAGGAAGACCTGTTTGTCGCGCGCCCGTAGTTCACTGATGAGCGAGTTTCCCGAGGCGTAGTAGAGCTCCATCCCGACCTTGTACCAGTGGACGCGGTCGCCGAGGAGATCGACGAGGGCGAAGGCGCTGGGCGCGTCTTGGAAGTCGAGGGCGACGATGAGGCGGTCGCGGGGGGAGGTGGGGCGGGAGGTGGACAAGGCAGGCGCCGGCGAAGGGGGCTCGGTCACAGGGCTTCCTCCATCAAGAGTCCGTGGCGGTGTCAGGAAAGGGTCGCGTGACTTCGTCACGCGAACCATCACGCGCTACATGAACCGATCCAGTCTTCGAGGGAACACTGAGCGATCTCCGCGAGATACTGCTGTATCTCGCGGGACATGCCGGCGGCGGCCCAGGGCTCGCGGAAGTTCGCGGTGCCGACTTGCACTGCGCGCGCGCCGACGAGCAGGAACTCGAGGGCGTCGGACGCCGTCGCGATGCCGCCGACGCCGATGACGGGCAGCCGCGACGCGCGCACGACCTCGCGCACCTTCGCGAGCGCGAGCGGACGGATGGCCGGGCCGGAGAGACCGCCCGTGACCCCTGGGATCACGGGCTTCCGTGTCCGAAGGTCGACGGCCATTCCGACGAATGTGTTGATCGCGGTGAGTCCGTCCGCGCCTGCTTCTTCGCACGCCCGCGCGATCACACCGATCGAAGTCACGTTGGGACTGAGCTTCGCCCAGAGCGGCCGGCGCGTCGCCGCGCGCACCGCGCTCACCACCTCAGCGGCCGCCGAAGGGACGGCGCAGAACTCGAGGCCGCCCTCTTTCACATTGGGACAGGAGATGTTGATCTCGAGCGCGGTGATGCCTTCACCGTCTTCGAGGATCCTTGCGACCTCGACGAAATCCTCGGCCCGCCTCCCGCCGATCGAAACGATGATCGGAATGCCGAGCGCCGCGACGACCGGGAGTTTCTCCGACAGGAACCGGCGCGCGCCGACGTTCTGCAGCCCGATCGAGTTCAACATGCCGCTGGGGGTCTCGTGGATGCGCGGCGCGGGATTTCCAGCGCGCGGCTCCAGCGTCACCGTCTTCGTCACGATGCCGCCGAGATCTCGCGCCGACGTGAGGGTGGGAGATTCGCTCCCGTATCCGAACGTCCCCGAGGCCACGAGGATCGGATTCGGCAACCGCACCGATCCCAACTCGACGGCGAGCGTCAATCGACCACCCCCGACCAGTCGACCTTCGAACCGTCCATGACCGGGCCATCGAGACAGGCGAACCGATAGCGGCCGAAATCGCCCGAGCCGTCTTCCACATCGAGGACCGGCACGGCGCACGCGGCGCAGATGCCGATTCCGCATCCGAAGTGCGTTTCCAGCGAGACCTGACAAGGAACGCCGCGAGACGCGGCCCAACGCGAGAGCGCCTCCAACATCTTGTTCGGTCCGCAGGCGTACAACGCGATCGACGCCGCGTCGATCGCGTTTCGCTCGCACAGGCTCTCCAGTAGATCGATCACGTTCCCGCGGAAACCCACCCCGGGCGCCCCGAAGCTCTCGTCCTCCACTGCCAGATGCACCGCATATCGCGCCCCCGTCGTCGGAATCAGCAACCGAGCGCTCCGCGCGCCATGCAAGAGCAACCCGTCCTCGCGTAGCTCACGGAACCGCTCCTCCAGGAAGAGCATCGGCGCGAGGCCCCGTCCCCCGCCGATCAAGATCGGTCGCCGCGCCGGCGCGAATCGAAACGGGCGGCCGAGCGGACCGACGACTCGAACCTCATCGCCGGGACGGACACGCGAGAGCCCCTCTGTCCGCTTTCCGACGACTCCATAGACGACCTCCAGTTGCGTTCCTCGGTCGTGTGGGCGCGCGCCGGCCAGACTGAACGGTCGCCACAATCCGAAGCTCTCGGACGGCGGACAGTCGACCTGGACGAACTGCCCCGGGGCGGCCGGGCCCCACGGTTGCGGCGCATCCAGCACGAGGCGGAGAACGGAATCGCCCGAGCGCTCGTTAGAGAGAACTCGCGTCAGCGCGAGTCGCGGATCGCTCGAACTCACGGCTCGAGTCTCCGGGGGATCGAGTCGGGGACAACCCGCCGCGCCGAGTCGGCCATCGCGCGTCGCAGCGAGTCCCGCCGCGCGCGCACGGGGATGGAGTCTCGCCAACCGGGGAACGCCATCAGCTTGCGCACGGAGTCGACACGCGCCGCGCGGATCGAATCGGTGCGCGCGTCCGGCGGCCTCGATCGCTGCAGCGGGGAGACGCCGCTTCGACGGGACACCGCGGCGTTGACCCCCGAATCACTCGGCGCGTCCACCGCGACGCCGAGCGAATCGAGCGAATCGAGCGCGACGTCGAGCCCGCTGGAGTCGACGGCGACCGCCTGAAGGATCGCGGTCGAGTCGGTCGGCGGCGCCTCGGGGATGGTCTCCTCCAAGAGCGAGGTCAGCCCGGTGGTGTCCGCGCCCGCTTCGACCAGGAGATCGAGCGCCGCATGCGCCTGCGAGGAAGCGGGCCATCGCTCGATCAGCCGGCGGAACCGCAGGGCTGCGCTGTCGGGTCTCGCCGGTTCCGTCTTCAGATCGATCCAGCCGAGGCCGTACGCGGCGCGGGGCGCGACCTTGGTCTCGGGATGGTCGATCAGGATTTGCGCGTACGCGGCGCGCGCGTCGGTCGGTCGGTCCTGTGAGAAAAGGTACAGCTCGGCGATTCGCAGGGACGCCAGCGCCTTCTGCTCCGCGTCCACATCGCCCCCTTCCGCCTCGGTCGAGAGTTCTTGCAGGCGCCGCAGGTTGTCGAGTCGCGCTTGCGCCTGCTCGCGGAAAACGCTTCGCGTGGCCTGTCGAGTTGCCTCTTCGTACGCGGTCTTGGCCGACTCCAGCGAATCGAGGAAGACCTCGAACGTGTATCCGATCTGGAACTGAGCCTCGGTCGCGTAGGAGGAGCTCCCGTACAGTTCGGTCACGCCGCGCAGCGCCTCCAGCGCGCGTTCCGGCTGGTCCAGTGCATTCCAGGCGCGGGCCATCTGCAGCCGCACACGCGGCGGGAACTCGCTCCCCGTGCGCTTCTGCTTCTCATCCCGAGGGAGCAGCGGCTCGAGCAGTTCGATCGCCTCGCTGGAGCGCCCCAGACGCACGAGGGCCTCGGCGGACTTGAGGCGCCCCTCTTGGTACGACTCATCCTCGCGCGTCATGTCGACGAGTCGGTCGTAGCTCGCGTACGCGCTGTCGAAGCGACCCGCGTCGAAGTAGAGGTCACCGATCCGGAGGAGGGCTTCGTCGCTGCGGGGGCCATACTCTTGCCGGCCGACCAATTCGCGATACTGCCGAATCGCCCCGTCGAGATCGCGTCGACTCTCGGCCGCCCGCGCGCGGGTGAAGAGGATCTCGTCTATCTCCTCGAACTCGGGGTCGGCCGCGACCGCACGGTCGAATTCGACGTCCATCTGCTCCCAGTTCCGTCGTCCGAAGTGGGCGAGCCCGAGCATGTGGTGTGCGCGAGGGACGAAATCCGAGTCGGGGTGCCTGTCCAGCAGGTCCTCGAAGGTCTCCACCGCGCGCTCGTACTCCCGCTTGCCCAGGTACGACGCGCCTTCCAGGAACATCGCGTCGTCGACCCAGCGGCTGTTCGGATGCTGCGTGATGACCTTGCGGCTCTGTTCGATCGCGTCGTCGTATCGTTTCGCCGCCTCCGGAGGGAGCTTCTCGGACTCGGTCGCCAGGCGCAGCCGCTCGGCTTCGCGGAAATGCTTCTTGGCGAAGTAGAAGGTGTTGAAGTACGCGCATCCGCCGCCGCCGACGAAGAGCGCCGCGACGACGATCCACCCGATCGGCCGCAAAGCCGCGCGAGGTCGCGAAGGAGCGAAGAGCCTCACCGTTTCCCGCCGCTCCGACCGCCTTTGCGGCCGCCGCTCGCGGCGGCGATCGAACCGGTGAGTGCGACCAGATCGGGAACTCCGTTGCCGAGCGCGGTCAGCGAACGAGCGGCGTACGTGCTGCGCCCGCTCGCGACCGTCCAGACGACCTCGCCGCGCAACTTCCATCCCTCGAAGGGACAGTTGCGGCCGAGCGAGGCGAACCGGTCGGCGTCGACCATCCACTCCGCGTCGAGATCGACCAGCGTGAAGTCGGCGAGTGCGCCGACCTCGAGTCCACCGGCGGGGAGGCCGAGGAGCCGCCGCGGCGCAATCGACATCCGCTCGACCAGATCCTCCATCGGCATGCCTTCCTCGTGGACGAGCGCCTTCAGGCAGACGGCGAGCGAAGTCTCCAGTCCGATGACGCCGAACGGCGCCTGATCCAACTCGGCGTCCTTGAGGAACTTGGCGTGCGGCGCGTGATCGGTGGCGATCACGTCGATGACACCGTCGAGGACCGCGGCGCGCAGCGCCTGGACATCCTCCCAAGTGCGCAGCGGCGGATTCATCTTGAACGACGTGTCGTAGGTCCGGAGGCATTCATCGGTCAGCGTCAGGTAGTGCGGCGCGGTCTCCGCCGTGACGGACAGGCCCCGTTCCTTGGCGCGGCGCACCAACTCGACGCCGCCCTTCGTGCTGACGTGACAGACGTGGAACTGCGCGCCCGAGAGTTTGGCCAGAGCTAGATCGCGCGCCACACCAATCTCTTCGCACTCGCGCGGAATGCCGCGCAGGCCGAGGACGGTCGACCAGTACCCCTCGTGCATCACTCCCTTCCCCTTGAGCGCACGGTCCTCGCAATGCCCGAGCACGGGTAGCCCGCACATCCGCGCGTACTCCATGCCGCGGCGCATCACCTCGCTCGAATCGACGGGAAATCCGTCGTCCGAAACCGCGACCGCTCCGGCCTCCTTCAACTCCCACATCTCCGTGAGCAACTGCCCTTCGAGATTCTTGGTCAACGCGGCCACCGGGTGGATGGCCGTGCCGCAGGCCTCTCTCGCCCGCGCCTGGATCAGGTCGACGACGGAGCGCTGGTCGCATCGCGTCGGAGTGTTCGGCATCGCCGCGACCCCGGTGAAACCACCGCGCGCGGCGGCCTTCGCGCCGGTGGCGATCGTCTCGGAATCCTCGCCGCCCGGTTCCCGGAAGTGCACATGCATGTCGAAGAGACCCGGCAAGAGCGCGAGTCCATCCAGATCGAGCGTGCGTGCGTCGGGCGCCGAGAGGGAATCGCCGATCGCCGCGATCCGACCGTCGATCAGATGGAGCTCGCACCGATCCTTCGAACCTCGAGGATCGATCCACCGCAGATTCCGCAGGAGCCACTGACCGCCCAAGTCCCATTCGGCGGTCCAGTCTCGACGCGTCTTGCTCATCGTTCCTCCTGTTGCTCGCGCAGCGCCCGTTGCGAACCGCCGCCCTGGTCCGTCGGATCCCATATCCTGCGCCTATTTCGGCCTCAGGCCCGCGCGACCTCGGCGGGCGGCTCTACGCTCGTTCCTCCCCAGACCAAGAAGAGCACCGCCATGCGCACGGCGACTCCGTTCGTCACCTGGTCGAGGATGACCGACTGCGGCCCGTCCGCCACCTCGGGCGTGATCTCCACCCCCCGATTCATCGGCCCCGGATGCATGACGAGCAGATCCTCGCGTCGAGGCAGACGATGGCTGGAGATCCCGAAGTAGTGCGCATACTCCCGCAGCGATGGAAGGAGCCCGCTCGTCATCCGTTCCAGTTGCAGACGCAGGACGTTCACCACCTGCGCATCGGCCAGCGCCTCGTCGAGGCGCGTCGTGACCTTCACGCCGAGCCGCTCGATCTCCACCGGCAGCAGGGTCTGCGGGCCGACGACGGTGACGTGCGCGCCGAGCTTCGTCAGGCCCCAGAGATTCGACCGCGCGACTCTGCTGTGCGCGATGTCGCCGACGATCGCGACGCGCAATCCTTCGATCGTCCCGAACCGCTCGCGCATCGTGTAGATGTCCAGCAGACCTTGGGTCGGATGCTCGTGAAAACCGTCTCCGGCGTTGATGACGTGCGCGTCGAGGTTGCGCGCGAGGTAGTGCGAGGCGCCGGACGATCCATGCCGGATGACGACCATGTCGACTTTCATCGCCTGGATGTTGCGCACGGTGTCGAGCAGGGTTTCGCCCTTGGCCACCGAGGAGCCGCTCTTGGAGAAGGCGATGGTGTCGGCCGAGAGCCGCTTGGCCGCCAGATCGAAACTCAGTCGCGTGCGCGTCGAATCCTCGAAGAAGGCGTTGCAAACGGTCACCCCTCGCAACGACGGGACCTTCTTGACCGGCCGCTCCAAGACGGAGCGAAAACTCCGCGCGGTATCGAGCACATGCAGGATCTCGTTGCGGGAGAGTTCCTCCAGTCCGAGCAAATGCTGGCGACGGAACGTCATCGCGCCGGTCCTTCGTGTCCCGGCGCCTCGTCCAACTCGTCGATGTCGACGCCGTCCGTCTCGTCGGTCTCGCGGAACTTGACCTTGATCACCTCGCGCTTCGACGTCGGCACGTTCTTCCCCACGTAATCGGCGCGGATCGGCAGCTCCCGGTGTCCGCGATCGATCAAGACGGCCAGTTGGATCGACCGAGGCCGGCCGTAGTCCATGAGCGCATCGAGCGCCGCGCGAACCGTGCGCCCCGTGTAGAGGACGTCGTCCACCAACACGATCACCTTGTCACGCAGATCGAACGGGATCTCGGTCGGCCGGACCACCGGCTGCTCCGCCACATGTTGGAGGTCGTCCCGATAGAGCGTGATATCGAGCACGCCGAGCGGGGTCGTGGTCCCTTCGAACTGCCGGATGTGCTCGCGGATCCGCTCAGCCAGCGGCACCCCGCGCCGACGGATCCCGACGAGTGCGACGTCCTCTATGCCGCGATTGCGCTCGACGATCTCGTGCGAGATGCGCACGATGGCGCGACGCATCTCCTCTTCGTTGACGATGAGGGCCTTGTGTCGGAGGCTCATGGGGTCTCCTCGCGGGGGTTCGTGCGGCGAAAGATCGAGCACAGATCGGGTCGCGGGTCGCCGAAGGGGGATGGAGTTCGGCCGGAGCGCGGTGGATGGGAACGCAGGAACGCAGGATCGGAAAGGCGGGTCGAGAGAGCGATGTCCAAGAGAAGAGGCTCCTTGCTGACCTCACAGGATCAGCTTAAAGGTCCGAAGGCGGTCGGCCGCAGTGCGGGCGAGACGGAAACTAACACGATGCTTTCGGGCGCGGCAACGGCCTCGATCGGCGCCGCGGTCGCGGTCGGCTTCACGCTTCACGCGCTCCTCCTGGGCGGGTCGCTTGGAAACGTCCTCGCGAATGGAGCGCCCACCGCCCCCGCCGCGAGCGCCCCCGCCGCCGCCGCCGCCGCGGTGACATCCGAGAGACCGCTCTTCCAGCCCGCGGTCGGCGATACCGCGCCCGACTTCGTTCTGCTCGACGGCGACGGACGCGCGTTCCACGCGGCGGAGGCGTGGAAGGAGAACCGTCTTGTCCTCTACTTCTATCCTGCCGACTTCACGCCCGGCTGTCTGCGTGAGACCGCCGAGTTCGCGCGTCTCACGCCGGCCTTCGACAGCCTGGGAGTTCGACTGGCCGGTGTGAGCGTCGACGATCGCTCAAGCCACCGGCGTTTCGCCGAACACTGCGGCGCGACCTTCCCGCTCCTGGCCGACACCAGCGCAACGGTCGCCCGGGCCTACGGAGTGAACTATCGCTTCGAGCAGCGCGACCGAGTGCGCGAGGTGGCGAAACGTCGCACCTTCGTCATCGATCGCGGCGGTCGGATCCTCCTGCGCTATGACGAGGTCGACCCAGGCCGACACGCCGAGGATGTCTTGGCCGAACTAAGGAAGCGCTGATCAGCGAGCCGCCTCGTCGAGGATCGTCTCCATGATCCGCTCCCCTTTCTTGAACCACCGCGGCAACCACTTCCCGTTCACGTAGACCTGCGGGAGCTGCGTCACGCCCGCGCGCGTGGCGGCGTCGACATCTTCTTTGATCGCCGCGTCGACCGCCGGATCGGAGAGCGCGCGGGTGAACGCCTCGCGATCGAGACCGATCTCTCCCGCTCCCGCCAGGATGCCGGGCTGACTCAATCGGTCTTGATGGTCGAAGAGCCACGCGTGCATCTTCGCGTAGCCCTCCTCACCGCCGACCACTCCCGCCGCTTCCGCCGCGCGCGCGGCGAGACATGCCTGCGGGCTGAAGGTCTGCGTCAACTTCGGATTGCAGGACGGATCGCCCGGAAAGTGCCGCAGCGAATACGAGACCTGCGGCCTCGTCTTCATGACGACTTGCAGGAGCGAGTCGAGACGCGCGGCGTGCGCGCTCTGATAGTCGCCGAAGACCACGACCCGCGCCTTCGCGGTCGCGCCGGGCCCGAACCAGTGCGGCCGCTGATCCACCGCCACCGGCCGCGGCCGCTGCACGCGCCAGTCATCGACGTACTTCGAGGCCGCGCCGACCGGAGCGTCGGCGACGGCGGTCTTGGCGGGAACCGATGCGTCCAGAGCCAACAGCGTCTGCTTGACCGTGCCGGGCGACTCCCAACCCCGCAACTCGACGCCGTTCAAGAAGACGAGCGGCGTGTAGTGGATTCCTTGATCGACCGCCTCCTCGATGTCCTGTTGGACGAGCCGGAGGGTCTCCGGCCCCATCATCACGCGCTGGAACTCCGCCGGGTCGTACCCGAGCGTACGCACTCCATCGACCAGCTCCGCGTCGACGAACGTGCCGCCGCGTGCGTAGAGCCAGTCGTACATCTCCCAGAAACCGTCGTTGCCCTTCAGGATGCCGGCCGCCTCCGCCGCGCGCGCGGCCCAACATGCGTTGGCGTGGATGTTCTGTCCTCCCATGTGGGGATTGCAGTCCTTGCACATCGGAAAATGCTTGGCCGAGACACTGATGTCGCTACGCACCGCACGCACCTCGGCGATCTCACGCGCCACTCGCTGGCAGTCGCGGCACTGGAAGTCGCTGAAGACGACCAGGCGATACGGCGACCGATCGGGACCCTTGCGATAGCGACCTGTGAATCCGCCCGATGTCGTCGGCGTCGAAGCCTCCGTCGACGTCGGGGCCGAGGTCGTGGAAGTCGCGGTGGAGGCGGAAGTCGCCGGATCCTCCGTTGCGCTGGTCGAACTCGGGTCGACCGGAATCGCCGAAGCGGGCGCGCCCGGGTCGGCGGGGGTGTCCGCAAACTTCGGCGTCTCCGCTTCCTCCGTTGTCGCCCTCGCTTGCTCCTCGACCATTCGCGCGGTCTCCGCCGCGGAGACTTCGGCGCGATCGCGATTCGCTTCCAGACGACGCCACTCCAGCGGGGCCAACACAGCCGTCACGACCAAGAACGGGATCGCCAGCTGCATCCACGAGAACTGCACCTCTCGACCGCGCGACGTGCGTTGCACGTAGAGCGCGAACGCGAGGTTCGCGAGGTGTACGATGAGGCAGTACCAGCAGAGTTTTCCGAGGCTGGCCATCACGACCAGATAGAAGAGCGAGGCGACCGCGCTGATGCGCGACGGCCAGAGCAGCGAGGAGGGGCTCGACGTGCGCAGCCACGCGAAGAGGAGCGCCGCGAACCAGCCGAATCCGACGAACGAGATCGGCCACATCGTGCCGGGCACACGCCCGAAGACCGTTCGCTCCAACTCGCCGCACGCGCTCTGTGGTCCGCAGCCGGGCAGACTCTGTCCGCTGAAGTGCTTCCAGACGAGCAGACCGGCCGCCGCTGCCGCCGTCCCGATGAGCGCTGCGCCCACGAGGCGCCACGAACCGTCCGGGCCGCCGCCCTCCCGTGCTCTCGCCTTACCCTCGGTTCGCTCTCGGATCTTTCCCACGCCGCCTCCTCGTTGGCCGTTCATCTGACAGGTGTCCTTACGGTCGGATCATCAGCGGGACAGCGGCGTCGTCCAGCGCGGCCAGCGCCTGGAGACTCCGCAGTCCGTGATACCGCTCCAAGTGGTAACGGAGATAATCTTCCACCACCCGATCGAGCGCTCGCTGCCAGGATCGGTCGATCGGCCGCTCCCGCACGGCGGTCGCCCTGGGCGACCCCTCGGCCGGCTTCCCCGATGCGAGCGTGTGCAGTCTGCGCACCGCGCGCGGCCGTAACAACATCCCGTCCTGGCCGGTCGCACACTCCGGACAGAGGATTCCCCCCTCGGCGATCCGGAAGAGCCACGGGCGGGAGTCGGGATCGTCCGCCGCGGAAGCGATCCGCCCGCAGTGCAGGCACGACTCCAATCGCGGCGCGTAGCCGAGAAGACTCGCGACCCGGAGCTGGAACGCCCGCAGCACTTCGCCCAGCGAGTCGTCATTGGTTCGCTCCAACGCGGAGAGCGCGCGAACCGTGAGTTCATAGAGTTCGGGCAGAGGCTCATCCTCCAAGACCACACGGTCCAAGAACTCCAGCGCCGCCGAGCCGATGGCGTAGCGACGCGGCTCCTTCAAGAACGCGCCGTACTCCTGCTCGACCCACCCGGTGCGCAGGAGCTGAAGGTCGCGTCCGCTCCGGTAGTACAAGATGTAACCGCCACGGATGAACAGCTCCAGGCTGGCCCCGAACGGATTCTTCGGATCGCGGGCCCCCTTCGCCATCACGCCGAGCTTCCCCGCCTCGCGCGTGAACAAAGTCAGGATTCGGCTCGTCTCGCCGAAGCGGAGATTGCGCAGGACGATTCCCTCGCAGTGGAGCAGGCTCGAGTTCACGGCGGGACTCTACCAGGCCCTCCGACCGCGACACACACCGCGACCCACACCGCGACCCACACCGTGGCCCCACGCTGGACGCGTCGCACGCGGCGGGGTAGCCTCCGCCGCGCACCGCTGCATCGCGTCGATCGTCGCAGGAGGTCTCGAGCCCGTGATCGTCCGTCTCCGCCGCCAAGCCCCCCCCGAAGTGCTCGCCGAAGTTCTCCGGCGGATCGAAGCCCACGGCCTGAGACCCGACGTGAGCGAGGGGACCGATCGCACCGTCGTCGGGATCATCGGCGACACGCGCACCCTGGATGAGGATCTCTTCCGCGAGATCGAAGGGGTCGACTCGGTCCACAGGATCACGCGCCCCTACAAGTTGGTCAGCCGTGAGTTCCGAGGCGAGACGCGACGGATCCGCCTCGGGGATCTGACGCTCGGCGACGGCTCGGTCGCGATCGTGGCGGGACCCTGCTCGATCGAAGGGCGGGAGATGATCCTGGAGCTGGCCGCCGCCGTGAAAGAGGCCGGCGCACAGGCGCTGCGGGGCGGCGCGTACAAGCCGCGCTCGTCTCCCTACTCCTTCCAAGGACTCGGTTCCGAAGGTCTCGCCTATCTGGCGGAGGCGCGCGCCAGGACCGGCCTGCCGATCATCACCGAGGCGACCGGGACCAACCACCATCCCAAGGCGGACGGTTCGATCGAAGCCGAGCGGATCCTCGATCAGGTCATCGAGACGAGCGACGTGATTCAGATCGGCGCGCGCAATATGAAGTCGTACGGCTTGCTGGAGGAGACGGCGCGCCTCTCCGCGCCACGCGGGAAGCCGGTGCTCCTGAAACGGGGGGAAGCGGCGACCTTGGAAGAGTTCCTCCTCGCGGGTGAATACCTCGCGCTGCACGGCAACGAGGAGATCATCCTCTGTCTCCGCGGCATCCGGACCTTCGAGTCGGGGGAGTTGCAGCGGTATACGTCCGACATCGCGGCCATCCCGATCCTCAAGCGGCTGTCCTGCCTGCCGGTTTTCTTCGACCCGTCGCACGCGACCGGTGACCGCCATCTCGTCCGGGATCTGGCCCTCGCCGCGGTAGCCGCCGGGGCCGACGGACTTCTCATCGAGACGCACGCCCGCCCCCAGGAGGCCTGGAGCGACGGACAGCAGTGCGTCACGCCGGCCGAGCTGGCTCGGATCGTGGCCGACGTCCGCCGCCTGGAGGCGCTCCGCCGTCCTGATCGATAGCCGACGCCGGTCGCCGAACGGCCGCCGGCCGGGAGTCTTTGCTTGCCTCGCCTGCGGGTACGCGTACAATCGTTCGGTATGAAGACGCTCACAAGCCAACCGGTCCCATTCCTGCCCGGACTCGAGACCTCTCGCCGCAAGCCTCGTGGTCGGCGGGCCGTCGGTCCATCCCCGGGGGTCGACGTCGGTCCCGCCATCGGCTGGGCAGGAACGGCGACGCCGCCCGCGTCGCGGGTCGAGTATCGCCCGCTCTTCTCGCGCACGTTGCTCAACGAGAACTCGAACCGCGCGCTCCCGTTCTTCTGGACGATCAATCCGTACCGAGGATGCGAATTCGGCTGTAGTTATTGCTACGCGAGGTTCACGCACGACTTCCTGGACCACGCGAAGAGCGAGGACTTCGATCGCCGGATCTACGTGAAGGTCGATGCGCTCGACGCGCTCGAGAACCAACTCCGCCCGGAGCTCTTTCGTGGCCGACCGGTCGCGCTCGGAACGGCCACCGACCCTTACCAACCGGCGGAGCACACGTTCCGGCTGACCCGGCGCATCCTGGAGCGACTGGTCGACTGTCCCGACCTGGCGCTCTCGATCACGACGAAGAGTCCGCTCATCCTGCGCGACCTCGATCTGCTCGTGCGCCTCTCGCGTCGCGCGCGACTCCGCGTGCAGATCTCACTCAGCACGCTGCTCCCTGATCTCGCCCGAGTGGTCGACGGCCGATCCCCGGGACCGAGGCGACGGTTGGAGACGATCGAACGGCTGGCGGACGCCGGGATCGAAACCGTGCTCTTCGCGATGCCGCTGCTGCCCCAGATCAACGATGGGGAGCGCGATCTCGAGCGTCTGCTCCGCGCTGCTCGCAGCATGGGCGCCGTCGGGGCCGAGGCGAGCGTGCTGCATCTCGAGTCGGCGGCGCGAGAGAGCTTCTTCCCGATCCTCCGCAGCGCGTTCCCCGAGTTGGCGTCCGTGTATGAGGAGCGCTACCGGGATTCGCATCAGGCGCCGTTCGCGGAGCGTCAGGCCATCCACGCGCGCTTCGGAGCCATTCGTGCTCGCTTGCAGATGGCCCCGCCCGCGTGGCCGACGGAGGCCCAACCGATCGAGCCTTCGCCGCAGCTCAGTTTCGAGGTCTGAGCGCCGACCTCAGTCCTCTTCCGGCGGCTCGATCCGCTCGCCGAAGAGCGATCGGATGCGGCGGTCGGTCGCGGTCTCGACCGTCAGCTTGAGTTCGGGGAAGTCGACCGAGTCCCCGGCCTCGGGCATGCGTCCGAATCGATCGAGAAAGGCGCCCGCGACCGTTTCGTACTCGCCTTCCGGGAGGAGCGGCGCGACTTGTGCGTTGAACTCGTCGACCCGGCAGTTCCCTTCGATCCGCAGCCGGCCGTCAGGCAGCGTCACGATGCGCCGTCGCACGATCTCGTGCTCCCCTTCGAGATCTCCGACCAATACCTCCATCAGATCTTCCACCGTGAGGAAACCGGCGGTGCTGCCGTACTCGTCGACCACTACCGCGGCGGGGATCGCGGCGGTCCGCAAGTGCAGCAAGAGCGCGAGGCACTTGATCGTCTCCGGGACGATCGGAATCGGCCGGACGAGCTCGCCGACCGGCCGCGTGAGCAACTCCTCCTGCGCGAGGTCCAGTGTCCGGACGACGCCGAGCGGCTGCTCGACGGTCTCGCCGAAGACGGGGTAGACGCCGTGCGGTTGCGTGCGCGTCCGTTGGATCGCCTCGCGCACCGTCAGCGTCCCCTCCAGCGTGACCACCTCCGACCGCGGGGTCATGACCTCGCCGACAGTCAGAGAGGCGAGATCACGCACCCCTTCGGCCGCGTCCGCGGGCGCCGCGCCGTTGGTCGACGGCTCGGGTCGCGGCTCCTCCGCCTGGGACTGCGCGCGATGGCGCGCGCGGGAGACATCGTGGAGCCAGTGCGCCCAGATCACGATGCCTCGGTACGGCGCGAGCAACCACCGTAGACCCACGGGCGCCCTCCCTCGCGCGCCGAGTCGACTGCCGAGCGTCGTGAGGACTGTCCCGACCACTCCCGCTCCGAAGATGAAGACCGGAACCAGGACGAGCGCGTTCAACGCGGCGTGGGCCTCCGGCAGAGGAATCGCCCAGACGACCCACCCCGCGATCCAAGCGGCCAGCGCGAGACGCACCAGCAAACGCGGTCCGCGCCGCCCATCCGCGCCCGCGAGCGCGGACGCTTCCCAGCTCGCCAACACGAGCAGCAGCGTCAACAGGGTCGGGATTGCCACCGCGAACGCGTTCATCCCGACGCACCTGATGCGCGCCCATCCGGGCTCCCGCTCTTGCTCCCCGCGAGATAGGCGAAGACGTCGCGTTGCGTGACGATTCCGAGCGTGCGCCCCTTGTTGTCCGACACCACGCCGAGATGAACACGGCCGCGACGGAAGTCGTCCAGGAGCCCTGCGACCGATCGTCCTTGCGGCACATGCAGTGCGCGCCTGAGGTGGTGCCGCACGAGCGCCCCGGCCTGTCCCTCTACCACGAGCGGCAGGAGATCCTTGGCGTGCGCCACGCCGACCACGCGCTCCAGAGTTCCGTCGACGACGAGCAACCGCGCGCGCGACGCCGACTTCATCCGTTCGAGGACCGCGCGCAGAGGAGTCGACGCGTCGACCCAGACAATGCGCTCCCGCGGAGTCATCACCTGCTCGACCGGGATCCGTTCACACGCGACGATGCGCGCCTCTAACTCGATCGCTTCCGGAGGCAGGTCCGGCTCATCGTCCGCGTGACGCTCGTCGGCTTCGTCGCTCGACTCGTTCGACTCGCTGACCGCCAGCGCGCGGGGCGGCGTCTCACTCTCCGCCCGCCTCCGCCCGCGCGCCACGACGAGCACCCCTTCGATGTAGAGGAAGCCGACGGCGACGAGGATCAACGCACGCACGGTTCCACCGGCGAGATCCGCCGGCGCCACCGACAGGGCGACAACTCCCCAACCGGCCAGCGCCACCACGAGCCAGAAGACGCGGAACGGACGTCTCGCGCGCGGTCGCAACGACCCACTCAAGGCGCCGAGCGGAATCGCGAGCGCGAGGCATAGGCCCAACAGCAGCGACTTCACGAGGCCGACCGCCCGGTTCGGTTCGCGCCGGTCAGAGTTCCACCGAGCCCCTCCCGCGCCGCCCACGCGCGCAACGCTCGCTCGCGGGGCCGCATGCGAGCAGCGTCGCGGGGGCGCTCGTGGTCATGACCCAGGATGTGCAGCACGCCATGCACGAGCAGTCGGACCAACTCGACACCGAGCGGCACGCCCTGCTCTCGGGCCTGCGCGCGGCAGACCGGCAGCGACACGAAGACCTCGCCGAGCAACGTCTCTTCTCCGAGCGCCGCGGCGTCGGGCGCCTGCGCGGTTCGTGCGCCGCGCGCCAAGCGTGAGCGTCGCGCCGCCTCGCCCGTTCGCCGCGGCGGCGCGTCATAGGCGAAGGAGAGGACATCGGTGGTCCTGTCCTTCCCCCGGTAGTCGCGATTGAGGCGCGCGATCACGCGATCCCCCGCCAAGACGACGCCGACGCCCGCTCCCGGCGGCGCCTTCTCCCGATCGAGACAGGCGCGCACCAGTTCGCGAATCGCGCCGCGATCGAAACGCTGGCCGCGCGTTCTCACCTGGATGGGAACGGGACGCACCGCCTCAGACATCGCTCGACCCGCGCGCCGCGGCGACGCGGGCGCCAAACGCGCCCGAGAGGAGGTGCGTGAACACATCGCGGATCCGCGCGATCTCGCTCAGAGTGAATCCGCTCTCGTCCAGGTTGCCGTTCTCCAGATTCTCTTGCACCACCCGCAGCACCATCCCTTTCACTCGACTCGGGCTCGGGTCTTCCAGGATGCGGGCGGAGGACTCGACCTCGTTGGCCAACAAGACCAACGCCGACTCCTTGCTGGAGGGACGCGGCCCCGGATAGACGAAGTCCTCGGCGCGGGCCTCGGGCTCACGTTCGAGTGCGCGTCGCCACAGCCCGCGCATGGAGCCGACGCCGTGATGCTCTCGGATGCCCTGCACGATCTCGCGCGAGAGGCGGGCGCTCGCCGCCAGCGCGATACCCTCTCGGACGTGGGACTCCAAGAGGAGGCGACTCATGGACGGATTGAGGCGATCGTGCGGATTGGTCGCGCCGACCGGGATATTCTCCGTGAAGTAGTCGGGCTTCGCGAGTTTCCCGATGTCGTGATAGTAGCCGATGACTCGCGTGAGCAACTCGTTTGCGCCGATCGCCTGGGCAGCCGCCGCGGCGAGATTTCCGACCAACATCGAGTGGTGATAGGTGCCGGGGGCCTCGGCCAACAGCCGACGCAAGAGCGGCCGACTCGGGTCGGACAACTCCAGGAGCGAGAGCGCGGTCGAGCGACGAAACAGTCCCTCCAAGACCGGGAGGAGCAAGAGTGCGAGCGCCGCGGCGAGGAAGGGGCTCGCGATGGCCGCGAAGCCGTTGCGCAAGAAGCTGGAGAGCGGGCCGCCTTCGGCCAGCGTCAAGGCGAGCAGCACGAGTAGATGGACGGCCGGCACCGTCAGCAGCAGCGAATAGACATGCGCCCGCTCACGGACGCGCGGCGTCAGCAGGACCGCGCCGAGGCTCCCCAGTCCGACGACCGCGAAAAACGGAGTGCCTCCGTCGGCGACCAGACCGACCAAGAAGATCGGAAGAACGGTCGCCGCCATCCCCACGCGATCATCGAAGAAGAGCGTCGCGAGGATCGAGAGAGTGGCGACCGGCACGAGGAGCGGCGGCACCGAGAATCCCTGGACGAGAATCGTCGCGAGCGCCAGCACGAGCGCTTCCAAACCGGCGAGCAGCCAGAGCTGATCGGGCTGTTCGAGTCGCCATCGCTCGTGGAACCAGAGATACGCGACGAAAGCGCAGAGCAAGATCCCGACCAGCAGCACGTCGCCGAGCGCGGGACCCAGACGGCGCCACCACGACTCGTCAATTCCTCGCTCGCCGCGCCAGTAGTGGTACGACCGGAGGGCGCGGAATTGATCGGGGGTGATCCGTTCGCGCGCGGCCACGATGCGCTCGCCGCGGCGCACCAGCCCCTCGACGATCGGAACGGCATCGCGCGCTTCTCGCACCTGAGTTGCGGTCCCCTCGGCGTCGTAGCGCAGATTCGGCGTGAGGGCGTGGTGCACGACTTCCGTCAAAGCCGTGACCGAGAGCCCGCCGGCGGCCGCGCGACGCTCCAGCAACTCGCGAACGCGGGCGTCATCGGGGAGCCGGTCCCTCGGTGTGAGGACTTCGCCCAACGCATCGACGATGCGCACCTGACCGAACCCGGCGATCGCCTCGCGATCCGCCGCGCCGATCCATCCGCGCGAGAGGATCTCACGCACGGCCCGGTCGGCCTCCGCCAGCAGTTCATCGGATCGATCGCCGAGGAGCAGTGACATCAGGGTCGGGGGAGAGAACGGCAGCTCCACCTCTGTCACCGCCGCAGCGTCGCGAGAAGCGGGACGACGCAGAACCCGCACCTGTTCCGAGAGCGCGCGCATCCGCGCGAAGCTCGCCTCCGAGGAGCTGTCGGCGCGCACAACCACCGCCGCCACTGCGCCCGCGGCGCCCGCCCGCTCGGACTCGAGAGCGCCGACGTCCTTCAAGAGTGGGAAATCGAACTCCGCCACGACCGAAGTCGGCTGCACTTCTCCCAGACGCGGCGCGGCGTCGAAAGGACCGAACGGCCAGGAGACGAGTCCGAGAGCGGTCAGCGCGACCAGCCCGAGCGCGAGGCGCTGCTGGACTCGAATCGACACGGACATTCCGCGGTCCGCCCTGGACGCGCCCGTCAGCCCTCAGCCGACTCGACGCGGGGTCGCCCGACCCGATCGAACGCGAGGATGATGTCGCGCACGAGCCGGTGGCGAACGACGTCCTTGTCGCTGAAGTAGACGAAGCGGATTCCTTCCAGACCATCGAGAATCGATTGGATCTTGATGAGGCCGGACGACTCCGGATTCGCGAGATCGATCTGAGTCACGTCGCCGGTGATGGCCGCCTTGCTGCCGGGCCCCAGCCGCGTGAGGAACATCTTCATCTGCGAGAGCGTCGTGTTCTGCGCCTCGTCCAGGATGACAAAGGCGCGGGACAGCGTCCGACCGCGCATGAACGCGAGCGGCACCACCTCGACCACGCCGAGCTGGAGGAATCGCTGCAGCTTCTCGAAGTGCACCATGTCCTGGAGCGCGTCGTAGAGCGGCCGCAGGTACGGATCGACCTTCTCCTGCAAGTCTCCCGGGAGGAACCCGAGACTCTCCCCCGCCTCCACCGCCGGACGAGCGAGCACGATCTTCTCGACCACCTTCTCGCGCAGCAGCCGCAGAGCCATCGCCACCGCCAGGTAGGTCTTGCCGGTTCCCGCGGGTCCGATCCCGAAGACGATATCGTCGGCCAACATCCCTTCGACGTAGTCGGCCTGCGCCGGCGAGCGGACCTTGACGACCTTCTTGTCGCCGAGGAAGACGACGCCGTCGACCATTCCCGACGAAGGCGCGCCGTCCACGCGCGGTGAATCGGAAGAAGCCGGCTGGGTCGAGTTCCGCTCGGCGCTACCCAAGAGGAACTCGAGGTCTTCTTCGGTGATGGCGCGGCCCGTCTTCGCGCGCTCCAGCAGCGCCCTCAAGACCGCGCTGGAGGCCGCCACCGCTTGGGCCTGACCGCGCACGACCAGCCGATCCCCGCGAGCGCTCACTGCCACGCCGAAGCGATCCTCCACGGCGCGGAGATTTCGATCGGCATGACCGAAGACGGGAAGAAGGTCGATGCCCGCGATCGGGATCGTCTCCTGTGCGGCCGAGGAACTCATCGGGTCCGAACCGCTTCTCCCACTGACGTCACGATTTCGAGCCCCCAGGCTTCGTCCCTCCGCCCTGGCCGCGCGGCATGTTCAATCGGCTTCCAATGCGCAACTCGGCGTCTTCCTTGCCGAGCGCGCCCTTGTTCAATTCGAAGATCTCGCGCCAGCGCGATTCATCGTTCAGCGCCTTCGCCGCGATGGTCTTCAGCGTGTCGCCGGGACGAACCACGTAACTCGTGAGCGCCTTCTCTTTCAGCCGCAGCTCCCGCACTTCGTTCTGGAGCTTCACCAATCGACTGGACAACTCTGTCGACTGCGTCCGGAAATCCTCAGAGGCCTTCTCCAGGCTGTCGCGCCGAGCGGTGAGTAGCGTCGTCTCGGCCTTGGTGTCGCGGAGCGCCCGCTCCATGTACTGGCAATAGCGGTCGAGTTGGGCGCCGCGCAGGCCCTCCAACTCTTCCATCGTGTAGAACTCCCCCTTGGCCGGATCCTTGAACGGGACCGCGCCTCCGCTCGGGGCGCACCCCACGCCCACGAGCAAGAGAGTCGCCGCGAGCGCGCGCACGAACGTGCCGGCGGACTTGCTCTCAGACTTCCCCCCGGGCTTCCCGCTCACTTCGCCTCCTTCTGCTCGCGGCCGACGCCGATCGAGTCGACGAGCGCCTTCAGTTCGTCCCGCTCCTTCGTCAGGCTCGCCTCTCGCTCCAGCGACACCTCGTTGTTGCTCTGCATCCGATCGACGTCATCCTTCAACGACAGATAGGCGGTGCGGGCCTTGTCGCGGGACATCTCCGCCAGTTCGAGCTGCGCCGGAATGATCTGACACCGCGACCCGCCGGCGCACCCGAACGCGCCGGTCAGGAGCAGAGCGGAGGCGGCGGCGAGCGAGGCGAGGCGGAAGCGATCAGATCTCGATTCGCGGGACGGTTGAGACATCCAAGCTCCTCTGACGGTAGATGGCGTCATGGAAGGCCGGACCCTGCGCTGCGGCGGGATGCCGACGGAAAGCGTCAAGAGTCTAACACCCGGCCTGGAGGGCAGCCAGCCGGTGGGACGACCGCGTCCAGCGCCTGAACTCACTCAGTCGAACCTGACTTCGGTCACGACGTAGGTCCCGCCGGAGCGTCCGTCACGCGTGATCTTGATGAGCCCGACCTTCGCAGCCTCCTCGAGCAGTTCGCTGAAGGTGCGGAACCCGTACGCGCTCTCCGAGAAGGTCGACTTCTTACGTTTGATCGTGTCCTTGATCATCGAGCTCCAGAGGATCTCCTTGTTCTCGCGCAGGAGCGCCTCGATCGCGTCGAGGAGCAGATCGAACGCCTCCTGCTTCTTGTTCGAACCGCGATCGGCCGGCGACTTGGCGTGGCGCTCGGCGCGCTCGCTCGGGGCCGGGACCAACTCCTCGTAGAAAAGGAACTCGTCGCAGTTGTCGGCCAAGAGCAGCGAGGTCGCGTCGCGCAGCCCTACCCCGATCACCCGCTTGTTGTTCTCCTTCAATTTCGAGACGAGCGGTGAGAAGTCGCTGTCGCCCGAGAGGACGACGAACGTGTCGAGATGCTCCTTCGTGTAACAGAGGTCGAGCGCGTCGACCACCAATCGGATGTCGGCCGAGTTCTTCCCCGTCTGCGATCGCTTCGGCACCTCGATCAACTCGATCGCAGCCTCGTGGAGGCCCGCCTTGTAGTCGGCGTAGCGGCCCCAGTCGGCGTAGGCGCGTTTCGCGATGATCCGCCCCTTCTCGAGCAGTCGCTCCAACACCCGGTGGATATCGAACGACTTGCTCTTCTTCCCGCGTAAGCCGAGAGCGATGTTCTCGAAGTCGATGAACAACGCAATGCGTGCTTCTTCGCTGTTGGGACCGGGCATCGGTGGTTCCTACTTTCCTGTGCTAGGGACGATCGGACCGTTTCGCCGATCGCCGATTCGCTATCCGTCCGCTCGATCGGCGCCCGCGGGGTTCGGCCGGCGACCCGGGTGAAGACTCTGCTGGAGATTCAGCTCCCTCAGCTCCGCGGGATCGACCTCCGAGGGGCAGCCATCCATGAGCGACGCCGCGCTCGTCGTCTTCGGGAAGGCGATCGTGTCGCGCAACGAGGTCCGTCCCGCGAGCAGCATGATGAGGCGGTCGAGTCCGAGACCGATCCCGCCATGAGGCGGCGCCCCGTACTGGAATGCCTTCAGGAGGAACCCGAACTTCCGCTCGGCGTCCTCGGCGCTGACCCCCACGACCCGCATGACCGCTTCCTGGATGTCCCGCCGATGGATGCGGATGCTGCCCGAGCCGAGTTCGACGCCGTTGAGGACGAGGTCGTACAGTTTCCCGCGAACACGCTCCGGATCCGACTCGAGCGAGGCGAGGTCCTCGTCCCGCGGCATAGTGAACATGTGGTGCGCGGGAGCGAAGGTTCCGGTCTCGGGATCCTTCTCGAAAACGGGGAACTCGGTCACCCAGAGGAACCGCCACTTCGCGGCGTCCGCCGGACGTGACTTCAGCCAGGCCTGTCCGAGACGCGACCGCAGCGCGCCCAGCGCGCGCACCACGATGTCCCAGCGGTCGGCCACCAGCGCGATCAGGTCACCGTCGCGGGCGCCGCAAGCCGCGATGAGACGGGCTTGGACCTCAGGGGTGAGGAACTTCGCGATCCCACCGTCGAGCCCCGCGGCGGTCACTTTCGCTCGCGCGAGCCCCTTCGCTCCAAAGGTCTTCGCCAGCGCCTCCAACTCGTCTTGATCCTTGCGTGAGAGCGCGCCGCCCCCTTCGATTCGCAGCGCCTTGACCGCCCCGCCGGAGGAGAGCGCCTGCTCGAAGACCTGGAATCCGGAGCCTCGTACGGCGTCGGCGGCGTCCACGATCGGCAGTTCGAAGCGTAGATCCGGCTTGTCGCTGCCGTAGCGATTCATCGCTTCGACGTAGGCAAGACGCGGGAAGGGAAGCTCGAGCTCGACCCCCATCTGGCTACGGAAGATCTCCGCGAACATCCCTTCGACCAGCGTCTGGACGTCCTCTTCGCCGACGAACGACATCTCGATGTCGATCTGAGTGTGTTCCGGCTGTCGATCGGCGCGCAGGTCCTCATCGCGGAGACACCGAGCGATCTGGAAGTAGCGATCCATCCCCGAGACCATGAGGATCTGCTTGTAGAGCTGCGGGGATTGCGGCAGCGCGTAGAATTTTCCGGGGTGCACGCGACTGGGCACCAGATAGTCGCGCGCTCCTTCCGGAGTGGGACGCACCAGCATCGGCGTCTCGATCTCCCAGAAGCCCTGTGCGTCGAGATGACGCCGCGCCGTCAGCACGACACGGTGCCGCAGGCCCAGGACCGACGCCAGATCCGGTCGACGCAGATCGACGAACCGATACTCCAGCCGCAGGTCCTCGCTGGCCGAGGGGTCGTCCTCGATCAGAAACGGCGGGGTCTGCGAATCGTTCAGGATGCGCAGGTCGGAGGCGATCAGTTCGATCTCGCCGGTCGGGAGGTTGGCGTTGCGCATCGCGTCGGGCCGCAGCGCGACCACTCCCTCGATCGCAACCACGAACTCGTGCCGGAGCGAGCGAGCCGACTCCAGCATCGCCTGCGGGACTCGGCCCGGATGGAAGACGACCTGCGTCAGTCCGTGCCGATCACGGAGGTCGAGGAAGAGGACTCCCCCGTGGTCTCGCGTCCGATGGACCCAACCGCAGAGACGGGCGGCGCCGTCGGCCTGATCCGCGCGGAGACCGCCGCAGGTGTGTGTTCGTCGCCAGTCGCCCAAGTGCTCGAGCTGCATCAGTGTGGGTTCCTCGTCAGTGGGTCGAGTTCATGCGTCTTCACGAAACGGCGCGCGATCAGTACGCCGGCCAGCAGCCCCGCCAGATCCGCGAGGCCATCGAAGAGTGAAGCGGTCCGACCCGGCACATAGGATTGGAGCCATTCGTCCCCCGCTGCGAGCGCGGCGGCAAATGCGATCGAGAGGACCGTCGCTTCGCGGCGACTCCCGCCCGAGAGGCGGAACGCGCGGAAGAGCAGAGCGCCGAGGATCGAATATTCGACGAAATGCGCACCCTTGTCCAGGTGGGGCCAGAGCTGCGGAGGCCGCAGGTGGGGCCGACTCGAGGCGAAGAGCACCGCCGCTTCGAACGCGAGGACCGGCCCCCAAGCGGACAACCAACGCATCGGCGAACGGGGCGTGTCCGGGAGCGCTCGGGATGCTGTGGCCCGTTGCCTCACTGGCGGAGTTTCTCCTCCTCTTGCTCGACGATCGCGCGAACATCTTCCGGCGACGGCGCGGCGAGGAGCCGCTTCTGCAGTTCGCCCGTGTAGAGCAGACGCGAGATCCGCGCCAGGATCCGGATGAACCCGCCTCGCTCTTCCGGACCGACGATCATGAAGGCGAGGCGGACCGGCTGCTCGTCGAGCGAATCGAAGGGGATGGGGGGCTCAGGCCGGGCGATCGCGACGGCGAGTCGTCGCACCGCGCTGCTCTGCGCGTGAGGAATCGCGACGCCGCCGCCGATCCCCGTGCTCATGACGCGTTCGCGCTCCAGGAGCGCTTGCACGACCAACTCCGAGTCGACCACGACTTCGGCCAAGGCCAGCCGAGCCACCATGAGGCGGATCAGTTCTGTCTTCGAGCCGGCCGCGAGGTCGAGTTGGATGCAGTCGCTCTGGATCAGCTCGCTGAGGCTCATCACAAGTTCGGGGTGGGCTCCACGGGTGACCGTTCGCCGGGCGAACCTCCGGAGACGCGAAAGGCCGGCGTCGCCGCCGGCCCGGGGAAATCGACCGCCGGAGCCTACGCAGGCGGGAGGAGTAAGTCAACGACCGGGGGGTCGGACCCGGCGACGGTCGAGCCCGTAGCGCTCGATCTTGCCCTTGAGCCCCTTACGAGAGAGACCGAGTTCGTGCGCCGCGCGACTCTTGTTCCAGCGCAGACGTTCGAGCGCCTCGGTCAAGAGGCGCGCCTCGAACGCGTCGACCCGTTCCTTGAATCGACCCGTCTCCTCCCCCCCGCGTTCCGCTGACGACTCCAAGACCGCCGGAGGCAAGAGCGCCGGTTGGAGCCAGGCGCCGTCTTCGGCCAGCGTGACCGCGCGACGAATCGCCTTCTCCAGCTCGCGCACATTGCCCGGCCAAGGGTGGCGACGCAGACGCTCGAAGAACGCGGCGTTGGCGCCGCGCAGTCGACGGCCGAGTTGCAGCGAGAACTTCTCCACGAAACACTCCGCCAACAGGACCACGTCATCCGGCCTCTCGCGGAGCGGCGGGAGTTCGATCGCGATGTCGTTGAGGCGATAGTAGAGATCCTGGGAGAATCTTCCGTCGGCGACCATCGTGCGGAGGTCCGGGCAACTCGTGGCGCAGACGACGCGCACGTCGAGCGAGCGATAGCTGGTCGCGCCGACCGGGCGGATCTCGCCGCTGTCGAGCAGATGCAAGAAGCGGTGCTGGACCGCGATTCCGGCCTTGTCGATCTCGTCGAGGAAGATCGTCCCGCCCTCCGCTTCCTCCAATAGACCGACCCGATCGTGCAGCGCGCCTGTGAACGCCCCTCGGCGATGGCCGAACAGTTCACTCTCCAGGATGGCGTCCGGGAGAGCGGCGCAATCAACGGTCACGAATGGACGCGCGCGTCGTTCGCTCATCCGATGGAGCGCGTGGGCGACGAGCTTCTTGCCGGTGCCTGTCTCCCCCTGGAGCAGCACGCTGAGATCGCTGTCCGCGACCTTTCGAACCAATGACAAGATTCCGAGCATCCGACTGTCCTGGGTGATCACGTCAGCGACGTAGATGCCGTGCCGGAGTTTCGCGAGATCGGGCGGATCGCCGTTCTCCCCTGTCTCCGGGAGCGAATGTGGCACCAGCCGTGAGATCTCCGCGACGAGCGCGCCGACGTAATTCAGGTCGCTCCGATTGAAGGCCGGAAGGCCCGCGCTTCTTCGCTCCAGATAGATGACGTGATCGCGGCCCAAGAGTCGGCAGGGGACCAGCAAGGCGGACGACTCCGTCGCGCCACGCTCCGGCAGCGACGGCGATTGGACGCAAGCGGAGTCGAGACGACCCACACCCAACTCGTCCAAGGCGAGAAGTCGTCGACCCTGGAGTCTGGCCATGGCGTGGGCGCCGACCAGTTCCAGTCCCGCCTCTTCTCGACGCGCCACGAACCCGCCGTCGGCCGCCAGCGCCTCGATCAGCACCCGCAGCGAGCCGCGAATCCGTTCCAGTGGCTCCCGATCCCACGCGAGGACCTCCTCGAGTCGGGCGAGGGCGCGCTCGGCTTCGAGTCCGGCCCCGCGATCGGGGTCGAGATCCCGGCTGATGCAACTGGAGAGTCGGTCGAGCGCCGCATCGCTGACCTGTGTCGAGAAACCGAGTTGCGTGTGGCGCTCGCGCAAGGCAAGCAGCAGCGCCTTCGATTCGCCTCGACGATCGAGGCGCCAGAGGGTCTCCGCGATCTTGGCGTCGGAGGCGAGTTCACGGCGAACGGCCCCCATCCGCTTCCACAAGTCGCGCGCGTGTGTGAAGGCCGCGAGGGCGGCGGTGTGATCGCCGACGAACTCGCCCGCCAGAGTTCCACGCTGGTCGTGCAATTGCGCGAGAAGTGGAAGTTCACCGCTCCGTTCGAATCGCTCTTCCAATGCGCGGTAGACACGGTCGGCTTCCTCGGCGCGTCCGGTTTCTGCGGCAAGTCGGGCACGCGCGAGCAGTGCGATCCCCTCGAGATGCCGGTCGCGGTCGGCCCGCGCCAGAGTAATCGCCTCGTCGATCGAACGCTCCGCATCTTCCCACTCCCCGGTCGCTCGCGAGAGGGCGCCCTCCAAGAGGCTCAAGTCGATCGCCAAGTCGCCTCGAGTCCCGATCTTCGCCACGTCCACAGCCGCGGATGCCCGGAGAGCTTCGGCGGCCGTGCGGTCCCCGCGCTCGAGCGCGATCGTCGCTTCTTCGAGTTGCACCAGGCAGTGCTCACGGGCCGGCGGCTCGGCTGAAGCGTTCCTCGCCGCGCGCAACTGCTCACCGGCCGCATCGAGATCGCCGATCTCGCGGCTGAGGATCGCGAGAGCAAGATGGGCGCGCAGCAGCCGTGCACGATCGTCCAACTCGGCGGCCCGCTGCAGCGCTGCCTCGAACCGCTCGCGGGCCTCCTCGAAGCGCCCGGTCTTGAGGAGCACCAGCCCGAGATGCTGGAAGATTGTTCCTTGATCGGCGTAGTCCCCTTCGGTTGCCCGCAGGTAGTACGCCGCCTGATAGTGATCGAGCGCTCGGTCCCACTCACCTCGGCGACGGCAGAGATGGCCGACGTTGACATATCCACGCGCCAGCGCCGGGATATCTCCCAACACGCGAAACGCCTCGAGCGCGCGTCGATAGTGGGTCTGCGCGGTGTCGAAATCGCCGCGGCGGAAGGCGACGCTTCCCAACAGGTTCTCGGCTGAACCAAAGTCGGGACCCTTGAGCTGTTTGGCGGCCGCGCTGGCGAGAAGACCCTGCGTTTCCGCCTCCGCCAGCCGCCCGGTCTCGAAATAGCACTTGCCCAACACGAGATGCGCGCTCGCGCGCTCCGCCTCCAGCGAATCCGGGATCATCGACGATGCCGAGATCGAGCGCCCCGCTACCAGCGGCTCGAGGCAGGTGATCGCCTGACGATATTGCCCGAGGCGTTCGTGGCAATAGCCGATCCGTCGGTCCAGAGCCGTGCGCTCCTGGAGCGTCGCTCCGGCGGGGGCGTTCGCCCGGAGGGAAAGGTACATCTCCAATGCGCGGCCCAGATTGCCGACCCGGGCGTGGAGATCGGCCGCACCGATCGACATCTCGAGCACGCCGTAGGACGCCATCGCGAGTTCGTCGGGGACTGCCTCCGCCGGAACGGCGGCGCCGGATGTCTCCATCGAGCCGAGACCAGACGGGCGGACCGAAGAGCTGGACGCGTAGCCGCGATCCACCTCAGGCCCGAATGCGGCGTAGCCCTCGTCCGGGAATTCAAACATCGAGATCCTTTGGTCACACGACCGCGGCGAAACCATACGCGCGATCACCGCTGGCGCGAATCGTTCCTGTACTCGACAGGGCCGGCACGGGATCCGGACACCTCCGGCTCCCACCAGATGGCGGGAGCCGGAGTTCCCGAATTTTCACTCAGTGATGTGTGACGAGCTGGCGCAGCACCCAAGTCGCGAGCATCCGGAGGCGGGCCGTTGAAGGCTCCACGGCCCGACGCCCGTTCGGCCGACCCGCATCGTGCGAGCCGAACTCAGCGCCCGGACCTGGAATCGTGATGTAGATCTCCAACTCGTCCGGATCCGAGCCATCCTCGCCGGGCGGGCCCGGGGGCCACTCCGGATCGGTCCCACGCGTTCCGGGATCTTGCTCGTAGGGAGAGGTGGCCGCGAACGCCAACCCGGCCGGCCACGGCGCCGCGATGAAGGCCAGCAAGACGAGGAACAGTGCGAGGGCGGCTACGCCGCGCGATCCGCGCTCCGGCGAAAGGCGAGACGAGAGAGCGAGGACGCGCGCGGAGAGGGGGGAAGACTTCGTCCGATACATGCGGACCTCCTGCCGAGGCATTGGAACGCACCCGGTCACGTTCGATTCTATGCACCTCGAGGGAAGTCTAGGCTCCGAACCGAGCAGATTACAAGCAGCTACGTTGTCGCGGGGCTCGGCCGGCTGGTAGAGTTCTTGCCATTGACGGGAGAGGGGGCCACTCCCACTCGCCGATTCGACCTCACACTCCCGCCAGGTCGGCAACGGCCCAGCATCCAGAGCCCACACCAGAGAGCTGCCGATCCTCGGATCGGACGAAAATTGAGCGTCCGACATTGAAACGTGTGCCCATCGCAACGGCTGAATTCCTGCGTGAAGTCGTCGCCCCGCTACCCTTGCGTCCCGAAGAGCGACGCCTGTTGGAACGTTGCCTCGAACCGATCCCGACCGCGGATCAGCCGCGCCTGTTTCGCGAGCTGATGGAGTCGCTAGTGGCCCGTGGCGTTTGGGAGCCGCTAGGTCGCGAACTCCAGAGCGGCGGGGGTGAGCTGTGGCGACTGCGTGATCCCGAGAGACGCGTGCGGATGCAGGTCCGGGTTTCGCTCGAGGCGGAGAGCGAGGCGCCAGTTCGATTCGCGATGGCCTCCGACGGGCTGGCGAGTCCGACGCTCCTCCCTCAGCAGGTGCAGCAGCTGCTCGCGCTCCAGGGACAGCTGCTCATCCACGATCGACTGCTCGCGCCTCGCGACCTGATCGCGCGCGTCGAACAGCTCATCGGAGATCTCGCGCCCGGCGCGACCGCGACGTTTCTCCCGCTCGAGATGCCGGGGGGCGACGATCGAACGGCGATCCCCTGGAGTTCGGTCCCGGTGGAGAAGGCGGAGCTCGAACGGTTGGCCCGCGATCTCGACCATGGCCTCTACTGGCGCCGCGACGAACGCCGCGGATCATTGGCGCTCCTCCCGGTCGGCGACGAAACGCAAGGATGGCGGGGAGTCTTCGCGGTCCGTCACCCCGCCCAAGACGCGTTTCCATCCGACCAGATCGAGCGGCTGCTCCTCCCCGCCCAGCTCTTCCGGAGTCTGCTCGGGGCCACTCTGCGACTGCAGGGGCTGGTCTTCTACGACGTACTGACGGGAATCCACAATCGCGCCTATTTCGAGGAGCAGTTCGAACGTGAGTTGTCCCTGGCTCGCCGCCGCGAGCAGTCCATGGCGCTGTTGATCGCCGACATCGACGACTTCAAGGCTTTCAACACCAAGTTCGGATACGAAGGCGGCGACCGTGTGTTGGCGACGGTCGCCTGCGTCCTCAAAGCCACGCTCCGCGTGACCGACACGCTGGCTCGCTATGGCGGCGAGGAGTTCGCGATCCTCTTGGCGCCGCATGTGCCCAGAGACGAAGCCGAACGAATCGCCGAACGGTTGCGCGCCGCGGTGGCGGATGAACCGTTGCTCCTACCCACGCTGGGGGACGGCGGCGGGAACCCCGCCCCGCAGCGGGTGACAGTCGCGATCGGCGGCGCGATGCATCCCGATGACGGAAGGTCCGCGCGAGAACTCTGGAACGTCGCGAATCGGCGGCTTCTCGCCGCCAAGGCCGCCGGCAAGAACAGGGCTCTGCTCTCAGATGCCTGAGGAGATCAACGAGCGCGGGCCAACCTCTCGATCTTCTTCAACTCACGCCCGTCCAGTGTGCGGACCCTGAGTTCGTAGAAGTAGACACCGTTCGCCAGCTCGTCCCCGTCACGATCCCGCCCGTCCCACTCGATCATGTTCTCTCCGCGCAGGGCGGGCCCAGCGGTTTCGAGGATCTTGCGCCCTCGCAGCGTGAAGACCGACAGTTCGGCCCGCTCCGCACTCCCGTTGAGCGTGTAGTAGAAGCGCGTCGGGCCGGCGCACGGATTCGGGAAATTGTAGAGCTCGAGCAACTCGACATCCGTCGCGGCGCCTTGGAACGTGAACGATCGCACGACCGGCTCTTCAGCCGTCTCGATCGACACCGAAAGAGTGTGCGCACCCGCGTCGAGGATGCCGGGAACGCGAGTCTGCAGCGTCCAACCGGTCGATCCATCGGGATGCGCGTCGGTCGGAACCGCTTGAACGCCGCCCAACAGGACGCCATCGAGCAAGACCGAGAACGCTTCGGCCGGGAGGCGAGCCGGCAACTGCAGCACGACCCGGAGCGAGTCGCCCCCCTGGAGGAAGTCGTTCGGAGCGACCAAGCGGTACGCGTTCTCCAATTTGACCGAGAGCGAGGTCTCGACTCGCACCGGGAAGCGAGCGCTGCTGGTTCGTCCGCTCCGGTCGGTCGCTCGCAGTTCTATCTCGTAGTCGACCGAGGCCGGGATCAAACGCGTCGTGTATCGGAGAATGCGGCGGCGATCGTCGTCCGGATACTCGGGATCGGGGAGAAAGCGCACCCGCTCGGCGGGCGCCTGCCCATCGCGGTCGAAGACCGTCGCGGTCGAGATCTGCACTTCGTCGCGCAGCCGGACCTCGATCGTGACGCTGTCGCTCTCACCATCCGCCACCAGCGCGTCGCCGTTCACCCAGTCTTCACCGTTGACCCGGATTGCGTCCAAGCGGGGCGGCCCGAGATCGACTCCCATCGTCGGATCGCCGAGGAGGGCGTAGGTGCCGACCATCCCTCGCGCGGTGGCGTTGCCGACGTGGCGCGCCATCAGTTCATACTTCCCTGCGGTGAACATCTCCCCCAACAGCCACCGCGTGCCGCCATCCGGAGCGGTCGGGGGATCGAGCCACCACGCGCGCATGAGCGCCAGATTGAAGTCGGCGTTGTTCGGCAACCACTCGTAGCCCGTCGACCCGATGGCCGCGATGGCGCCGCGGCCGTCGGGCAAGAACATCATCCTCTCGGCGCTCGACTCCCCTCGTCGGCTCTCGAAGTAGACGGAGAACTCCGCCAGGTGACAACCGAAGCCCAGGAAGATGAAAGGCTTTCCCACGTTCTCGAGCCGTTGCGAGTCGAGCCCGCTGAAATTCGAGTCCTTGTAGATGAACTCGTGTGACATGAGCTGGTTGTGCGCGTGTCCCTGATAGCTGACGAAGACGAACCCGCGGCTCATGACGGGCAAGAGACCGCCCGAGACCACGGTCTCGCCGTAGGTGAGGTTGTCGCAAGTCCTCGCGCAGGTCGCGGGACACCCACTGAACCCGTAACAAGTCGGACTGCGGACCCGCGCTTCGTTGGGGAGATCACCGTCGACGAACGGGCAGCGCCAGTCGCCGCAGTCGGGGGAGCTCGCGTCGATCGGGATGCAGCGGCCCAGGCACGCCACCGTGTCCATATAGTCGGCGACGAAGAATGTATCGACGCCGAAGTCGGTGAATCCTGCTTGTTCCTGGATGATCTCGCGGGTCTGTCTGGCCGCATAGATGAAGACCGACTCGTCACCTCTTGGTTGGGCGCGGTTCGGATCTCCATGCCAGAAGTACGACTCGGTGTTCGCGATCCGGGTGGAGTATTCATCGTCCGAGATGAGGAGCGCGCGGTTACGCCACGCTTCGCCGGGCAGGATCTGGTCGTAGTCCAACAGCTTCTGCACGATGACGGCGGCTTCCGCCGTGCTGCCGGGCGTGAGGCGTCCCACGTGCATGTCGGGATAGAAGTCGAGCCGTTCACCTGTCCCGATCAGATCGTCGACGAACCACTCGTCGCTCGCCACGAGTTCGTGCTGGGCGCTGCTGTACGCAAAAGAAAAGAGCGTTTGCGTCGGCACCAGATTGGGAGCGCTCACGTGGTTCGGATCGTTCTGCCCCCTCAGCACCCCCGCGAAGTCGTTACTCCCATCTCCGAAGAGCAAGAGGAAAGACGGGTCGACATCACGGGTGCGGAAGAGGTGGCGTAGGTAGTCCCGAATGCCGGTGGGCCACGCTCGGCCTCCCGCGAATTGGTCGTAGATCGCGCGGATCGGCGCCACCGATACGGCCAGGCCTTGCTCCCTGCGCCGCGCGGCCAAGCGCTCGACCTCCGTCGAGAACTCCTCCGGCGCGACCACGATCAAGTCGTCTGCGCCGCCTGACGTCAGGTCGATTTCCCCCTCGCGCCCAATCGAGATCGGCCTCGCCGCCGCGCTCGGACGCAGGACCGTGAGAACACTCGGAGAATCGGGCGAGGCGAGATCGAATTGCAGGCGCAACGATCGGCCTCCGTCGCCCAGTTGCTGCGCGGAATAGGTCAGGCGGCGCGGAGCAAGGGAATCCGAGAGGTCGAACACGACCAATTCGTCCGACCCCTCCGAGTCGGTCTGGGTGAATCCGCTCGTCCGGTATTCACGCGGCCCGGCGACGTCTCCATCGTTCGCGGTCCGCCACGCGGTCGCGTCTCGGAACGCGACGAAGCTGCGCCGGTACGTCCAATCCATCCAATCGACGGCGGCGCCGTGAGCGTCTTCCGCTGCCAGGATGCGGAACTGGTTGGGAGTCTCGGCCAGCGGAATCCCGACGAAGTGTTCGAGCGGCGCCGAAACGATCCTGCGCGACTTGGCGTTCACCCTGAAATCAGTCGGCAACGGGACCAGGCGGCCGAAGTCCGGACCGATGGAAATGGTCGGCGCGGCATTGAATCTCCCGAAGATCTCCTGGAGGGCAAACCGCGCTCCCACGATCTCGACGAACCCCGGAAGTACGAACGAGCGGGTGTGGATCGTCGGGAACCCGCCGGGCGCCTGGGTCCCTCCGACCCAGAGGAACGGATCATGGCGTAACGCTTCGACACCGAGTTCTTGCTGACCCGCTTGGTCGCCCACCGCCACAGCGGCCATGTAGGCGCCGTCGCCTTCGAACCGTTCCGTCCATTGCGTGGTCGCCACCGGAGTGAGGTCGTTCCGACCGAGGAACGATCCCCTTTCGGCCATCCGCGCGCCGCCCTCCGGTCGGGCGGAGAGGAAGTACGCGTTCTGGCGCCCGTACTTCTTCTCGTGCGGCGGAGGATCCAATCGATCCCACGCGGTCAAGCCGAAGAAGAGGATGTCGTCGCCCGACCCGAAGACCCCGTCCCGATCGAGGTCACGCACGACGATGGGGACCGCTCGCTCGATGAAGGGATCCTCCGCCGTCTCGTCGTAGAAGCGCTCGGAGAGTGCGACCCTGTCCACGGGCAGAGGCTCGGTCGACCACCCGGCCGCCTCCAGATCTTCGAACCGGATGCGATGGACCGCCGTCTGCTCGACCAAGACGCGAAACTCCGGCGCCCGTCCTCCGATCGGACGTCGCTGCGTCGCGACCGGCGACGCGAGGTACCGCGCCGCTTCGTCGGGATTGACCACTGCGCGACGATAAACCTCGTCCCAACGGTAGGCGCCCTCCGAGGGAGGGGCCGTGTCTTCGCGACGGAGACTCCGGTCGCGCACGAAGCGGATCTCGACTTCCAGTTCCCGCGCGACGAGAAGGCCGCGGACGGAGGGATCCCAACGCACAGGGCGGAGGTCGACCGGAACGACGCTGAGGTGGCGCAGGCGACCGATCTCGCGTAGGTCCGCCCAACTCTCGGGCGAGAGGCTCGCATAGGCCGACGCGTCCCGGATCCGCACGAGGGTTTGCTGCGGGGGCTGCTCGTCTTGCCCCGGACGAGGATCCAGCAGTCGAGCTGCGCTCCTCGATGGGTCGTGGATCTCGGCCCTCGCGACGGGCCGGGGATTCACGCCTGGGAGCGGATAGGTGACAACGCGGCGGACTTCGATCTCGGCTCGCGCTCCGTCGGGCAGGCCGACCAGGAAGGAACAGCTCGGGAGTTCGGGCTCGCCGGGAGCGCCGGACGCGCTCCAACCGTCGATCGAGACATCGGCATCGTCCCCGGGCTCGGCTTCGAAGATCTTCGGCGCGGGAGTGCGGAGCAGCAGACGGATCCCGTCGTCGTCCGAGCGAAGGACGGTGACCTCTGACGGCAGGGCCGTACCCGATGGGGCCGCCATTGACGAAGGGCCGACGGCCGCGCACATCAGACTCAGCGCGATCGCGAGAACGCCTCGATTCATGTCGACTCCTCTCCTCGGTCCAGGCGGCAGGCGAGACATTCGCATTGCGAGCGGAGGAGCGAGAACGGGTGGATTCCGGAACGATGCCCGTCGCCCCACACGAGCGCGAGCGCGTAGTTCCCGGTCGGCGAGGCGGCCATCAATCGCAGCGCCGCGGGAGTCGCGGCGCGGGTCACGCCGACACGCTGCGAGAGACTCTCGCGCTCGTCACGGCAAGTCGCACAGGGGCAGCTCTGTCTGAGCCGCGACGACGGAAGGGTCGACTCGTGCCCGTCGGCCCAGGAAATCGCGAGCCCGGACTCCCCCAGGACGCGCACGTCGACAGCACTCAGCGGGGAAGTCGCCATCTGGCCGGGGATCGTGTCACCGGGTCGAAGAGAGTGTCAAGCGAGCCGGGCGGGACAGCGCACCGCGTCTCTCGATCGGGAGTGCGCTCGACCCAGCGGGAACGCGCGTGGTAGCGTGCCGCCGCTGTGACCACGCGCTGCAAGCAGGAACCGACGCTTCTCCCCAACCGATGACGAACTCCATTCCACGGCTTCGGCTCTATTGGGAGTTCTCCCGACCGTTCACGCTCATCGCGCCGGCGCTGGGCATGCTGTCCGGCGGCGTGACGGCGTTGGGGGCGGGTGTCCCGACCCAAATCGGCCCTGGCGTCCTCGCCGACATCGCGATCGGAACGCTCATGGCCGCCGTGCTCAACGCGGCGAGCAACGGCATCAATCAGATCTACGACCTGGAGGTCGATCGGGTGAACAAGCCCGCGCGACCGATTCCGTCCGGCCGCCTCTCGATCGCCGAGGCGAAGCGGTTGAGTTGGACTCTCTATCTGATTGCGCTGGCGCTGGCCGCGACCGTGAATTGGCAGTGCTTCCTCCTGGCCGCCATCGCCGCTCTCCTCACCATCGTGTACTCGGCGCCGCCGCTGCGCACGAAGAGGCACCCGATCCTCGCCAACGTCACGATCGCGTTGCCTCGCGGCTTGATGCTGAAGGTCGCGGGATGGACGACCGTGAAGAGCGCGTTCGACGGGGTCGAGCCGTGGTTCATCGGCTCGATCTTCGGTCTCTTCCTCCTGGGCGCCTCGTCGACCAAGGACTTCGCCGACATGAAGGGGGACGAAGCGGGCGGCTGCATGACCTTGCCGGTGAAGTACGGACCGACCAAGGCCGCGTGGCTGATCGCGCCGTTCTTCGTCTTGCCTTTCCTCCTCATTCCAATCGGATGGCGGCTGGGATGGCTGAGCGGAGTCCCCTGGGCCTTGGACCTGCTCGGGCTCGTGCTCACCGTCTGGGGCGCTTACACGATCGCGTTGGTGCTCCGCGATCCGGACGCGTTGGCGCGAACCGAGAACCATCCCTCTTGGTCGAACATGTATCGGATGATGTTCCTGGCCCAGCTCGGTTTCGCCGCGGCCTACCTGCTCAAGTACGCGCGCTGACAGCGTCGGGCCGAGCGGACGTCACGACGACGGTCGACGTAACCGCACCTTCGCGATGGTCTTTTCATCCAACTGCACCGGAAACTCCTGACGCGCCTCGACTATCATCTGGCGAAGGCGAGACTCCGCTTGCTCGCCGCGCACCTTGGTCAGGAGCTCTTCGCGCGCCGACTCGAACGAGCGCTCCTCGTACGGGACGATCTCGACCACCCGCGCGACCGTATAGCGGCCTCCGATATCGATCGGATCGGAAACGCCTCCCGTCGGTAGTGCGAAGAGGACTTCATCGAGCATCGGAGACTGGCCGCGTTGGAATGCAGGAGTGCCGGCCTCCCCGGTGCTCTGGAAACTGGTGTCGCGCCCCGCGAAGCGCGCTTCGATCGCGGCCACCGGCGCCCCCGCCCGGAGCAGCCGCGAGATCTCCGCGGCGGTGGCGAAATCCGCAGATCCGATCGCTTGGAAACGACGTCGCTCGGGCGTGGAGTACTCGGAAAGGCGTCGCTGGAATCCCGCGCGCAGCTCCGCCTCCGCCGGCTCGGGCGTTTCGACGACTCGACGACGACGAAACTGGCGAACACGCGCGTCTTCGATGCGGCCGCCGACCGAAGCCAGATACTCGGGCGACTGATCGAACTTGCCCTCGCGCGCCTCCCTGATCTCCAACCGTTCCAAGACCAGCTCGCGAACCAGCTCTTCCACATCTCGGCTGGAGTCGAATCGCGGCCAGGTCGGGATTGCGTGGGTCATGAGCTGGTCCACGAAGAGCATGGGGCTGACGACTCCGTCGGGCGGATCGAACGTCGCCAGCACGCGCGCGGTATCCGCCAGCGCGAACGGGAGTCCCGTCCAGGGGATGGGGGCTGACTGCAGGCGCCTCATATCCTCTTCCGTCGCCTCGCCCGAGGCCAGCTTCTCTCCGCGATCGACGCTCTTCGTCTTCTCGCGCATCAGTACGGTCATCCAGGCGACTTCCGCGGGATCCATCTTGAAGTTGTACTTGCGGAAGAGGTCGGTGTGGTACGCCATCTGCGCCTTGCGACCGAGAGCGGCGCGCACCCCGAACTCGAGACGCGCGCGTTCCTCGTCGAAAGTCCCGCGCCCGTCGTTCGCCTGCTCGTCCACTACTTGGTAGAGGTGATAGAAACGTCCGGAGAGCAACGGCGGGCTCACCTCGCCCCGATCGAGGGAGAAAACCTCGTCGCGCACGGTGGGGTCGAGATCGAGATACGAGATCCAACCGAGTTCTCCGCCTCGATCTCGGCTCGAGAGGTCGAGGCTCCTCGCTTCCGCCACCTTGGTGAAGACGGCGCCCTCCGCGAGCTGAGCCCGGATGTCGTGCGCCTCGCGGTCGCTCCCCAACACCATGAGACGGAGTTGGAGACGACGAGCCATGAACTCCCAGGACTGTCGGAGGTCCCTCTCGGCGGGCTGGACGTCGCCGTAGCGCCGCCTGCGGAGCGCGGCCACCATGTTCTGTTCCTTGAACTCGTCGATCCGCTCGAGACGGGCCGGCTCCAGCTCGGGCTCGTACTTTTTCGCGAGAAGACCGAGCAGCAGCTCTTCGGTCATCTGGTCCGCGAATCGCCGGACGCCGACGGTGTCGGCCCGAACGCGTCCGCTGGCGGCCGCGGTGTCGGCGGGAGCGCCGCGGGCATCCGACGCCCCCCCGCTCGCCACCCAGAATCGTTCCTCGAACTGAGCGAGGCGAACCTCTTCGGGTCCGACCCGCAAGACGACCGGATCTCTCTCCGATCCACACCCGATAGCTACGACGAGACTCGAAGCCAAGACCGAGGCTGACGCCCCGAGCCAGAGGCGTCTCTTCATCTGGGTCGACCTCCATGGAAACTGTCGGTACGGGACTCGTGGCGCGCATGGTACCTTCGCGTCGTCGAGACCTTCAAGGGAGCCCCGTGTCGTCCGCCCGTCCCGACAGCCTCTCCATCTTCTTCCCCGCGTACAACGACTGGGGCACCATCGCATCGATGGTGGCCCTGGCCCATCTTGTGGCGCGCGGACTGACACCCGACTTCGAGGTCATCGTCGTCAACGACGCCAGTCCGGATCATGTCGATCTGATCCTCGAGGAGCTCGGCCGCCTCTACCCCGACACGTTCCGCGTCGTGAAGCACCCGACCAATCGCGGTTACGGCGGAGCGCTGCGCAGCGGCTTCGCGGCCGCGACCAAGGACTTCGTGTTCTACACCGACGGCGACGCCCAGTACGACGTCCGCGAATTGGCCCTGCTCTGGGAGCGACGCGAGGGGCAGGATCTCGTCAACGGATGGAAGATCCGCCGCTCCGACCCGCTCCATCGCAAGGTCGTCGGCCGGCTGTACCACAACTTCGTCCGCTTCTGGTTTCGCGTCCCGGTGCGGGACGTCGATTGCGACTTCCGACTGATCCGCACGAGCGTTTTCGATCGGATCAGGCTCGAATCCGACTCGGGGCTGATCTGCGTCGAGTTGATGACGCGGATCCACCGGGCGGGCTGCCGCATCGATCAGGTTCCGGTCCACCACTTCCACCGGATGCACGGCCGCTCTCAGTTCTTCAACTTTCCGCGGGTCGCTCGCGTGCTGTGGGGAATGGCTTTCCTCTGGTGGAAGGTTTTCGTGACCGAGCCGAAGCAGCGCGCCGACGCGTCCGACGCGTCCGACGAGGGGGCCTCGACTTGAGCCAGCCGGATCTCCCTGCGCGTTACGGCGAGACCTACCGCGACCAGCCGGTTCTCATCACCGGCGGACTCGGATTCATCGGCAGCAACCTCGCGGCGCGGCTCTTGGATCTGGGCGCGCGCGTCACGGTGGTCGACTCCCTCGTGCCGAGCCACGGCGGCAATCTGGCCAACGTGGAGGCGATCGAGGATCGCATCCGCATCAACATCTCCGACGTGCGCGATCCGCACTCCATCGCCCAGTTGGTGAAGGGACAGCGCTTCCTCTTCAACCTGGCCGGGCAGGTGAGTCACATCGACTCGATGACCGACCCGATGACCGACCTGGAGATCAACTGCCGCGCCCAGCTCAGCATCCTGGAGGCGTGCCGACTGCACAATCCGACCATCCGGGTGGTCTTCGCCGGCACGCGGCAACAGTACGGCAAGCCGCTCTATCTGCCGGTCGACGAACAGCACCTGATCCAACCGGTGGACGTCAACGGGATCAACAAGATGGCCGGCGAGTGGTACCACCTGCTCTACAGCCGCGTGCACGGCATCCCGACCACCAGCCTTCGGTTGACCAATACCTACGGGCCGCGGATGCTGCTCAAGCATGCGCGCCAGGGGTTCGTCCCCTGGTTCGTCCGCAAGGCGCTGCTCGGGGAAGAGATCGTGCTCTGGGGCGACGGCGAGCAGCGGCGAGATCTCAACTACGTCGACGATGTGGTCGAAGCTTTCCTCGTCGTGGCGGCGACCCCGATCACGATCGGCGAACTCTACAACCTGGGACATGACGAAGTGGTATCTCTCCGCGTCTTCACCGAGACTCTGCTCGAAGTCGCCGGCCAGGGCAGCTATCGCCTGGCGCCGTTTCCCGCCGAACAGCAGCGCATCGACATCGGCGACTACTTCGGCAGCTATAAAAAGATCGCCGCGCTCCTGGGTTGGCGTCCGCAGATCGACCTGCGCGAAGGACTGCGCCGCACCGTCGAGTATTACCGCGACCGTCTCCCCCGGTATCTGGACTGACGCCGAGTGCCGAACGTATCTCCCTCGCCGGGGCGAACCGTGCTCCCGGTCTGTGATCTCCGGCCGCAGATCGCGGAGCTGCGGCGAGAGTTGGACGACGCCATCGATCGAGTCGTCGACCGGGGTTGGTTCATCCTCGGAGAGGAGTGCCGGTCGTTCGAGGCCGAGTTCGCGAACTACCTCGGGACGAAACATGTCATCGGCGTAGCCAACGGGACCGACGCGCTGCACCTGTCGTTGCGCGCGCTCGGGGTCGGAGTCGGTGACCGCGTGCTCACGCAACCGAACAGCGCCAATCCCACGGCCGCCGCGATCACTTCGACCGGAGCGACGCCGGAATTCGTCGACGTCGACCCGACGAGCGGGCAGATCGACCTGGACGCGGTCGCCGACCGTTTGTCCCGCGGCGGGATCGCGGCGCTCATGCCGGTGCATCTCTATGGTCGGCTGGGCGGAATCGAGCCGCTGATGGAGGTCGCGCATCGCTACGGTGTCCCGGTGGTCGAGGACGCAGCTCAGGCGCACGGGGCGCGACGGGACGGTCGGGCGGCCGGCGTCTTCGGCCGTCTCGGCGCGTTCAGTTTCTATCCGTCGAAGAACCTCGGAGCGTTCGGCGACGGCGGCGCGATCGCGACCGACGACGTCGAGTTGGATCAGCACCTGCGCCTGCTCAGGAACTACGGGCAATCCGATCGATACCGTCACGTCAGCGCCGGCATCAACAGTCGGCTCGATGAACTCCAGGCGGCGGTGCTCCGCGTGAAATTGCCCCATCTCGAGCGGTGGAACGCGCGCCGGCGTGAGATCGCGCGCAGCTACGACCGCGCTCTCGCCGGACTTCCGATCTTGTTGCCGCCTCCGGCGAGCGGCGAGCATTCGGTCCACCACCTGTATGTCGTCCGAGTCGCGCGACGCCAGGTGGTGCGCGAGCGGCTGCTCGCGGCCGGCATCGGTTCCGAGATCCATTATCCCGCGCCCATCCATCTGCAGCCCGCCTACTCCCATCTGGAGCTGCCGGTCGGTTCATTCCCTCACGCCGAGCTACGCGCGGAACAGATTCTCAGCCTGCCGCTCTTCCCAGAGATGACGGCGGCGCAAGTCGAACAGGTGGTGGTCGCTCTGCGCGCGGCGCTCGCCGCCGAACCCCACCCGGCGGAGGTGAACGTATGACCGCATTCTGGCTCTTGATGATCGCGATCTGCTTCTCCGTCACCGGTGAGCTCTTCTTGAAGACGGGAATGAACCAGATCGGAGTGGTCACCTGGGACAATGCTCTCTCCAGCTTGCTCCGCTGCGCGACGAACACGAAGATCCTGCTCGGGTTCACCGGCTTCGGGCTGGGGGCCATCTTCTGGCTCGCCGTCCTCTCGCGCGCGCAACTCTCCTGGGCCTATCCGATGTTGTCGCTCGGCTACGTCCTGGTGCTCGTCTTCTCCTCCATCATCCTGCGCGAGCCGGTCAGCCCGGTGCGCTGGCTCGGCGCGCTCGTGATCTGCGTCGGCGTCTTCCTCATCTCGCGGAGCTGACGGCCGGCGCTCGGTCTCAGGGACATGGAGCCTCTCGAGTACGAGACACTGCGCCGCCAGGAAGAGAGCTTCTGGTGGTACCGCGGTCTGCACCGGCTGATCGGTGATCGAGTCGACGCCTCCTTGAATTCGATCCCTCCCTCGCCCCGCGGTGTGCAACTTCTGGATGCCGGCTGCGGATCGGGCGGGATGCTGGCCCATCTCGCGACGCGCTTCGGCGACCGACTCGATCTCACCGGGATCGACGTCAGCCCGCTCGCTCTACGCCCCGCCGCGGAGCGCGGAGTGGCGCGTCTGGCGCGTGCTTTGGTCGATCGCCTTCCTTTCGCCGACGCGAGCTTCGAGTTGATCCTCTCGCTGGATGTGCTCTATCACCGCGCTGTGTCCGATGACCTCGCGGCGGTGCGGGAGTTGCGTCGCTGCCTTCGTCCGGGGGGTCGACTCCTGTTGCACTTGCCGGCGTTCGAGTCGCTGCGATCGGCTCATGACGAGGCGATCCATACGGCGAGACGGTATCGGCGGCGGCCCCTGCGCGCGCTGCTCGTGCGCGCCGGGCTGACGCCGCATCGGGTCACCTATCGCAACTCGGTTCTCTTCCCCGCGCTTGCGACCGTGCGCGCCTGGCGGCGGCGCGAGACGGGTGGTTCCGCTCCGCCGCCCAGCGACGTCCGCCCCCTGCCGCCGCTCGTCGACGGCCTGCTCGGTTCGGTGCTCGAAGTGGAGCGTCGGTGGCTTCGCTGGGCCGACCTTCCCTGGGGACTCAGCCTGCTCGCCGAGGCGAGCCGCCCCGCGGACTCGTGATGGCGCCGCGCCGAACGTTGGTGTTCCTCGCGATCGGGATCGGCCTCTTGGCCAGCCTCCTGCGATTCACGCGACTCGGCGCCGACGGGCTGTGGGTCGACGAGGCGTACACCGTCGGCCTGGTCACACGATCGAGTTCGGAGATCACGGAGCAACTGCGCCAAGACGATGCTCCGCCGCTCTTCTACCTGCTGGAGAAGGCGGCGCTGAGTCTCTTCGGGCGCGGCGAAGCGGCGGCGAGGCTCCTCCCCGCTCTGCTCGGGACGGCGCTGGCGGTCGGCGTGGCGCTCTGGCTGGCCCGCCGAGATCTCTCACTCGGCGTCTGCGCCGGGATCCTCGTGGCCGTCGATCCGATGCTTGTCTTCTACTCACGGCAGGGACGCAGCTATGCGCTACTGCACCTGCTCTCGATCGCACTCGTGTGGCTCGCACTGCGGCTCCACGCAAAGCCGACGCGCCTCGCCGCGCTCGGCTTCGCCGCTGTGGCCTCGGCGATTCTCTCGACGCACAATCTCGGCCTCTGGACGGTGCTCGCCGGCGGCCTCGCGATCCTGCCGCTGGTGCGTTCGCCGGGCGCGCGCGCGCCGGTCGTCATCGCACTCGGGCTGACCTCCGTCGCCGTCGCCGGTTGGCTCGTCCCGCTCTTGGGGCAACTCGGCGTCCACCGAGAGCTGAATCCGTGGATGGGTCTCTTCTGGGAATCGAGGCCACTGGCGCTCGGGCCGTTGCTCTCCCTCGCGGCGTTCACGCCGGGAGCAGGGTCGCTCACCGCGAGTCAGATCGGACTCCCCGGTCTCGATCGTTCTTGGCAGGGGATCGGTCCCGTCCTCTGGACCGCCGCGGCGATCGGGATCGCGGGCGCCTTCCTCCGACCGAAGGATCTCGACGCACAGCGACTGGCGTACACACTCTCCCTCTTCGTCGCGATTCCGCTCCTCGGTCTCGTGGCGACGTCCGTCATGATCGGGCCGGCGTACGTGGTGGGCCGCACCGACACGCTCGCGCTCGCGCCCTTTATCGTCCTGCTCGCGCTCGGGTCCGCAGCCTGGACGCGAACGACGACCGGCGCGGCGCGCGTCGTCGCTCTGCTCGCGCTGGCGCTCGCCCTCGTGCTGCCCGGCCTCTCGGCTTCGCTGAGTCTGTTGTCGCCGCAGGGCCGGCTGGCGAAGGGAAGCGATCGCGAGCTCGCCGCGTGGCTCGGAACGCAGGTTCGGGCGAAGGACGCAGTCGTCTATGGACCACTGGTTCGTCCCACGCTGGCCTACTACGGCGAGCGCGGCGAGTGGCTGGATCGCATCGAGTGGTTCGGTGGTTTTCCGTCGCAGATCGACCTGAATCCGGCGGCGATCTACCCGACTCCGTTCGATTCGCTCGACGCCTGGCGAGAAGAGGCGCTGCGGTTGCGTGAGGCCTGGGACCGCAGCGGCGTCCGCGACGTCTACGTGCTCTCGGTCCGCACCACTTCCGGCGCGCCGGGCGCCTCGCCGGGCGCCTGGCCGGTGCGACCCGCGGCGCCCCCGACGCCTCGCGCGACACTCACGGCCAACGAGGTCATCTACCCGACGAGCGTGCTGCTTTATGTGCTCGCCGGGCTCTCACCGCTGCCGGTGCTGCGCGAGTACCGACAGGACTGGGTGGCGGGGGAACGGGTGGTAATCCGCGTGCGCCGCGAGGACTGGGTCGATCCGGCCAGTCTGCGCGACATCGAAGTTCAGCCGTGAACCGATCGCGGACATCCTCCGTGAGGAGGCGAGGCGGCGAGTTGCTTCTCGCTTGCGCGCTCGTCCTCGCCGTTGTCTCGCACCTGCCGTCGCTCTGGAACGGATTCACCTTCGACGATCACGCCGTCGTCTCACAGAATCCCGCGGTCACCCGAGGCGACGTCGGGGCGATTCTGCGTTCCCCTTACTGGCCCGATCGTCCGGGGACCGGCCTCTACCGACCCTGGACGACGCTCTCCTTCGCGCTGGATTGGCGCATCGCGAACGGCGCCCCCTGGCCCTTCCACCTGGGGAACCTGCTCCTCCACGCCGCAGTCGTGGGATTCGTCTTCTCTACTGCCCGAACGCTCGCGCGCAGGACGGGCGCGGGCGGCGGCATCGCCGCCGGACTGGCTGCCGGACTGGCCGCACTGCTCTTCGCGGTCCATCCGATCCACACCGAGGCGATTCTCTCGGTCGTGGGTCGCGGCGAACTCTGGGCGGCGCTCGGTTCGCTCGCCGCCTTCCGCCTCGCGCTCGCCTTCGACGAGACACCCGGCGGCCGGACTCTCATCGCATCTTCCACCGCGTTCTTGCTCGCCCTCTTCTCGAAGGAGAGCGCGGCCGGCGCCTGGCTGGCCCCGGTCGCCTTGGCCGCGCTCGCGCCGCGGTGGAATCACGAGTCGCGCCGACGGTGGCTCTCGATCGCGGCGGGCTGGACAGCGGCGCTCATCGTCGCCTTCGTCGCGCGCCGCATCGCGCTCGGCTCTTGGGTCGGTCTCGAGTCCGTGAGTCTGATGGACAATCCGTTGGCGCACGTCGGCGCGATCGAGCGGATCGGATCGGCGCTCGGATTCCTCGGGCTCTATGCCGTGCGGTTCTTGGCGCCGATCACCCTCTCCGCGGACCACAGCTACCCGCAACTGGTCCCTTCGACCGGTTGGACGTTGGCGGGGATCGCCTGGCTGTCGGCCGCGGTGATCGCGCTCTTCGCCGCGCGGAAGCATCCATTCGTCTGCGTCTGCCTGATCTGGACCGTGGCGACCGGCCTGGTCACGTCGAATCTGCTGCTGCCGATCGGCACCGTCTTCGCGGAGCGGCTCGCCTATCTACCGTCGGTCGGACCGCTCTGGCTCGCCGGCGCCTGGTGCGCTCGGCTCGCTTCGCGCCGTGTCTGGCCTGTCGCCGCGGCGATCGTCGTGATCGTTTCCGCCTCCGTCGCGCGCTCGTGGGTGCGTTGTGATGATTGGCGCGACGACCTCACGCTCTTCACCGCCACCGCGCACGCGTCGCCCCGCTCGGCGAAGGCGCACAGCAATCTGGCTGTCGCGCGGTTGCGCGTCGGCGATCAGATCGGTGCGCTCGACGCCGCCCGCCGCTCTCTCGAATTGGCCCCGGGATACGCGCCGGCCGAGGCCGCGATCGGGTCAGCGCTCTTCCAAGGAGGAGATCCGCGCGGCGCCGTCCCCTACCTGCGACGCGCCGCGGCGGTTGATCTTCGCCGGACCCCCGAGCCGCTGCTCGAACTCGGCAATGCCTACCTCGCGTTGGGTCGCGTCGCCTCGGCGGACTCTGTCTTCGAGCGGCTGCGGGCGGCCCGGCCGGAAGACTATCGAGTCTGGATCGGACTCGCCTCGGCCGCCGCGCTCGGTTCGAGGTGGTCCGAATCGTCCCGGGCCTGGCAGAATGCCGTGGCTCTCGATGGAAGCAACGTGGCGGCTCGGCGCGCCTGGGCTTACGCCCTGTGGCAGAGCGGGAACGCGAACCGCGCTGACTCTCTCTACGCCGCCCTCCTCGACGAGCGGCCGACGGACGCGGAGACTCGGAACGACTACGCCTGGTTCCTCGCGCGGAGCGGAAGGGATGCCGAACGCGCCATCGGACTCGCGGCATCGGCCTTCACCGCACGTCCCTCGGTCCAGACCGGCGACACCTACATCGAGGCGCTCCGCGCATCCGGACGGGGAGCGGACGCGTCGCGATGGCTGGAAGGGCAGACACAGTTGAGCGCCGGCCTGCGGGATTCGCTCGCCCGCCGGATCGCGGGAGAATCGACTCGATGAATCGACAGAAACGGCAAGCCTCGCCCACTTTGGGAATCTGGGCGTTGGCTGCGGCGGTGCTCGCACTGCAGATCGCACTCGGGTCGATCCTACGCGAGCAGCCGCTTCTCGCTTCGCCGGTCCTGGACGACGCCGAGTTCCAAAGACAGGCGGCGGCTTGGTCCAGCGGCGGTTCGGGATTGCCGGGGTTGCCGCAAGGATCGCCGCTCTATCCGATCTTGATCGCCTGGTTGCCCGGCGTCGCGAGCGGGGCGCCCTTCGCGCTCCTCCTGGCGCAGGCGCTCGCCGGCGCCGCCACCGCTCTCCTCGTCGGACTCTGGGCTCGTCGCGCGATCGGCGCCACGGCCGGTCTGGTCGCCGTCTCAGTCTGTCTCGTCGATCCGGTGGCGGCCGTTTTCGCCGCGCGCTACTCGCCCGTCTCCTTCGCCACGCTCGCCCTCGCGCTGTGCGGTGTCTCGCTCGACGCCGCGCTGCGGCGCTCTACCTTCGCGGCGTGGCTCGGCTGCGGAGCGCCCCTCGGGCTCGGGTTGCTCCTGACGCCGCTCCCCTTCACCATTTTCGCGCTCCTGGCGGGGCGCCTCGCGTGGAGCGGCCGCGGGCTCGCGCCGCGGGCGTCGGGAAGAGTCCTGCGATTCGCTGGCGCGACCGGCCCTGCCGTCCTCTTGGCGGCGATGGTGCTCATCGCACACGCCACCGCGCTCGACGGCGCGCCCGTCCTCACCTGGGGATCGGGACCGGCTCTCCAACAATCGTTCGATCCACAGAGCCTGGGAACGCCGCGCAACCTCGAACCACCCTCCTGGAGTTCACCCGGAACCCTCCGCGCCGAGACTTGGGAAGGTCTCGCCCGAGAGGGGACGAACGCCGACGTCTTCCGTTTCAACGCGGTTCGGGGCCTCCAACAGATCGTCGAGAATCCGGTGAACACGCTGCTGGTGACCGTCGCGAAGGCGGCCGCGACGCTCAGCGCGTGGCCAATCCCGGATGCACTTTCCCCCGGCTTCCTACTCGACCGCGCCGCGACTCCGCTCGGTTGGTGGCCATGGCTCTTCGCGCTCGTCCTGGGCGCCGGGATCGCAGGCGCCTTCGCGATCTCTGATCCGATCCTTCGCTCGGCGGCGCGCGCCGGACTCCTCGCGGTGGGGATCGCGTGCCTACTCGGGCCGACTTCGGCCGCCATCCGCCAACTGGCGCTGCCGTTCCTTGCGGTGGGAGTCTCCGCGTTCGTTGCGGCGTTCGTCGCGGCGATCGTCGCGGCGGTCCCGAGCGCGTCGCGGACGCGCCTCGCCCTCGGCGCGGCGGCGATCTCCGCGGTCTCTCTGGTCGCCGCCGCGCTCTCTCCGGCCAAACCGCTACGCAACCCTTCCGAGGACTACCGCCTCGAGGCGAGCAGCTACTTCGAGCGAGGTGCGACCACCGAAGGCGAGCGGCGCCTGCAGTTGGCGCGCCGAGCCGATCCGACCAACGTCGAGGTCCTGCTCCTGATCGCGCTCTCCTCGCTGCGCGAAGGACTCCTGGAGGAGGGCGAGGCGACTCTGGCCGAGGCCGCCGCCATCGACTCGAATCATGTCGGTGTGCTGCTCGCGCGCGCGCAGATCGCGCAGGGAAGGAACGATTTCGATTCCGCGATGCTCTGGCTCTCCCGGATCGTCGTCGAGCATCCGAACAATCCTCGCTACCTGAACGAACTCGGGCAGCTCCTGGCTCGCGTCGGTCGTATCCCGGATGCGATCGACCTCTTCGCTCGGGCGCTCCGGATCAAGCCGGACTACGGCACGGCGCAGACGAACCTCGAGGCGATGGAGTCGATGCGCCAACGGTTGGAGGAGTCGCTCTATCCGCCGGAAATGCGTCTGGCGCCCGATGATCCGGTGGACCGCGCGGTCTCCGCGATCGTCCTCGCCATGAACGATGAACGCTGGAGTGAAGCCGACAGTCTGATTTCTTGGGCCGAGCAAGAACGGGCCGACCACATCGTCCCGCACTGGCTGCGCGCCGCGTTCCATGTGCGTCGCGGTGAGACGCAACTCGCGATCGCATCGCTCGAGCGGTGCGACCGCCTCGCGCCGGCGCGACCTGCCGTCGTCGAGACGTTGGCGAAGCTCTACGAAGAGGTGGGTCGACCGGACGACGCGCGGCGCCTGATCGAGAATGCGATCACGCTCGCCGCGCACGACCCGATTCGCCGCGCCGCGTTGGAGCAGTTGCGCGACGAGTGACGACGAGGCGCGTCGCCCCGCACCGCTGCGACCCGTCGGCGCCCATTCTCTACTTCACGTACGGCAGATTGCGGAGCTGATTCCGCTCTTCCTCTGTCTGCGGACGCTCCTCTGTGTTCACGCGTCCGCCGCGCTCGATCGGGTGCGATCGCATCCAGTCCTGAGCGAAGGCGCTCTCCATCACTCGACCCTCGAGGTCTTCGGCCACCGGGTGTCCGAGCAGATGGAGACAGGTCGGGGCCACATCGAGGAGGCTGTACGGCGTCTCGATCTTCCCCGCCCGCGCCTGCGGACCGCTCAGAAGGAAGATCCCATTCATGCGATGCCAACCCGAGAGCGCGATGCTGGGAGGACCGAAGGCCGGCCGGGAGACGGCCGTGGTGTCGCCGTCTCCCCAATGCAGATACCAACCGTACGACGCGAGCGCCGTCAGATCGGGGCCCTTCTCTCTCAGCGGCCCGACGAAGACCTGCTCTTTCCGGAAGACCTCTTCGATCGGCGCGGCGTTGTCGGCCGGATCGCGAGCAGCGCTCAAGGTCGCCTCTAGCTTGGCGCGCAACGTCGCCTGCCCGAGCGAGTCCAAGTGTCCGCCCGGGTCGCGGATCGGCGCTCTCACATAGAGCCGGGCGGCGTCGGAGCGATCGAGGCAGAAGACCTCGTGCGCTTCCTCGTCGGTCCATCCGGCATCGTCGCCGCGCAGATGGTTGCTGACGCGGAGTTCGCGCCTCATCGGTCCGAAACCGTGATCGGAGATAACCAGCACCCAAGTATCGGGGCGCAAGCCGGCGAGCAGTTCGCCGAGGATTCGATCCTGTTGCTTCCACAGGCGGAGGATCGATCCGCCCCAGCGGGCGGCCGACTCCGCGGAATAGCCGGGATTGTCGGGATCGTCGAACTTCCAGAACATGTGTTGCACGCGATCGCTCTCGGTGAAGACGACCCAGAACAGGTCGTAGTCGACCTCCGAGTACAGATCTCGCACCGTCTCCCAACGTCGCTCGAGGCTCGTGGTGAGGCGCGTAAAGGTCGAGTCCTCGGACCCGGGAGGCAACTGCATCTCCATCTTCTCGAGCAGATAGCCCGAGCTGCGCAGTCGCGTCTCCAACTCGCGCGGATGCGTGAACCCCGTCTGGTCGAGGTGCGGGAGCCCCGCGATCATGAGCAGCCCATCGACATCGTCGTCCGGTGGGTCGGTCATCGGAACATTGACGATCGCGACCTTCTTCCCCGCGCCCGCGATCATCTTCCAGATCGGCGAGCACTTTCGGCTCTTCGCCGTCTCGGTCACGATCTCACGCTGCCCGGGTCCGCGACGCCGCTGGAAGTCGAAGATGCCATGGCGCCCTGGATTGACCCCGGTGATGGCCGAGGTCCAAGCGGGCGGCGAGAGGAATGGAATCACCGAGTTCATCGTTCCCCAGGCAGAACGCTCGCGCAGCGCTGCAAGATTCGGGAGCTCGCCGGCCGCGATCCACGGATCGAGTAGATCCCACGTGGCGCCGTCGAGACCGATGACGAACAGTCGCGTCCGCTCCTTCTTCCCGCACCCGGGCGCGGTCATCAAGAGGAGGACCGCCACGAATGCGAACATGCCGGCGACACGCGCGGACAGAACCGCGAAGGGGCGTCTCGAGTGCTTCGTCATGGCCTCTCTTCGCGGGTGAGAGAAAGTGGGCGAAAGAAAGCGGGCGAATGAGAGTTCATTCGCCCGCTCCAACTCTGGTCTAGGTTGTCTGGTTCGACAGACCCGAAGCTAGTTCGTCGCGGGGCCGCCGCTGAAGTGATGCTTCAGGTGTCCCCAGCTCTGGCTCTCCGTCGGAGTCCAGGTCCCGTTGCTGCCGGTCCCTCCTCCGAAGCCGAGTTCCGGAAGGAAGTCGGTCGGGATGCTTCCCGGCAGGGTACCAACCGGGTCGAGAACCGACGGGACATCGTCACTGGCGAACGTCGGTCCACCCTGGCTCGGATGGGGGCGAATCGCGAAGGTCCCTCCCGTGAAGGTTCCCCCTGGGTTCTGATACCACTGAGCGACGAAGTAGTAGATCGGCTCCAGGTGCGAGGTGCGCGGGCTGTTCCAGGTCAGCGCGGTCCCGGTGAAGCTCTGCGGCCAGTTGCCGCTGGGGAGTTCGAAGTCGCCGCATCCGCCGGAATAGAGCAGCGAGAGGACCTCCTCGTCGTACTCGATACCGAAGACCACGCCAGACACGCGCGGACACCGCTCTTCCGGGAAGGCCATCATCAGATAGAAGAGGAACGTCTCGCCTTCCGCCGCCGCCGTCGTATGCCCGCCTTGGACCGTATCCTTCTGTCCCGCGTTGCAGTCGAAGGCAGGATTGGCGACGTCACAGAGGAATGGATTCGGGCAGCTCAGTCCCGTGTCATCGCAATAGTCCGTCGGGTCCGTCGAGGGGGTGATGTCGCTCTTCACGTAGAGCATCATGACGCCGCCCGCATTCGCTCCGGCGAACACCGGCGCGGCGCCGGCGAAAGCCGCGGCTCCGAGAGCGCCCAGGCCGATCCAATACCGCAATCCTTGCATCTCGATGCCTCCTCAAGATCCACATGGGTTCGAGTTCGAGGGTGTTCACGCCGGCCTCGCCTCGAGCCGACCGTCGCCAGATCTACCTTCCAGCGAATGGAAGACTGATGTAGCGGCAAGGTAACCGTGGGGTTGCGAGGCTTGCAAGCCTGTTTTCGATCCCGCCTACCGACCGACAAAAACGAGAAAGGCGCATCCTTTCGGATACGCCCTTCTCGATGATTCAGACAAGAAGCCGATCAGCCGAACGACTTACTCCGGCGCAAGCCGTCCGAGAACCACTAGCGATAGTTGTTCTTGATCGAGCCCCAGGTCGTCTCTTCGGTCGGGATCGGCGTGTCGCAGAGGCCAGGCGTGCAGTCCACGCCGTTACCCTGATACGTGCCGCCCGCGAGGTCGCAGTCGGCCGCAGTCTGGATGAAGCAATTTGCGTCAACGCAGCAGGCACCCATCGGCGGGGCGATCGGGCACGGATCCGGATCACAATCCGTCTCCACACCCTGGAAGTCGCCACCGGCCAACGCGCACTCTTCGGCCTCGATGACGACGCAGCCGCCGAAATTCGGCAAGCAGCAGGCGCCGCGAGGAACGACCACGGTCGGGCACGGCGTGGAGCCCGCGCAATTGAACCCGAGCGAGCCGAAGCCCGCGATCGGATCCAAGTTGGACGGGACGTCGTCGTCCGCGAACGAAGCGCCCTGCGTCGGGTGCAGGCCGAGCTGCAGCGCGGCGCAGTCCGTTCCGTACCCGTAGCCGGCCGCGTAGTAGACGTCGGTCAAGATGCTGGTCTGAGCCGAGTTCCAGGTGACGGCAGTGCCTGCACCGGACGCCGGCCAGAGGCCCGACGGGAGCTCGAAGTCGCCGCAGCCACCGGTGTAGCTGAGGACAACCACGCTTTCGTTGTAGGTCCAGCCGAACACGATCCCGGACAAACGCGGGCTGCTCGCCGGCGCGAACGCCGCGATGACATGCCACACGCGCGAGTTCGCCACATCGCCGCCGGGGACGCCATTGACCGCGGCGTCGCACGCCTGGAGCGCCGACTGACCGCAGTAGTCTGTGGCGTCGCTTGACGGGATCAGCCCGGGATTCGAGTGGAGGATCAGCGTACCGCCCGCATTCGGGCCGGCTGCCGCCACTCCGCTCATCATCGCCAGGGCTACCCCAGCCATTAGAAGTCTCTTCATTGCTTCGAACCTCCTTACGAACTGTCTATCGGGCATCGAGGTCTTAGCTACCGATCCGAGGGACCGCTCTCTCGAGGGGTTCCTCGATCTTCCACCCATCCACCACCCGTTTTGAGGATTTCCAAGTGTCGATGGCTAACGGTACGTCTTACAGAACTCTACAAAGCAGGAGCGAGATCACGGGCAGGTGTTGGCGCCCGAGAAGCCCGCACCGAAGATGACGAGGTCGCCCACGTCTACATCGCTGTCGTTGTCGTAGTTGTGGCACTGCGGAAGCGAGATTCCGTTGAACTGATTCGCGA
>Ga0163144_10000334_pt1 | contig 108635 bp, 107 predicted proteins | sample OliLak19BULKMAT1_FD_123175 | JGI IMG/M metagenome (GOLD analysis project Ga0163144, IMG submission 123175) | Freshwater microbial mat bacterial communities from Lake Vanda, McMurdo Dry Valleys, Antarctica - Oligotrophic Lake LV.19.BULKMAT1 | ecosystem: Environmental > Aquatic > Freshwater >...
GAAGAAATGGACCCGGCCCATCAGGGACTGGAAAGCGGCGCTGAACCAGTTCATTATCCTGTATGGCGACAGGATGCCTGTCTGACATGAACCGACCATTTACACAAAATTATTTATACCCTCAGGCTGTTGACTACTTTCCAATACAGAAACTCGAAAAAATAGTTCCCAGCAATTCATCACTACTGACAATACCCGTGATTTCACCCAAGCTGGTTTGACACAGACGTAAATCCTCTGCCAGTAATTCACCAGCGCCTGCCTGAAGCAATTGCTGTTGTCCATTGAGCAGGAAATTTCTCGCCTGGTCCAGGGCTTGCAGGTGACGGCGTCGTGCACTAAAGTTTCCTTCTCCGCTTTCGTGATAGCCCATGCTGGTCTTCAAGTGTTGTTTGAGCAAATCGATACCTGCGCCGGTTTTAGCCGACAGATGTACAACGGTAATGTCACCGTGTAGGCATATCGCAGGAGGGTGATCATTCAGGTCACACTTGTTGCTCACTACAGTAACCGGTATTTCCCGCTTGAGGTGCTGGTTGTTCTCCTTACACACACCCACGAAGTCAACATCGACGCCTGTCAGGGCATTGCCATCCACTACCAGCAGCACGCGATCTGCAGATTCGATTTCTGCCCACGCCCGGCGTATACCTTCCTGTTCAATTTCATCGTCGCTGTCGCGCAACCCCGCGGTGTCAACGATATGCAGGGGTATACCGTCAATTTGTATGTGCTCGCGCAGCACATCGCGTGTGGTGCCCGCTATTGCAGTTACAATGGCGGAGTCCTTCCCAGACAAAGCGTTAAGCAGACTGGATTTTCCCGCATTGGGTTTGCCCGCTATCACCAGTTTCATTCCTTCCTGAACCAAAGTGCCCTGCCGAGCTTGACTGGCCACAGCATCAAACTGTTGGATAATAACTTGTAGTTGTTCTTTAACTTGGCCGTTCTGGATGAAGTCGATCTCCTCTTCGGGAAAATCGATAGCCGCTTCGACGTAAACACGCAACTGCGTTACCTGCGCCACCAGGACGTCGATCTTTTGCGAAAAAATTCCCTGCAAGGAGCGGCTTGCATTAAGCGCAGCACGCTCCGTAGTGCTGTTGATAAGGTCGGCGATGGCTTCTGCCTGGGTGAGGTCCATTTTGTCGTTCAGGTATGCGCGCTGTGAAAATTCACCGGGATTGGCCTGACGCGCTCCGAGCATGCAGGTCTCGCGTACCAGGAGGTCCAAAATAATCGGACCACCGTGGGCCTGCAGTTCAACGACATCTTCACCAGTGAACGAGTTGGGACCGGCAAAAAACAGACAGATACCTGAATCCAGCGTGCGACCTGCGTTATCATAGAAAGAACACAAGTGAGCGTGGCGTGGCACCAATTGCAAGCGAGTAATTGATTTTCCAATGGCCAGGGCTTTGTCACCAGACAATCGGATTATTCCGATACCGCCCCTGCCTGGAGCGCTCGCAATGGCGACGATGGTTTCCTGGTCCACTGTTTAAACCCCACCCCGGCGAAAATATTCAGCAGTGCGCTCAGGCTTTGGCACTCGCTTTCTCGATCTGCCTGGTGATGACAAATTGTTGAGCCATCGATAGTAAGTTGTTGACTACCCAATACAGTACCAGACCCGCCGGGAACCATAGGAAAAAGAATGTAAACATGACGGGCATCCATTGCATGATCTTGGCCTGCATAGGGTCCGGCGGCGGCGGATTAAGTTTTTGCATGTAATACATACTTGCGCCCATCACCAGAGGCAGGACGAAATAAGGGTCCATGACAGATAAATCTTCGATCCACAGTATGAAAGGCGCCTGCCGTAATTCGACACTCTCCATCAACATCCAGTACAGACCCATGAATACCGGCATTTGTACCAATATAGGAAGGCAGCCGCCCATGGGATTGATCTTTTCTTTCTTATAGAGATCCATCATTGCCTGTGATTGCTTCTGTTTGTCGTCAGCGTATTGTTCCCTGATGGACACCATCTTGGGCTGGACACGTCGCATGTTGGCCATGGATTTGTAGGAGGCCGCTGATAACTTGAAGAAAGCCGCTTTGATCAGGACGGTGAGCAGGATAATCGCCACGCCCCAATTCCCCACCAGCGCGTAAAATTTGGTTAACAGCCAGAACAGCGGTTGAGCTATCCACCACAGGAAGCCGTAGTCAACACTGAGATCGAGGTAGGGTGAAATTTCCTTCAAGCGATACTGGTCTTTGGGTCCGGCGTAAAATTTTGCTCCCGTTTTGCCAGATTTACCGGGGTCCAAAATCAGTGCAGGACTGGTGAACCCGGCAATGTTGAAGCCGCTTGGTGTCACTCGGGCGCTGTAGGTATGAATTTGCTCCGGATTGGGAATCCATGCGCTGAGAAAATAGTGCTGAATCAATGCGATCCACCCGCCGGTTAGCTGAGCTTTGAAGGACTCTTCAGCCAGATCCTTAAACGTGAACTTGGCAAAACGATCATCCGGTTGGGTGACAGCGACGCCCAGGAATGGTTTCAGGCCCATGGAATTCTCAGTCGCCGAGGGAGGAGGAGCGCTCTGCCGCTTGATCTGACCGAACAAATTGGCTTGCCAGGGTTCGGCGCTGCGGTTCTCAACCAGGTAGTCTACATCCATCAAATAAGCGCCGCGACGCAGCGTCAGGCGTTTGGTGACTTTGACATTCGTGTCGCCCTGCCAATGCAAATCTACCACAAGATTGTCTTCACCCTCCTTTAGCGCAAAGCGCGGTGCGGAGGCGGTGAAGCGCGCACGGCCGTTATTATCAATACCGTTAATTCCGATCAGCCCGCTTTGCGCAATATAAATTAGAGCCTCATTATCCTCTAGCAACACAAACGGTACGTTCGGATTATCCAGATGCGCCAGATACTTTGGCAGCGAAAGCTCAACGATATCGCCGCCATTCAAATCTACCGCCAGCTGTAATACGTCCGTATACACTCGAACGATACGATCTTTATCTTCTGTCCCCTTAGTTGGGGGAGTGGATTCTGAGTCGGCCTGATCTGGTGCTGCGGGAATATCTTCCCCTGCACTGTCTATAGAGTTTGTGTTCAACTCCGGCAGTGTGGGCGGCGCCTTCGCGGTGTTGGACATCAGGCGCGAAGTTTCCTGTACGACTGTCGCGGATTTGGCGTCTTTGAAAGCTACCCATTGCGTGAGCAGCATGAACGAGAGTACGCCAATGGCGCCGATAAGCAGTGAGCGTTGCAAATCCATAATTGGATATCTGTGGCTTAGTGAGAGTGCGAGCGAGGTGGGACGGGATCTTCTCCGCCCTCATGCCAGGGATGGCATCGGGTCACGCGCAGGAGCGCTAGATAGCTTCCTTTGATAGTGCCGTGGGTGGCGATCGCTTGCTGAGCATAAGTGGAACAGCTGGGGAAAAATCGGCAATTATTGCCCATGAATGGGCTGAGGCAAGCTTTGTAGCAGGCGATTAAAAAAATCAACAAGCGACGCATTAGGAATCCTGGATGGAACTGGGTATGGTTTTGGCCGTGTGGCGAACCACTTTCTGCCACTGCTGCAGCAATATAGAGGATAGTTCAGCATTATCCAACAGACCCATTCCTCGTCTGGCCAGAAGTACCACATCCAGACATGGTTCACTGCCGGGCAGATTGCGAAAAAGTTCCCGGGACACCCGTTTTATTCGATTGCGATGAACGGCTAACCGCACATTTTTCTTGGCGATTACCAAACCCAGGCGGTGCCCGGGTTCGTCGTTGATTTTTGCCAGTAGTAGTAAATGCTGGTGTGATGCTCGCGCATCGGGGCTGTCAAAAACCCGGCTGTACTCTCTGGTATTGAGTAACCGCTTTGCTTTGCCGAAACCGGTGTCAGCTGCCTGGCCGTCCAATCGGTTGCGCTATGCGGACAGACGCTTGCGACCCTTGGCGCGGCGACGGTTCAATACCTGACGACCCCCCTTGGTGGCCATTCGAGAGCGGAAACCGTGGGTGCGCTTGCGCTTCAGGACGCTGGGCTGAAATGTTCGTTTCATGTATTGGTTCCAGATAAACAGAGTAGAGTAAGGGAGGGCCACCGAACTCGCATAATAGCGGCGTGATGTACCTTGGCCGGAAAAAAGGTTGGCTATTCTATGTAAATGCGGCACCTAATTCAATCTAATGCGCGGTATTTTTGTGCAGCCCTCACGAAAAAATTCCGCCAACAATTGCTGAACGGTAGGGCGTACTTTTGCTGCGACGGGGTTCCCCCCAAAAATGCAATAACAGCCTGCAGTTAGGACATCCACACACACCTTCTCAAAAAGATACCCACAGCTTATACACAGAATATTTTGTGCACACCTGATTCCAGGAAATCCGCTCAAAATATAGGCGAAATACACCTAACATTTTGAAATATAATAAGAAAATATTTTCCAATTTTTGGCTTTTATTTGTGGATAACTCAACAATTCAAGGGTATTATGCCCCCACTCGCCTGGCAAACATGCCCGGTAAATAAGAATTTTATCATCAACTACTTTTTTTCAAAAGCCTGGGCGTCCCGCTCAGCTTTAAGGGGTTTTCTTTGCCTGAAGCCGTGTGGCAAAAGTGTGTCAATCGCCTGCGCGATGAGTTGCCTTCGCAGCAGTTCAATACCTGGATTCGGCCCTTACAAGCCAGCGCCGATAATCATTCACTCACTTTGTTTGCGCCAAACAGGTTTATCAAGGACTTCGTCGCGGAAAAGTATTCTGAGCGAATTGGTGAGCTTGTGCGGGAGTTTCAGCCCGATAATTCACTGGATATCGCACTGGAGATTGGCGCAGCCAATGACGTCAATGAGGCAGTTTGCGCGCCTGTGCGAGCAGTACAACAACCCTTCAGGCAGGCGCGGTTTGGCAGTAGCGCCATTGAGCCCGCCCTGTCGGGTAAGGCTATGACCGCCGGGTTTTCTGTCGAGGAGGCTGCTCCAATTCGACCTGCTCCGAGGCAACGCGAGTCTTTCCGCAAAGTGGAAGTCGAAGGATCGCTACTGCACCAGCACCACCTCTTCGAAAACTATACATTTGACAGTTTTGTTGAGGGCAAATCCAACCAACTGGCCCTGGCAGCAGCGCAACAGGTTGCTGAGAATCCAGGCAATTCATATAACCCTTTGTTTTTATACGGGGGAGTCGGTCTCGGAAAGACCCATTTGATGCACGCGGTGGGCAATGCGCTGAAGGCGCATAACCCAGAGGCAAAGGTTGTCTATCTTCATTCGGAACGCTTTGTTGCCGACATGGTTAAAGCACTGCAATTGAATGCCATCACCGATTTTAAGCGCTATTACCGCTCAGTTGATGCATTGCTCATTGACGACATTCAGTTTTTTGCCAAGAAAGATCGGTCGCAGGAAGAGTTTTTCCACACGTTCAATGCGCTGCTTGAAGGCGGCCAGCAGATGATACTGACCTGTGACCGCTATCCCAAGGAGATCGACGGCCTGGAAGAGCGACTCAAGTCCCGCTTTGGCTGGGGTCTCACTGTTGCGGTAGAGCCACCGGAACTGGAGACGCGGGTTGCGATCCTGATGAAAAAAGCGTCTGAAGTGCGCATCGATCTGCCTCCCGACGCCGCGTTCTTCATTGCGCAGCGCATACGCTCCAATGTTCGAGAACTCGAAGGAGCGCTAAAGCGAGTGATTGCGAGTGCCCGCTTTGTGGGCAGGCCGATCGATGTTGAGCTGATTAAGGAAAGCCTTAAAGACTTGTTGGCGCTGCAGGACAGGCAGGTCAGCATGGATAATATCCAGCGCACCGCCGCAGAGTATTACAAGATCAAGATCGCTGACATGATGTCGCGTCGTCGCAGCCGCTCGGTCGCCAGGCCTCGCCAGATGGCAATGGCTTTGTCAAAAGAATTGACCAATCATAGCCTGCCAGAAATCGGGGATAGTTTTGGAGGCAGAGATCACACGACAGTTCTTCATGCATGCCGTAAAATCAAGGAGCTTCGCGAAACAAACTCAGATATTCGGGAAGATTACAAGAACCTGTTAAGAACGCTTACGACCTGAACACAAATATAAAACTTTGTTTTTAGCGAAATAGGGAAGGGAATACATCACTATGAAGTTCAGTATTTCACGGGATAGTCTGGTCAAGTCTTTAAATCTTGTAGCGGGAGTTGTAGAGCGCCGCCAGACCTTACCCATCCTGGCCAATGTATTGATAGTACTGGAGGATGATCGCCTGTCTTTGACGGGAACAGATTTGGAAGTAGAACTGGTGGGTCGGGTACAACTCGCGTCCGCAGGAGGCTCTGGCGAAGTTACGATTCCCGCTCGAAAATTGCTGGATATATGCAAGTCACTACCCGAAGGGAGTGATATCGATTTCAGTGACAAGGATAACAAAGTGTCTGTGAAATCAGGCCGCAGCCGCTTTACGCTTTCTACGCTTCCGGCCAGGGAGTTTCCCAACGTCGAAGATAGCATCGGAACACATCAACTCACCCTTAAACAGGGCCAGTTAAAGCGATTGATCGATCGCACTGGTTTTGCCATGGCGCAGCAGGACGTTCGCTACTATTTGAACGGCATGTTGTGGGAACTCGACAGCAAGCAGGGACTGCGAGTGGTAGCTACAGATGGCCATCGTTTGGCCATGTGCACATTGCCGGAGAAGGTCAGGGTAAATGGGGACGGCGGGACCCAGGTCATTCTTCCTCGCAAGGGAGTTATGGAACTGGCTCGCCTGCTGATCGATGATGATGCCGATATTGTAATCATTATCGGCAGCAACCACATTCGTGCTGTGACAGACGATTTTACATTTACTTCCAAATTGGTAGACGGCAAGTTTCCTGATTATCAAAGAGTGCTGCCGCGTTCACCGGACAATATTTTGCTGGGCTCCCGCCAGGAGTTGCGGCAGGCATTTACACGTACTGCGATCCTGTCAAATGAGAAGTATCGTGGAGTACGGTTGAAGTTGACCAAGAATACGCTGAATATCGTCGCCAATAACCCCGAACAAGAAGAAGCCGAGGAAACAGTTTCGGTGGAGTATTCAGGCGAGTCGCTGGAAATTGGATTTAACGTAAGTTATTTGCTGGACGTTCTTGCCGTGCTCAGTGGAGATCAGGTCAAGTTATCATTAGCCGACGCCAATAGTAGCGCGCTGCTGGAAGAATGCGAGGCGGGCGACTCCCTCTATGTCGTTATGCCGATGCGCCTGTAGCAGAGCGCGTTTTCGTCGCACACGCGCTGTTAATGCGTCTTTATAGGGCCTCGCCCGTCATCCCTTGTTACTAGCGTGGCGCTCACCCAACTACAGATAAACCATGTGAGGAACCTGCAAGAGGTGAGGCTGCAGGACTTACAGCGGATAAATGTCTTTTTCGGTTGTAATGGCAGCGGAAAAACCAGTGTATTGGAGTCGATACACTTACTGGGAATGGCGCGTTCCTTTCGCGGCAGCAGTATTAAATCGCTGATCACCCATGAAGAGCACAGTTGTACCGTATACGGAAAAACCACGCTGCCCTACTCTACCGCTGGAATTGGGTCGCCGGGCCTTGGTGGATTACCCCTCGGCGTACAGCGCAACCGCGTTGGCGAAGCCCAAATCAAGATCGGCGGCAAGGTCGTTCGAACCGTCGCCGAGTTGGCGGAGCAGTTGCCGCTACAGGTCATCACGGCGGATAGTTTTGGCTTGTTGACCGGGTCGCCGGGTGCCAGGCGCCAATACCTGGATTGGGGCGTGTTCCACGTGGAACAGCAGTTTTTCGGACAGTGGCAGCACTTCCAAAGGAGCATAAAACAACGCAACAACCTGTTGCGACGTGGTAAAGTATCCGATCAGGAATTGGCTGTCTGGACCCGGGATTTGGCGCAAACGGGCACAGCCATCAACGAGTACAGAAAAGACTATTTCCGGACGTTGTCGCCGCGTTTTAAGGAGATAATGGCCAGATTGGCACCATCTTTAGAGGCGCTTGAGTTGCGGTATCAGCAGGGATGGGACCGGCAATTGAGCTACGCTGAGGCCTTGCAGCACGGACTTTCCGCAGACTTGGAGCAAGGATATACCCATTCCGGCCCTCAGCGCGCAGATATCAGGGTCATGTCCGGCGGCCAGTTGGCGGCAGAGATTTTGTCCCGGGGACAACAGAAGCTTGTCGTGTGCGGACTGAAGCTGGCGCAGGGACAGTTGATGGCTCAACAGGGCCGAGGTACATGCACGTATCTTATTGATGACCTGCCGTCAGAATTGGATTACAGGCACAGCGTTTTGGTGTGTGACCTGTTGGCCTCAATGGAGGCACAGGTCTTTATTACCTGCATAGATCAGCAGGATATTCGGTCCGTTTGGCCTGGAACCGGTGAATTTGAGATGTTCCACGTGGAACAGGGCGCCGTACGACATGTTCCTGGCATATGACGCGGGGGCTCATAAATGAATATCAGTTTTATTGAGAGTGTATGTCCATGAGCGAAGGTGTAAGCAACTACGACTCAACCAGTATCAAAGTACTGAAAGGGCTGGATGCGGTGCGCAAACGGCCCGGCATGTATATCGGCGACACGGATGACGGCTCCGGATTGCACCACATGGTGTTTGAGCTCGTGGACAATTCGATCGACGAAGCCCTTGCTGGACACTGTCAGAAAATCAACATTGTGATCCACCCGGATGAGTCGGTGTCTGTCAGTGACGATGGTCGGGGCATCCCCACTGAGATGCATGAAGAAGGGGTCTCGGCAGCGGAGGTCATTATGACTGTGCTGCACGCCGGGGGTAAATTTGACGACAATACCTACAAGGTGTCTGGCGGACTGCACGGGGTGGGGGTGTCGGTTGTAAACGCTCTGTCGGAAAAACTGGTGTTAACGATTCGTAGGGAAGGCAAGATGCACGAGCAGGTTTATCGCCATGGGGTGCCGGATGCGCCTTTGGCGGAGATCGGCACCACTGAAACAACCGGCACAGCTGTGCGCTTCAAGCCTTCGTCCGCTACTTTTACCAATATTGAGTTCCATTTTGAGCAGTTAGCCAAGCGTCTGCGTGAACTCGCCTTCCTGAATTCCGGCGTACGCATCGTATTGAAGGACGAGCGCAGCGGAAAAGAAGAAACCTACCAGTATGAAGGCGGCTTAAGGGCCTTTGTAAACTACCTCAACCTGAACAAGACAGCGGTGAATAAGCCCTTTTACTTTCAGATTGATACTGAAGACGGTATTGGAGTTGAGGTAGCGCTGCAGTGGAATGATTCCTTTCAGGAGAATGTCTTCTGCTATACCAACAACATACCACAGCGCGATGGTGGTACCCATCTGGTAGGCTTCAGGGCCGCTCTGACGCGCAGCCTCAACACCTACATTGAACGGGAGGGCTTGGCCAAAAAGGCCAAGGTCAACACTACGGGTGACGATGCGCGGGAAGGACTCACGGCGGTTATCTCGGTAAAGGTGCCCGATCCCAAGTTCTCGTCACAAACCAAGGATAAACTGGTCTCCTCCGAGGTAAAAACAGCCGTCGAACAAGCGATGAACGCCCAGTTCAACGACTATTTGATGGAAAACCCCAGCGAGGCCAGGGCCGTAGTAGGCAAGATGCTGGATGCGGCGCGCGCGCGCGAAGCCGCTCGCAAAGCCCGGGAAATGACCCGGCGCAAGGGCGCACTGGATATCGCCGGCTTGCCCGGCAAACTGGCGGATTGCCAGGAAAAAGACCCGGCATTATCTGAAATCTACCTGGTGGAGGGAGACTCCGCCGGTGGCTCGGCAAAACAGGGCCGCAACCGCAAATATCAGGCTATCCTTCCCCTCAAGGGCAAAATACTCAATGTCGAAAAAGCGCGTTTCGACAAGATGCTAGGGTCGGTGGAAGTGGGCACTATTGTTACCGCGCTTGGATGTGGCATTGGCAAAGAAGAATTCAATGCGGACAAATTGCGCTACCACAGCATCATTATCATGACTGATGCGGATGTTGATGGATCCCATATTAGAACTCTGTTGCTGACCTTCTTCTTCCGACAGATGCGAGAGCTCATAGATCGCGGCCATATCTTTATTGCCCAACCGCCGTTGTACAAGATCGCCAAGGGCAAACAACACCAGTATTTGAAAGATGATGAAGCACTCGACCGCTATTTGACCCAATCTGCCCTGGAGGGAGCCTCCATTTTCGTGAATCCGGATGCGCCCGCTATTTCGGGCAGTGGATTGGAGGCGCTGGTCAGCCGTTACCGCTCAGTGGCGGCGACTATCGACCGCCTGAGTCGACTTTATGCAGAAAATGTGCTGTGGCAGATGGTCTATGGCGCTTCACTGACGCTGGAGCAGATGCGGGATGAGCAGGTTGTCAGCGCCTTCTGCGTACAATTAAGTGAACGCTTGCTTGCGGTAGCGTCCAAAGGGAGTAGCTATACTGTCCTGGTACGTAAGGACCAGGAACGTCAGCTGTACTTCCCCGTAGTCAAGTTGCTGTCCCATGGTGTGGATTCAGAAACCGAATACCACCACGAATTTTTCTCTTCGGGGGAATATCGCAGCCTGATCGCCCTGGGTGAAACTCTCAACAACCTGATCGATGAAGACGGTTATTTCCAGCGCGGTGACAAGGCACTGCAGACCCGCCGCTTCGCCGATGGGTTGGAGTGGCTCATGACGGAAGCGCGCAAGGGCTACAGTATCCAGCGCTACAAGGGCCTAGGGGAAATGAACCCGGAACAGCTGTGGGAAACCACCATGGATCCCGAAGTACGTCGTATGCTCAAGGTTACGGTAGAAGACGCCATTGCGGCTGACCAGATATTCACCACATTAATGGGCGACCAGGTTGAGCCGCGGCGGGAATTCATCGAGCAAAACGCTTTGTCGGTGGCTAACCTGGATATTTGAAGTCTTCAATCTGCGCTTATCGCTTTGATATTCGCAGGTGTGGAGACAAGCTCTTGGGGTCTGATATCGTGATCCGGGCCGCCGATCACCGATTCCAGACGATCGTTTTCGATCTCCTCGTGAATCGGTTCCAGAGCAGCCATTTCTTTATTTGCCCTGGTGGAAAGTTGCTGGAAGCGCTCGACCTTCCCGTGCAAGCCCTGCTTGCCCACCAGTCCCTTTACTGTGTCGTTGTAGTGGTTATTGGCTGCCTTTAAGGTATGGCCAAGTTTGTGCAGCCGATCGGCAACGAGGCATACCTGGTTGTAGATATCTCCTGCCCTGCTGCTGATCTCTTTCGCTTCCTTGTTGCTCTGCTCAATCGTCCACAGGTTGGCGACCGTGCGCAGAATTGGCATGAGCGTAGTGTGGGAGACCATCACGACACCCTTGCTGTAGCCATAATTAAACAGGCCCTTGTTGTGTTTCATCGCCTCGATGTAGGCTGGCTCGATGGGCATGAACATCAGTACGAAGTCCGGGCTGCCAATCCCCGGCAGGTTGGCGTAATCCTTGGAGGACAAATCATCGATATGATTACGTACCGCCTGGGCGTGGGCGTTAAGGGCTTCTGTCCGCTCTTCATCGGTGTCGGCGGCGATGGCCCTATCGTAGTCGACCAGTGACACTTTGCTGTCGATGACCAGGCTTTTGCTGTCGGGCAGCTTGATAACAAAGTCCGGTAGTTTACGTTTGCCCTCCCCGTCCCGGTACGCGGTTTGCGATTCATAGTGCTCGCCTGCCTGCAGGCCGGCCAGCTCCAGTGTACGCTCCAGTTGCGCCTCTCCCCAGTTGCCAGCGGTTTTTTTGTCGCCCTTTAACGCCACGGTCAGGTTGCTGGCCTGGTTGTTCATTTCCAGTCCCACTTGTAGTACTTTCTGAATCTCTTTCTCCAGGGCGGTGTTGCCCCGGAGCGACTCCGAGTGCACTTCGTTAATGCGGGTCTGGAAACCGGTGATCTGCTCCCGGAAGGGCTTTAACAGGGCTTCAAGTGACGTCTGACTGGTCGCGGTAAAGCTTTTGCCCTTGTCCTCAAAAATCTTGTTGGCGAGATTCTCGAACTCCTTTTTGAGGTTTTCCCGGGTTTCATTCAGCAGTTGAATTTGCTCCAGGTGTCGATCTTCGCGCTCCCGCTGCTGTGTTTGCAATTGCGCGTGTTCTTTCTGTGAGTCATTGAGTCGGACGCTGAGTTCGGCCAACTCGACTTTCAGTGCACGCAGCTCGCTCAGCTTTCCCTGCAACTGCAATTGGCTCTGTTCCAGCGCGACTGACAGACCACGATGTTCTGCCCGGGCCTCGGTGAGTTCCACTTCCCGGAGGCGCAACTGCTCCCGACTGCTGGCGAGCGCCCGCCGGGTTGTAATGCCCTGCCAGATGCTGATAAACAGCGCAGTTAAAACGGTCGCGGCCAGTGCGGCGGCGATAGCCAGCAAACTGTCGTTGGTGAGCGTCATCCAGTATCCCCTGTCACGGCCTGCCAGTGTAAATCAATCTTAGATATTGAAGGGGATTATCCGCGCGCGAAAAAGAGAACTCTCGCCAATCGGGGCAGATACCGGCGATAGACCCAGGATTGGCAATTGGCTGGGCTTTACTTGCCGACTGCCAACAGGGAGATATCAGCAACTGCCAGGAATTGATCACGCAGGCTTTTCAACAGGTTTAGTCGGTTGTTGCGTAACGAGGTGTCATCTACATTGACCATGACGTCGTCAAAAAATGCGTCTACCGGTTCGCGCAAGTCGGCCAGACAGGTCAGCGCCTCGGTGTACTCGTCCCGGGCCAGATACATACGACAGCGTGCAGCCAGCGTTTCGAGGTAGGCGGCGAGTACCTTTTCTTGCGGCTCTACAAGTAAGTCAGCATTCACATCACCGAAAGAGTGAGCACTACCCAGCTTCCCCAGAATGTTAGAAACACGTTTGTTCGCGGCGGCCAGGGCCTGGGCCTGGGGCAACTGAGAGAAGGCGTGTACCGCCCGCACCCGGCGGTGAATATCCAGCGGGCGCGAGAGGTGTCTGGCACTGACCGCCTTGAAAACCTCCACGGGAATATTTTCTTCTTCGTACCAGGCGCGAAAGCGTTCGAGCATATAAACAAGTACCTGCTCTGCGGTGCCTGCGGCAATGATGTGCGCCGGGAATTGTGCCACCGCAAGTTCCAGGCACTGGCGCAAATCGAGGTCCAGGTTTTTTTCCACTACAATCCGCAAAACTGCCAGCGACGTCCGGCGCAGGGCAAACGGATCCTTGGAGCCGGTGGGGGGCTGACCGATACCAAATATACCCACCAGCGTATCCAACCGGTCTGCCAGGCCCAGGGTACAGGCGGTTGCCGTTTCCGGCAGACGGTCGCCGGCAAATTTTGGCCAGTACTGCTGCGCCAGAGCGGACGCCACGTCCACCTCTTCACCGTCGTGCTGCGCATAGTAGGAGCCCGCGATACCTTGCATGTCGGAAAACTCCAGCACCATGTCGGTCACCAGATCCGCCTTGCACAGCCGTGCAGCCCGTTGCGCGAGTGCAACCGGAGCGCCAACAATTGGTGCCAGTGCGGCGGCCAACTTGCCAATGCGACCAGTCTTGTCCAGCAGTGTCCCCAGCTGTTGCTGAAAGACAATATTGTCCAGAGCTTGCACCCGGTCGACGAGGGGAATTTTTTTGTCCGTTGTAAAGAAGAAGGCGGCATCTGACAGGCGTGGGCGAATCACGCGTTCATTGCCCGCGATAACCTGTTGCGGGTCGCTGCTGTTAATATTGGCAACAGTGATGAAGTAGGGTTTGAGTTTGCCCGCAGCGTCCACCACATGAAAATATTTCTGGTGCTCCTTCATGGACGAAATGAGCGCTTCCGGTGGCACCTGCAAAAAGCGTTCTTCGAAGGAGCCGGTTAGCGCTACTGGCCACTCCACCAGCCCGGTGACTTCGTCGAGCAGGTTGGGATCGATGACCGCGGTAGCGCCCAGGGTGTTGGCTTGCGCCTCTACCTGCTCGCGAATGATTTGCTGGCGCTGCTCAAAGCATGCCACCACCTGGGCAGCGGCCAGCGCGGACTCATACCGCTCGGGTCGGTCCAGCGCGATGAGTCCGCTGCTGTGGAAGCGGTGGCCGCGGGTCGTATTGCCAGTGGCCAGGCCGAGAACCTCACCGTGATCGCTCTCCTGGCCAAGCATGGCCACCACCCAGTGCACGGGTCTGGCGAACTCTTCTCGGCTGGCGCCCCAGCGCATGCGCCGTGGGATAGGCAGGCCCTGTATGCTGCTACGGATAATTTGATTCAGGGCATCCCGTGTATTGGCGCCCGCTACTGTACTGCGCATCCCCAGCCGCAAGCCCTTGGGTGTGTCGATGATCTGTAGATGTTCCGGTGCCACATCCTGCTTTTTGGCGAAACCGAGAGTGGCACTCGTCCAGTTCCCCGCCTCGTCCTTGGCGCGCTCCACCGGCGGCCCCAGCATTTCAACGGTTTTATCGGGGGCCCGCAATTGTACTTCGAATATGAGCACCGCAAGGCGCCGCGGTGTGGCGAACCACTGCACCTGCCCATAGCCCAGCTCGCGCTGATTAAGGCCGTCAACAATGCCATCGCGAAAGGCCAGGCCCAGAGACTTCAAGGCCTTGGGCGGCAATTCTTCCGTACCCAGTTCCACCAGCAGGGAGTCGGTCTGCATACGCTACTTCACCTCCGCCTGCATGCGGCCCAGGACTTCCGTGCGCAGGGCATCTGTCGCCAATGGAAAGCCCAGCGCGGCGCGGGCGTTGAAGTAGGATTGGGCCACAGCTCGGGCCAGGGTCCGCACGCGCAAGATGAAGCGCTGGCGCTCGGTGACAGAAATGGCGTGGCGGGCATCCAGCAGGTTAAACGTGTGGGATGCTTTCATGACCATTTCGTAAGCGGGCAGTGGCAGATTTATCTCTATCAGGCGCAGGGCTTCCTGTTCGCAGTGGTCAAAGTGAGCGAACAGGTATTTAACATCTGCCTCTTCGAAATTGTAATGGGACATCTCCACCTCATTCTGGTGGAACACATCACCGTAGGTCACCTTGCCTGCGGGCCCGTCGGACCACAGTAGGTCGTAAATGCTGTCGACGCCCTGCAGGTGCATGGCTATGCGTTCAATGCCATAGGTGATTTCTCCGGCGACGGGATAACACTCCAGCCCCCCCGCCTGCTGGAAATACGTGAACTGGGTGACTTCCATACCGTTTAACCAAACCTCCCAGCCGAGACCCCATGCCCCCAGGGTGGGCGATTCCCAATTGTCTTCGACAAAACGGATGTCGTGAATGGCGGTATCAACACCCAGCGCCGCCAGTGACTGCAGATACAAATCCTGAAAGTTCTCCGGGGAGGGTTTCATGATTACCTGGAACTGATAGTAATGCTGCAGTCGATTGGGGTTTTCGCCGTAGCGGCCGTCGGTAGGACGGCGGCACGGTTGCACGTAGGCAGCGTTCCAGCTCTCCGGTCCCAGCGCGCGCAGGAAGGTGGCCGGGTGGAAAGTTCCCGCCCCCACCTCCATATCCAGAGGCTGCAGCAACACACAGCCCTGGGCCGCCCAAAACTGTTGCAGTTTTAGTATCAGCGCTTGAAACGTAAGGATGTCGTGTTTGGTTTGTGCCACCGGGCCGCCCGTCAGGTCACTGCAAAAAGCCGACTATAATACAGTCTCTTTTGGCGGCATAATACGTGCTTTCCCCGAATCTTCCACGATTGCACCGAAGGTGACGCGGGTCTGGGCGGAGCTGCGCGCTGTGGTTACACACTTTCACTGGAGCTGGGGCGGACCAGGGCCCGGGGAGTGGCTTGTTGGACAGGTGGCACATGTTTTTCGGCAAAGTAATTGGCGGACTGATAGGACTCGCGGCTGGAAATATTCCTGGTCTTATTCTTGGAGTCTTCATTGGTCATGCGTTCGACCGGGCCCTCGCTAAGGCCCTGCGCTTTGGTGCGCCGGAAAATATCGAGCGCATCAACAACAATTTTTTTGAGACCACCTTTTTGTTATTGGGTTACCTGGCCAAAGTGGATGGCCGTATTTCACAATCCGAAATCCACCACACCGAGCAAATTATCGCGCAGATGGGCCTGGGCGCAGACCAGCGTCAGCGCGCCATTGACCTGTTTCGCCTGGGCGCTGCTGAAGATTTTAAAATGGAGCCGGTGGTCGCTGCCTTTTTACAGGTCTGCGGCCCGCGGCGACAAATGCAACACACGCTGCTGTTGTTTATGATATCCCTGACACAGGCGGATCAAGGTATGGGGCCTGCTGAGCATGCGGCCCTCGTGCGCGTCGCCAATGTGATGGGCCTGGGCACAGCGCAACTGGAGCTACTGCTGCGCATGGCTCGGGCGCAGGAGCATTTTCATAGTCGCAGCGACCATGGCGCGCAGCGCGGCACCAGCCTCGATGATGCCTACACCGCACTGGGAGTAGACCGAGCGGTCAGCGACAAGGAATTGAAACAGGCCTATCGTCGGCTGATGAGTGAAAATCATCCGGACAAACTTATCGCTAAAGGCGTCCCCGAGGCGATGATAAAACTGGCTACCACGCGTGCCCAGGAAATTCAGTCAGCCTATGAAATGATCAAAAAATCCCGCCCTGCCCTGCGCTGACAAAATCGAGTCCGGCAGACGCGATAGAACGCCTCTGCAAGTGCTGGCGAAACGATCCTGAGTACAAGGATTACCCGGTCTTGCGTAACAGGGCGTAGAACAAACCATCGGGACCGCCAGTTGACGGCAGTAGTTGACGCCCACAGTCTGTGGTTTCCCCCCATGACATGTTGGCACAGGACAGTTGTGCATCCTCCTGTTCGGCGAGAAAGCATTGCACCACCTGACTATTTTCCTCATCCAGTATCGAGCAGGTGACATACAGCAGCGCGCCCCCGACCTTCAGTAGCGGCCACAGGCCCCTGAGAATGCCTCGTTGGCGCACCGCCAGTTGCGCAATATCGCTCTCGCGACGCAGCAACTTGACATCGGGGTGGCGGCGGATCACACCACTGGCCGAACAGGGTGCGTCCACCAGAATGCGATCAAAACTGACTGGCCCCAATTGCGCCGGTGGGTGCGCGGCATCCCCTGTTAACAGGGTGGCCGCCAGGCCCAGGCGCTGCAGGTTTTGCGCCACCTTTTGCAGGCGCACTGCGTCAATATCCATGGCCACCAGTTCGGCCAACCCCGGTTGCAACTCCAGAATATGGCAGGTTTTACCGCCCGGAGCGGCGCAGGCATCCAGTACACGTTCGCCGGCACCGGCCTGCAACAGTAGGGCCGCCATCTGGGCTGCTTCATCCTGCACGCTCACCTCGCCTGCGGTGAAACCCGGAAGCTCCCAAACGTCTGTCGGATTGGCTAGCTGGATAGCGTGCGGACTCAGCTTTCCGGGGGCGGCCGCAAAACCCTGGTTATGCAGGACAGCGAGGTAATCTGGTCTGGCGAGGCGGCGATTATTCACCCGCAGGGTCATCGGGGGTTGCTGGTTATTGGCTGCCATTATGGCGGCGGCAGTAGCAGGCCACTGTTGCATTATTTTTTGGAATAACCATGGCGGATGGCTGGCTGCTGCTGCCCGATCCAGTGTTTGTGTCAGCTGCTCTCGCTCGCGCAGATAGCGCCGCAAAACCGCATTGGCCACGCCCTTCGCCCAATGTTTTTTCAGCACTCGTGTGGCACCCACGGTGGCGGCGACCGCCGCGTGGTCCGGCACCCTCGTACTGTCCAATTGGTAGAGTCCGCACAGCAGCAGACCCTGTAAGTCCCGGTCCTTGTCCCGCAGCGGTTTTTCCAGTAGCAGCCCGAGAATTGCCTGTAGTCGCGGGCTGTGCCGCAGGGTGCCGTAACACAGCTGTTGCAGCAGGCCCCGGTCCCGCTCGCTGACCTGGCTGAGTCTGCCCGGCAGGGCCTGATTCAGCGAGCTGCCGCCGAGGACATCACCGATAACGCTGGCGGCGGCGGCCCGGACATCCAGGCTCATCGATGCGCACTCACCGTAGGTACATCGAAACGCCTGCCTGCAGCAAACTGCGTCTGGTGCGCGCTGCGCAGCTGCTTTGCCGTCAATGGCTTGCCGCCCTCGAGTTGCAGAACCTCCAGGGCGATTCCGCCTTCGCCACAGCTGACCACAATACCCGCATCATCGGCGCGCAGTATCGTGCCGGGGGATTCCAGTGCGGCTTCGGCAGGCCGCGGGCTGGCCTGCCAGACCCTGACCCGTGCGCCGCTGAGCGTGCTGAAACAGACCGGAAAGGGATTAAACGCGCGCACTTTGCGATCCAGCGCCAGTGCGCTGCAGCGCCAGTCTAGCTGCGCTTCGGCTTTAAGAATTTTATGCGCGTAATTGGCCAGCGTGTCATCCTGCGCCTGGCCGAGGCGGTGCTGGTTTTCGATATCCGCCAGAACCTGTTGCAGCAGTGGAGGACCCAACAGTGCGAGCTCATCGTGGAGGTCGGCGGCGCTGGTCCTGGGGCCAATCGGACAGTTGACGGAGGCCAGCATGGCCCCCGTATCCAGACCGGCATCCATCTGCATTATGGTAATGCCGGTCGTAGTATCTCCCGCCTCGATAGCGCGTTGTATGGGCGCCGCGCCGCGCCAGCGGGGTAACAATGAGGCGTGTACGTTGAGGCAACCCAAGCGCGGTGTGTTGAGCACGACTTGCGGCAGGAGCAGCCCGTACGCCACCACGACCATGATGTCGGCGCCCAATGCGGCCAGCTGCAGCTGCACCGCCTCATCTTTCAGTGACGCGGGCTGGTACACGGCCAGACCGGCTTGTTCTGCCAGCTGTTTCACCGGACCGGCTTGCACTCTCCGGCCTCTTCCGGCAGGCCGATCTGGCTGCGTATACACCGCCAGTAGTTGGCATTCACTATTTATCAAGCTCTTTAAATGAGAGGCGGCAAAGTCTGGTGTGCCGGCGAATATGACACGCAGTGGGCTTTTTGACATGCGCTTCAGGCGCGGCTGCGCTGGTCTTTTTCCAGCTTCTTGCGGATACGCTGCCGCTTCAGGGGTGACAGGTAATCGACGAACAATTTACCGTTCAGGTGATCGATTTCGTGTTGCAGGCATATCGCCGCCAGTCCTTCCAACTCAGCGGTAAACAGATCGCCATTGCGACCCTGTGCCGAGACCGCCACCCGCTGGGGACGACAGACGGTTTCATAGAACCCAGGCACAGACAGGCAACCCTCATCGTATTCGCCCAGCTCGGGGTCCAGCACGGAGATCTGGGGATTGATAAACACCTGCGGCTGACTTCTGTCATCGGATATGTCCATAACCAGCAGCCGCAGGTGGACATTCACCTGGGTTGCGGCCAGACCGATGCCGGGCGCGGCGTACATTGTTTCAAGCATATCGTCGATCAGGGTACGCGTGGCAGCACTCACCTGTGCAACCGGCCTGGCCTCGGTGCGCAGGCGCGGATCGGGGAATTCGAGTATTTCCAGTACTGCCATAATATTGGATGCCCACCGGGGAATCAGAAGTGGCTTAAATTGGCTGCGTGAATTAATAACATTTGGGCTTGCCAGCTCTAAAACGCGGCAGCAAACTGTAGTTATTATACAGCTTGTGGTTAAAGGGCGCCTAGCGCCGGGGTGCTGCGATACGCTAAACCAGTGGGTTTGCGCGTGCCGTGGCAGGTTAGCGCCGGGGTGAATCACAAGGAGGCAGCGGTGCAACGACACCGCGCTGGGCTAATGGCAGTCGTGAGAACTGCACTGATAATTATGAATTGGCAGATAATAAACAGGCCATACAGGGACGCAACAAAATGAAAACAAGGTCACTATCGATTTGCCTGCTGCTGCTGTCATTGCTGTTCAGCGGGTGGACGCAGGCGGTGGTGGAGCTCAATGAGGATGTGCCGGAAACCTATACCGTCAAGAAGGGTGATACCCTCTGGGGCATCTCCGGTATGTATCTAAAAGAGCCCTGGCTGTGGCCTGAGTTGTGGGATGCCAATCCGCAGATCGACAATCCGCACCTCATCTACCCCGGAGATGAGCTCTATCTGGTGTGGATCGACGGCCAACCGCGTCTGCGCATGAATCGCGGCCGGGAGGTTAAGCTTACCCCTAATATGCGTGTCACCCCTCTGGATCTTGCGATTCCCACTATTCCCCTGGATCAAATTGGCCCCTGGTTGAAGCACAATCGCGTACTGGATGCGCAGGAGGTCAACAACTCAGCTTATATCGTGGCTGCGGACGAGCGGCGTTTAATCAGCGGGCCTGGCGACAGGATATTTGGCCGCGGCCCCTTCCCGGATGGTGAGCGCGCTTACGGCATCTATCGTGTGGGCCAGAATTACCTTGACCCGGTAACCAATGAATTGCTGGGGTATCAGGTCAGAGATGTTGGTAGTGCCAAGCTGCTTAGCAGCAACCGGGATGATGTCACCGAGCTGGAGATTACCCGCATCGCCGAAGAGGTACTTATCGGTGATCGCTTGTTGCCGCTGGAGGAGCGCATCCTGGACGCCAGTTTCCACCCCAGGGCACCGGCGCAGGAAATTGTTGGCGGCGTCATGATTGCGGTGGAGGGTGGCGTCTCCCAAATCGGTAATATGAGCATCGTAGTGATCAACAGGGGCAAGCGTGAGGGTCTGCAGATCGGCGATGTTCTGGGGGTTTTCCAGAAGGGCGAACTGGTTTTCGACAAGATTGCGCAATCCAATGTGCAGTTGCCCGATACCCGGGCCGGTTTGGCCATGGTCTTTGAGTCATACGAAAAGGTCAGCTACGCCATTGTTCTCAAGACCAGTCGGCCACTACGGATTTTTGACCTGGTTAAGAATCCCTGAGATAAAGCATAGGATTGCACAACTTGATGAGCGCGGGGTTTCCCACTCTGCATTAACTCGACAAACATGACGTCAAGGACGATGTATGGATGTTGCAAGAGCAAAAGCTGCGGCCCGGGCTGCGGGTGCAATGGCGCTAGCCATTGATGACGAGCATTATCCACCGCTGCTGCGAGCGATTCACGATCCTCCTCCTCTATTGTATGTGCGCGGCGACCCAGCCTGCTTGCTGGAGGCGCATCTGGCGGTGGTGGGCAGCCGTCGCGCCAGTCCCGCAGGTCTGCGCATCGCACAGACCATGAGTGGTCAACTGGCGAGCGCCGGATTGCATGTCTGTTCAGGCCTGGCGCTGGGGATTGACAGTGCAGCACACCGGGGCGCCCTCGCGGCCGGGGGTAAAAGTGTTGCCGTTATGGCGACGGGTATCGATCGCGTTTATCCGCAGCGCCATCAGGCACTGGCGGCACAGCTGGAGCAGGCGGGCTGCCTGGTGACGGAGTTCCCCCCGGGCACCCCGCCACTGCGGCAAAATTTCCCGCAACGCAACCGGATTATCAGCGGCCTGTCGCTGGGCGTGCTGGTCGTTGAGGCGGCGCTGCCCAGCGGTTCATTGATCACTGCCGGAACGGCCCTGGAGCAGGGTCGGGAAGTGTTTGCCCTGCCTTGGTCCATGCTCCATGATGGCGGCAGGGGTTGCCTGCAATTAATCCGCGACGGTGCCAAGATGGTGCTGGATCTCGACGATATTCTGGAGGAGCTTGGTCCCCTGTATGCGTTACAACGGGGCGGCGCCACTGTCCCTCGCGTCGCGAGCGATGCACCGCTCAACGAGTCCTGGCTGTTGGCACTGGTAGGGTTTGAGGTGGTTGCCCTGGACGAATTGGTGCAGCGCAGTGCGCGGCCCGTGGCACAGGTGCTGGGACAATTGTCCGCGCTTGAACTGACCGGGCAAGTGGTGCGGACTGCTGGAGGCTATATTCGCTGCTAATGCCAGTGCACTGGCCAAGTCGGCGCCGGGTGGTTAGATTCCGCGCTTTTTTACCGTCGTCGCGCAGCCGTTATCATTGATTTCATAGGAGACAACAAATGAGTAAACCTTTTGTCGCGATTGCAATGGGCTCGGACTCGGACCTGCCCGTGATGAAGGCCAGCTGTGCTGTCCTGCGCGCATTTGGGGTTTCTGTTGCGGGCGCGGATTACCTCGGCACATCGAATGCACAGGAGATCTGCGCCAAGGACGTGGCGCTGCAGGAAAAGGTGACAGGCTGACCGTGGTCCGTCCTCCCAGTTCATTGCGCCTGCAGGCGGCCGTCAGCGCCTTGCGCCGGGGCGGGGTAATCGCCTGCCCCACTGAGGCGGTGTGGGGACTCAGCTGTGATCCACAAAATGAGGGCGCCGTAGCGCACCTGCTGGCACTCAAAGGCAGGCCAGTGGCCAAGGGCCTGATTCTGGTGGCGGCGCACGCAGGCCAGCTCGATTTTTTATTGTCCGACCTCACCGCGCAACAGCGTCAAACACTCTCCAGCAGCTGGCCGGGCCCCGCCACCTGGTTGGTGCCGCACCAGGGCCGCGTGCCCAGCTGGATTTGCGGGGTACACGCGACTGTGGCGGTTCGGGTAAGCGCTCACCCGGTGGTCGGCGCTCTGTGCGCAGCCTGGGGTGGTCCGCTGGTTTCCACCTCCGCCAATCTGGCGGGTGCGCGCCCGGCGCGCGAGGCCTTCCAGGTGCGCCGCTTTTTTGGCAACGGGCTGGACTACCTGCTGCCGGGCCGGGTTGGCGCTGCGGGGCGACCCACCAGCATCCGGGATCTGCTCAGCGGTCAATTTATCCGGGACTAGTACAGTTACTGTTGGTGGGTGCGTATAATGCGCCCCCACGAGTCCCCTGAGGAACGCCGGGCATGCAGGTCGAGCAGGTCAAATCCTACCTTTTGCAGCTACAGGACAGCATATGCGAGGCTCTGGTTGCGGAGGATGGCGAGGCCACCTTCATAACGGATGAATGGCAGCGCCCTGAAGGCGGTGGCGGCCGCAGTCGCGTGCTCGCCGATGGCGCTGTCTTTGAGAAGGCAGGCGTCAACTTTTCATATGTGCAGGGCGCCGCGCTGCCCCCATCAGCCAGCGCATCCAGGCCGGAGTTGGTGGGTCGCGGCTATGAAGCGCTGGGGGTTTCCCTGGTCATTCATCCGCGCAATCCCTACGTTCCCACCTCGCACGCCAACGTCCGCCTGTTTGTGGCCAACAAGCCTGACGAGGAGCCCCTCTGGTGGTTTGGTGGTGGCTATGACCTCACGCCCTATTACGGTAATCGGGCGGATTGCATCAGCTGGCATCGGGTGGCCGCCGAAGCCTGTGCGCCCTTCGGCGACGATGTCTACACGCGCTTCAAGACCTGGTGTGACGAGTATTTTTACCTTAAGCATCGCGGGGAACCGCGCGGCATTGGCGGACTGTTTTTCGACGATCTGAACGAGTGGGATTTTGCCACCAGCTTCGCCTTTATGCGCGCGGTGGGCGACTCTTATATGCGCGCCTATCGCCCTATTGTGCAGCGCAACAAGGGCAGGGCCTACGGTGAGCGTGAACGACAGTTCCAGCTCTATCGACGCGGTCGCTACGTGGAATTCAACCTGGTATTCGATCGGGGCACTCTGTTCGGCCTGCAGTCGGGAGGGCGCACCGAGGCCATTCTGATGTCTCTGCCGCCCCTGGTGCGTTGGGAGTATAACTATTGTCCGTTACCGGGGTCACCGGAGGCGGAGTTAACGCAGTTTTACCTTCAGGACCGCGACTGGTTGGCCGAAGCAGAACGCGAGAAGAGCAACACATGACCGAAAAAGACAGGTACGCCGTATTCGGCAATCCCATTAAGCAGAGCAAGTCACCCACCATTCACGCCATGTTTGCACAGCAGTGCTCGCAACACATGCTGTACCGCGCGGTACGGGTTGAACCGGATGGCTTTGCTCACGCGGCGAGCAATTTTTTTGACGGCGGCGGCGCGGGGTTGAATGTCACTGTGCCATTCAAGCGCGAGGCCTTTGAATTCGCCAAGCGTCACAGTGAACGCGCCTTCCGCGCGGGAGCCGTCAATACGCTCACCCGTGCACCGGACGGTGTCATCGAGGGCGATAACACGGACGGCGTTGGCCTGGTGCGTGATTTGATCGCCAATCTCGGTTGGGCCGTGCAGGGATTGCGGGTGTTGCTGATTGGTGCCGGTGGTGCTGCACGCGGTGTATTGGAACCGTTATTGCGGGAGTGTCCACAACAACTGCTGGTGGTGAATCGCACTGGTGCACGGGCCGCGCAATTGGCTGTGGAGTTTGCGGATCTTGGTCCATTGGAAGGCGGCGCTTACGATCTGATCGGTGCGCGTCAGTTTGACCTGGTTATCAATGCCACCAGTGCCGGCTTATCGGGAGCCATGCCGGATTTGCCAGGTGCACTGTTGATGGAGCGCAGCTATTGCTACGATATGGTCTACGGCGCGGAGCCTACACCCTTTATGCGCTGGTCGGCGCATCATGCTGCCTGGGCCGTGGCCGATGGTCTGGGTATGCTCGTAGAGCAGGCTGCGGAGACCTTTTACATCTGGCGCAAGGTACGCCCGGACACGCGTCCGGTGATCAACGAGTTGCGCGAGGCCATGGTCGCCGCGTGAGCTGAGCAATCACCAAGTGGCCGACTCCAGCTCCGCAATGTGCTGATCCTTCAATCTGACGTAGTTATTGGCACTGTAGGTGAAGTAGGCCAGTTCTTTTTCACTCAGCTGTCGTACCTCCCGGGCAGGGCTGCCGGCGTAGAGATAGCCGCTGCGCAGGTGTTTCCCCGGGGTGATCAGGGCACCCGCGGCAATCACTACGTCATCCTCTATCACCGCGCCGTCCATCACCGTGGCTGACATGCCTACCAGCACCCGGTTGCCTACGGTACAGCCGTGCAAAGTAGCGCGGTGGCCGATGGTCACATCGCAGCCGATGTCCAGGGGCCAGCCATCGCGGTTGAATGGTCCGGCGTGCGTGATATGCAGCACGCTGCCGTCCTGCACGCTGGTTCTGGCGCCGACCCTGATGCGGTGCATATCGCCGCGGATGGCAACCTGTGGCCAGATAGACACATCATCCTCAAGGGTGACCTGGCCCAACACCACGGCGCTGGGGTCGATCAGCACGCGTTGGCCGATGGTGGGAATTTTGCCCTGGAAAGTGCGGAGGCTGGTGTGGGTGTAGTGTCGCATGGATGTGAACTCTGGTCCGGTAAGCCTGTTACAATAGCCAGCCTGATGCGGCGTGGCCAGACCCCGGCCGCCAAGCGGAGAATACATCATGCAGGACAAACCGCACCGCCGACGTTTTATCGCTGGCGCTGTATGCCCCCGCTGTGCGCTGCTGGACAAAATTGTGGTCGACATGGATACGGACCAGCGAGTTTGTGTGAGCTGCGGATTCAGTGAAGATCGTCCAGGTCTGCCTGCATCCAGCCCGTTGGCGGTCGCTGCGCACAAACCCCCGGAACTGCCTACGCGAGTGAGTCGTGCTGCTGCGCGGCGGGTGGAGACTCCCGCTGAGGCGATCACACTGATCGACTCCGTCAGAGACCGTGACAAGCCCTGGGACTAGCACTAGTACTACGAGGCGAGGCGCAACCTGATTTTCTGGTCGACGTTGGTCAAATTTTTGGACGAGACCACAGCTATCGCTGCTGCCTGCGTACCTGGCAGAGCGCGCACCTGTTCCCAGATATGTTCCCTGTGCAGCAATTGCGCCGCAGTAAACTGGACCAGTTGCTCTAACCGGGCCGCGAACTCATCCCCCAGCAGATGATGCACAATGATATTGGCTTCGGTCATGTCCAGGGGTAATAGGGGTCGCTGTAAGTGTTTGATATGGTGGTCGTTTACTTCTTCCAGCAAGCGATGGGCAAGAAAGGCCTCGTCCAGCAGGGCTTCCAGTCCCCCGTCGTGCGGCAGACCTTCGGGGGGCTGCAGGAAATAATCCTCGGCCAAATGCAGAAAGGGCGCCGCATACTCGAAAAAGCCCAGACGCTTGCTCACCGCAGTGACCAGCACCAGGCAGCTCGGCACGCTTTCTACGTAGCCGGTGATGAAAGTCAGCAGCGCCGCCACTGGCTCCCGCTCAGGCAATAGCAGTGTGTGTTGTAACTGCGGGAGCTGTTGTTCAAGTCGCGAGCGCAGCTGGTGGCTTGCGTTCTCCGTGCGGAGCGCGGCACTGATGGTTTCTCTGATACCCGGTGGGACCATGATCGACCTGATGTCGAAGTGTACTTCGTGGATAAGGGAACTCTACAGGCTAGTACATTTCCACCATTTGGCTAGCGGCACCCGGTCGATAATGGCGTCCCAGGACGCAGTGTTACCGGGCTGCGGCGTGAAAAATACCATAGCCCTACACACGTAGTTTCATTGTAGGATTTGCGAGTTTTATCCGCTATAATTCCCGCGTTTTTAGAGGCGCGATATTCTGTCGCAGTCGGAAAACGCAAAGCAACTGGCACGTTCCAGCAGAGAGTGTCCTCGGGTCGCCGGTCCTTCCAAGGCGTTAACTCCCGGCCATTGCTATTTGCCCGGGCCATCGGGTAAGGCCTGCAATAGTACTTGAGCGTCGGTTAGGACAAAACAGTTTTTACTACATGGAGACACGGGCAATGGGTTTTGAAGCGAAGCGGCTGTGCAAGCTCGCGCTTGGTCCTGTGCTGTTGCTGATGAGTGTCATCGCCATGGCAGCCGGCGATGAGGCTAGTGAGTACAACATGGCCCCAGGGGTCACTGCGGTGGGTCATCAAGTCTTTGACCTGCATATGATAATCCTCGGCATCTGTGTCCTGATCGGTGCCGTGGTATTTGGGGTGATGTTCTACTCGATAATCTACCACCGCAAATCACGAGGTGTTACGCCGGCAACCTTCCACGAGAGCGCCAAAGTGGAAATCGCCTGGACGGTGGTGCCCTTTTTTATCCTGCTGGCCATGGCGATTCCCGCGACCACCACGCTGCTCAATATCTACGATAACGATGACGCGGAACTGGATGTTGTCGTCACCGGTTATCAGTGGAAGTGGAAGTACGAATACCTGAGTGAAAACGGCGAAAATGTGGCGTTTTTCAGTAATTTACGTACGCCCCAAACAGAAATTCATAACACCGCGGATAAAGGCGAAAATTACTTGCTGGAAGTGGATGAGCCACTGGTGCTGCCAGTCGACACCAAAGTTCGTTTTCTGGTAACAGCCAATGACGTGATCCATTCCTGGTGGGTGCCAGCACTGGCGGTGAAGCGAGATGCCATTCCGGGTTTTATCAATGAGGTCTCGACCAAGGCTACCGAGGTGGGAGTCTATCGTGGCCAGTGTGCTGAACTGTGCGGCAAAGGACACGGTTTTATGCCCATCGTGGTTAACGTGGTCAGCAAAGAAGAATACGCCCAATGGCTGGCCACCAAACAGGCCGATGCGGCACAGATCAAGAAACTCATGGCACAGACCTTCACCATGGACCAGCTGATGGAGCGCGGCAAGGAGGTGTACGAGGTCAACTGCCTGGCCTGCCACGGTGCTGCCGGTGAAGGTGGCGTTGGTAAGCCGATCGCTGGCAGCGCAATCGCTACCGGTGATATCGCCATCCACCTCGGTATCGGCATTAACGGTGTGCCCGGCACGGCCATGCAGGCGTTTGGCAGCCAGTTGAATGACCTCGACCAGGCGGCTGTCATCACCTACCAGCGCAACGCATTCGGCAACAATATGGGCGATATGGTGCAGCCGATTGATGTGTACAAACGCAAAAAAGGCTAATTGAGGGAGTTAACGATGGGCGATCATCATCACGGGCCTGCCAAGGGCTTCGGTCGGTGGCTGTTTACGACCAACCACAAGGATATCGGGACCATGTATCTGTGGTTCTCGTTCGCCATGTTTATTCTGGGCGGCTCGTTTGCCATGATTATTCGCGCCGAGCTGTTCCAGCCCGGCCTGCAGTTGGTGGAGCCCGAGTTTTTTAACCAGATGACCACCCTGCACGGCCTGATCATGGTGTTCGGGGCGATCATGCCCTCGTTCGTCGGCCTGGCGAACTGGCTGATTCCGATGATGATCGGGGCCCCTGACATGGCCCTGCCGCGGATGAACAACTTGAGTTTCTGGATTTTGCCTCCCACCTTTCTGTTGTTGGCGTCTACGCTGTTCATGGAAGGCGGCGCGCCACAAGCGGGCTGGACGTTTTACGCGCCGCTGTCGACAACGTATGCGGGCCCATCCGTCACCTATTTTATATTCTGTATCCACGTGTTGGGTCTCTCTTCCATCATGGGTTCGATCAACATCATCGCTACGGTGATGAATATGCGGGCGCCGGGCATGACCTACATGAAGATGCCCCTGTTCGTGTGGACCTGGCTGATTACCGCGTTCCTGCTGGTTGCGGTAATGCCAGTGTTGGCCGGTTTGGTGACCATGATGCTGATGGACGTGCATTTTGGCACCAGCTTCTTCTCCGCTGCCGGCGGCGGTGACCCGGTGCTGTTCCAGCATGTGTTCTGGTTCTTCGGTCACCCCGAGGTCTATATCATTATCCTGCCCGCCTTTGGCGTGGTTTCGCAGATTATTCCGGCGTTTTCGCGCAAGCCGCTGTTCGGTTACGACTCGATGGTCTACGCCACAGCGTCTATAGCCTTCCTGTCGTTTATCGTGTGGGCGCACCACATGTACACGGTGGGTATGCCTGTGGCCGGTGAGTTGTTCTTTATGTACGCCACTATGCTGATCGCAGTGCCCACCGGGGTAAAGGTATTCAACTGGGTCTCTACCATGTGGCGCGGCGCCCTCAGCTTTGAAACCCCCATGCTGTTTGCGATCGGCTTCCTCATCCTGTTTACCATCGGAGGCTTTACCGGCCTGATGCTGTCTATCGCGCCCGCTGACTTCCAGTATCACGACTCTTACTTCGTGGTCGCCCACTTTCACTATGTGATGGTGGCAGGTGCAGTATTCAGCATGACGGCAGCCGTTTACTTCTGGCTGCCCAAGTGGTGTGGCCGCATGTACAACGAGACCATGGGCAAGACCCATTTCTGGATCTCCTTCATCGGCTTCAACCTGGCTTTTTTTCCGCAGCACTTCGTGGGGCTGGCGGGCATGCCGCGCCGTATCCCCGATTACGCACTGCAGTTTGCTGACTTCAATATGATGTCCAGTATTGGTGCCTTCATCTATGGGGCTTCGCAGATACTGTTTCTGTACAACGTGATCGCGGCCATTGTGGCCGGCGACCCCGTCAGTGACGAAAAAGTCTGGGACGGTGCGGAAGGGCTGGAGTGGACCATTGCCACACCGGCGCCCTACCACACATTTGAAACGCCGCCGGCGGTGAGGTGAAGGGCACGCAGTGCGCAAACTGAGCGACAATCCCGTCTTTGATACCGCGGCCAAGCTGGCTGGGGTGGCGGTGATCATGTTTGCTTTTGTTTTTGTGGTGATGGTGCCACTGTACAACGTGCTCTGTGATGTCCTGGGCATCAATGGCAAGACTGATGGACAGGCTTACACAGCGGTGCCTGCCGCCGTCGACGAGAGCCGCACTGTAACAATACAGTTTGTCGCCACCAATAATGAGGGCATGCCCTGGGAGTTCAGGCCGACAAAAACAATGATGAAAGTGCATCCTGGCGCGGTCAATGACACAGTGTTTTTCGCGCACAACCCACAGCCCAATGCCATGGTCGCCCAAGCGATACCCAGCATTTCGCCCGCCAGGGCGGTACAGTATTTCCACAAGACGGAATGCTTTTGCTTCGGGCAGCAGCCGCTGGCCGGCGGGGCTTCAGCACAGTTGCCGCTGCAGTTTATTGTCGATCAGGATGTGCCGCGAGATATAGGCACTATCACCCTGTCCTACACAATTTTTGATGTAACCAAGATGGCGGGCAGCGTGGCAGCGGCTCGCTGAAGCATGGGTCGGCGGACCTGCGCCGTATAAACGGAGAAACAACATGACAAGTCAGACTTCCACAGTGTACGAAAAGTACTACGTGCCGGAGAAGAGTCGGCTGGCTATCTGTGCCACTACGGGCTTGATCCTGAGTATCATTGGCGCCTCGAACATTCTGAATGACATGACGTTTGGCGACCCGAATGAAGCGACCAGCTCCTGGACCATTTTTCTCTGCGGGATGTTTTTCTTTATCGCCACGCTCTTTGGCTGGTTTCGCACCACCATCAGGGAAAACATAGCCGGCATGAACAGTGCCCAGCTGAAGAAGTCCTATGTGCTGGGTATGTTCTGGTTCATTTTTTCCGAGCTGATGTTTTTCTTCGCGTTCTTTGGCGCCCTGTTCTATTTGCGCAACCTCGCGGGCCCATGGCTGGCTGGCGAGGGTGACCATGGGCGAATGAATGGTCAGTTGTGGCCGGGCTTTGAATTTTCCTGGCCAATGATGCAGACACCTCAGGAGGCTGTGGGTGGCGCTGCGGCACAACCAATTGCGAATAACGGTTCTTTCACCAGTGCCCACACCAGCATGTCCTTCGCTGACGCCCACAGCTGGTGGCAGTGGCTGCCGCTGTGGAACACCATCATCCTGTTGTCTTCCAGCTTTACCTGCCACATCGCGCACCAGGGCATTCTGGAGGGCAACAAGAAGAAGTTTAATCTGTGGCTCGCCATCACCGTGGCACTGGGTATAGCCTTCCTGTACCTGCAGGTCATGGAATACCAGGAAGCCTATACCGAATTTGGATTGACCCTGAACGCCGGTGTGTACGGCTCTACCTTCTTCATGCTGACCGGCTTCCACGGCTTCCACGTGTTCATGGGTATGACGATGCTACTGGTCCAGCTGCTGCGCTCGGTCGTCGGCAAGCAGTTCACGGCCACGGACCATTTCGGGTTTGAAGCATCCAGCTGGTACTGGCACTTTGTGGACGTCGTGTGGGTGTTCCTGTTCCTGTTTGTCTATATTCTCTAGGGACTATTCTCAGATGTTGATTCCTGGGTTGCCGGTGGCGCTGTTCCGGCTTCCCAGGGATTCGAATGGCCCAACTGGCCGGTGACTACACTGTAAATGATCAGGGCCATAAGAGCGGCGGCGATGCTCAACCTGACGCCCAGGGAGTGAAATGTCCGCCGCTTCTCCCTGTCGCCCTGGTCCAGCATCAGAAAATAGAAACCGCTTCCCAGGCTGGCGAGCAGCGCCAGCATCAATACTACAATCGCAGCTTTTAACAATGGATGTCTCCTTCAGTCATCCGACGCAGTATAAACCAGTCGCAAGGCTTTGCCCTGGAGCGGGACAATGAATGGGGTGAAGGCCAGATTAAAATTTGACTTCGAGTGGCGCATTACCCTGTTTACTGTGGTAATGGTGCCCCTGATGGTCAGCCTGGGTGTGTGGCAACTGCAGCGAGCGCAGGAAAAAGCCACGCTGGCGGCGGTGTTTGAGGCGCGTCAGCAGCAGGCGCCCGCGCCACTCTCCGCGCTCTGGTATAACACGGCCGAATCGCTGGCTTACAAGCCGGTGCGGTTGCTGGGCAGTTTTTTGCCCGACAAGTACTTCCTGCTGGACAATCAGGTGCAGCACGGGCAGGTTGGTTACGATGTACTGGCTATCCTGCAATTAGCCGACGCGAGTGGTAGCGTGCTGGTCAACCGCGGCTGGATCGCCGGTGATCCAGCCAGGCGGACACTGCCGGTGGTGCCGATGGTGGCGGGTCCGGTGGCGATTACCGGACATGTTTATGTAGCGCCGGGAGCGCCGTTCCTGCTGGCGGAGCAACAATTGGATAATGCCTGGCCCAAGCTTATACAGGCAGTGGAAATGGCTAAACTTGGACCGGTCGTGACCGCGCTGCAGGGGAGCAAGGTGTTTCCCTTCCCGATTCATATCCATGGCGGTGAACAGGGCGCCCTGGCAGTTAACTGGCAGGTCGTGAATATGAGCCCGCAGAAGCACCAGGGCTATGCGGTGCAGTGGTTCGCGCTGGCGGCGGTACTGTTGGTGTTTTACCTTCTGCGCAGCAGCAATTTGCAGCAGCTCATAACGGGCACAGGGAGAGCAGGCAAGTAAATGGCAGACGCGAAGCGCAACGCTAATAACCGTATGGTCCTGTTGTTGATCGGCGGTATTCCGGTAACCATGATTCTGGTGGCGACCTGGCTGTGGTACTTTGTCGTGCACGGCGATCTTGATCTGGTTGCCATGCTGGGCACTGCGAACCGTGGCTCACTGGTGCAGCCGCCGCGGCAACTGGATGACCAGGCGCTACGCGACCAGTCGGGGCTGAGCGTAACATTTGCCGATCTGGAGCCGCGCTGGGCAATGGTGATTCCCGCCACAGGTGGCCGCTGTGATGCGGCCTGCGAACAACGCCTGTATGTGACGCGCCAGATTCATGTCGCCATGGGCAAGGAGTTCAGCCGCCTGCGCCGCCTGTATGTCAGCGCGGACAGCGTCGAGAGCACACAGTTGGCGGTGCGGGAACTCAGCGCTGGGCGTGCGGCTCCAGCAGCGGGCGAGTTTGCCCGGTACCTGGCAACGGAGCATAGCGACGTGCAAGCGCTCACGCTGTCCACTACCGGCTACGCCGCGTTGTTCCCGGAATATGCGGCAGATTCGAGTACCTGGTACCTCGTGGATCCCGCAGGCTGGGTCATGATGTCCTACAATAAAGAGGCCCCGTATAAAGACGTGATAGCAGACCTTAAATTCCTCCTCAATAACTCCGGCGGCTAGGGACGTAATGGCGGACCTACAGCAGACCGGCATGGCCACCTGGCGTGATTACAAGGAGTTGACCAAACCCAATGTGGTCCTGCTGATGATTCTCACCTCGGTGATCGGCATGTTTATGTCGGTGCCGGGCATGGTGCCTCTGGACATCCTGGTGCTGGGCAACCTGGGCATTGCCCTGTGCGCCGGCTCTGCCGCTGCGGTCAATCATCTGGTGGATCAGCGCGTGGATCAGAAAATGACCCGCACACACAATCGACCCATCGCGCAGGGCCGGGTGAGCAATCTGCAGGCGACCCTGTTCGCCACGGCCCTGGGTGGCCTGGGCATGTATATCCTCATCGTTTGGATCAATCCGCTCACTGCCTGGCTGACATTTGCCTCCCTGGTGGGCTATGCGTTTGTGTACACCATGTTTCTCAAGCGCGCCACGCCGCAAAATATTGTTATCGGCGGGTTGGCCGGCGCGGCCCCCCCCCTGCTCGGCTGGACCGCCGTCACCGGTGAAGTTCACGGTCATGCGCTGTTACTGGTGCTGATTATCTTCGCCTGGACGCCACCCCATTTTTGGGCCCTGGCAATTCACCGCCGCGAGGAGTACGCCGCAGTGGCGATCCCCATGCTACCCGTCACGCACGGCGTGGCGTTCACCAAGCTGCATATTTTGTTGTACACCATCCTGATGTTCCTGGTTACCCTGCTACCCTTCGCCACGCACATGAGTGGGCCGCTATACCTGCTCGGTGCCGTGGTACTGGGTGGTGGATTTCTGTATTGGGCAATCGAGCTGATGCGGGACAAAAATCCGAATGCCCCCATGGAGACTTTCAAGTATTCCATCGTGTACCTGATGTCGTTGTTTGTGGTCATGCTGGTCGACCATTACGTATTTCCAGTGACTACCCTGTGAGCCAGTCCCGCAATATCAAACTGACGGTCGTCGGCCTGCTGGTGTTGATCGCCTTTATTAGCGCCGGATTCGTACATCGAATATCACTGCCGCGGGTGATGACCGCGTCGGAAATGAAAATCAATGGCCTGTATTTGCTCGACACCCCGCGCGACATTGGCGACTTTAAGCTGGTTGATCACTATGGAAAGCCCTTCAACGCGGCCCGTTTTGAAGGCCATTGGAGCCTGGTGTTTTTTGGCTTCACGTATTGTCCGGATGTGTGCCCTACCACCATGGCGTTCCTCAATGAATTTATGGCCAGCCTGGAAGGCACCGAGGCCCAGGACACCCAGGTGGTTATGGTGTCCGTGGATCCAGCCCGCGATACCGTACAGCAACTGGCGGGCTACGTGCCCTTTTTCAACCCGGACTTTATCGGCGTGACCGGCGAGTTTCTGGATATTCACCGCTTCGCCACCGCACTTAACACGCCCTTCCGCAAGGTAAGCGGTGAGGGTGATAATTATCAGGTAGACCATAGTTCTAATATAGTACTTATTAATCCGCGAGGCGATTACCACGGATTTTTCAAACCGCCCCTGGATCTGGCCAAGATGAAGACCACCTATCGTTCTGCCAGAGTACTCTGGGAGCAATAGATTTTTAGTACTCGTTAATGAATGCGAGTACTTGCTTACATAGTATGGGTCGCCCGGCTTACTCGGCGGTCACGCCTAACACAGTGAGTTCTATTATGGATTCCAATCCTGGGCCATTGGTTCTGGTCGACGGCTCCTCTTACGTCTATCGGGCTTTTCACGCCCTTCCCATGCTGACCACCTCCAGCGGCCACAATACTGGCGCGGTGCGCGGTGTGATCAGCATGCTGCGGCGTCTGGTGGCGGACTATCCGGACAGCCCGGTGGCGGTAGTGTTCGATGCCAAGGGCAAGACCTTCCGCGACGACATCTTTGCCGAGTACAAGTCACACCGCCCGCCCATGCCGGATGAGCTACGCGAGCAGATTGAGCCCATTCACGCCATCGTCAAGGCGCTGGGCCTGCCTTTTATTTGTGCGCCGGGCGTAGAAGCGGACGATGTGATCGGCACACTGGCGCGCCAGGCCAGTGAGCAGGGCCGGCACGTGGTGATTTCTACCGGTGACAAGGATATGGCGCAGCTGGTGAATGCACATATCACGCTGGTGAACACCATGACCGAAGCGGTGCTGGATGAGGTGGGCGTGGAGGCCAAATTCGGCGTCCCGCCGTCTCTTATCATCGACTTGCTGGCTCTCATGGGCGACAAGTCAGACAACATCCCCGGGGTGCCCGGCGTCGGAGAGAAAACGGCCCTGGGCCTGCTGCAGGGACTGGGCGGCCTCGATGCCATCTATGCCAATCTGGAGAAAGTGGCGCAACTGTCATTTCGCGGCGCCAAGACCATGGCCGCGAAACTTGAGCAGGAAAAGGACAGCGCCTATCTGTCCTACCGGCTGGCGACTATCAAGACCGATGTGCCGCTGGAGCTGGGGCCGGCGCAGCTACAAAACTCAGCCCCGGATCGGCAGGTCCTGGTTGACTGGTATACCCGCCTGGAGTTTCGTTCCTGGCTGGACGAGCTGTTGCGAGAAACCGATGCGCCCGTGGTACGGGCCGCTTCTATGGCGGTGCGCTATGAGCTCGTCACCGAACAGGCAGCGCTGGACAGCTGGCTAAAAACACTTGCGGCGGCAGAGCTGTTTGCCTTTGACACCGAAACCACCAGCCTCAACTACATGGAAGCGCGTATCGTCGGCGTGTCTTTTGCGGTGGAGCCGGGCGTGGCGGCCTATGTGCCACTGGCGCACGATTATCTGGGCGCACCGCCGCAGTTGCCGCGCGACGCTGTGCTGGCTGCGCTGCAACCGTTGCTGGAGGATGGAAACAGGGCGAAGGTAGGACAGAACCTCAAGTATGACGCCAGCGTGCTGGCCAATCACGGTATCACCCTGCGGGGTATCCGTTTTGACACTATGCTCGAATCCTACGTGCTGGACTCCACCGCCACGCGCCACGATATGGACAGTCTGGCGCTGAAGTACCTCGGCCACAAAACCATTCATTTCGAGGACGTTGCGGGCAAGGGCGCCAAGCAACTGAGTTTCAATCAGGTCAAGGTGGAGGAGGCAGGTCCCTACGCCGCTGAGGATGCGGATATTACCCTGCGCTTGCACCGCACCCTGTGGCCACAGTTGCAGGAGCAGGGCAGCCTGCAAGATGTGTTGACCACCATAGAAGTGCCGCTGGTGCCAGTGTTGTCGCGCATTGAACGACGCGGCGCGCTGATTTCCAGGGAGTTACTGGTACAGCACAGTGCTGAGCTGGGTAAGCGCCTCCAGGAGCTGCAGGGGCAGGCTTATGACCTGGCCGGCGCGGCGTTCAACCTGGGCTCGCCCAAGCAATTGGGGGAAATACTGTTCGACAAGTTGCAGCTGCCGGTACTCAAGAAAACCCCCACAGGGGCACCCTCCACGGCCGAGGAAGTATTGGTAGAGCTGGCGCTGGATTACCCCTTACCCAAGCTGCTACTTGAATATCGCAGCCTGAGTAAACTCAAATCCACGTACACCGACAAACTGCCGCTGATGGTCAACCGTGTCACCGGCCGGGTACACACCTCCTACCACCAGGCGATAGCGGCTACCGGCAGACTGTCCTCCTCCGATCCTAATCTGCAGAATATCCCGATCCGTACCGAGGAGGGCAGGCGTATCCGCCAGGCCTTTATCGCCCCTGCGGGCTACCGGATCCTGGCGGCGGATTACTCGCAGATCGAATTGCGCATCATGGCCCACCTGTCGGCAGATGCGGGTTTGCTGAAAGCGTTTAAGGAGGGACGTGATGTGCATACCGCAACCGCCGCTGAAGTTTTCGACGTGTCACTTGCAGCCGTTTCCGCTGAGCAGCGCCGCAAGGCCAAGGCAATCAACTTTGGACTGATCTACGGCATGTCTGCGTTCGGGCTGGCCAGGCAATTGCACCTGGGCCGCCATGAGGCGCAGCAGTACATCGATCGCTACTTTGAGCGCTATCCCGGCGTGGCCGATTATATGGATCGCACGCGAGCCCTGGCCAGGGAACAAGGCTATGTGGAAACCTTGTTCGGGCGACGCCTCTATCTTCCTGAAATAAACGCGCGCAACAAGATGCGCGCGCAGGCCGCTGAACGCACCGCGATCAATGCGCCCATGCAGGGCACTGCGGCGGACATTATCAAGAAGGCCATGCTCGCGGTGGATGCCTGGCTACAAGAGGGCAAGGTTGATGCGCACATGATCATGCAGGTGCATGACGAGCTGGTGTTTGAGGTGGCGGTCGCGGAGGTCGACCTGGTCCGCGCAGAAATATGCCGCCTGATGTCCGCGGCCGCCGAGTTGTCGATTCCCCTGCTGGTGGAAGCCGGCGTCGGCAACAACTGGGATGAGGCGCACTAGTACAAAGGGAGACCCCCCGGCTCTGCCGGGGAGGCACCCAGAGTTTGACAGTTCCGGAAATCCCCTGGTAACGCCCAAGTGTGAGCCGCCAGGCACCACACCAGGGAGAAACCATGAGACACGTGAACAGTTTGCATCACACCCGATGGGAGTGTGAGTGCCACGCGCAGTGTTTATACCGAGCCGTCACTCCGGGGATCAGGCCTGATCGCTCAGACGGCTAAGATATTCGCTCTTCAGGCCTGACCCCCGGAGTGACTCTCATGGAGTGAACTCCATGCGTGTGGTGTTCGCATGCTGCAAGGCGCGTGGCAGTGCGCATGCTCCGCGGCGAATGTCTTAGCCGTTTGAGCAAGCGGGGCATGCGCACTGCCACGCGCCGCAACGGAGCCTCCAATCGTGCCTCATCGAAGCATAGATCAGGCGCAATGGGTTTGTAATGAGACGCCCCCTTCAGGGGCTCAAGACGCCGTAAGGCGCCGTGATCGCCGCTTTGAGCGGCTCACACACTAAAGCCCCCGGCTGTGCCGGGGATATTTACTAGACGGTGCTTGTCTTTTTGCAGCGCTAGCCGGTAGCGGGCCGGGTGGGACTTTCTCAAGCAGAATTTCTAGCGACGCCTGAACTTTTTCCCGGCCGGCCTGTCTTTATCGGTGTAGCGTGAGCTACGTCCCTAAGTGGCTTATCTCCGTAGGCCAATGCAAGCAAGTCTCTTTCCCCAAGAGACCCTAGGTGCCCCGGTTGCTTCCGTTGGAGGTGACCGGGGATTTTTACGGTGCAAGACCCGCGCTGTGCAACAATGCCGCATTGGGACTCCTTACGAGTTACACGACTGGCTCGTTCACATCTGTCAGCCAGGCATCCAGCACCGCAATCAACTCCTGGTGCCCGTTATGTTTCAGGGCGGAAAATAGCTGCACGCTGGCCAGGTCCGCATGGGGTCGCAGCTCGGCGCGTACCTGCAGTAGCGCGGCCCCGGAAGGCCCCCGCTTTAATTTGTCGGCCTTGGTCAGCAGGATGTGTACCGGCATGGACGCTTGCAGCGCCCAGTCCAGCATTTGCTGGTCAAAGGGCTGCAGGGGGTGACGAACATCCATAAGCAAGATAAGCCCGCGCAGACACTGGCGATTTTGCAGGTAATTCTCCAACTGTTTAGTCCACTCCCGTTTCACCGCCAAGGGGACTTTCGCGAATCCGTAGCCCGGCAGGTCCACCAGGCGCTGGTTGTCAGACAGTTCAAAAAAATTGATCAATTGGGTTCGACCTGGTGTCCTGGACGTTTTGGCGAGCTTTTTGTTGTTTGTTAAGCTATTGATCGCACTTGACTTTCCCGCGTTGGAGCGACCAGCGAAAGCCACCTCCCAACCCGTGTCGGGAGGACACTGTGCGAACTTCGCCGCACTGGTCAGAAACTTTGCCACCCGATAATTGGGTGCCGCAGGCACGGTGCTTAGCTCGGAGTCAGTCATTGCGAGGTATTGCCTTTTTTGGTGTGGGCATCTCGTATATAATGCCACAGCTTTTTCGTCTGTTATCAAATGCTTGTGTGGTTAGTTGTCTTTCTGGTGACTTAGAGGTCTTCCCATGAAAAAACTGTTTGCTGCTATCTTGATGTGTTCCACCGTAGGCGTTCTGGCTGAACCTGCACCGGTAATTTACCAGAGATCCTGTTTTGCCTGCCATTCAACCGGCGCTGCCGGTGCGCCCAAAACGCACGATGTAGCCGCTTGGGCACCCCGTATGGCCAAGGGTATGCCCGTGTTGCTGGAGTCTGTGAAAAAGGGTCTCAATGCAATGCCACCTACCGGCATGTGTGCCAATTGCACTGATGCAGACTACACTGCGCTGATCGAGTTCATGTCAGTTCCGGCGCCGGCGCAGTGAGCACATCTCCTCCTACGATTGATGTGGAATTGACATGAAAAGAGTAGCAATTTTGTTCGGCCTGGTGCTTGGCTGGGCGGCAAGTGGCTTTGCGGCTGACGCCAACCCCGTCGGTGACGCCGCCGCAGGAAAAAGCAAAAGTGTTGCCTGTAGTGCATGTCACGGTGCAGATGGCAACAGCGCCGCACCCTTTCCCAAGCTGGCCGGGCTGGGCGAGAAATATCTGCTCAAGCAGATACGGGATATCCGCGACGGTGTCCGCTCAGTGCCCACCATGGCTGGACAGCTGGATGGCAAGGTCGACCAGGATCTGGCGGATATTGCCGCCTTTTTTTCTTCCCAGACGCGCTCGGGTGGACAAACCGATCCCGCTTTGTTGGCCCTGGGTGCGAAGATCTTTCGCAGCGGTGTAGCAGAGCGTAGCGTGCCGGCCTGTATGGCCTGTCATGCACCGACTGGGCAGGGCAATGCGCCTGCCGGCTTTCCTGCACTGGCGGGCCAGCACGCGCAGTACGTCGCAGATCAATTGCGTGCTTACCGCAAGGGCTACGAGGATCCTTCCGGTCGCACCAACGATGGTGACGCAAAAATCATGCGCACCATCGCTTTTGGCCTGAGTGACAAGCAAATAGACGCAGTGTCCAGTTATGTGGCTGGTCTGAAGTAGAGCGATGCATGGAAAAAAGGTGGTATTTATGCCGCCTTTTTTTCCACGCAAGAACATCGAGCGCCAGCCGCTGTCTTATCGTGCACGGGAATCATTGTGGAGAGAATCATGATCAAACAAGTGTTGTTGACCCTGTCTTTGCTGGTATTTAGTCTGTCCGGCGTTGCGGCGGAGGATACTGTGAAAACGTACGTCGAAGGCACCGACTATGATCTGATTGTGCCGCCGGTGCGGGCCGTCGATCCGGGCAAAATCGAGGTAGCGGAATTTTTCTGGTATGGCTGCAGCCACTGTTTCGCTTTCGAGCCAGCTTTGCAAGTGTGGAAAAAAACCCTGCCGGAGGATGTGAGCTTTCGCGGCATTCCGGCGATATGGCAGGAGAAAATGGAGCTGCACGCCAAGGCTTATTACACTGCCGAGGCTCTGGGGGTACTGGATACCATGAGTCTGGTGCTATTCAAGGCGATGAACGTCGAACGTAAACCCCTTGCTTCCCAGGCGGAAATCGCCGCGCTGTTCGCTGCGCACGATGTTTCTGAAGCGGACTTCAATAAGGCATTTAACTCATTTGGTGTGAGTAGCCAGGTGCGTCAGGCGGTCGCCATCGCCAAGGCCGCCCAGATAACCGGAACCCCGGCATTGATAGTTAACGGCAAATACCATGTGAGCGGGCGCAAGGCGGGGAGTCAGGCGGAAATGTTGAAGGTTGTCGATTTCCTTATAGAGAAGGAGCGCGCCGCCAAGGGTAGTTAATGCGGCCAGCGGCACCTGCTATCCAGTCAGTGCCGTAGCGCTCACATCCCGCTGGTATACTTCTCCAGCGAAGCTTTCCCGCTGGCGCGAATTTGCCTGAATGCCAGCGCATACTCTTTCAACATTGCCAGACAATACGCCAGTCGATCCTCGAAGTACTCCTGGGCACTGGCCTTGTTTTGCGCCGGATCATCGTTGAACACCGTGTCGACGTAACGAATGATCAAGTGTTCGGGCAGGTAGCAGATGCGGCTGTTCTTGTAGCTGCTCATGCGCAGCTCTGCGATCGGGAAGGAGCCGCCATCGGCAATGGAGACAGTGACGATCAGCGCAGGTTTGTGGGCGAGCTCGCCCCCCGCTGTCCACATCAAGAAAAAATTTTTCAAGCCGGCCGGCGCCATGCCGTGCCACTCGGGGGAGACAATCACAAAACCGTCGCAGGATTTCAGCTCTTCGCTCAGCGGCGTCAGAATTCCCCGCCACTGTTCATCGCCCGTCCAGATGCTTTCATCCCACAGGGGCAGCGGATTGCCGCCAAGGTCATACAGCCAGGTGGCATCACACAGGCCCTGCGCCAAAAGGGCGTTTTCAATATAGCGCGCAATTTTGCCGCTCTGGGAGGGTGGCCGGTGGCTGCCACTGATAATACCAATCTTCATTATTGATCCTTGCTTACAGGGTAGACGGCTAGATAACCAGCCACTCGGGAACGGGCAGGCCCTTGTTCTCCAGGAACACAGGGTTGAACAGTTTGCTCTGGTAGCGGTTGCCGTAATCACACAGGATAGTGACGATGGTATGCCCCGGCCCCAGGTGCTCCGCCAGGCGCACGGCTCCGGCGATGTTGATACCGGCCGACCCGCCCAGGCAAAGGCCTTCGTTTTTCAGCAGGTCAAAGATATAGGGCAGGGCCTCGTGGTCGCTCACGCAGAACGCGATATCCACCCGGGCCTGAGCTACGTTGTCTGTGACATGATTGATGCCCACCCCCTCGATGATTGAATTGCCTTCACTAGCGCGCAGTTCGCCACTGTGGAAGTATTCGTAGAGCGACGCGCCCGCCGGGTCTGCCAACCCGATAGTGATGCCGGGATTGCGCTCCTTGAGCGCCACCGACACGCCGGCAAGCGTGCCACCGGTGCCCACAGCACAGATAAAGCCGTCCACCTTGCCATCGGTCTGTTCCCAGATTTCTGCGCCCGTGGTGCGGCAGTGGATATCCATATTGGCGAGATTGTCGAACTGGCGCGCCCAGATGGCCCCGTGCTGCTCGCACTTGGCAAATTTCTTCGCCAGGCGCTCGGCGGTGTGGACGTAGTGGTTGGGATCCTTGTAGGAGGTGGCTCCCACCAGGTGCAGGTCGGCGCCCAGCAATTCGAGGGTGTCGATTTTTTCCTTGCTCTGCGTAATGGGCATCACCACGGTACTCTTGTAGCCCATGGCGTTAGCCAGCAGGGTCAAGCCGATACCGGTATTGCCCGCCGTGCCTTCAACGATGCGACCGCCCGGCCGTAACTCCCCGGACGCCTGCGCCGCGCGAATAATCCCCAGGGCAGTGCGATCTTTAACCGAGCCGCCGGGGTTGAGGAATTCCGCTTTGCCAAGAATCGTGCAGCCGGTTTTTTCCGACACCTGTCTCAGGTGCAGCAGGGGGGTATTGCCAATCAGTTGGGTAACGTCTGAGGCGGTGCGCACGTTGTAATCTCCGCAAAAATCCTCGCAGAGTATGCCACAGCAAGGCCACTGGGTCAGGGCTTTGTCAGGTTGCGACCGCGATACAGGCCCACGCTCAACAGCAGGGCAACGAAAGTAATGCAGAACATGAAGTTCAGCATGGGGGCGGGTGTGTCCTTGAGATAAATGCCGACCAGCGCGGTGGCGGAGGCAGACAGGGACATCTGGATGAAACCCAGCAGTGCCGATGCAGTGCCCGCTATGTGTGCGAAGGGGCGCAGGGCAATCGCCATGGCGTTGGGCAGCACCAGTCCCATGCCGGTGGAGTAGAACATCATGGGCAGCACCAGCACTGCGACGCTGCGCGGCAGCAGGTCTGTCCCCAGCCACATGGTGCCGGCAGCCGTCGCCGCCAGAGTGGCACCAACCAGGACGGTCTGTTCCGAATCGTAGCTTCGACTCAGCCAGGCACTCAGCGCGCTGCCCAGCATATAACCCGCGACAGATGTGAGAAAAATGAAGCCGAAGTACTTTACGGGCACGCCGAGCATATCGATATAGACAAAGCTGGAAGAGGACAAATAGGCCAGCAGCCCGGCGTAAACGAAGCCGCTGGCGAAGGTGGCCGTAATAAACATAGGGCTGCGCAACAGCAGGCCATAATTGTGGGCTATAGCCAGCGGATGCAGGCTCTGGCGCTGGGGCAGGGATTCCCCCAGGAAGATTTGGATGAGTACCACCATCGCGGCGCCGTAGACAGCCAGAAAAACAAAAATACTGGGCCAGGGCAGCCACAGCATCAGTATGCTGCCCATCGTAGGGGCGACGGCCGGCGCCAGGGCCATCAACATGGCGATCAGGGACAAGGCCCGGGCCGCACGGAAAGGCCCGAACACATCCCGGGCCACGGCGCGGGCCAGGGTGGGGCCGACACAGGCGCCCACGCCCTGGATAAAGCGAAATACCAATAGCTCTTCGATAGTGGTAGACAGACTACAGCCTATACACGCAATGACAAACAACACGGTGCCGCCGAGCAGGATCGGCTTGCGGCCGAAGCGGTCTGCCAAGGGCCCGCAGGCGAGATGGAAAAGTGCAAATCCAGTGAGATAAGTGCTGAGGGTCAGGTGCATGTGCCTGACGTCGGTGCCAAGGGCCGTCATCATCGCGGGCATGGCCGGCAGGTACACATCAACACTCAGTGGGCCAAGCGCGACCAGGGCAGCCAGCAGGGCCAGCAGCCAGCGGGAATCGGGTTGCAACTGTCGATGGGTCATGGGGCGGCGATGCTAGACCATACGCCGACCTGAATCAATTTACATAAGACTGCTGGACTGCCAGACTCTCGCTCTGCGTGGGATCAACGAGGGTTTGGCAATGCCGGCATTTTATAAGGTCTGGGGCTGGAAAGCAGTGTTACTAATCAAGAAGCGAATCCTGATGACGCCACAACCGCGTCCGGTAGTCTACGTAGGCCATGACGCCGCGTTACAGCTGTGTGCCACCATCGCGCAGTTTGCGCACAAAAATGTACTGGTGGTGACAGACAAGCCGTTGCTGGAATTGGGTGTGCTCAGCGGTATCCTGGAGACATTGCAGAGGCATGGTGTAACAACCACGATCTATGACGGCGTGTTACCCGACCCCACCGTCAAGGTGGTCGACGACGGTATTGCCATGCTGCGCCAGAACCGGTGCGATGCTGTGCTCGCCTGCGGCGGAGGTTCTTCCATCGACGCCGCCAAAGTGATTGCACTGGCCGGTGCCAACGGATTGAGTGCACTGCAGTGTGTGGGGCTGAAAGTGGCGAAGCTGCCCAGCATCCCGTTTTATGCCGTGCCCACCACCGCCGGCACGGGTTCTGAAGTCACGCTGGCGGCCGTCATCTCGGATAATGAAACCCACGAAAAACTGTTTGTTGCGGATCCGCGGATCGTTCCCACGGCTGCCGCTCTCGACCCTGGGATCATGCGGGGTCTGCCGCCACATATCACTGCCGCCACCGGCATGGATGCACTGACGCACGCGATAGAGTCTTATATCAACACCTGGGATACACAAGAGTGCCTGCACTATGGGCGCGCGGCGACGCGATTGATACTCAACAATCTGCCGCAGGCCTGTGCCAACGGCCAGAATCTGGGGGCCCGCGAAGCGATGGCTTTGGGCTCCTATTATGCTGGCCTGGCGTTTACCACTTGCCTGGTCGGCTATGTTCACGCGGTGTCCCATCAGTTGGGGCGGCTCTATGGTGTGCCACACGGGCTGGGCAACGCCATGGTACTGCCGCATGTACTGGAGCTGTTAAAGGATGCGGCCAAAACGCGGCTGGCGGAGCTGGCTTTGGACAACACGCTGGGCGTTGCCGCGGAAGGGGAAGCGGCGTTGGCACAAAAACTGATTGATCGCATCTGGGCCCTCAATGCGGAAATCGGCATTCCCAGGACAACCGACGTGATACTGGAAAAGGATATTGATGACATCGTCGACAGGGCGCTCAAGGAGGGTAGCGGTTATCCGGTGCCGCGCTTTATAGAGCGGGACGAATGTGTAGCACTGGTGCGCAATTTGCGCAGCTGACCTGCAGCAGCTGACCTGCAATACCATTGTGAGCAAAAGCAAACGGCCCCCGAAAGGACCGCTCTGCTTGGTGACTATTTGGTGACTATCGCTCCCCTGCCAACATCGCAGTTGTGTATCCGCGCTGCTATTAGATCCTTCTTTTTTGCCGCAGTTGGATCAGAATCAGACCCAAACCCATGGCCAGGAGTGCGAGCGTTCCGGGCGTCGGTACCGCGTTTGAGTCTGGATCTCTAACTTCGTCACCAGGACCACCTGTGTCGTCACCGGGACCGCCAGTGTTGTCACCGGAACCACCTGTGTTGTCACCGGGACCACCTGTGTTGTCACCGAGACCACCAGTGTCGTCACCAGGACCATCAGCTAGAATCACCGGAGCCTCTCCAATGCGCCCAAAAATCGAAGCGTGGCGCAGCTTTGCAATTTTTCCTTTCTTGTTGAGCCAGGAGATCCCGAAGGTACCACCCAGATCTTGCAAGTCTGAGCTAAGGCTTGCTGATTCGAACAGGTAAGCACCCCACTGCTTCCCCGACTTCAGGACAAGCACGTAATCCATATAGGCTGGGACATCAGTATCATCCCAGCTCACCCCCCATTCACCGGATCTTTGGCCGGTGTTTGCGGTGAGCAGGAAATTCACAGCATTAAAAGGTTTTGAAGGCTTATTTGTCCTGTCCAGCAGGCTCCATGAGTCTCCCGCGAAAAGCCCCGTAAGCGCATTGATGTTGGCATTCTTGATCTTCCCCAGTCCCAGTACTGCCGCACTTGAACTGTCAAGACCGCCTATTGAATTCTGGATAGTTGCATCCGTGATCGCGATTGCGTGAGCTTGTGAGGCGAGTAGAGATGCCCCCAGGCTGATCACTGCAGTGCGCAGGTTTTTTCGAAATTTCATAAAGCCGCCCCGATTCTAATAACACTCATATACAGTTTCGACCCGGGAGACTCCACTATTGAACGTGCTGCTGTGGAGCCTGTGTCCGGGCGTCGTTCGTAGCCCTTATGCTTTATAGAAAGCAAATTCCATTCCCATTAATTGTAATTCTATAAAAAACAACAAGTTATATTTAGAACATGATAAAGATGTGGAGCTCGATCGTACCAAATCGGCAAAGTTGTAAAACTTCCTGACACTGTTCTGGCCGTAAAGTGTGACCTGGAGCACTAATCGAGCCGGGCGAGTCGCAGGACCCTGAACACCGGGCATCGATCATTTTCTCAGGATCGGCTTGAACCTGTAGACTGTGCACAATGGCTATCAGAGGGAATGTTATGAAAATCAGTTCTTTGATCTGCGGGTTATTGCTAGGCCTCGCAAGTAGCGCACAGGTACTTGCGCAAGCCTCGCCAGAAACTACGCTGGATGCCCTGCACAAGGCTGGAGCTGACGCAAATAAAACAGCGTTTACAGCACTGCTTGCACAGGATGTTGTTTTCCTTGGCATGGATGGCGCCAATCGTCTCGAAGGCCCGGCAGTGCGCGACTTTGTGAGTGAAAACTTTGCCAGTGGCAACGGCTGGACGTATCGCAGCAGCCAGCGAGAAACCCGACTTTCCGCAGATGGCACCGTGGCCTGGTTCGATGAGTCATTGGAGCACGATCAACTGGGTCGCGGCCGCGGCACAGGTGTGCTGGTACGCAACAGCGAGGGCTGGAAAGTAGCCCAATACAACCTGACGGTCCCGCTACTCAATGGCACGGCGCCAACTTCGGGCGCGTTGGGCACACCAGTAATTACCGCCCCAGGTGCTGCGAATACCCCAAGCCCGGCAGATCCGCAAGCGACAGGCGCCCAGGAAAAGCCGAGATGCCGAATGATAAGTCACAAGACCAACACCCGGGCAGAGTGCTGAACGTCCCGGCTCGGGGCACAACCATTTAGGCTGTACCAACGCCGGTTCAGGCTTACGCTAGACCCTATTTAAAGACCTAATATAGGACCTACAATACGGTCATGTATAAGCTTTGAGGATAGACCCATGAGCACACGAATTTTGGCTGCTGTTGCCACCAGCATAACCGAACAGAAAGCAAACCCAATGAAAGCAGTGGCCAGCGGGCACGGCTTACCTATTGCAGTGCTTAACAGAAATGAGCCTGCTTTTTACTGTGTGCCAGCTGATGCTTATGAGCAATTGCTGGACAAAATTGAGGATTTAGAATGATTAGCCATTGCCAGAGAAAGGGAAAACGACCCTGCTGTTAAGGTCAGTCTGGATGACTTATAAGCCGGAGTTTAATATGAGCCGCATGTACCGAGTGCCAAAATAAGCGGCGAAAAAAATTTGTATAAAATAAAACTTCGCCAGCTTGGCTACAGGCTTGTGTACCAGGTAAGCAATAGAGTTGTGACAGTGACGGTCCTGGCTGTTGGCAGGCGCGACAAAAATGGCGTTTATATCACCGCACTCAGCAGGCTTTGATTGGCATATCGAGCCCTGTAGAAAACTGAATCTGGAATGCTGATATTCTTAACCTGATGAACAATTTTCAAACTCTATTTTGCAGCTTCTCGGTTGATAGCCACGTTCGCGGGAAGCAGTTTGAAAATATTTGTAAGTGGCTCCTCAAAAAAGATCCTCAGTATTCCTCCCCACTGCAGAAGGTTTGGCTGTGGGGAGACTGACCTGGTCGTTGGGGCGCGGCTTAACTCTATCTATTTCTCAAAATTCATCACCACCTTCCACCACAATTTCGGAAACAACGCGCGCCACAGGTACAGCAGTTTGGCTTCCTTGGGATAGATGATGTCCTGGTCCTTGCGCACACCTTTTTCGATGGCGTCGATCATTTTCTCGGGGTCCGCGAGCCGGCCGCTCTTTTTCGCTTCAATGATGCTGCCGGGTGTATCAGTGGCGATGGTCTGGTCCACCAGCGGCGTGTTCACCGCCGGGGGGCACACGAGGTGCACGCGTACGCCGGAACTGCGGACTTCGTTCTGCAGTACTTCGATGTAGGCATTCACGGCGGCTTTGGTGGCGCAGTAAGCCCCCATCTTCGGCACCAGTGCGATACCGGCGATGGAACCGAAGGCGATGATGCGGCCCCTGCCCCGCGCCGTCATCGCCGGTAATACACTGCGCACCATGTAGGTGGTGCCGAAGTAGTTGATGCGAAACAGCTTCTCCATGCCCTCATGGGTGTGGTCTATGAGTTTGTGGCTCGGCATCAGGGCTGCGGCGTGCACCAGCAATTCGATGGGTCCGAGTTCTGCGGCCACCGCTGCAACTTTCGATTCCACATCCTGCAGGCTGGAGATATCGCAGTGATACGCGGTGATATTGGCAGATTCGGCCGCCGTGTCTTGCAGGCCTTTGTCGTTGACGTCGAAGATCGCCACCTTCGCGCCCTGCTTCGCCAGCCGCCGCGCGGTGATCTGGCCCATACCGCTGGCGCCGCCGGTGACGATGGCAACTTTGCCCGACATATCTATCATAAGTACTCCGGAATTTTTTTAAGATTGAATCAAGGGCGCACAGTCTGCGATCACCCGGCGCTCAGGGCAAGTCTTTGCGCGGCCACAAAAGGTGACGGTTTTTTCGCAGTACACTTTTATTACAGTACAGTGGCGTCCGAGATATGGTCCAGCGGCAGCACGGTTCTGTACACCACGCGGCGCAGCTCGAAGCTGGAATGTACGCCGGTGACGCCCTCGATGCGCGTCAGTCTGCCGAGCAGGAAGCGCTCGTAGTACTCCATATCCGGCACGACGGCTTTGAGCAGGTAATCCGAGGTCTGGCCGGTCACTACTGAACACTCCATCACCTCCGGATACTTCGCGACTTCGGCTTCAAAAGCCTCGAAACGGTCGGGTGTGTGGCGGTCCATACTGATGCCGATATAGGCGGTAAGTTTGAGTCCCAGCATGGCCTGGTTCAGCAGGGTGACATGGGCGCGGATAATGCCCGACTCCTCCAGTCGCTTCACCCGGCGCGAACAGGGTGTCGGTGACAGGCCCACGGCTTCCGCCAGTTCCAGGTTACTGATGCGGGCGTTGGCTTGCATGGCGTGCAGAATCCTGCGGTCGGTGCGATCGAGTTTCACAGTGCGTTCTCCCCAAAGTGAAGGTGTTAATTTCCCCTGATGGCAGAACTATATCACTAAGAAAAAGGAAATTTGTAGATACACATTGCGCATATTAGGAAAAATAGCGCCATATTTGCAATCTCTCCCTCCTGCAAGCGCCTTATACTGTGCGTCGGCCACCGTCACAAAGAACACAGGCAAAAATCTATGAGCAATTTCGATCACCGCAAGTACAAACCCTTCCAGCCCATCGCCATGCCACACCGGCGCTGGCCCGACCGCGTCATCGAGAAGGCGCCGCGCTGGTGCAGTGTCGACCTGCGCGATGGCAACCAGGCCCTGATTGAACCGATGACGGCGCGCCAGAAATCCCAGCTGTGGGATCAGTTGGTCAAGGTCGGTTTCAAGGAGATCGAGGTCGGCTTTCCCTCCGCGTCCAGTCACGACTATGAGTTCGTGCGGCAGTTGATTGAGCATGACAGAATTCCCGAGGATGTGACCATCCAGGTGCTCACCCAGGCACGGCCTGACCTGATCGAGAAAACGTTCAAGGCGCTGAAGGGGGCGCGGCGTGTGATCGTGCACGTGTACAACTCCACCTCCACGGTGCAGCGCGAGCAGGTGTTCGGCCTGGATCGCAAGGGCATCATTGATATCGCGGTGAAAGGCGCGCAGCTGGTCAAAGACTGTGCCGCCAGGCACCCGCAGACAGAGTGGGTTTTTGAGTATTCCCCGGAGAGTTTTACCGGCACCGAGCTGGAGTTCGCGGTAGAGATTTGCGATGCAGTGACCGCTGTATGGCAACCGACACCCGAGCACCCGGTAATCATCAACCTGCCCGCGACCGTGGAGATGAGTACGCCCAATGTTTACGCCGACCAGATCGAGTGGTTCTGCGACCACGTGGCGAGGCGCGACAGCCTGTTGATTTCCCTGCACACGCATAACGACCGCGGCTGCGCCGTGGCCGCTGGTGAATTGGGCGTAATGGCCGGGGCCGATCGCGTCGAAGGCACGCTGATGGGCAATGGCGAGCGCACCGGCAACATGGACATCATCACCATGGCCATGAACCTTTACAGCCAAGGGGTAGACCCGCAGTTGCAGCTGGGCCATATGGATGAGATTCTCCAGACCACCCGCGAGTGCACGCAGTTGCCGGTACACCCGCGCCATCCCTATGCGGGCGAGCTGGTGTTTACCGCGTTCTCCGGCAGCCACCAGGACGCCATCAAGAAATGCCTGAGCAGGCGTGACCAGAGTGCACCCTGGGACGTGGCCTACCTGCCCATTGATCCGCGCGACATCGGCCGCTCGTATCAGGAAGTGATACGCATCAACAGCCAGTCCGGCAAGGGCGGTATCGCCTTCGTGTTGCAGCGCGACTACGGCCTGGAATTACCGCGCTGGTTGCAGATTGATTTTAGCGCGCCGGTGCAGGCCTACGCCGAGGAGCGTGAGACGGAGGTCGGCTCTGATGAGGTATACCAACTTTTTCATGATACGTACCTCGCGACAAACGCTCGCTGGACACTGGGTAATTACCAGGTGAGCCGCGAGAATGGGGTCGACAAGCTGCAGGCACAATTGCAGGAAGGTTTGACCGTGCACACGTTATCCGGGACAGGCAACGGCGTCGTCGCATCCTTTGTCGATGCCATGCAGGGGTTTACCGGCAAGCACATTGTGTTGGTGGAGTACAACGAACATGCCCTCAGCCACAGCGCCGATGCCGAGGCGATTTGTTACATCCAGCTCAATATTGACGGCGACCGCTTCTGTGGCGTCGGCCGCAGCCCCGATATCATCCAGGCCTCGCTGGATGGCATACTCGGGGCGATCAATAAGGCCGCCGGACGGGAGCAGCACGCTGCGGCGTAAGCAGCCGCTCTACGAGACATTTTTGGGTATTTGTGTGTTTGTCCGCCCGCTACATTGGCCACCTATTCCCCGCTGGGGTATGGTTAGGCCATGTATCAGAGTATAAGGCGGTACCGCGAGCCTCCACGATGGCCTGGTATTGGTTATGGGCAGTGACCTGACGACAACCAAAAAACCCCTGTGGGTGCAGCTGAAGCGGCATTTCACTGAGTCCTTTGCCGGAGAACTGCTGCAGCAGCGGCGTGAACTCGACGGCGAACGCGTCGACGAACTGCGCACCAGGCGGCGGCGCGGCGCCTATCGTTATGTACTGCTGTTGCTGGCGGTAATCCTGCTGCCCATCGTTGCGCACAACATTTATATACGTCAACTTCTCCCGGCGGCCGGTGCGCTCCTGCTGTTGGGTATCCTGATGGTGAACATCCTGCTGCTCAGCGTAAACCGGGACGCCTTTTTACCTGCCCCGGTAGTATTGCTGTTAAGCATTGCGCTGGTCATGCTGTCTCTGTACTACGGCCAGAATTACAGCCTGTACCTGCTCTTTCCTTTGCTGGTGTCGCTGCCTGTATTGTTGAAAACACGTTGGGCAGTGTTCCTGGGTGTGCTCAGTGGCCTGTTGGTGGCGCCGGTGGTGTTGACCCAGTACGACCGCATCACGGGCGTCTCAATTGGCGTCAGTATGGGGCTAACCTGGCTGGTAAGTGCCTGGCTTGTGTTTGCCATGACCGAGCAGTCGCGCCGCCTGCGGGGCATGGCGATTACCGATGCGCTGACCGGCGCTTTCAATCGACGCTATCTGGAACTACAGGCGGTAAAGTGTGTGCAGGACTGGGGCCGTTACCACCGGCCCGCGTCATTGTTGCTGCTGGACATAGATCATTTCAAACGCGTCAACGATAAATTCGGCCACGCCGTCGGTGACGCTGCGCTGCAGAGCCTGGTCGTTCTGGTGCAGCAGCGTATACGCAAGATGGATATCCTGTGTCGCTTTGGCGGGGAGGAATTTGTGGTGTTGCTCGGCGACACGAAGGCGGCGAACTCCCGGCATGTCGCCGAAGAACTGCGCAGAGCGGTGGAGCGCGCAAAAATCCTGCCCGAGGGCAGCATGACCATCAGTGTGGGAGTTTGTGATGTGACACAGGTACAGGATATGGAGCACTGGTTCAAGCTCGCCGATGCCGCGCTTTATCAGGCCAAGCGTAACGGTCGCAATCGCGTTGAACTGGCCGCGGCTGAGTCGGGGTCGGCGGTTTCAATCGCAAAGACTCTACCAGACTGGCGCTAAGATATGAGCAAGCATTTCCTCCAGTGGCGCAAGGCGCTTGTTATCGGCGCACTGCTTCTGCTCGGAGCCTGCAGCGGCACCACCTTCGTCTACAATCGGCTGGATTTTCTCCTGCCCTGGTACGTCGATGATTATGCCGAACTGAATGCTCAGCAGGAGACCTACCTCGCCGAGCTACTCGCGCCTTTTCTGCGCTGGCACCGCAACCAAGAGCTGCCAGTTTACGTTCAGATTCTCGCCGGTATTGAGGACAGCCTTAACCGGCCGCAGACGCCCGCCGGAATCGCCGCTGTTTTCGCCGAGATGGAATCGGCCTGGTTGCGGTTGGAGGGGGAAGCGCTCAACTGGCTGCTGGATATCGGCGCGCAGCTCTCCGCTGAACAGATCGCCGGCTTCCTTGCAGAGATGTCGAAGCAACAGAAGGAGTATGAAGAGGAGTATCTGCAGCGTAGTGACGAGGAGTTTTACCAGGATAGTTACGACAACCTGGCGGACAACGCAAAGGAGTACCTGGGTACGCTGTCGGATGCACAGCGTGACTTGCTGCGCGAATCCAGTCGCCGCTTGCTGCGCTCAGACCAAGCGTGGTTGCAGGAACGCGCACAGTGGTTGTCGCAGCTCGCCGTTTTGCTCCAGCGTGAGCCGCAGTGGCAGCAGCGCGTCAGGGACGCCGTGGCTGCAAGGCGACAAAATCTCTCGCCCGATTACCGGCGTATTTACGAGAACAATATGGGCGTTATTTATGAACTAGTCGCAAAACTGCTGAACGAGCGCAGCGAGCAGCAGGACCGTCATCTACGCGACAAGTTGATTGAATTGCGCAGGGATCTTGAAGCCCTTGTGATGCAGGGCAAGGGTCCCGCAGCGGCGCCGTCAGGCTAATCCAGTGCAGGGCCAGAATGCGTCGGGGCGTCCGCCCCGTCCGCTGCAGCCGGTTGTTAGCCGACTTTTGCCGAATTCACTGATGTCGGTCAACGTCGGCCCAATCGTCGGTCCAGGGCGGTTGGGGTACTGCATCATCTAGAATTCGTGTCGCTGGCGTTGCGCGGTCGAGCGCTTGCTGATTTTGCTACTGGGCGTGATCCATTGACGCGCAGGCCTTGAGGTTGTCTCCGCAGCGTACGAGAATGTAGGACTCGCGCCAGCAACTCACGACACTTTTGTCTTCACGCAGGAGATCCCACGTGACCGTTGCGAAGGCGCCCGTATTTCCTACTGCAACAACGTTCAGGTCCCTATGTTTGCAAGAGCGGCATTCCTTGCGATGGTACTCGTCGAGTATTTTCTGGAAGTACATCGCAATGGCGTTTGCAGTTGGAAAACACTCGGAAGTCCCATTTGCGCGAACGGCGAGGTACGGAGCGACATAGCGTGCGGCGATGATAGCTCCGTCAAAGGAGGTGAACGCCTGGTCGAAATTGGCAAAGAAAGTCTCGGCGGCGCGCTGTAGATCAAAACTCGGCATTCAGTATTCTCGTGTGTGACGTGGGGCAGCAGGACGGTCCGGTGGAGCGCCTTGTTGGGCATCAAGTTCAGGTAAGAATTCCGATAACCAGTAAAGACGCTGAACCGAGTAGCGACATGCCAAACGTTACCGATCTCAGCATTTGGAAGTTGCCATAGTAGAACAAAGCGTACAACGCCCTCGCCAAGACAAAGCCCCAAGCTGCGTAGGCCGTGTAGATTGGAGCAGCATTTGAGAGGATGCAGAAAAGTGTTGCGAGGACAAAGATAGAAATACTCTCGTTTGTATTGGCAACAGTGCGACTAGCTCTGAACAGAAGATCATTGTGATCAGCGGTGATAGAAGCTCCGGGGATATGCTTTGATCGGATTCCTACCACATCCGCGACGATTACCTGAAAAAACATCAAGAGCGCCATTGCACCCAGGGCATAGATTGTGTGCTCGTACATGTGTGCGATATCCATATGATGCCTGACGCTTTGGTCAACGGCGCGCGTTAGCGCATCCGGTGGAAGGCCGAAGGCACGGAACAAATTTTAGCAACTTGTTAACCTTGCGCTGCAAATTCGTATGGGCGAACCTGCAGCATAGACTGATGCTGGCGAGCCGCGCAAAGATCATAAGCATTTTGCAGCCTGAGCCAGTGGTCAGCCGATGGTCTTTTAAAGACCAACTCAAGTCTTAACGCCATTTCGGGAGTGATAGAGCCCCTGCCATTTAGAACTTTGGATAGCGTTTTACGGCTTACATTAAGATGCTCAGAGACATCGGTAATTGTTACGCCGGTTGGCTCAATTACTAACTCTTTGAGAATCTCTCCCGGATGAGCCGGATTGTGCATACTCATTAGTGATAATCCTCGTATTTAACTATTTCTGCGTCCTTGCCCTTAAAACGAAAAGTACCCCGCCAATTTCCAATTACAGAGACTGACCAGATACCTTTACGGTTTCCTTTTAGCTCGTGCAAGCAGAGGCCTGGCAAATCCATATCATCTGGATTTTCCGTTTGATCAAGGTTGGTAAGAATTAGCCTTAAACGTTTGGCGTGCTTCGACTGAATACCTGAAGTTTTACCAGAGCGGTAGAATCTCTCGAGCCCTTTATGCACAAAGCTAATAATCATGCAGTGATTGTAACCTTTTAGGTTACGGCGTCGAGCGCTGATTGTAGAGCTTAACGCTGCAATAACCGGCGCGCTGTAAGCGTCTCCGGCGCCGAAGGCGCGAAGTCGATTGACTTGTTATACGGCTCATTCGTAGTGCGTCCAGAGCCGAAGGATTTTTACGCCTTTCTCTTGCTCGTATACTTGGTAGACGAGTCGATGCTGGATATTGATACGGCGTGATATCGCCCCCGACAAGTCACCCACCAACTTTTCATATGGAGGTGGGTTTTGGTACGGGTTTTCCGAGACGATTCGCAATAGCTCTTCTGCTTTATTCTTGAGGCCGGACGATACCAATTTTCTGGCGTCTTTCTGCGCTTGCTTGGTGTAGTAGATTTTCCACATTACCAGTCGAGATCTTCACTGCACTCGTCTAGGTCGACTTCCAATCCCTTGCGGATTGACTCTCGCATACCTGGCATTGAGACAAGATATAAAGTTTCATTAATGGCGTTCCAGTCTTCTTCAGAGATCAGCACAGCATTTCCCCGCTTACCGGTAATGGTAATAGGCTTGTGGGTTTTTGCAGTTTCATCAATCAAAGCGTAGAGCTTCGACCTAGCATCAGTTGCATTGAGAGTAGACATAATTGCCCTCCAAAACGGGTAGCGTACGCCTTAACGTACGCACGGTCAATGCGTTCTTCGGGCCGCCTAACGCTTACAACAGCGGCTGGCGGTCCGCCTGTCCGCTTGGTTGTACTTGTTACGCGGCATCAAGACTGACCCTTTGGACGCGATTGAGCTTTACACCTTTCTTTGCTTCAGAAAGATCATAGGCGTCCTGCATGGACAACCAACTTTCAGGGCTACGCCCCAAAGCTTTCGCAAGACGCAGCGCCATCTCGGGACTAACGCCACTCTGCTTTTTTAGGATTCGGTTGAGTGTGGATGCGGCCACATCTAGCTGCTCCGCCAAATAGCGGCAGCTAAGACCAAAAGGCTCCATATAGGTAGCCAGAATAAACTCACCTGGGTGTGGAGGGTTATGCATAGCCATCAGTGATAGTCCTCGTACTTGACGATGTAGACGTTGCCGTCAATAAACTCAAACGTGATTCGCCCGTTGCCGCTTACAGAAATTGACCAAATGCCTTTTCGGTCGCCTTTTAGTTGATGCAGCCGGTTGCCAGGGATATCAAGATCTTCGATGTTAAGGGCGGAGTCTAAGGCGGCTAACTGCATACGAACCTTTGGCGCTTGCTGGCCCTGTATGCCCTGCTTACTGCCGGTCTCATAGAACTTTCTGAGCCCTTTGTGCTTGCAAGACTTGATCATCCAAAAAGTGTAGCGTGTTGCGCAACACGTGTCAAGATGCGTGACGCCTCAATAACCAGCTGGCGGTAGCCCAGTCCGGCGCACAGGATTTCAGATACCGATCCAATTGCATCCCAATTCACGATATACCTCTCAGAGACACACAACGCCTAAAGAACCGCCGGCAAAGCCGTCCTGACCCTGTACCACTAGTGCGCCGAACTGCAGCCAAACTCGTTATGATAATGAGCTGAACGCGCCAGCAACGTACCTTAGGGTCTAGGCTTGAGCTGCCGAGAACACTAACAAGGCCCGCGAATCCAGTGAAGGCCGCAGCCACCTCAGCTGTAGTTTCTAAATGTTGGGTCCGCTCGAACGATTGGTTAGGCCGCACGCCCCGCCAGCTTGCCAATATGTCGGATACGGCATACAGTGACAGCATGACTGACGCCGACAAACCACTGGCTTGGCTACATGGCGTGATCAAAACGCCACCGCTATCGGCTGCCGCTCGCCTCGAAGCGGGGTACCTGCTTCGGCACCTACAGCGCGGTGATTGGCTCAGCATGCCTCACGCCAGACCGATGCCATCGATTGGTCGAAATTGTCATGAGTTGAGGATAAGCGACGAGAACGCGACCTGGCGAGTCGTCTATCGCATCGACGATGACGCCATCGTCATTGCGGAGGTGTTTTCAAAGAAGACGACACAGACTCCCAAAACAGTGATCGAGACATGCTGAAGTAGATTGAAGCACTACGACGATGAAAGCGGCTAAGCGACAACGACTAGAAAGGAAAGGTTGGAAGGTTGGCGACCCCCGAGACTTCCTGCAGCTCACGGATGACGAAGTCACGTACATCGAAATGAAGCTCGCGCTCGGCGACCAACTCAAGACAATGCGCGAGAAAAAAGCCATTACCCAGGTCGAGCTGGCGAAGCTCCTGAGCTCCAGTCAATCACGCGTCGCCAAGATGGAATCTGGCGATCCGTCGGTCAGCATCGACCTTCTGGTGAAGGGTCTGCTCGCTCTCGGAGCCACCCGGAAACAGATCGCCGGTGCGATGGCCTCGGCGCGTGCGGCCTAACGGTTGAGTTCAGCTGCCCGACGAGGTGGTGCGGCGTTTGCGCATGCAAACGACGTGACGCCTCGTTGGGTCCGCTCTAACGAGCGCTTAGGCCACACGCACAAATTCAGACAATCTCGCTCACTGCACGCGTCCACGGACGCCTCCCCATATCGCGAACGCGAGCAACCAGCCCAACACGAGCCCCGCGCCGAGTTGTAGGTTCATCGCACCGCCTGGTTCGGCAAAACCCGTGGACCCAAAGATTGTGACCGTCTCGACCGCTTGCTCTGCCAATGCTATCGCGCCCAGTGCGCCGAGCCACCGCGTCCAGTTCGTCAGCGTGCAGCGCTAGCCCGCCCCACGTCCATGCCTGCACGGCAGTCGTCACCACGATTGTGACCGCGCCAATGAGGAACACGTCACGGTGCGGTGCGGGGAGCAAGCGCCCCAGCAGCGCGTACATGAGCGCCGACACCGGCGCACCGACGGTGATCGCCCACACGAACCACCGCACGCCGTCGCGATGCTCGCGGAACCACGCCACCACCTGCGCCCCTGTATCGGCAGCGCTGGGTGGTGTCCCCAACGATACCGCAGCCACCATGGCCAGGATCGTGGTGGCCACCGCTGCACCGACGAGCGCTCGCGACCCGACCTCGCCTTGCGCATCCAACTCAGACTCCGGCACTGTTGCTCCCCCTTGCTGTCACGTGATCACCCGTGGCGGTCTAACGCCGCCATTTGCGGCAACTGAAAGTTGTCCGCAACATGGGCTTGTTAGCTGAAGTGACTATGTCCATGCTAGCTTGAGATCACGATGAGATTGCGCACAATCTCGGAGATACAAATTAATAAGGTTTTGATAGGGGATGTTTTTTTCATTCCCAAGATTTTTGAAATACGCGATAGTATCCTCATCTAGGCGGATGGTAATTTGCTTTTTTGGCTTCTGTGCATAGGGATTAGGCTTGGATTTTGAAAAGTCATAATGTTTACGCATGATGGAACTCCTCATAAAGATTTCGTTCTTGTTTGTCTGCTTTGCGAGCAGAAATAATTCGGATGGAATCATTCGTTCTTACGCAATGGCAAACCACCAGTAAGCGCGAATGGATGCTGACTCCAAGAAGAATGAGCCTATCTTCCTTGTCGGAATGGTCAGGATCAGCAATTAATCTAGCAAACTGATCGGTGAAGATTGACTTGGCTTCTTCAAAAGAGATGCCATGCTTCTTCTTATTAGAAGCACTTTTTTTGGGATCCCATTCAAAGACCAGCTCATTCGTGCACTACAGTATAACTACATTATAATTATGTTCAAGAGGGTGGGTTATTTTTAGCAGCTAACAGTTAAGTATACGGACGTGCATTTCGAACTCCATTCCGTCTATCTGCACTTACATTATTTGCATCAAAAGCAAAACTACCCGTACAACAATGACTGGGCAACGAATCTCTTTATCCGCTCGTACATAGCGAGAGCGCAACTGATGAGCTGGCCTGCGCTTCAGGAAGCTGCGGCAAAAAGATTCAAAGCGCCTTAAAGAACACCTTCGAGTTGCGCTGCAAGTTGTAGAGCGACTTTTTCCTGCCCGGCAGTTCATCCTGGGAGGTTTCCACAAAACCCTGCTCGATAAACCAGTGCGCAGTTTGGGTGGTGAGGACGAACACCCGGTTCAGGCCCTGACGGCGGGCCTCCTGCTCCAGAGTGTGCAGCAAGCGCTGCCCGCGTTTGCCGCCCCGGTAGTCCGGGTGCGAAACAATGCAGGCCACTTCGCCGCAACCGTCGTCGGGAAATGGATAGAGCGCGGCGCAGGCGATGATCCGTCCATCGCGTTCCAGTAAGCGGAACTGGCTGATTTCTGTTTCCAGTAATTCGCGCGAGCGCTTCAACAGCACACCTTGCTGCTCCAACGGTTCGATCAGTTCGAGTATGCCGCCTACATCGTCGATAGCGGCTTCCCGCAGCAGCTCGTATTCGTCATTCGCCACTAATGTGCCACAGCCGTCATGAGTGAACAGTTCCTGCAACAGCGCGCAGTCGTCTTCGCAACTGATGATATGGCAGCGCGACACCCCTGCCACACAGGCGCGCCGGGCGGTTTGCAACAGCGAGGCCTGCTCCACATCCGTGGTGGTAAGCCCGTTGATGTCACCCACCGCGCACTGCCGGATCAAGTCGCCGTTCCCGTTGAAGACGCCTTCGGAACTGCCAAACAACACCAGCTTGTCAGCGCCAATCGCCGCAGAGCAGTGCACCGCGATGTCTTCCAGGGCGAGGTTGAAGATCTCGCCGGTGGGTGAATAGCCAAGTGGTGACAGCAGGACGATAGAGCCCGCTTCCAGTTGCTGGTGTATCCCGCTGGCGTCGACGCGCCGCACCATGCCGGTGTGGTGGAAGTCCACGCCATCGACTACGCCCAGGGGACGGGCGGTCACAAAATTTCCCGAGCACACGCGCATGCGCGAGCCCTGCATCGGCGAGTTGGGCAGACCCATGGATAACAGCGCTTCGATCTGCGCGCGCAATGAGCCGGCGGCGTCCTTTACGTGCTCCAGGGCAGCGTTGTCAGTGATGCGCATGCCATCGTGGAACACGCTCTCCAGTCCGGCCCGCTGCAGGCGCGCATCGATCTGGCTGCGCGAGCCATGAATCAACACCAGTCGCACGCCGAGGCTGTTCAACAGTGCGATGTCATGGATGATGTGCGGAAAGTTTTCGTGTTGCGCCACGGCATCCCCCAACATCAGCACAAAGGTCTTGCCCCGGTGTGCATTGATGTAGGGTGCGGTGTTGCGCAACCAGCGGATATAAGCCCGCGCCGACGTCGTCACGTTGTCTTCCAAGTTATTGATAAATAGAAAGTTATTAAGAGTACCGAAAGCTGCGCGGATTACCTAATGGCAATATTGCACAGTGTTCAGTTAACTGGGCGGGACGCGAGGCTTAGTGATAATAGGCCCATATCACCAGCCAGATGGCCGCAGCGCCCATGATGTCGAGCAGGATGCCGTTTTTCATCATGCGCGGCAGCGGGACCAGACCGGTGCCGTAGGCGAGCGCATTGGGTCCGGTGCTCACCGGGAGCATGAAGCCGAAGCTGCACGCGAGTCCGGTGGCCAGCGCCACGGGTATGGGCGGCAGTCCGGCGGAGAGCGCGATGGAGATCATCAGCGGCACCATGACATTGGTGCTGGCAGTATTGCTGGTAGCTTCACTGAGGCCAAGCCCGACGACGATACCCACCGCCACCAGCAGCCACAGGCCTGGCTGGCCGAGTTGGGCGACCACGCCGTCACCCATCGCCTGGGCGAGGCCGGTGGTTTCGATCATTTTACCGAGTGCCAGTCCGCCGCCGAAAAGGAAAATGGTACCCCAGTCAATCTGCGCCGCCTGTCTCCATGTGAGGGTGAACTGCCATTCTTTGAGATTCACCGGCAGCAAAAAGACCAGCAGGCCGCACAGCAGCCCCACATTCTCTTCAGGGATGTGTTGCGCGATCCATCCCGCCCCCAGCATCTTCTGACCGGTGAGCAGTTCGATAAGTCCCGGCCATATCCAGAGAAACAGCGCGAGGCCAAAGATGATGCCGGCATTACGCTCACCGGGTTTTACGGAGCCAAGCGCGAGATACTGAGCTCGCAGCCCGGCCTCCATGCCGCTGCGATCGGAAAACTTAAGTCCACGCGGGCGCAGCAGCCAGAGCAGAAAGGCCATAAGCACGATGACGAGCGGCACGCCGAGTTTCATCCAGTCGAAGAAGGTGACCTCGCCCGCGTTCATCTCCCTGAGGAAGCCCATGGTCATAATATTCGGCGGCGTGCCCACCGGCGTACCGAGGCCGCCGATACTGGCGGAGAAGGCAATGAGCAGCACCAGATTGCACTGCGCCGCCCGGTTGCCGCAAAGTCCTGGGCAGGCCGCGAGCACACTCAGCCCAATGGGTACCATCATGGCCGTGGTGGCCACGTTGCTCATCCACATACTCAGCACCGCGGTGAGACAGCCCATCGTCGCAAACAGTGTGAATGGCGTGCGCGTTACGCCGGGCTTGGTCATGAGCCACAGTGCCATGCGCCGGTCCAGTCCGTGGACATGCATGGCGGCGGCGATAAAGAAGCTGCCGATGAACATGAAGATGCTGGGACTGGCAAACGGTGCGAGCACGTTCGCCTGCCCCGTCACGCCCAGCGGCACACAGAGGGCCGGCGCCAGCATTGCCGTGGCCGCCATGGGGATCGCCTCTGTAATCCAGAACACAATCGCCAGTACCAGCGCCGGCACCAGCCGCTGCGCCTCCGGACTCAGCCCCGGTAGCGGAAACCACAGCAGTAGCAGAAACAGCGCCGGCCCCAGCACCAGCCCCACTCGGCGTCGCCAGTACTCGAACTTTTCTTCCGCCACAGAGAGGTGCAGCGCGATGTCTTCTTCGATCATTGGAAGGGACGGAAATTTTGTATAGTGTTCACAGGCAGTAGTGGCGAATGCACTGCTGCAGTAGAGCAATACAGGGTTGAATCTGGTCCAGCTCCAGGTATTCATCGGGTTGGTGGGCGCGGTCGATGCAGCCCGGCCCCATGACAATCGTCTCCATGCCCAGCTGCTGCAGGAACGGGGCTTCTGTGGCAAAAGCCACCGCTTCGGCCGAGTGGCCGGTCAGCCGTTCAGCCAACAGCACGAGTTCGCTTTGTGCGGCTTGTTCAAAGGGGCCGATCTCTTCTATCAGCGGGCGCAGCTCGATCTCCAGATCGAGGTGTGCGGCCAGGGCCTGCATGCGCTGATCGATCTCGGCGCGCACCGTCGCGTTGTCTCCGCCGGGTGTCATGCGCAGATCGAAATGCAGCTCGGCCTGGCCGCAGATGCGGTTCGGGCTGTCGCCACCGTGTATACACCCCAGGTTGAGGGTGGGAAAGGCGACCTGAAATAAATCGTTGCTATAGCGCGCGCCCAGTTCCGCGCGGTAGGCCAGCAGATCGCCGATCACCGTATGCATGCCTTCCAGCGCACTGTTGCCCAGCCGGGGATTCGAGGAGTGGCCAGCGCGCCCGGTGACGCGCACCGCTTCCATCATAATGCCCTTGTGCATGCGTACCGGTACCAGTGAGGTGGGCTCGCCGATGATGGCTGCGCGGCCCCGGGGGCGACCCGCCGCCGCCAACTGCCGGGCGCCACTCATGGAGCTTTCCTCGTCGGCGGTGGCCAACAGGATCAGCGGTTGTTTGAGTGAGGCAGCAGAGAACGCGCTGGCGGCGGCTAAGGCCAGGGGAAAGAAGCCCTTCATGTCAGCGCTGCCCAGGCCGTACAGCCGGTGGTCGCGCTCGGTCAGTGCCAGCGGATCGCTGTGCCAGCGGCCCTCGTCGAAAGGCACGGTATCCGTGTGGCCCGCCAGCACCAGGCCGCCGGGTCCGCTGCCCAGTGTGGCAATCAGGTTGGCCTTGTCGCCGCGCGGTGTGACCGGCTGAATCTCCACCTGAAATCCCATATCAGCCAGCCAGCCGGCCAACAGGTCGATCACGGTGCGGTTGCCCTGGTCCCAGCGCGGATCGGTGGAGCTTATTGAGGCGGTGCCCACCAATTGTTGGAGCTGCTCGAGAATGCGTTTCTGGGACTGAGACATTGCGCTAGTGTAGGTACTTACCGCGCGGATGTCACAAAAAAGGGCCTCAGTGGCGGGCTTGCAGTAATTTGGGCGACCGGGATCAGGAGACGCGCGACCGCGTTTAAGGGGCGCTGTGGTAGCATGCATTGACAGAAAAAATTTCTCCCCCAACCGGGCCCGCATTGACCATGACAAGTAAGTTTAGCGAGCAACTGCTGGAGCACCGCCTGAGCCTGTCTACTCTGGTGCAGGAGCTGCATGCAGATGGTTGCCTGACGGATGCGGATGTGGTCCGCATCGGTCTGTCCTCCAAAGTTAAAGTGCACCCTCTGGTGTATCTGGCGGAGCAACAGCTACCCGATCAATCAGCACCCGGAATGGTCCTGACTATAGAGCGACTGCTGCGTTGGTTGGGCAACAGGTGCGGACAGGGCTTTTATCGCATTGATCCGCTGAAAATCAATGTCACGGCGATCGCTGATGTCATGTCCAGGGCCTTCGCCGAGCGGCATCACATATTGGCGGTGGAGGTCAACGAGCTTGAGGTCGTTATCGCCAGCGCAGAACCCTATATTCGCTCCTGGGAGAGTAATCTGCAGCACGTCCTGCGCAAACCCATACGGCGCGTGTTGGCGGACCCACGGGAGCTAGAGCGGCACACCGGTGAGTTTTACAGCATGGCGGGATCGGTGCGTGGCGCGCGCAGCACCGAGCGGACAGGCGGCCCGGCCGGTGTTGGCAATCTGGAGCAGATGCTGGAGCTGGGCTCCATGAATGAACCCGACGCCAACGATCAGCACATCGTAAAAATTGTCGACTGGCTGCTGCAGTACGCCTTTGAGCAGCGTGCCAGTGATATTCACATTGAGCCGCGGCGCGACGTCGGCAGTGTCCGCTTTCGCATCGACGGCGTACTGCACAAGGTGTACGAATTACCGGCGCATGTCTGCGCCGCCGTCAGCAGTCGCATCAAGATCCTGGGCCGCATGGATGTGGCCGAAAAGCGCAGACCCCAGGATGGCCGACTTAAAACCCGCACCCCGAACGGCAACGAGGTGGAATTACGCCTGGCCACGCTGCCCACCGCGTTTGGTGAGAAAATGGTCATGCGCATTTTTGATCCAGATGTACTGCAGCGCAGTTTCGAGCAGTTGGGCCTGGCGGATATAGACTTGCAGCACTGGCACGAAATGACCAGCCATGGCCACGGCATCGTGCTGGTCACCGGACCCACCGGGTCGGGCAAAACCACGACGCTGTATTCCACCCTGCGCCAGTTGGCGACGCCGGAAGTCAACGTCTGCACCATCGAGGATCCGATTGAGATGGTGGAGGGCGCCTTCAACCAGATGCAGGTGAACCACGGCATAAGCCTGAGCTTCTCCGCCGGTGTGCGCGCCCTGATGCGGCAGGATCCGGACATCATTATGGTGGGGGAGATTCGCGATCTGGAAACGGCCAACATGGCTATCCAGGCGGCGTTGACCGGTCACCTCGTGCTGTCCACGCTGCACACGAATGACTCGCCCAGTTCCATCTCACGCCTGCTGGAGTTGGGTGCGCCGGCCTACCTGATCCGGGCCACGGTGCGCGGCATAATGTCACAGCGCCTGGTGCGTATTCTGTGCCCGCAGTGCAAGGATTATGGCGAACTGGACCTCGACGCCTGGCAACAGTTGACCCAGCCCTGGGAACTGGCGCCGCCACAGCGCATCGCACGCCCGGTGGGTTGTCCCAAGTGCCGCGATACCGGCTACGTGGGGCGCCAGGGAATTTATGAAGTGTTGGTCAACAGCCGGGGCGTGCAGGCGCAGATCAAGTCACAACTGAATACGGCCAAAATCCGCGAAATTGCGATGGGCGAGGGCATGCGCACTTTGCGACTCAGTGGCGCTGCGCGGGTAGCGCGGGGTGAGACCACTATCGAGGAAGTCATGCGTGTCGCACCCCAGGTGGATGCCTGAATCCTGATTATCGGGGGGTTGCGTCGCCATGAACTTACACACCGCAGACCTGCCGCAGGCGCTGGCCGCAGAGGCCCAGCGCGCCTGGCAACATATCCTGGAACGCGCTGGCGCAACTCTGGCGGCTGACCTGGCCAGGACGCTGGCGGACGACCCCGCAGCACGACAACTGCCTCGCGTGCTGGCCTGCAGCCCTTTTATCGCCGACCTGCTGCGGCGTCAGCCACAACTGCTGCTGGATCTGGTAAGCACTGGCCAGTTGCAGCAAACCCTGCCCGGGGCCACATTCCACAGTGAACTACGCCGGCTGTTGACCGCTGAGGGGGCGGCACTGTCCCCAGTGCTGCGACACTACCGGTCACGGCATATGTTGCGCATTGTGTGGCGCGACTTCTGCCGTTTGGCCGACACCCTGGAAACCGTGCGCGACACCTCACTGCTGGCGGAGGCGGCCATCGCGGAGGCCCTGGCATTTAGCCAGGCCGAACTGCAGGCGCGCCTTGGTGTGCCCCGCGGTCGGCACAGCGGCGCAGAGCAGCAATTGATTGTACTGGGTATGGGCAAGCTGGGCGCGCGCGAGCTCAATGTGTCTTCCGATATCGATCTGATATTTGCCTACCCGGAGGCCGGGCAGACCGATGGCGCTGAGCGCTCCATCAGCAACGAGGAGTTTTTTACCCGGGTGGGGCAGGCGCTGATCAATGCCCTGGGCCAGGTTACGTCAGAGGGATTTGTGTTCCGCGTGGATATGCGCCTGCGCCCCTATGGAGAGAGCGGCGCCCTGGTGCATAATTTTGCCGCGCTCGAGGATTACTACCAGGAGCAGGGACGGGATTGGGAGCGCTACGCCCTGATCAAGGCCCGGCCACTCACGGGAGACCCGCAGCGGGCCCAGGAGTTGATGGCGTCGCTGCGCCCCTTTGTCTATCGCCGCTACGTGGATTTCGGGGTGATAGAGAGCCTGCGCAGTATGAAGCAGATGATCAACGCCGAGGTGCGCCGCAGGGGGCTGCAGGACAACGTCAAGCTGGGTCACGGTGGTATTCGGGAGGTGGAGTTTATCGCCCAGTGCTTTCAGTTGATTCGCGGTGGGCGCGATCGCGGCCTGCAGCAGCGGGAACTGCTGCCGGTACTGGACGAATGCGTGGCGCTGCGCTGTCTGCCGCAGGCGGCAGCGCGCGAACTGCGCACCGCCTACCTGTTTTTGCGCGACAGCGAGCACGCGATCCAGGGCTATCAGGACAAGCAGAGCCAGGACCTGCCGCAGGCGGATTTGCCGCGCGCTGCCATGGCCACGGTCATGGGGTATCCCAGTTGGGAGAGTTTCACGGCTGACCTGGAGGCGCATCGTCAAATAGTAGCCAGGCATTTCAGGGAGTTGATCGCCGCTGCGGACGAAGACGAGCCGACGACCACCGACGAAGATCTGTCGCTGTGGGGCGAGGCGCTGGGTGAGGACGCGCTGGCCGCGCTCGGATACCAGCGGCCGCAGGAGACACTCCAGGCCTTGCAGGCGCTGCAGTACAGCCCGCGCGTGATGACGCTGCAGGAGCAGGGTCGAGAGCGCCTGCAACAGTTCATGCCACAGTTGTTGCGCGCCTGTGCCGAGGCGGCCGCTCCGGACCTGGCCGTGCAACGGGTGCTGCCGCTGGTGGCGGCGGTGGTGCGGCGCAGCGCCTATCTGGTGTTGTTGCTGGAAAATCCCCCGGCCCTGGCTGAACTGGTGGCGCTCTGTGGTGCCAGTCCCTGGATCTCCGAGCAACTGGCGCACCACCCGGTACTGCTGGATGAGTTGCTGGACCGGGCCAGCTTGTACACGGCCCCGGACAAGGATCTGTTGCGCGACGAGTTGCGCCAGCAAGTGGCGCGCCTGGGAGTCGATGATCTGGAAGCCCAGATGGACGCTCTGCGCTATTTCAAGGCCGCACACGTGCTGCGGGTTGCCGCCAGTGAACTGGTCGGTCGCTTGCCGCTGATGCAGGTCAGCGACAAGTTAACCTGGATTGCTGAGGTGCTACTGGAACAGGTACTGGCGGTCGCCTGGGCCGACCTCACCCATAAATACGGCCAACCCCGGCGCGCTGGCAGCGGCCTGGGTTTTGCTATTTTTGGCTATGGCAGGCTCGGCGGTATCGAGCTGGGTTACGGCTCGGACCTGGACCTGGTGTTTATTTACGACGCCGCCCAAGGCGGTGCAACCGATGGCGAGCACAGCATAGACAATGCGGTGTTTTACACCCGGCTGGGCCAGCGCATGATCCACATCATGGACGCACGCATGCCCATGGGCCAGTTGTACGAGGTGGATATGCGCCTGCGGCCGTCGGGGGAGTCGGGCCTGCTGGTCACTACGGTGCAGGGGTTTCGCAACTATCAGCAGGACTCTGCCTGGACCTGGGAGCACCAGGCGCTGGTGCGGGCGCGCTTTGTCGCAGGTGATCCGGAGGTGGCCGCCGTAGTGGACAAGTTGCGCGGGGAAATTCTGCGCAAGCCCCGCGATGAGGCCGCCCTCGCGCGGGAGGTGCAGGGCATGCGCGAAAAAATGCGTAAGCATTTACTACCGGATGAACGGCCTGGAGAAGGGGAATTTCACCTAAAACAGGGTGCGGGCGGTATCGTCGATATCGAATTTATGGTGCAATACGCGGTCTTGGCGTGGTCCCATCGTGTGCCGGAACTGGCGCGCTGGTCCGATAATGTGCGCATTCTCGAGACCCTTGGCCGTGAAGGCTTGTTCGAGCGGCAGGACTGTGAGGCGCTGACCCAAGCCTATCTGGCCTATCGCTGTGCTGCCCACCAACTTTCCTTGCAGCAGCAACCGGGCATTGCCCCGGCCGGTAGCTTTGTGGCAGCGCGCGCCGCGGTCAACGCCAAGTGGCAGCAATTATTTGGGCCCTACGTAATTGATACCAGGGATGAATAAACAGGAGTGATGTGATGAGTCTGGCCGATCGTGATGGTCTAATCTGGATGGATGGAGCGATGGTGCCCTGGCGCGACGCCAAGGTGCACGTGCTGACTCACACGTTACACTACGGCATGGGTGTGTTTGAGGGCGTGCGGGCCTACAAGACGCCCAAGGGCACCTGCATATTCCGCCTGCAGGAACACACCGACCGCCTGTTCCGCTCCGCGCATATCCTGGGGATGTCCATGCCCTTTGACAAGGCGACCCTGAACCAGGCGCAAAAGGATGTGGTGCGACTGAATGGTCTGGAGGAAGGCTACCTGCGCCCCCTGTGTTTTTTTGGCTCAGAAGGTATGGGCCTGCGCGCCGACAATCTGCGTACCCACGTGGCAGTGGCGGCCTGGGAGTGGCCCTCCTATATGGATCCCGAGGCCCATGACCGGGGCATCAAGGTCCGCACCTCCTCGTTTACCCGACATCACGTGAACATCTCCATGTGCAAGGCCAAGGCGACCGGCAACTACATCAATTCCCTGCTGGCCCTGCGCGAAGCCATCGAGAGTGGCGCGGAGGAGGCCCTGCTGCTCGATAACGAGGGCTATGTCGCAGAGGGCAGCGGGGAAAACGTATTTATGGTCCGCGATAACAAAATCTACACACCGGAACTCACCTCGTGTCTCGAAGGCATCACCCGGGATGCCATCTTTGTGCTGGCCGCGGAGCTGGGCTACCAGATACGCGAGAAGCGCATCACCCGGGATGAAATGTACGTTGCCGATGAAGCGTTTTTTACCGGCACTGCCGCCGAGGTGGTGCCCATCCGTATGCTCGACGGGCGCAACATCGGCAGCGGCCGGCGCGGCCCGCTGACGGAAAAACTGCAGTCCATGTATTTTGATTCGGTGCGTGGCAATCGCAGCCAAAACAGCCAGTGGCTGGAGCCGGTGGCCTGATTGCGGGGGAGGAGTAGATATGCGCCTCGCATTCCTGCTGTATCACTATGTTCCTTACGGCGGTCTGCAGCGCGACGTGCGACTCCTGGTGGCAGAACTCAGGCAGCGCGGCCATCACTGCCGGGTGTACTGCACCGCATGGCATGGTGTGGCGTTCGAGGGTGTGGATGTACGCCGCGTACCTACCGCTGCTTGCGGAAATCACCGGCGTAGTCAGCGCTTCCACAACTGGGTGCGCGCCGATCTGGCCAAGGATCCGGTGGCGGGCGTCATCGGCTTTAATACGCTGCCGGATCTGGATATTTATTACGCTGCCGATTCCTGTTATCTGGACAGGACTCTCCGGGAGCGCGGCGGCCTCTATCGGCGCAGCGCGCGCTTTCGCCACTTCGCCGCCTGGGAGCGCGCTGTTTTTGCACCCGACAGCGCGACGCAGGTTCTGCTGCTGTCTGAGTCCCAGCGGGACGAATATGCACAGCACTACCACACGCCACCACAGCATATGCACCTGTTGCCCCCCGGTGTGGCACCCGACCGGCGTGCGCCGCCAGATGCGCCCGAGCGCCGCAAAGCCGTGCGCGCCAGCCTGGGTGTCGAGCCCCAGGAATTGACCCTGTTGTTCGTGGGCTCGAGATTTTTCACCAAGGGCCTGGACCGGGCGATTACCGCCCTCGCCCATGTGCGCGCGGCACAGCCCAGTGTGAAGTCGCGCCTGCTGGTGGTAGGGCAGGCCAAGCCCCGACGTTTCCAGCGCCTGGCCCGGCGTCTGAAAGTCGCCGCTGGTGTGGAATTTTTGGGCGGTCGAGAGGATGTCGCCGACCTGATGCTGGGCGCGGACCTGCTCGTGCACCCGGCCCGCACCGAGGCCGCGGGTACGGTGCTGCTTGAAGCCCTTGCGGCAGGCCTGCCAGTAGTGGTCACCGCTGGCTGTGGTTACGCGCACCACGTCAAGGCGGCGCGGGCAGGGATACTATTGCCCTCGCCTTTCTCGCAGGAGCAACTGGACCGCGCGGTCCTGCGCTATTTTGACGGCGTGTTTCGCGCCGAATGCCGCAGCAGCGCACTGCAGTATGCGCGCCTGACTGATCTGTATTCGATGCAGCGCCTGGCAGCAGACCTGATCGAGCAACTGCTCAGCCAAAAACGCGAGGTCGTCGCTGCTTGAGCGCTTAGCGTTGGCCCTTGTGATGCAACCGCCGCAGCGCCCGGCGATAAGCCTCCGCTGCCAGTATTTTTGCTTCGATTGGGGACAGCTCGCGCATCTGCCGCCGCCAGGCACGGAAAAAGCACATACGATCCGTGCGACTCACGACCCCGGGCGCCAGCATGTTCAACTGCATCAGGTCGCGCAGTAGCATTCTCCCCGGGGCGGGGGTTTTTCTGGCGTTGCGTTCATTGTCGATAAGGGTAAAACGAAATTGTTCCTGCTGCAGTGCTGCCAGCACATGGTCCGGCCGCAAGTCACCGTGGATAAATCCGGTAGCGTGTACTCGCCCGATAAATGTGCCCAGCGCGTGTAGCAGTTGCCGTCGCTGTCGCAGTGCTTCCGGGCCTCTCTTGGCAAGGAGATTACGCAGCCAGTGGTCAATACCCGCGCCGGGCATCGCAACGGTGAATAAATACTCGGTGCCGCCGGGAAGCTGACCCCAAAGAATAGTTCCGGGTGCGTCTATTCCCGCCAACAACAGGGCCTCGCCATTGATGCGGGCGCGTGTGGCGCGGCTGCCTGTGGCCAGGGCTTGCAGTGCTGCCGCTGGACTACGTGCCACAAAATCCTTGTAATAAAGCCCGCGCTCTCGATGCACTGCGACCCGTGTAAGCGCAGAACTGCTTACCCGCTCCCAGCGGTCGGGCAGATAGTCCTGCGACAGTTGCATGGCCCAGTGGTGTAACTGGTCTGCGTCGAATTCAGTGGTAATCGCGGCGCGCCTCCGGCAGTTACCGAAGGCACTATTGTACGCCGCACGCTGGCGCCAGTCTCCAGTGTCGCTGGCCCACGAGTGTGAATGGGTGTGAATGGGTGTGAATGTAGTCATGGCTGGGGCGTAGGGTTATTATGGCGGCCATAATAATTGCGACCTGCAACGGGCTCCATGGTGTGGCAAGCACCCCGGAGTTGACGCTGCCGGTCGACAGACAGAGGCTGTGGATTGAAACAAACAGTGTTGGTAGTCGGTGCCGGCGGACAGCTCGGACAGGAATTGCTGCGCACAGCGGCAGTGGACGTGAAGTGCGTGCCCATGGCACGCGCGCAACTGGATATTGCTGATGCGACGGCGGTCGTAGCATGTCTCGCTGCGGTGGCACCACAATTGGTAGTTAACGCGGCTGCGTATACGGCGGTGGATAAAGCGGAATCCGAGCCTGCGGCCGCCCGGCGCGGCAATGCCGAGGGCCCGGAGACGCTGGCACAAGCCTGTGCCCAGCGCGGGGTCAGGTTAATCCATATTTCCACCGACTTCGTTTTCGATGGCACGTCATCCCAACCCTATCGGCCAGAGGCGGCTACCGCCCCACTGGGCGAGTACGGGCGCAGCAAGCGCGCTGGCGAGGTGGCGGTACTACGCGCGCAGCCCGAGGCGCTTATCCTGCGCACCGGCTGGGTGTATTCGAGTTTTGGCAGCAATTTTGTCAAGACCATGTTGCGCCTGATGGGCGAACGTGAGGAGCTGGCGGTGGTGACTGACCAGGTCGGCACACCCACCTGGGCACATGGTTTGGCCGGGGCGGTCTGGGCCGCGGCGGCCCGGCCACAGCTGCACGGCATCTATCACTGGAGTGATGCCGGTGTGTGCAGTTGGTATGACTTCGCTGTGGCGATCTGCGAGGAAGCGCTCACACTTGGTCTGCTGTCCAGGCCGGTCACGATTCGGCCCATTCCGGCGACGGCGTATCCCACGCCGGCGCAGCGACCGGCCTATAGCGTGCTGGACAAATCAAAAAGCTGGTGCGATTTTGCGCTGGAGGGTGTCCATTGGCGCCGGCAACTGCGTGCTATGCTCGCGGATTTCAAGGAGCTGGCGGATGGCTAATTCCCTGTTGGTAACCGGGGCGGCCGGTTTTATCGGCGCTAACTTCGTCCACTATTGGATGCAGCAGCACCCCGCAGATAACGTAGTGGCTTATGACGCCCTCACCTACGCGGGCAATCGTGCCAACCTCGATGCGTTGCGCGACAACAAGAATTTCACGTTTGTCCACGCCGATATTTGTGACTACGATCGGGTGTTGCAAACACTGCGCGAGCACAGCGTTGCGACTGTGGTGCATTTTGCCGCCGAGAGTCATGTGGATCGCTCGATCACCGGTCCGGATGCGTTTATAGAAACCAATGTCGTGGGCACGCACACGCTGTTAAAAGCGACGCGTGAAGCCTGGCTGTCCGGGGGCAAGTCACAACCCCACCGCTTTCACCATGTATCGACAGACGAAGTGTATGGCTCGCTCAGTGTCGCTGCGCCGGGTTTTCACGAGCAGCAGAAATATGAGCCGAACTCGCCCTATTCAGCCAGCAAGGCGGCCTCGGATCATCTGGTGCGGGCTTACCACCACACGTACGGGTTGCAGGTCAGCACCAGCAACTGTTCCAACAATTACGGCCCCTATCACTTTCCGGAAAAACTGATTCCGCTGTGCATTACCAATATCCTGCGCGGGCGACCCCTGCCGGTCTACGGCGACGGCAGTAATATCCGCGACTGGCTGTACGTGGAGGATCACTGCCGGGGAATTGAGTTGGTGTTACAGCGCGGCGCTGTGGGGCAGACTTACAATATCGGCGGCAACAATGAGTGGAACAACCTGGAAATCGTGCACTTGCTGTGTGACCAGATGGATGCGCGCTTTGTCGCCGATCCGGCACTGGCAGGTCGCTTCCCCGGCGCGCCGGGTGCCGCTGGCGGTAGTGCACGTGAGCTTATTACTTTCGTAAAGGATCGCGCCGGGCACGACTGGCGCTACGCGATTGATGCCGGCAAAATCAGCCGGGAGTTGGGGTATAAGCCGCGCGAAAGTTTCGAAACGGGCTTGCAGCGCACTTTGGATTGGTACCTGGCCTGCGAGAGCTGGTGGAAACCACTGCTGATTGCGTGATGGTGTAGCGCACTGGGAATCAACGTGGGGACACAGGTATCCCCGGTTCATTGCTGCCAACGGCTCCGGCCGGGAAGGCTTTTTCGCCTGCTTCCCCGATATTTGCATGCAAAAAAGCCTTCCCACCCGGGTCCTCGATCCGTACCTCTACACGAAACATCGGTCGGAGTGATAGAAAGGAACGAGGGATCGGATGTCGGGTGCGCAAATTGTCCGCGAGTATCGGGGAGGCGGGCGATTTGCGCACCCGGCGGCCGAGCCCGTCTCCGCGGACGATCTACACCATATCAGATCGAGAGACGTTGCCGCGAATAAACTCGAAAGCTTACACAGCCAGCGAGTCCTCAGGCATTCAATCGAAGCGGGGAGTATCCGCCCAGCTAAGCCCCTGCGCATCCTTGGCTGACAATTGTGGCGTCTCGCCCGCAGGGACCGGCCACTCGATACCCACGGTTGCATCGTTCCACGCCAGGGTTTTTTCACTGGCCGGATGGTAAACATCCGAACACTTGTAGATAAAGTCGGCGTATTCGGAAGTAACATAGAAGCCGTGGGCAAATCCTGGGGGAACCCACAGCATGCGCTGATTCTCGGCGCTGAGGCTCACGCCGTACCACTGGCCCAGGGTCGGGGAGCTGCGGCGCAGGTCCACTGCCACATCGAATACCTCGCCGGCGGTCACGCGCACCAGTTTGCCCTGGGTGTGTTCCATCTGAAAATGCAGGCCGCGCAATATGCCGCGCGCTGATCGACTGTGGTTATCCTGCACAAAGTTGAGATCGAAGCCCGCCGCGCGAAACGTATCGAGGTTCCAGGTTTCCATGAAAAAGCCACGCTGGTCACCAAAGACCCTGGGCTCCAGCAGGTAGACATCGCGCAGCGGCGTTGCTATAAACTTCATGCGAAAACCACCCCGTCATCTTTGAGCAGGTTTCTCAGGTAGAGCCCATAGCCGCTTTTCTCCAGCGGCTTGGCCAGCGCCAGTAATTGTTCGGCGTTGATGTACCCCTTGCGGAAGGCCACTTCCTCGGGGCAGGCAATTTTCAATCCCTGGCGCTCCTCGACCACGCGGATAAAATTTGCGGCATCCAGCAGGGAGTTGTGGGTTCCGGTATCCAGCCAGGCGGTGCCGCGGCTCATGACCTCGACCCGCAGGTCACCGCGCTCCAGATAGACTTTATTGACATCGGTGATTTCCAGTTCACCGCGCTGCGAAGGGCGCACGGCCTTGGCGATATCGACCACATCGTTATCGTAGAAGTACAGGCCGGTGACCGCGTAATGTGAGCGCGGATTGACGGGCTTCTCCTCTATATCCCGGGCCACGCCGTTGTCGTCGAAGCTGACTACCCCGTAGCGCTCCGGGTCCTGCACATAGTAGGCGAAGACTGACGCCCCGGTGTCACGACTGGCGGCGCTCGTGAGTTTCTGGGAAAAGCCCCCTCCGTAGAAGATATTGTCACCCAACACCAGGCTGGCGGGGGACTTGCCGATAAAATCCTCTCCCAGGATGAACGCCTGGGCCAGTCCGTCCGGGCTGGGTTGTACCGTGTAGCAGATATTGATCCCCCAGTTGGAGCCGTCCCCGAGCAAATCGCTGAAGGCGGTCTGGTCGCGCGGCGTGGTAATCACCAGGATATTGCGGATACCGGCCAGCATCAGGGTGGCCAGCGGGTAGTAAATCATGGGTTTGTCGTAGATCGGCATCAGCTGTTTGCTGACGGTGCTGGTCAGGGGATGCAGGCGGGTACCTGACCCGCCCGCGAGAATGAGGCCCTTGTAGGCATTGGCTGTCATTGGGTATTTTCCTGGGTGCAAAACGAGAGAGTATAGCGGCATAAGCGCGGCGCTGGCGACTGCGAGGAGATCACGTACTTTGCCACCGAGTTTTTAGGGGGTGTTTTTAAGGGGTGGATTTTTGACCAGTAGCTGATTAAAATCTAGCCCCTTTTGCTGGGGGTTTTTGGGTCGGCAGCGCGCAACGGTGCGCAACGGGTCCAAAACCGGCGTAATAACCCCGCGTTTTACTATTTTTTTCGGACCCTTGAGAGGAATCCATTATCTGGCACCTTGGTACAGTGCAGGCAAAACCAAGGCCAGTGCCCGCTGCGCCCAGTGCTCCCATGCACACGGCGGCACCGCAACGCCCTTTGCGTATCGCCCTGCTCGGCTATCGCAGCCAGCCCCATGGCGGCGGGCAGGGTGTTTATATGCGCTACCTGAGCAAGGCACTGGTCGAGGCCGGTCACACGGTCGATGTGATTTCCGGCCCGCCTTATCCGCACTTGGATCCCAGGGTTCGCCTGATCACGTTGCCCAGCCTGGACCTGTTTGAAAATGGCTTGCGGTCCCTGCGTCTGCATCACCTGAAGTCCCTGAGCAATATCATTGAATGGGTAACCCAGCTGACCGGCGGCTTCGGCGAGCCCCACACCTTCGGGCGGCGGGCCGTGAAGTATTTGCGCCAGCACGGCCACCACTACGACCTGATTCACGATAACCAGAGCCTGAGTTACGGCATGTTGGAAATCCAGAAAATGGGACTGCCCCTGGTCACTACCGTGCATCACCCCATTACCAGCGATTTGCGGATTGCCCTTGGCGCGGCGCGCAGCTGGCAGGAGCGACTGCTGATCCGGCGCTGGCACTCTTTCCTTAACATGCAGAAAAAAGTGATCAAGCAGTTGCGTAATATCGTCACCGTATCCGATTGTTCCCGGCAGGACATTGCTCGCGATTTCGGCTTGCAGCCGGCGGGGATCAGCGTGGCGCACAACGGTATCGATATCGATGTATTCAAACCGGTGCCGGGTGTGGCGCGCAACCCGCTGCGGTTGATGGCGACCTGTTCTGCGGACGCGCCGCTCAAGGGCCTGCGTTATCTGCTGCACGCTTATGCCCGCCTGCTGGAACGGCATCCGGATCTGGAGTTGCTGCTGGTCAGCAAGCCCAATCCCGGTGGCAAGACAGAACAACTGGTGCACCGCCTGGGTCTCGCTGATAAAGTGCAATTCGTCAACGGCATCAGCACCGAGCAGATGGTGCGGTATTACGCCGAGGCGGCGATTGCAGTAGTGCCCTCGGTCTACGAAGGTTTCGGCCTGCCTGCCGGTGAAGCCATGGCATGCGGTGTGCCGGTGGTGTCCACTGATGGCGGCGCGCTGCCCGAGGTGGTGGGCGATGCCGGTGTTATTGTTCCGGCAAAAAATGTCGACGCGCTGGTTGCGGCAATTGATAGCCTGCTGCAGGATCCGCAGGCGCGTGCCGCACTGGGCGCGCGCGGTAAACAGCGTATCGAGCAGCATTTTTGCTGGCATGTCTGCGCCCGGCAGATGACCGATTATTACCGGGAGGTGCTGGCTTATGAAAACGGTTGATTTCACCCACCTGCCGCTGGCGACGGGCGACATCGTGCTGGACCTGGGCTGCGGCCAGGGTCGCCACGTGATCTCGGCCTACGTCGAGGCCAATGTCCACTCCGTCGGGGTGGATCTGTCGCTGGAGGATCTGAAGACAACCCGGGAGAGATTTGCCAGCTTTGCTGAGCCTGACAACGCCGCCAAATCGTTTGGCCTGTCTTCCGCCAGTGCCCTGGACCTGCCCTTCGCCGACAGTACCTTTGACAAGATTATTTGCAGCGAGGTGCTGGAGCACATTCCGGATTACCGCAGTGCCCTGCGCGAGATAGAGCGGGTACTCAAGCCAGGAGGTCTGTTCTGTGCCAGTGTCCCGCGTCGCTGGCCGGAAAAAATTTGCTGGGCGCTGAGTGAGGCGTACCACACAAACCCGGGTGGTCACGTGCGCATCTTCAGCGGAAGTGAGCTGCGCAAGGAAATCGAATTTCTGGGCTTTAAACATTACTACCGCCATTGGGCACACGCCTTACACGTGCCCTTCTGGTGGCTGAAGTGCCTGTTCTGGCAAAGCCGGGACACTAACTGGCTGGTGCAGCAGTATCACCGCCTGCTGGTGTGGGACTTGATGAAGAATCCGGCGCTGACCCGAATACTGGAGAAGAGCATGAACCCGATCATGGGCAAGAGTGTAGTGATGTATTTTCGCAAGGAGGCGACCTCATGAGTGGTCTGTATCTCAGCCGGGGGCTATTTCCCGAGGAGTTCCTGCGCCCGACCGTGCAGTTTATCCTGGACTGCCAGCGTGACAGCGGTGAGATTCCCTGGTTTGAAGGCGGCTACACTGATCCCTGGGATCATGTGGAATCCGCTATGGGCCTCTCTATTGGCGGAGAGCTGGATGCGGCGCGCAAAGCCTACGAGTGGCTGGCCGGCCTGCAGTTGGCAGATGGCAGTTGGTGGGCCTCCTATCGCGGGCAGGAAATCGACAATGCCAATCGGCGCGAATCGAATTTTGTCGCCTACATCGCAACAGGTGTCTGGCACCACTACCTGATTAGTGCCGACAGGCACTTCCTGCACACGATGTGGCCCACAGTCGACAAGGCGATTGGCTTTGTATTGTCCCTGCAGTCCGAACATGGGGAGATCGACTGGGCGGTGGACGGCTCCGGTAAGCCTCTGGGTGATGCTCTGGTGACCGGTTGCAGTTCCATATTCAAGAGTCTGGAATGCGCGCACAACATCGCCGTGACGTTGGGCGAGGACCGCGCTCATTGGTCGACGGCCCGCAATCGCCTGGGCAAGGCACTGCGGCATAAACCAGAGCGTTTTGATCGCACCTGGGAAAGCAAATCGCGCTACTCCATGGACTGGTTTTATCCGGTGCTGGCCGGCGTGTATACCGGCGCCGCTGCCCGCATGCGGCTGGCGTCGCGCTGGGATGAATTTGTGGAAGACAAGCTGGGCTGTCGTTGTGAAAAGCAGCAGCCCTGGGTGACCATTGCCGAAACCTGTGAACTGGTCATGGCATTGCTGGCCGCTGGAGATCACGCCCGCGCGGTGGAAGTGTACAGTTGGCTACAGCAGTGGCGCACCAGTGACGGCTCTTACTGGACGGGTTACCAGTTGGTCGAAGACCTGTTGTGGCCGGATGAAAAGCCCACCTGGACAGCCGGTGCCATTCTGCTGGCGGCGGATGCACTGACCAAGCACACAGCGGCCTCCGGGGTGTTTAGCAGTGTACAGTTGCTGGACGAGCGCGGGGCTGCGCGCGAGCGGCGCATTCTGGTGGATTAAAAAGCTACTACAAAGGGAGATCCTCCGGCCCTGCCGGGGAGGCGCCCAGAGTTTGACAGTTCCGGAAATCCCCTAGTAACTCCCAAGTGTGAGCCACCAGGCGCCACACCAGGGAGAAACCATGAGACAAGTGAGCATTCTAAATCACACCCGATGGGAGTGTAAGTACTACGCGCAGTGTCTATACCGAGCCGTCACTCCAAGGATCAGGCCTGATCGCTCAGACGGCTAATATATTCACTCTTCAGGCCTGATCCTTGGAGTGACTCTCACGGAGTGAACTCCATGTCTGTGCTGTTCGCATGCTGCAAGGCGAGTGGCAGTGCGCATGCTGCGCGGCGAATGTCTTGGCCGTTTGAGCAAGCGGGGCATGCGCACTGCCACTCGCCGCAACGGAGCCTCTAATCGTGCTTCATCGAAGGATAGATCAGGCGCAATGGGTTGTAATGAAACGCCCCCTTCAGGGGGCTCAAGGCGCCGTGATCGCCGCTTTGAGCGGCTCACACACTAAAGCCCCCGGCTTTGCCTTGGGATATTTACTACTGCCTGCTATAAACGCCGTAACAAACCCAGGCTATTGACCTGGCCCAGGTCCTCGAACAGTCCGGACGCCAGCGCCATGCGGTATACCGCATAAGGCGCCTGGCCCCCCGCATGGGCGTCGTCGAACAGATCGTGAATCGCCAGCACACCAGCGCGCATCAGGTGTGGCATCCAGCAGCGGTAGTCGGTGAGCGCGGCCGTCAGACTGTGCCCGCCATCGATAAAGACCATCGCCAGCGGCGTCTGCCAGTGCCTGGCGGCCACTTCTGAACCGGCCACGACCGGCACTACCACCCCATCCAGCCCCGCACGGCGAATATTACGACGAAATTCCCTGAAGGTATCCATGGCGCCCGTGCCGGCATCGTACAACTCGGGATCGTGGAAAAATTCACCGCGCTGGTGTTCTTCTGAACCGCGATGGTGATCCAGGGCAAATACCGTGCTGTTGTTAGCGCGGCAGGCCAGGCCCAGGTAGATGGTGGATTTGCCGCAGTAGCTGCCGATTTCCAGCACCGGCCCCGCCGCGCTGGCCCGCAGTGCCTGCTGGTACAGCGCCAGTGCTTCGTCGTCTGCCAGAAAACCCTTGATCTGGTCGATGTCGGCCGGCAGGTCGGGAATCATCTCGGGCGCTGCTGTGTGGCGAAGGAGCCGCTTCCAGGGGTCTTCTATTTGGTACCGGTAACCGAGGTGGCTGACGGTGCCGATGGTGGCATGAGGAAGGAGTCCAGCCGGATGACATCCCCGGGGCTGAGCAATCCGGCCTGCTCCTTCAGACGCATCAAATTGAGAATGTAATCATAGCGGCTGTTGGCGTAATCCCGCTCGGCACTGAACAGGATATTCTGCGCGTTGAGCACATCGACCACGTTGCGAGTGCCCACTTCGTAGCCGGCCTGGGTGGCGTCCAGGGAGCTTTTGGAAGACACGATACTCTGCTGGCGCGCGGCGATGCGGGATACATCGCTCAGTACCGTCATATGCAGCGAGCGGGTATTGGTCACCGTGTTGCGCGTCAGGTTAATGAACTCTTCCCGCGCCGCATTGTATTCCTGGGCCGCGCGGCGGCGGTTGGAACTGATCGCTCCGCCGCTGTACAGCGGTACGCTGACTCTGACTTGCCACAGGCTTTGGTCAAAGTTGCTGTCCGGCGGGCTGGAGATGCCAGTATCGGGTATGGTGTCGATGGAACCGTCGACACTGAAGTCAGAGTATTCGTAGCCGCCGGTGACTTTAGGGGCGTGCTCCATCTTGTTCGCCTTGGCATTCTGGCGCGCCGCTTCTTCCTTGTACCTGGACGCCTGCAGCTGAAAGTTATTGGCCAGGGAAAAATCTACCCACGCCGCGCGATCAACCGGGTCTGGCGGGAGTATTTTAAAGTCTTCCGCGAGGACATTGAGATTGTGTTGCGGCTGGCCGGTCAGTATGGAGAGACGCTCCAGCCCCACGGACACATTGTTCTCGTCGACAATGCGGGTGACCTGCGACAGGTCGCGAGCGGCCTGGGCTTCATACACGTCGGTGATGGCGATCAGGCCCACTTCGAAGCGCTGCTGGGTCTGTTCCAACTGGCGCTCGAATGCGCGCTCCTGCGCCTGGGAGGCCGCCAGGTTGTCCTGGGCACGCAGTACCAGCAGGTAGGCTTCGACGACCCTGACGATCAGGTTTTGTTGGTTGGAGGCAAAAGTGGCTTGGGCTTCTTTGGTGACTTCCTTGCCGGATTGAAAGCTGAACCAAGCCGACAGGTCGAACAGGGACTGGTTGAGGGAAACTACATAGCCATCCGTATCGGTATTACGATTCTGGAAGAAAGGGGCAATGGTGATGCCGTTCTCGTCGAAAATGGGGCCCAGGGCGCTGGTGTCGCCATCAGCATGTTCGTAGGAGTACGCGGTGGACACTTGGGGTAGCAGCGCGGAGCGGCTCAGGTTCTCGGTTTCCCGTCTGGCCAGGTACACAGCTTCTTCCGCCTTGAGCTGGGCGTCGTTTTCCAGTGCCAACTCATAGATGTCGCGTAGCGAGTCCGCCTGTAAACTGACGCAGGAGAGAAATAGTGCCAGCGACGAGAGCGCGACAACCAGATTTTTCATGCAATAATCCCCAGAGGAGTTGTAGCTGTATTGATGCACGGCAGTTTAGCAGTCTCTCGCCTGTGATGCATATATCGAAACTGCAATGAAAAGGTGCAGTTACAAGAAGTTTGTGCCATCTTAGATCGAAGTGCCGAGTCGGTTCTCGGGACGGTAGTGTCCAAGGTATGGCAATGTATTCATGGACTTTAAAGAGTAGAAATCCTGGGACTGGTTGTGCAAAAGCTGACGAAAAAGCCATTCAAATTTGATTTGACAGAGCTGCACGCGGTCTGTGATGCCAACTATGCCCGCCTGTTACGCCTTTTTCCCGATTATGAAAACCGCAATACCCGGGACTTCCTGGTGGGCACCGCGAAGGTGCGCCTGACCGTGGTGGAGCGCTGCCGTTACACCACTATTTTCCACGTGCACCAACAGCGTGCTGAATCCCGCTGGCTGGGCCTGCTGTGTGTTGAGGTGCGGGCCTATCACGACGTGCGCATGCTGGAAGTGGGCGTGTTCCAATCCCACCGCCAGGTAGCGCCGCGCTACCAATACCCCAATAACCAGATGTTTGCGCAGGATGAAAAGTACCAGCAGAACCGCTTTCTGGCGGATTGGCTGGAACACTGCCTGCACAATGGACGCGCTGCCCTCGAAGTCCGCGCGCCCATGACGGACCTCTGATCCGGTTCGTTGCGCCAGGTCTCCGATGCCCCAGCCCCGACACAACATTCAAATTGTCGATGTCCAGGACGACGTAGTCCGAGTAGTGCAGTTAACCGATACCCACCTATGCCTGTCCCGCGGCGGCACCCTGCTGGGGATGGATACTGACCACTCTCTGCAGGCCGTCATTGACCTGGTAAAAAAAGAACGTACCGTCGTGGATCTGCTGCTGGGCACCGGCGACCTGGCCGACGGCGGCGCCGGGACGGCCTATGAGCGCCTGCAGGAGTACTTCGATCAGTTGACCGGTGACAATTACTGGCTGCCGGGCAATCACGATTGTCGAGCGAAGATGGCGGCTGCCGCCACCAGTGCCACGCGTCTGTGCAAGGAAATCCGGGTGGGCCACTGGCAGATACTGCTACTGGATTCCCAAGTGCCCGAACAGGTGGGGGGTGCGCTGGGCGCTGCGGAATTAGCGCTGTTGGAGCAGGCGCTGCAGTCGGCGCAGGAACAGCGCTTACATACCCTGGTGTGTCTGCACCACCAGCCAGTGGCCATTGGCTGTGTCTGGCTGGATCAGCAAATGGTGTCTGACGCCGCTGCGTTCTTCGACGTGCTGGATCGGCATCCTGGCGTCAGGGGTGTGCTGTGGGGCCACGTGCATCAGGAGATCGATCAGCACCGTAATGGCGTGCGCCTGCTGGCATCCCCCTCTACCTGTGTGCAGTTCGCGGCGGGCAGCGCGAAGTTCAAAGCCGATGACCAGCCGCCCGGCTATCGCTGGCTGGACTTGCATCGTGACGGGCGCATCGAAACCGCTGTCTCCAGAGTCCGGGATATAAAGTTCAAGGTTGAACTGGACTCGCAGGGCTACTAATCGCTCGCCTTGCGCGAGGCGCGCTGTACAATAGTCCCGTACCGAATTTCCCTGCAACACATGAAAAGTCGTAGCAATGAGTCAATACACTGCCGAAGACATTGAAGTCCTTACCGGACTGGAGCCGGTGCGCAAACGCCCCGGCATGTATACCGATACCACCCGCCCCAATCACCTGGCCCAGGAAGTCATCGACAACAGCGTCGACGAGGCGCTGGCCGGACACGCCAGCGAGATCGACGTCAGCCTGAACAAGGATGGCTCAGTGACTGTAACCGACAACGGCCGCGGCATGCCGGTCGATATGCACCCGCAGCAGCACAAGCCGGGGGTGGAAGTCATTCTCTGTACCCTACACGCCGGGGGTAAATTCTCGGACAAGAATTATCAGTTCAGCGGTGGTTTGCACGGCGTGGGCGTGTCCGTGGTCAATGCGCTGTCCAGTGCCCTGGAAGTGTTGATACGCCGCGATGGCAATGTGTATCGCATGACCTTCGCTGGCGGTGACAAGAAAACCGATCTGGAAATTGTCGACGCCTGCGGCAAGCGCAATACCGGCACGACGGTCACTTTTACACCCGACGCCAAATATTTTGATTCTGTGGTCTTTTCCGTGTCTCGACTGCGGCATGTGTTGCGTGCCAAGGCCGTGCTGTGCCCCGGCCTGCGGGTCAAATTCACGGATGAGAAAAAGGGCGAGACCGACGAGTGGTATTACGAAGCCGGACTTACCGACTACCTCGCAGACGCGACGATCGATTTTCCGGTGGTGCCCGAAGTGCCCTTCGTGGGCAGCTTCAGCGGCAGCAATTCGGCGGTGGACTGGGCAGTGCAATGGCTGCCGGAGGGCGGCGAGGTCGTGGCCGAGTCCTACGTCAACCTGATTCCCACGGTCCAGGGCGGCACGCACGTCAACGGCATGCGCACCGGCCTGCTGGATGCCATGCGTGAGTTCTGTGAGCTGCGCAGTCTGCTGCCGCGCGGTATCAAGCTCACGCCGGATGATATCTGGGATCGCTGTTGCTATGTCCTGTCCTCCAAGCTGGGCGACCCGCAGTTCTCCGGCCAGACCAAGGAGCGCCTGTCGTCGCGCGAGGCCGCCGCGTTTGTGTCCGGCGTCGTCAAGGATGCGTTCAGCCTGTGGCTGAACCAGCACACACAGGAGGCGGAGAGGCTGGCGGAGATGTGCATCGGCAATGCCCAGAATCGTCTGCGCCTGTCGAAACAAGTGACCCGCAAAAAGATCACTGCTGGCCCCGCGCTGCCGGGCAAACTGGCGGACTGCTCGGGTGAGGACCCGGCGCGTGGCGAGCTCTTTCTGGTGGAGGGTGATTCCGCCGGTGGTTCCGCCAAGCAGGCGCGCAGTCGCGAGTTCCAGGCCATTTTGCCGCTGCGCGGCAAGATACTGAACACCTGGGAAATCGATTCCCAGGAGATCCTCGCCTCCCAGGAGGTACACAATATTTCGATCGCCATTGGCGTTGACCCGGCCAGCGATGACCTCACTGGCCTGCGCTATCACAAGGTCTGCATTCTCGCGGACGCCGACTCCGACGGCCTGCACATTGCCACGCTGATCTGCGCCCTGTTTGTGCGCCATTTTAGGCCGCTGGTCGCGGCCGGTCATGTCTACGTGGCCATGCCACCGCTGTATCGCATCGACGTGGGCAAGGAAGTGTTTTACGCTCTCGATGAAGCGGAGAAGCAGGGCATCCTGGATCGCATTGAGGCAGAAAATAAAAGGGGCAAGGTCAACGTGCAGCGCTTCAAGGGCCTGGGCGAGATGAACCCGCTGCAACTCCGCGAGACCACCATGGACCCGGACACCCGCCGCCTGGTACGTCTCGTAATAGGCGCTGGTGACGGCACCAACGAAATGCTGGATATGCTGCTGGCCAAAAAGCGCGCGCCGGATCGCAAGGCGTGGCTGGAGGAGAAGGGGGGGTTGGCTGAGATGGTAGCGTAGTAGCCCATTCAGCGCGTGCCTATGCCACAGATGTAGATTACGAGGATTATCACTGAACATGTCCAGTCAAATGCACAATCCCCCACACCCTCGCGAGGTCTTGCGAGAGCTTTGTCTGGAGCCGCTTGGGCTTACTATCACCCAGGCCGCCGAAGCACTGGGAGTGAGTCGCAAGACGTTGTCTTCCATTCTCAATGGTCGGGCAGCTATTAGCCCCGAAATGGCACTTCGCTTATCAATGGCTTTTGATACCACTCCTGAGAGTTGGCTTAACCAGCAAACTCAGTATGACCTTTGGGTTGCTCGTAAGGAATCAGCGAAAATAAAAGTTAAGAAACTGTATGCCGCATAACCGATACACGCTGCGGGACGGTCGTACCGGCCGCTTCAGTAGGTAATTGTCATTAGCAAACTAAGTTCAGAAGAGAAGGAAATATTGGAAGCTTTTAAGGCTGTTAAATTAAAAAAGCAAAAAACGCGCGAGGGATAACTTTGGCCCCGAACACCCCGTCAGCTTTCAAAGCATGGAATGACATAAACAGATAATGGGGACAGATTTATTTAATCCTTATCGTATCCTGCGGGCTGACAGGCAGGTCAAACAGACGCGCACCGGAGTGGGCATGAAACTAATCAATCTTGTCGGTACCGTACTATTCGTCTACCTGGCGGTAGTCTTGTACTACCTGCTGATGCAGCGTTCGTTTATCTATTTCCCGCAGACACAGAGCCTCGACACCGCGCTGGCAAGTGTGGATCAAATGGGCGGCACTGCCTGGCGGGACGGTGACGGCAATTGGCTGGGCTGGCGTGACGGCGCGCCGGGCGCGAACCGGCGCGTGCTGGTTATGCACGGGAATGCGGGGCAGGCCGTCGACCGGCGCTACTGGACTACGTTATTCCGCGGCCTACACGAGTCCGGACCATGGGAAATATTTGTGCTGGAATATCCGGGCTACGGGCCGCGTGCCGGTAAGCCTTCGGAACAGGCCCTGCGCGATGCGGCCCTGCAGGCCATGGACCTGCTGCAGACTGAGCAGCCCGGGCGAGTGCTGTTACTTGGCGAGTCGCTCGGCAGCGGCGTCGCCGCCCACGTGGCAGCGGCGCGCCCCGACGCCCTCGCCGGAATGCTGCTGGTGACACCGTTTGCTTCCCTGGGCGCCGTGGCGCAACACCACATGCCGTTCCTGCCGGTGTCTCTGCTGTTGCGCGATCGGTTCGACACCCTCGATCTGCTCACGAACTTCGAAGGGCCCATGGTGATTGTTACGGGCAGTGACGATACCATCGTGCCGGAGCCGCTCGCGCTGCCGCTGAAAGCCGCGCACCGGGGAAAACTGCTGCACTGGAGCCAGCCAGGGGCCGGCCACAACACTATCGATGTTAATCCGCGCGCTGAAGGTTGGAGGGAGATTGATACCTTTCTGGCGGGGCAGTTGTCGGAGCAGGGCCTTTAAATTTTGCGCGTCCCGCCGGTGTAAAGCATCCAGGGATTTTTACTCCGACCCCAAATTGAATTACCGTCAGGGAGTATGCTGCTGTGGGACAACGGGCGCTGTTGACCAGGGCATTGCCGTCTCGAGCTCCGATGCCGTGCGCAACAGCAGATCCTCGCGATGCGCTGCGGCTACCAGTTGTACGCCAATCGGCAGGCCGGTAGGGTCCACGTGTACGGGCAGCGAAATGGCAGGCTGCCCGGTAATGTTGAAAGCGGCGACAAAGGGTACGATCTGCGATGAGCGAACCAGGCCCGCCAGCGCATTGTTGTCATCATGAAATTGTCCCAGCAGCGGCGGTGGCTCAGGCACGGTGGGCGTGAGCAACAGATCGAAGCCGTCAGCGGACCAGAAGCTCGCCATCTCGCGCGTTCCCCAATGAAAGAACTCTATCGCCTTAAGATAGGCAAGGCCGGTCGCTGATCGACCCGGCTCGGCAATGAGCCAGGTGCCAGGCTCGACATCGGCCTCGGTCAACGGACGACCAATCATGGCGCCGACCCGGTCAAGTTCAGCGGCGGTCCACACCCCGTAGGCCGTCATGAAGTGCGCCATGGTGTTGTCGAAAAATGCCGGCGAATTCCAGACAGAGGGGCGGGCTTCCTCGACGTGATGCCCCAGCGACTCCAGGTGTCGAGCAGTTGCACGCACCGCGGTGGCGCACTCGGGTGAGGTGACACAGGACGCATCAAAGGACGCGAGCGTGAACCCAATGCGCAGCCGCGGGCCGGGCGCGGACAACTCCACCGGGTAGGGCCGTAGCGGAAGTGGTGCAGTGTACGGATCGCCGGGCATCTCGCCCTGAATGGCCTGCAATACCATGGCGCAGTCGCGCACGGTACGGGTCAGGGCCATACGCGCCACGAGTCCGCCCCAGGCCTCGCCCGCTTCTGGCCCCAGCGAGTGCCGACCGCGCGTGGGCTAGAGCCCCACCAGGCCGCACGCAGAAGCCGGTATGCGAATCGATCCTCCGCCATCGCCAGCATGGGCCATGGGTACGAAACCTGCGGCCACCGCCGCCGCTGACCCACCGCTGGAGCCGCCCGCGGAGTGCCCGAGGTTCCAGGGATTGCGGGTTGGACCCTTGTCCAGCGGTTCGGTAGTGGGCATCAGGCCGAACTCCGGAGTATTGGTGCGGCCCAGGATCACCAGTCCGGCCTGGCGGAATCGGGTGGTGAGGTGACTGTCGGTGGGTGCAATATAACCGGCCTGCGCCAATGCGCGATTTCCCGCGTGATAAGGATCTCCAGCCGAAAACCCGTCGAGGTCTTTCAACAGGAAAGGCACTCCACGGAAGGGGCCATCGGGCAGTACGCTCCGGGCTTCCGCTCGCGCTTTTTCAAAACGCGGGTGAATGACGGCGTTGAGGGCAGGGTTCCCCCGCTCGATACGGGCAATTGCTGCGTCGACCAACTCCAGGGCGGAAACTTCGCCACTGCGCACCAGAGCGGCCTGTGCCGTGGCATCGAGCGCTGCAAATTCGTCGATAGGTGACTGGTCAGCGTTCATATTGATTCCCGGCGTATCGACTGGCGTTGTCGGCAAGATAACATAAAAGGGGACGGATTTAATTTAGCTGACCCGAATGGCACGAATGGCATACTCGGGCTAATAGGTACCCGCCATATTTTCGGGTCTATACTCGCAGATGAACGGATCGTTGTAATCCCATACCTACTGACGGCCGCAAAATCTATAACAGGAATGACCATGTACCTGACCCAAATGCTACACCGCGCCGCGCGTGCGCATCCGGAAAAGCTCGCGACCATCTGTGGTGATCGTCGCACCCATTATGCCAGGATGCAGGATCGCGTCAGCCGCCTCGCTGGTGCGCTGAGAAAGCTCGGCGTTACACCCGGCGACCGGGTTGGCATGCTGTCGCTCAACTCAGACCGATATCTCGAATACGTCTTCGCCGTCTACTGGGAAGGCGGTGTGGTCAATGCTGCCAATATTCGCTGGAGCGCTGCTGAAATCGCGTATTCATTTGCCGATTGTGATACGCGAGTGTTGCTTATCGATGACCAGTTTCTGCCGTTGTTGGCGGCGATACGCGAACACGCGCCTTGTGTGAGCACCATAATCCACTGCGGCGATGGGGTTACACCACAGGGCATGTTGAATTACGAGGAGCTGGTCGCCGCCAACGGCCCGGTAGAAGACGCCATGGCCAGCCACACTGCGGCGCCAACGTGACCCTTGAGGAATTACAGCTGCACTGCAAACCCATCATTGCCAACTACAAGGCCCCACGCAGCCTCGAGATCGTGGAGGCGTTACCGATGTCGGGCGCAGGCGAGACCCTCAAGAACAAATTGCGAGAGAAACATTGGGCCAGCCGCAAACGACAGGTTGGCTAACGAAAGATTGGGGTCAGTGTGTTGAAACTCCAGCGCGGCCACTACTTGCGTGGAGAATTTTGCGCAAATTTGGATTTCTCGTAGTGTTCAATCTGGTGAAAAACGTCGTGGATTTTGTGGGATCGCTGTAGCGACGCGGCCAGTTCGGCTTCAACATCACGGGTCAGCTCGCGAACGCGTACCAGCCACACGTGATCGTAGGGCTCGGTGGCCGCGAGAATCGAACTGACATCCGTTTCGGGTCGCAGGACCAACACGTGCGTATCGGAGGGCAGTTCATACAATAGCGCGACGGTATTCCCCCCCATGGCACCCGTACCGGCGATAACTAGGCTACTGTCCCGAGGTTGCCGCTGCACCAGCCTGGCAAACTCGCGGTAGATAGTGTTGCCCTGATAATAGGAAGCCGCATAACCCCAGTTTGCCACGCTCAGCAATAAGAAAAGGCTAGCACCCCAAGCCACAGCACCCAGCTTGAAGTTGAACTGGTGGATACGAAGGATGCCAAGTGCGACTAACGCCGCCAGACCTGGCGCAGCGAGCATCATGTAACGCAAGCCGTACAACTGCTTGCTGACAAGCACGTAGATGATGATTACCCCGGCAGCAGGAGCAAGAGCCAGCAGCACAAAAAGCCAGGTTAGTGAATCTAGTCTGGATGCTTCGGGACGGACTATGGGTGACGCTGCCGCCAGAATGATCAGCCCGACCAGAAAGAGACGCCCTATCCAATGCAGGCTGGTGGGGTAGTCCACCAGGCTGGCGATATACAAACTCCCTAACGTTCCCTGCAAAAGTAGAAACATCTGGCGCGGTAGTCCCTGCCAGCCAATTTCCTGTTCATGACCCTGGGGATGGAAGTCGAAGGAATACAGTTCCTGCGACAGCGCATCGAAGCCACTGGCCTGGGCAACCGCTTCTGGCCGATGTTCGAACAAGAAGGGCAGCCACATTGACATGAACAGCAGCGAAATCAGGCCGCATCTTATCCCGGTGCGCCAGTTCGATGGGGCGGCGACGAACCATAGGTAGCATGCAGCAATGGGAAATATGGCCAGGTAATTTGTGAGAAATGTTAATGCCGTCGCGGCGATTAACGCGGCCATCAAAAAGGCTTTGGTCTGTCCCGAATCATTGCGGGCATTACTGATCCTGGCCATCAGATACAGGATTGTCACCAGCCCAAGCAGTGAGGTTATGTAATGGCGCGTCTCTGTACTGTAGTGCAAGACTCCGGTGGAGAAGGCGAACAGTGGCGTTGCAATCACCGCCAGCCGGGTAGAGTGCAAATTGAGAAAACCGAAGAATAGGCAAATTGTTGCCAATCCTGTCAGGACTGACATCCAGCGCAGCGAGGACAGGGACTGTCCAAACACCCATGACCAGACTTTTGCCAGAAGAAAATATACCGGGGGATGAACATCATCCCTTATTAGCGTATGCAGAGTTTGCGCTAAGGTGCCTTGGCTTTGCAGAGTTTTCTGCACATACTCCGGAGTCGTTACGCCTGTGGGGTGGCCTATTATCATCCGCCCCGACAAGACTAACATGGACCAGGCTTCATCAGTCCAGATGCTGCGTTTGAGTACACTCGGCGTACAGGCAAGAATAAAAAATACCAGCGTGAACACCAGAAGCTTTGTATTACTGGTCCCGCCTGGCAGCGTACTCATAGTCCTTTGATCTACCGTTGTTACATTACTATCGGCAAGTGTAGCAATAAATAGCGGCTAATAGAAAAATTTGGGGTCAGAGTAAAAACCCCTATATTGAACTCAATCCGGTGCGGGCAGGGACGGTAAAGTTTTCGGCAGACTACGTCTGGTCAAGCAGCAGTTGCGGTATCGCTCGCTGATTGCGGGTCAGATCGACGCTGACCTTTTGGCAGACGTTCTTCAATCAGTAAATCGGGGTTTGGCGTTGGGCTCTGACAACTACAGGACGGAGATTGAAGCCCTTGGTGGTAGACGCCAATACTGACGAAAACGTAGGGCGAAGGCAGCGGTCCAGAGAGTTTTTACTCTGACCCCAATTATGTTTCACAGGAGATTACCCCGATGCCAAGGATGGCGAGTCTCCCATTCTCGATCCTGATCCATGTTACGCTACTCGAACCAGAGGCACACAAACCTATGAAACTCCTCATTCGCAATCTTTCTCGCAGCACTACCGAAGAAGAATTAAGGGCTCTCTTTGCCGAATATGGCACTGTGCAATCCTGTGATCTGGTGTCAGACAAAATCACCGGGGCATCCAAGGGATTTGCCTTTGTGGAGATGCCGCACTCCGGAGACGCCAAGGCCGCGATGAAAAAATTGAACAACCTGAACCTCGCCGATAGAAAAATACGGGTTAAAAAAGCTGAAAGTAAGAAAGTATAAACAGGCGTCTAATAATGCACGCCGTAGACGGAACACTCTGGCGCAGAGTGTGTTGGTGTATTGAAAGCATGAGTAGCGGGCAAGCGAATAATCCCCTGCACGGCCTGACCCTGGAGCAGGTTGTAACACAGTTGGTCGCTTACTACGATTGGGATGGAATGGCTGAGAAAATCGGCACAAATTGTTTCAGGAACGATCCGTCAATAAAGTCATCACTGAAGTTTTTACGCAAAACGCCATGGGCCAGGGAGAAGGTTGAGATGCTGTATATCGCAACATTTGCAAAGCCATCGCCCTGGAGAAAATAATTCCGTCTATATTGTTGGAGCCGCATTGAACTACTGGGTTTTCAAATCTGAACCGGATGCATACGGTATCGACCACCTCGCCGCGGAAAAAAAGAAAACCGCGCGCTGGGACGGCATTCGCAACTTCCAGGCGCGTAACAACCTGCGCGATCTGGTCAAAAAAAACGATCTGGTGTTGTTCTACCATTCCAGCTGCAAGGAGATCGGCATTGTGGGCACTATGGAAGTGGTGCAAGCCGCCTACCCCGACCCGGCGCAGTTTGATCCGGACAGCAAGTATTACGATGAGAAATCTGAGCCGGATAATCCGCGCTGGTACAGTGTCGATGTGCGTCTGGTGGAAAAATTCCCCGAGGTGGTTCCGACAAAAATATTGAAAGCCGATCCGATGACTGCTGAACTCAGCATCTTCAAACAGGGCCGCCTCTCCATTGCGTCAGTTAGCGCGGCGCAATGGGAGGCTGTACGGCGACTGCGTGCTGATGGACCTGTTTGATGCCAGCGCCGAGCGGGTGCTGCCCGTCGCCGATGCCGAACTGGTGCTCTGGCAGGATGTTGATTTTGGCGACGAGAAGGCGCTTCTCAAGCAACTGATCGAAGAGACACCCTGGCGACGGGAACAGGTGACAGTCTGGGGGAAGACACATATGCAGCCCAGACTGATCGCATGGTACGGGGATGATGCGCAGTCCTACTCCTATTCTGGCATTACCTTGAGCGCGCTGCCGTGGACGCCAGCATTGCTACGAATGAAGGAAAAGGTTGAGACGCTTTGCCAGAGCTCCTTTAACAGCGTTCTGGTGAACTACTACCGTGACCATCGGGACGGCATGGGCTTCCATAGCGACGATGAACCGGAGTTGGGCCCGGCCCCTGTCATCGCTTCAGTGACAATCGGTGCGGCGCGACATTTAGTGCTGAAGCACAAATTGCGCAAGGATCTGGAAAACGTAAAAATTCTGTTGCCATCGGGCAGCGTGTTGTTGATGAAAGGCGCGACCCAGAAAAACTGGAAGCACGGTGTACCCAAACTGACGAAACCGTGCGGGCCAAGAGTCAATCTCACGTTCAGAAGGATTCTGGATCCAACAATAACGAGCCCTTAACACCCGGGTATGGCGATAACCCGCTCGCCTTTTCTTGAGGGAAAGAGCTTGCTCCCAATCTTTCGCGGGAGTTATTGTTTGTGAACGCCCGCAACGCCGTTGTGAAAACAGCTGTTTCTAGTCCGGAGGATCCAAGTATGAGTTCATCTGCCGCAATCTCTTCGATGGCAAGCCTTTTCGCATGGAACTAGAATTTCTGCTTCTATTGTTGGGCGGCGTGTTCATTATCGCCGTGCTGTATTCGGCAGTCGGCCACGCTGGCGCGTCGGGTTACATCGCCGTCATGTCGCTACTGAGCCTGTCGCCCGCGGTCATCAAGCCTAGCGCGCTGGCGCTCAATATCCTGGTGGCTTCTATTGGCACCTGGCAGTTCATGCGCGCCGGATATTTTTCGTGGCGGTTGTTCTGGCCTTTCGCGATTCTCGCTGTCCCCCTCGCCTTTGTCGGTGGTTACGTTGCCCTGCCCGACTACGGTTTCAAATTCCTGGTGGGTCTGGTGCTGTTGTATTCCGCAGTACGCCTGCTGATTGATTCGAAGCGCGAGATGGCTATAACCACACCGCCCCTTTTGGCCGCGCTTGCTGCCGGCGCTTTGATTGGTTTGCTGTCAGGCCTTACCGGCACGGGCGGTGGTATTTTTCTCACGCCGCTACTGTTGTTCATGGGTTGGGCAACCTCCAAAACAGCCGCAGCTGTTTCTGTGCTGTTCATCCTGCTCAATTCTGTCGCCGGTCTCTTGGGCACCTTGTCGAGCACGCCGTCCATGCCTTCGTTTCTGTTACCACTGCTGCTGGCTGCAGGTCTCGGGGGCTTGGTCGGCTCATACTTCGGTAGTCGCAAGCTCAACTCTTACGGCATCAAACGCGTTCTTGCGATCGTTTTGTTCATAGCGGGTATCAAGCTGCTGCTCACATAAACAACTGCCCGGACAAAGAGGACGGAGCCAATTACAACAAATCCGGATTGCAATTCCCCGGGCTGACCGGGTTACACCGGGCAATACCGTCACCCGGCAGGCGCACCTGATAATCGCTGAAATCGGGGTTGGGTACTGGATAATCCGTACTGATGAAATGTGCGCCGCTGCTCAGCGCCGCGTCGCGTTGCGTGGTGTCGCCGCTGCGCGCTTGCACGGTATCGGCATCGGCGCGGGTGCGCACCATGTAACCCTGCGCAACCAGTGACTCAATGTCGCCGGGATTCGCCAGTGGGTCATTGCGTTTCATGAATGCCGCCTCCGGGGTGCCGGCAGGCGAGTCGGTAAACAGTACCCGGCCTTCGAGTGAGGGGTGCCCGGCGATATAGTTTTCTCGCGCGCCTCCAGTATTGTCCAGCGCAAACATGATCTTGCCGCGTGCCTCCGACAAACGCGGCCAGCCCTGAGTCAGCACAGCTAACTCCAGCGTAACGAAATTGCTGCGCACGTCATCGGGAACAATCAATTGCTCCTGGGGAAACACGCTGCGAATTTCCGCATCAATACGATTGAGCGCATCCACGCCAAACTCTAGTGGCACAACAAAATTCAAATTAAGCGGATCGGGAATCGGGTCGTCCTTGGCTTCCACCAGCACAGTAATCGGCAGATGTCCTGGATGGCGGTCAGACCAAGCCTTGATCTCCTGCAGGCAGCTGACAAAGGTGTAGCAGGTCGTTTCATAATCGATATCCTGCACGTGTAATACCTTCAGGCCCGGTTCGTCCAACTCAGGAATACCTGACGCGGCGTCCTCCCCGAACAGCGTGCGCACCGGATGGTTGGCGTAAAGTCCGCCGTCCGGATCGTCGAACACATCGAGTTCAATCTGGCGGATACCCTGCGTATCAAACTGCTCCTGCAGGGGGATGTGGCTGTACTCCAGTGTCGGCGCCACATCGGGAATAAAGGCTAGTAACAATTGGAAAACGTCGTCCTGCGTCTGGAGGTGGTAACTGTTGTGGCTCCCGAGATACTGGACCTGGTTCATTAAAGTATCATCACCGGGCAGCTCTGGCGGCCAGTCAGATGAATTGTTGCAGCCACTGAGCCAGGGCAACAGCACGGCGGATAACAACAACGGTGTAGCAAAACGGTTCACGGATTTGGGTGTTGCCATGGCAATTGCCTCTTGTTTAGCCTGCAGTGTGTCGCACGTATGATAGCGCAGGATAGCCCAGGGTCAGAGCCCTTTTGAAGCCTGACCGGACTCGCACCCTGGACCGTTTGCTATACAATGATCGGGCACCAGAACTTCAATACAGCAGCGGTCACCGGCCAACACGGGAGTAGCACGATGAACAACCTGAGAAAATTCAAACACCTGGTACTGGCCGTGTTGTTGCTGGCGCCCTGCGGTGTAGCCTGGGCTGATTGGGAGCTGGACGACACAAAATCGGTGGTTAACTTCGTCTCCATCAAGAACGACACTGTCGGCGAAATTCACAGCTTTGCGTCCCTGGTGGGTTACATCGGCGCGGCCGGCAACGTCCAGATGACTATTAATCTGGACAGTGTGGAAACCCTGATAGCCGCGCGCAACGAGCGCATGCGCGAATTGTTGTTTGAGACTGTCAAGCTTCCGTCCGCCCAGTTAACCACACAGGTGGAGCTCGCCCTGCTCGCGGAGGCGGCCAAGGGCGGTATCGTCACCGCCGAGCTACCCGTTACCCTGTCGCTGCACGGTAAGGATAAGCCGCTGACCGTCGCAGTAACAGTGGTGTGAAGGTGATGGCAACCTGCACGTATTTACACCCCACCCGGTGTTGATCAATGCTGCGGACTTTGGCCTGGCGAGCGGCGTCACAGCGCTACGGGAAATTGCCGGACTGCGCGCCGTCAGCAGCGCCGTCCCGGTTACCCTGCAACTGTTGTTTGTGCAGGCCAAGTAACACGGGCCATGTCCGGTCGGGAGCGCGCGCCTGCTCGGTGTCTAGGGGGTTCCCCCGGAAAGACTCTGGTAGAGCTGCTGATAAGCACGATTACCCGGCGCCATTTGCGTCAGGGTTTTGGCATAGCCAATGGCTTGTTCGCGCTGACCCAGCTCCGCGTTGTAATTAGTCAGGGCGAGGAGCACTTCCTCGCTCTGCGGCACACTGCGCAGCAGCGCCTGTAACTGCACGATGGCCTCGGCCGGTTTTCCCAGGTCGTGCAAGGCGATGCCATAAACGAAGCGGTGGCGAGTACCCTCGGTTTCCAGTGCGGCGGCCTGCTGCAGATACTTCAGGGCAGTGTCGGGTTGCCCGCTGCGGGTTTCCAGCAGGCCCAGCGCGTGCAGCGTCGGGCCATTGTTGGGGTCGACTGCCAGCGCCTGTAGCAACAATTGCCGCGCCTCCACATCCTTGGACTGGCCGCGCAACAGGTCCGCCAGGTTCAGGTAGGCGGGTATCAATTGCGGGTTGAGATGCAGAGCTTCCCGGTACGCGGCTTGCGCCGCCTTTTCATCTCCACGGGTGATATAAAAAATACCCAGTTGCAGTTGTACCCCCGGCATATCGGCATCCTGCTCAAGGATGTTGACGTACTCGTCGAACAGCGCGCGCAATTGTGTCGCCTGCTCCGGAGTCGCCTGATCCAGCGGCACACCTGCCAGCGACGCGGCAATTTCCGTACGCACGGCGGTTACCGCATCGGTCATTAAAGGCTGCAGCAACTGGAGGCGCTGTTGCAGCGGCAGGAAGTCCAGGGCGCGCACTGTACTGGCGCGCAGCAGGGGATCATCGTCATACAGCAACTGGGTGGCTGTTTGCAGGGCGTCGCGCCCGCCAACCTGGCCGAGTGCTTCCATGGCGGTGGCGCGCCAGATGGGAGCGGTGGTGGCATCCGCCGCGAGTTGCGCGAGTTGCGGCACGACCCGAATGTCTCCCTGGCTCAGCCGCTGGAAGGCGCGCGCCGGGTGATTGCTTGTATCGCGAAACTCTACGCCCCACTGCTGCAGCGCCGCCAGTGCCCAGGGTGCGTCCTTGTCCTGGTGACACTTATTGCACGCATTGGGCGTGTCCATGACCACGCTCAGATCGGGGCGCGGAATGCGCATGCTGTGATCGCGGCGTGCATCCACGCCCATGTAGGTCGTCTGGGGCATGTGGCAGTTGGCGCACTGGGCACCCGTTGAGTTGTCCTTGTGATGGTGGTGTTGCGCGCTGTCGTAATGGGAAGCCTGGTGGCACTGGGCGCAGACGCCATTGCCCGGAGCGCGTAATTGCAGGCTGTGCGGCTCGTGGCAATTACTGCACACCACCCCGGCCTGGTGCATCTTGCTCTGCACAAATGAGCCGTATTCATAGACCTCGTCGCGAATCTGGCCGTCATGGTAGTACAGCGGGTCCTGCGGCATGGCGAGACGATGGGTGTCGAGCAGCGGCTGACCGTAGTGGTAATCCCCCAGCGTGCCGCGGCGAGAGTGACAGCGGCCGCAGCTGTCGATCTGCGCGTTGGATTGCAGTGGTGTGGTGCGCTGGGCAATGTGCGCACCCGCCGGAAACGCCCACTGCCCGCGCTGCGCCAGGGCAGTGGGGAAGCCACCATTTTCGACACCTTGCAGTTTGCCTGCCGTGGCCAGTGCGGAATGCGGTTCGCCGGGACCGTGGCAGGCCTCGCAACCCACGTTCAATTCCGCGAATTTTGTATCGAAGGAGCGAGAGATCGCCGTGTAATTCTTTTTGAGGTCGGTGCTGTGGCATTCAGCGCAGCTCGTATTCCAGTTCTGGTAGGGGCCGGTCCAGTGCAGCGGATCCTTAGAATCGACTTTTTCGTCCGGGTACAGGTGATACCAACGCTGGCCGCCTTCGGCTGTGGGGCGTGTGTCCCAGGCGATACTCAGCGCCTGCAGCCGACCGCGTGACAGGGGTAGCAGGTATTGTTGCAGCGGATACACACCGAATACGTAGTCCACTACAAAATCCTGCAGCTTGCCGTCTTCCCCGTCGGTGTTGACCATGTATTTTTCACCCTGGCGAAAGAAGCGCGTGGTGACGCCGTTGTAAGTGAAACTGGCGTTGTCGAAGTTACCCAGTACAGTGTCGTAAGCGGGCAACTGCATGGCAAGATCGTGATGGGAACCGCGCCACAGTGCGTGTTCCTCAGTGTGGCAACTCTGGCAGGCAGCGGAGCCGGTGAAGGCATTGGCGACGCCGCAGCACAGCAACAGCGCAGTGAGAAAAACTCTTGGGAGTAGCACGTCGCGGCAACCGTAGCTCTGTCGGAAGGCACACATTACCAGCCCCGTCGCAGTATGGACAGCGTCCCACACGCTACCTATCATGGGGTGTTTCTGCGACAGTCTGAGGCGTAAATGAAATTGGGCATATTGAAGACGGATGCGGTACGGCCTGAATGGGTGCCTGAATTCGGCGAGTATCCGGATATGTTCATCACGCTGCTGCGGCAGGCGGATCCCGACCTGGAGTACACCGTGTACGATGTAGAGGCGGGGCAGTACCCGGCGGACATCGATGAGGTCGACGCCTATTTAATCACTGGCAGCAAAGCCGGCGTGTACGAGGACAAGCCGTGGATAGCCGCGCTCATGGCGTTTGTTCAGGAGCTGCACCGCAGGCGCAAGAAACTGGTGGGAATTTGTTTTGGCCACCAGTTGGTGGCCCAGGCCCTGGGCGGCAAAACCGAGAAGTCACCCAAGGGCTGGGGCGTGGGCCTGCACACACACCGGTTCGCCACCGCGCCACCCTGGCATGATCAGGTTGACCTGGAACTGGATATCCTGGTCAGCCACCAGGATCAGGTCGTTACAGTGGCAGAGGATGCCAAAGTGCTGGCCGGCAGTGAGTTTTGCGCGAACGCCGTGTGCCAGATCGGCGATCATATCCTGACCTTCCAGGGTCACCCGGAATTCCTGCCCGGCTATGCGCGCGAGATCATGACGCACCGGCGTGATGTCATCGGCGAGGAGGCCTATGCAGCGGGCATGGCGTCACTGGACGGCGCTCACCAGGGCCAACGCGTGGCGCGCTGGATATTCAATTTTTTGGCGTAGGCGATAATAAGACGAGGGGAGAGGCAATTTGCTTAAATCGATAAAAACCGCCATGCACAAACTACGACAATTCGATCAGCTTGTTCAGGAAAGAGATGGCTATCGTGCGCAGTTAGAGCAACTGTATGTGCCGCCTGGCCATTTTGCATCGCCATTCCCTTGTCTGGATCAAATTCGCAGGGATGAGGCGCGAATATTTGGCGATATGCCCTCCGCAATCCCTGCAGTCGAACTGCATGCAGATGACCAATTACGCCTGCTCAACGATTTCACGCAGTATTACAACGACGTTCCTTTTGGGCCTGTTAAAAGTGACGGACTGCGCTATTACTATGATAATCCGGCGTTCTCCTACTGCGATGCAATCATATTGCATTGCATGATCAGGAAGATGAAGCCAAACAAAATTATCGAAGCGGGGTCCGGCTTTTCCTCCTGCGTAACGTTGGATACCAATGAATTATTCTTTGCTGGCGAAATTGACATTACGTTTATCGAACCTTACACGGACCTGTTGTTTTCACTTATCACGGAAGAAGACAAACGAAAAGTCAGGACGATTCCCTGCCGTTTACAGGAGGTACAGTTGAGTGAATTCGAAGCGCTTAAAGCGAACGACATTTTATTTATTGACTCTACGCATGTGAGTAAAATTGACAGCGACGTCAACTATATATTTTTCGAGATATTGCCCCGCTTGTCTCAGGGAGTGCTCGTCCATTTCCATGATATCCCCTATCCGTTTGAATATAGAAAGGCGTGGGTGTACGAGGGGCGGGCGTGGAATGAAGCCTATCTCCTGAGAGCCTTTTTGCAGTACAACAATGCGTTTCGCATTGTTTTCATGAATTCCTATATGACGCGATTTCATAACACGTTTTTTAGAGAACATATGCCGCTGTGCATGAAAAAGCGGGGCGCAAGTATCTGGATAAGAAAGGAGTAGTGTGTGTAGCTTTTTCAAAGAAAGCGATGCAGATGATTTCGATGGGGCCGTCTATTTAATAACTCACGGGAGTTGCGCTTTTTCCACCACATGGCCATCCTCAATACACAGCACCCGGTCCGCCAGCGCCAGGCTGGCGGGGCGATGGGTAATCAGGATCACGGTTTTGTGGGCCAGCAGGTCAGCGCAATCCGCGATGAATGCGAGTTCGCCCGCAGGATCAAACATCGCGGTGGCTTCATCCAGAATCAGGATGGGAGGATCGCGCAACAGCGTCCGTGCCAGTGACAGGCGCTGCCGCTGGCCCCCGGACAGGCGTATGCCTTCATCGCCAATCACCGTGTCGTAGCCCTGGGGCAGCGCCGCAATGAAATCGTGGGCGCAGGCCCGTCGCGCGGCTTCTTCCAGCGCATTGCGTGTTGCATCCACGCTACCGTAGGCGATGTTATCGGCCACGGAGCCATTCACCAACAGCACGCGCTGCGCCACTAGCCCGACGCAGGACCTGACACTGGCCAGTGTTGCGCTGGCGATGTCGATGCCGTCGAACAGGATGCGCCCTTGGGAGGGCTCGGCAAAGCGCATGAGCAGATGTGCTAGCGTCGACTTGCCCGCGCCGTTGCGGCCGGTGAGCGCGATAGTTTCACCCGCCGCGATGTTCAGGTGCAAATTTGCAAACAACGGCGCGCGCCCGGGCCAGGTGAATGCCACGCCTTCCAGGCGGATGTCACCTTTGATGCCACTGAGAATCTGCTGGCCGCTGTCGGTTGGCTCCGGTTCATGGTTGAGAAAAGCGATAATGCGTTCCGAGGCGCCCCGCACGGTCTGTACCCTGCCATAGGTATTGGCTAATGTGCCCAGTGGCGACATCATCAACATGGCGTACAGCAAAATGGTGACAAGATCAGCCGCCGCCAACTGATCACGGTCGATCAATGACGCGCCCATGGCGATCACCACAACCAGCGCCGCGCTGCCCAACAGCGAACTGGCCGGTGACAGTGCCGACTGCACTTGCAACTGGCGCCGGGAGGTGTCCAGCAAATGGCTGTTAGCTTGTTCCAGATGGCGCTGCTCCTGCGCTTCGCGGGTAAATGCTTTGATCACGGGCAGCAGTCGCAGGTTCTCCTCCAGCACGGAGTACATCTGTGCATTGGCGTCCACCCAGGCGCGCGACAGCGGGCGCAGGTAGCGACCGACAATTTTCATGCCCAGGAAATACAGGGGCAGGAACACCAGGGCAAGGACCGCCATGGATGGATGTAACCAGCCCAGGGCGAGCCCGGCCCCCAGGAAAGTGAGCAACGCGGGCAACAGGTGCACCAGGGTATCGGTGACAAAGGAACTGATGGTATTGGCGTCGGTGTAAAGGATGGACAGGGTATCTCCGCGCCGGTTCAGGTGATGGTAACCCAGCGGCAGTGCCTGCAGGTGTTCGTACAGGCGATTGCGCATGTCCGCCGCCATGCGCTCGCCGGTATAGCCGATGTGGTACTCAGTGAAAAAATCCAGCACGGCGCGCGCACACATCAGCGCGAACCAGAGGGCCAGGATGTGCAGCGGCCGGCTTGTGGCCTCGCTGCCAGCCAGCAGGCTCGCGGTCAGCTTGCCAGCCAGCCATGGTCCGGCCAGCGACAGCAGGCTGCCCAATAGCAGCAGAACCACAATGGACAACAGAATATTGCGGTGCGGCGTAATGTAGGCCAGCACCTCGCGAAACCCTGTTTGCTGTAACCTGCGCGGTGCCATGCTGCCTTCAGTTCGCATCCGATTAACCAGCCTGCAGCGTACACAAGATGGCAGCCACTGATCCACCAGTGTATTCTTAATGTGACAACGGCAAATAACATGTGAAAGCTCGATATGATCACACGCCTGAAAAAATTTGGTCTTCTCGGACCCGAAAAGCAACTGCTGCTGGTTCGGATATGGCTGTTGCTGGCGGGGACTCGGCTCAGGCTGCTAATACAGGGACTCTCGCACTTTACCTCAGGCCTTACCCTCCATCGCACCATTGCGGTCACTCAAAGCATGCCCGCGAAGCAGCTCGAGCAGGCACGAGAACTGAGTCGGCTGGTCGCAATCGCGGCGCGTTACACGCCCTGGCAGAGCCTTTGCCTCACCCAGGTGCTGGTATTGCAACAGCTGCTCGCACAGCGGCAGATACCGGGATATTTCAGCCTGGGCGTACGCAGGGCCGGTGGCGAGGAGCAGGAACCTTTCAGTGCTCACGCCTGGTTGCAATGTGGGGATGCGATCGTCAACGGTGCAGTACCGGGTGACGCCTACACCACGCTATCAACGTTCAGCTGGGGTTTGCCGACGGCCGGTCAAAACCCGCTGCACGCACTACCTGTCCGGGGCAGCGCACTATCCACCAGACACCGCGCACATCGTCCGTGACCTACTCGCCTTTTCCAACGGAACACCGCTCAATGGTGTTCGACAACGTGCGCAATGAAGTCTATTTCAAGGCCATCGCAGCTGCGGTAAATTCGACCAGCCGCGTGCTGGACCTGGGCGCCGGGGTGGGCGTGCTGGGGCTGGAAGCCGCGCGCCTGGGCGCGCAGAAAGTGTATCTTGTCGACCCATCCTCGGCCGTGCGCTCCGCTGCTGCGATTGCCAGGGACAATGGCCTGGAGGATCGGGTCGAAGTGATCCAGTCCCCCGTCGAAAGTATTACCCTGGAAGAAAAAGTAGACGTGATCCTGTCGGTATTTACCGGCAATTTTCTGCTCGAAGAGGACCTGTTGCCATTGTTATTCCAGGCGCGCGATCGCTTTCTGGCGCCTGGCGGTGCATTGATTCCCGATCGAGCCAGGATGTACCTGGCTCCGGTCTCCCTGCCGGCGTATTACGCCAGCCGTATTGAGTGCTGGGGACCGCAGAAGGACGGCGTCGACTACAGCGCAGGCCGGGAATACGCTGTCAATACGGCCTACTGTGACGCAGCGAAAAAATTCGATGCACATTTTTTGGGTGAGGTGGTGTGCCTGGCGGAACTCGACTTCACCACCGCCACCAGAGCGGATTGCAAGGCCACGGTGGACCTTGGCTTTGACGTCGCAGAGACCTGCCACGGCGTTCTGGGCTGGTTCGATATGCGCCTGGGACAGGAGTGGTTGTCCACTTCCCCGTTAGCGCCGGCGACCCACTGGAGCCAGATGTTTTTCCCGTTCAGGCAGCCGTTACAGGTGCAGGCCGGTGACAGCGCCAGCCTCAGGTTGCAGCGACCCCAGCACGGCCAGTGGTCCTGGGTGGTGCAGTTCGGCGCAGAGCGACACATACACTCCACGGCCATGGGGTCGCCCATGCTGCGCAGTGATTTCACCCACGCCCATGTGCCCGGTGTGGTCGCTCCATCGCCCACCACCATGGGGTGGGAGCCCTCGACCCCCAGGTAGGTCGAGTCCGGAAGAACCTCCGGTAATCACAATCCAGCGCTCCGTGGCGGCCCTGTTGGGCGAGAGCTGCGCTAGATCAGTCCGTCGACCAGATTCTGTATGAGTGCTGCGCCCACCCAGGTCAGGGGCGGGATGATCAGGTAGAACGCGAGGGTGGTGATGTTTCCCAGGTCAAAGGGCCAGGTGGAAACCTGCACAATTTCGCGCCGGTAACTGAGCAGGGGAAGAATTTTTTCAAGATCGGCGGCTTCGAGACTGACCGCGCCTGTCGCATCCAGATGTGTCCCGATCCTGGCATTCAAGGCCGCCAGTTCCTGTTGCTTCATCGCGGCCAGACGCCGGTGCAGCGGCCACACGGGAATAACAAACATTACCACCAGCGGCCCGATGATGGCAATCGCACCGGGCAGGCTCTCCAGCAGATTCTGGCCCCCTTCCAGGCCGATCAGGGGAAACAGCGCCAACGCCCCGATCACGGCCAGGCTGGAGCTGATTGAGACCCGTGCGAAGGGTAGCAGCTGGCGGGTATTCAGCAGGGACACGCGGGTTTTGCCCCCCCCCAGGCGGCCAAACAGCACTGATTGCTGGATCAACATGGTAATCACCGTGGTCATGATGATCCAGACCATGAGCGTGCCTACTGCAGTCAGCGCACCGGAGATACTGGATATTGTCCGGGTGACCGCCTCAGCGACCGTACCCAGGATCAAACTGATATGTGCGCAGCCACCCAGCGCGCCCGCACCCGCGCATATCAGCATCGTGCGCGGACTCGCCGTATCCAGCCGCGCCCGGGCCTCCTCAAATGCCGCCGCATCCAGATCCAGAAGCGGCCGCAAAGCGCCCAGAGCCTGCTGCGATTTCATGGTGATAAAACTGAACACGGGAATGATGTAGGCGATGATCAGGCTGAAAAACAACGCCGGTGTCCTGTATGTCGAGACCTCTCCGGCGCCGGCGTAAAACAGTGGTAGCAACACAGCTAACAGCAGCAGCCCGGTCAGGATTCTGCCGTGGCGCATGGGCGGAACCAGTTTCAGCAGCCAGATCTTACGGTCGGACACGGCGAGGCACCTGCGAGTCTGTCGGAAATTGTTGCTACACTGTATCAGGCCCGGAATTTTTTCGTCCCGGAGGCCTGCTTCGTCTTGCGCTTCATATTGAGCTTCGCCTTGATTTTCGGCTTATCCTTACTTTTTATTCTTCAGCTTCGACCTTCACTAAGTATAGACAAATAAGAGGCTTGTTGGGAGAAATCCCATCAGGGATGCCGGTGCTGTACTTCAATTGATCGAGCGATGGCCACCTTCTTCCTGCGCAACCCCCGCAGTGTGCAACGGGGTCAGGCCTATTTGGGCAGACCGAGGTGGCGTTCACCGATGATGTTGCGCATGACCTCGGACGTGCCACCGCCAATCGTATTGGCAAACGAACCCAGAAACACCTGCGGCCATCGCGCCGTAAGGCCAGACAGCAGGCTCCTGTCCGGCCCGACAATGTCCAGGGCGAGCACTGCGATGCGCTTGTACAACTCGGACTGGAACAGCTTGAGCATGGAACCTTCCGGACCGGGCATGCCGCTGCGTTCATTGCGCGAGATACCCATGAGCGTCATGGCGAGCAGTGAGCGGGTCTCAGCACGCAATTTCGCCAGTTGATAAGCGATGTGGTCGTCATCGATGGCGCGTCGACCGTCTTCCAGTCGGGTACGTTTGGCCAGCGCAATAAGTTCCTCGATAGTGTTCCGGGTTTCAATCTGTGCGGGCATGAATGCCGTGCCGCGTTCGAAAGACAGTTGTGCCATGCTGACGCGCCAGCCGTTATTGATCCCACCAACAATGTTTTTCAGCGGGATGCGCACCCCGTCATAGAACACTTCGTGCAGGTCGCTGCCGCCGGCCATGTCGAGGATGGGACGAATCTCCATGCCGGGATTGTCCATGCGGTTGATAACCCAGCTGATGCCTGCGTGTTTCGATGCGGCGGGGTCGGTGCGCACCAGTAACTGCTGCCAGTCGGCAAAGCGCGCCCAGCTGGTCCAGATTTTGGAGCCGGTCACCACCAGTTCGTCCCCGTCGACCACGGCGCGGGTTTGCAGGGAGGCCAGGTCGGAACCCGCAGAGGGTTCAGAAAAGCCCTGACACCAGATGACTTTGCCTTTGAGGATCGGTGGCAGATGGGTTTCTTTCTGCTCCTCGTCGCCGCAGGCGATGATCGTCGGCCCCGCCAGGTTCAGACCGTTGAAACGGTAGTGGTCGCCTGGTGCTCGCGACCTGGCATACTCCATCAGGAAGATCAGTTGCTGGTAGGTGTCCAGGCCCTGGCCGCCGTATTCCTTGGGCCAGTTGATACCCGCCCAACCGCCTGCATACAGGGTCTGTTGCCAGGCGAGATCAAACTCGCGACCGGCAGCCCCTTCCGCCGGCCTGCCGTGTGCCGGCTTGTTCGCCTCCAGCCAGTCGCGGACCTGTTCGCGAAACTGACTCTGCTGTGGCGTGAAATCAAGATTCATGGCCCGGCCTCCGTTTCAGTCCGGTGCGCTTGCGGCAAGCAGCCGGTTCAGGTGAAAGCGCTCGCTGCCGAACAGGGTAGCCAGCACCTGGGCGCGCTTGACGAACAGGTGAATATCCATCTCCTGGGTATAGCCCATGCCGCCGTGGATCTGCACGGCCGTGTTGGCATTGAGTTGCGCGGCGTCTATGGCCAGTGCCTTCAGCGCGAAAACATCATACGGGCCCGCCGCCATTTGCTGTTGCAAGGTGATACTGGCGTGATACAGCAGGGCGCGCACGGATTCGCAGCGTATGGACATCTCCGCGCAGCAATGCTTGATACTCTGGAAGCTGCCTATGGGCTTGCCAAATTGCTGGCGCTCCCTCGCGTAGGTAACTGAACGCTCCAGGGTGGCCTCGGCAATGCCCAGCAGCATGGCAGAGACCAGCAGTGCGCCACGCAGGAAAATAGCGTCCTGTTCGGCGCGAACGCTGTACAGGGCAGGGCCGCCCAAGGCGACGTGACAGGCGAGGCTCAGCGTCGGGTCAATGCACCTGGCGGCGTGATCGAACTGCAGCGCGGACAGCGGCAACAATGCAGCAGCGCCTTCATCAGCCAACAGAACCAAAGCAGAATCCGTCGCTTCGTAGAGCAGGAACTCACCCGCGACCTCCGCTCCGATCTGCACCGGGTTGTTGGTGCGCGCAGCGCCCAGCACTACCCTGGTATCTCCCTGCAAAATGGCGCGCAGCTCACCGGTTGCGCCCGCCAGCGCAGCAATTCGCGCTCCCAGAACGCTGCCCAGCAATGAGGGCGGCAGCAGGTGGCGGCCCAGTTCAACGAACAGCAGCGCCTCTTCTGTCAGTGTGCAGCCTACGCCGTCGAATTCTTCGGGAAGCCCGATACCCAGCCAGCCAAGGCCGGCAATCTGTTGCAGGTCTTCAGTCGTGAACCATGCATCGCCCCGGCCCGGGCTGAGCAGCTGACTGACGGGAAACTCATTCGCCAGAAAGCTCGCGGCGGCATCGACGATCTGTTGCTGTTGTTCCGTCGGGAGCAAATCCATAGTGAGGTCAATTCCGGGAGGCTGCGCGCAAGGCGTTAACCAGTTGGGAGGAGCATGTGGCAGTGATCGATTCTATAATAAGACACTTGGCATAATACAGTGTTTTTGCCGTCTCCAAGGTATAAAATCCCCAGTCGAACAAGTCGGCAGGAGCGCTGTATGGCAATCAAGGTGGGCACGGCAATAGGCATGCTCAATCCGCGTTACTTTCAGTCGGTGGCGGTCGCTGCCGATCAACTGGGCTACGAATCGCTGTGGATGCCCGAGCATCTGGTGTTTCCACAGCGGATGGCCGGCTCGCCCTACTCACCGCAGGACGGTGACGCTGCGCATCCGCCGGTGCCACCGGAAACGCCGTTGTTTGATGTGTTCGCCTATCTTGCATTCCTGGCCGGACAGACCAGCCGTATACGCCTCGGTACCAATGTGTATCTGATGGGATTACGCCATCCATTTGTGGCTGCGCGCGCCATCCAGACGCTGGACATTGTGTCTGCGGGTCGGGCGGAGATTGGTATCGGGGCCGGGTGGTTGCGCAGTGAGTGGACCGCCGCCGGCATGGACCCGGCGACACGCGGTCGTCGCCTGGATGAAGTGTTGGCTGTGTGCAAGCGCCTGTGGAGCGAGGAAACAGTGGCACATCAGGGTGAGTTCTACCAGTTCGAGCCGGTGCGATTTGAACCAAAACCCGTGCAGCGACCGCACCCCCCGATACATATCGGCGGTATATCCCACGCCGCACTGCGGCGCACGGCGCGCAGTGGCGATGGCTGGTATGCCATAGGCCAAACACTGGCTACGATTGCACCATTGTTGAAAACATTGCGGGAGATGGTGCGCGCAGAGGGCCGCGATCCGCAGCAGCTGGAAATTATCTCCTCTGCTGATGTGTCGACGCGGGATGACCTGCGGCGCTGGGAAGATCTCGGTGTGACACGCCTGGTGGTCTGTCCCTGGCGGCGCGGGAGCGAAGCGGTGGACGGTCTGCGGCGTTTTGCGGAGGATGTGCTTCACTAGCGCAGCGGTGCCGACAGCAGAGCAATCATGACGCTGTTAACTGAGGCTTGCCACCTGCTCTGGATTGAGCCAGCAGGAGTGCACTCCGAAGGGCACCCGCTGCGGCAGGTGCAGGCGCGCAACCTCCCGCATGGTGGCGGCATCCAGGATGAGTAATAGCGCACGATCCGCTGTCATCAGCAGCTCCAGCAGGTAGCCATCGTCTTCAGCGGAGGAGGTTTTGCGCGGAACAAACAGGGCCTCGCCGCCATAAAACTCCGCGTAATCGAAGTACGCCACTTCACGTTCATCGATCATGTCATATTTGAGTACGCCCTTGGCCATCATCTCTTCTTGTTGCTCGTCCAGCAGGTAGGCGTAACGGTTTTGGCGGCCCAGGTAGGCGACGTTGAAACTGGGGCGTTCGTAAAAATGATCCAGCAGTACCCGGTCCTCAGTGACCTTACCGGTGTCGAGGTTGAGACGCCATTTGTTGAAGGTGGTGTGCGGCTCCTGGGGGTTGTGGATCGGTATGTTCGAGGGATAGCTGCGAAACACCGGCGCAAACACCACGATATCCGTACCGCCATCTGCCCTGGTTTCCTCCCAGCCGTTGACCACATGCCACAGATGCCCGGGCTGTTCCGTGGTGAACCAACGGACTGGCTCGCCCGCCTTGTGCTCGCGCCGGATGACACCCCAGCGCATTTTATAGGCTGGATCGAATACCATAGGACTCTTTGGCTCACCGAACAGTCCTTTCGGGTCGAAGCGCAGTGAGAGATCAGGAAAAACAAGGAAGTTTTCCGTCAGGTAATAATCGTGCAGGAAGGCCAGTGCCGGTTTCTGCTGCTCGAGCACGCTGTAGTGCGCCAGCCGGCCTTGCCGTAGCACCGCGTGGCGAATCGTGCCGCTGCGAAATTCCGTACTGAAGGTATACCAGTCGCCGGTGGCGGGATCGATCTTGGGGTGCGCGGTGAAGGGGCTGTCAAGTTTGCCGTCGAAGGTATCCCAGTCCCCACTGCCGTCGAGGACCAATTGCCCGGACTCCACGCTGGTATGCAGGGCGAAGGGATAGCCCGTCTCCTGCAGGCAGTAAAGCTTGCCGTGGTGGTACTGGATGGCGGTGGTGGAGTTGCCGCTTTCCAGAACGGCGAGCGTCGGCAGCACACCGAAGCGTTGTTTGAGAGAGGCAATGATCATTCGCGCGAACCCCGCCTTGCCACCGCCGGCCAGGTCGCCGAAGTGCAGATACTGGTCCTTGCCCGCCGCTTCTTCAATGCAGTAGCGCGGGGTCTTCACATAGGTATTGGAGTAGGTGGCGCTGCCGCCGGCAATCTGTATCTGGTGCAACATACCGGCGCCGTTGAACATATGGTAACGACCGTCCGTTTCCGGGAACTGCAGGTTGGTGCCATTGCGCAGGTAGACACCTTCGAGGTCGTGCGGAATCACACCCGTCACCGTAAGCGGTGTTGCATTACACAGCGTGTGTACCGGCTTGAATCCGGGGGCGTTATACGGGCTGTACCGATTGTAAGCCTCCACGTCCAGCGCCTTGCGGGCGCGCGCATCTGCCCAGGTCAAAACGGGTCCGGGACTCAACTTCAGGAGAACGAAGATCAGTAGCGGCATCCCCAGCAACAGGATTACAAACAGTAGTAACACGCTGGACAGAATGGCTTCCTCACGAATTCAAAATTGAAAGGGTAGCAGTGACGTCCTATGGTACTGACAACAGGGTTAGTCGTCAGGCTTTTTTAATGAACTGTGATTGCAGTTTCTTAGGGCCAATACTACGCTCAATTTGTGGCAACTCGCCGCCTACCCTGTGTTATAAGATGGCGTAGGGTACTGGGTCGAAGAAGGGGGTCAGGCCTTACATTCTGCAACGGTTGAGTCATTGAAGAAACAGCTCGACGCCTAGCCCCCGCTCCATTCACCACGCTAATAGTAATATTATTTATTGACATAATAATAGCATTTAGCTATATATCTACCCGTGAGCACAGTACAGTACAGCAGGAAAGCAATTAAAGGGCTTAGGAAACTGCCCGCAAACGTTGCTGATCAGTTCCGTACTGCATTTCAGGAAGTCGCTGATAACCGCGGCCATTGGGAGGTCAAAAAACTGGCAGGTCGCGAAGGCTACCGGCTGCGGATTGGCGGGTATCGTGGTATTTACAAGATTGAAGGCGAAAAGGTAACGGTTATTGTGTTGGATGTTGGCCCACGTGGAGGTATTTACAAGTGAGCGCACAGATCATTGAGAACAATGGCGTGCCCGAGTATGCGGTGGTGCCAATAGCCGACTACCGGGCGTTAATCGAAAAGGCTGAAATGCTGGACGATGTCGCGACTTTTGATAAGGCCCAAGCCATACTGGCGGCGGGCGAGGATGAACTCGTGCCGTCTGACGTTGTTGATTCGCTGCTGGCAAATGTGAACGCGGTGAAAGTATGGCGTGAGTACCGAGGCATGTCGCAGGCTACTCTGGCTGATGCTGCAGGCCTGTCACAGGGGTATATCGCACAGATTGAGAACGGTAAACGGGAAGGAAAGATTGATGCCTACAGAGCGATTGCCAGCGTCCTGGAAGTCAATATAGAAGACTTACTGTAAAAAGATATAGCAGAACAAAAGCCATCATCGTCGATTACGGGGCCGTCACTAATATCTGACGATCGTCCACATACTCGCGCAGCCGCCTGGCCCTGGCCACGGGCATCGCTGTGGTCGTGATGGCCATCGCGATCGC
>Ga0163144_10000335_pt1 | contig 108530 bp, 89 predicted proteins | sample OliLak19BULKMAT1_FD_123175 | JGI IMG/M metagenome (GOLD analysis project Ga0163144, IMG submission 123175) | Freshwater microbial mat bacterial communities from Lake Vanda, McMurdo Dry Valleys, Antarctica - Oligotrophic Lake LV.19.BULKMAT1 | ecosystem: Environmental > Aquatic > Freshwater >...
ACCTCTTCGCCTACTGCGACGACACCGACCTCGGCCTGCGCGCCCGCCTCGCCGGCTGGCGCTGCCGCGCCGTGCCCGGCGCCGTCGTCTACCACAAGTATTCCGCCGCCAGCGCCGCCTATTCGCCACTGAAGGCCTTCCTGGTCGAACGCAACCGCGCCTGGGTGGCGGTGAAGTGCCTGCCGCTGCCGCTGCTGTTGGTCAGCCCGCTGTTCACGGCGCTGCGCCTGGCGGCGCAGGCGTTCGGCGCCCTCTCCGGCCGCGGCGCCGCCGGCCGTTTCACCGCCAGCCAGTCGCCCTGGGCGCTGCTCGGCGTGCTGCTGCGCGCCTACGCCGCCGCCGCAGCCGGTCTGCCCGACGCGCTGCGCAAACGGCGCGTCATCCAGTCAGCGCGCCGTATCGGCGCCTGGGAGGCGGTCGGCTGGCTGCGCCGCTGGGGCATGGGCGTGCGCGAGGTGGCCCTGAAGGATTGATGGAGGGCGCGATTCCTGCCGCGCCCTCTCTGCCGCAGCGCTTCGGGAGCCGCGCCCTCCACATCCGGCGCCGTCGTGTGGTAGCGGACGGGATCATATGCGCGCGCTGTTGATCATTCCCGCCTTCAACGAGGCCGGGGCAATCCAGGGAGTCATCAACGCCGTGCGCGGCAGTTTCGTCGGCGATATCGCGGTCATCGACGACGGCTCCGAGGACGAGACCGCGGCGCTGGCGCGGGCGGCCGGCGCCGTGGTCTTGCAGCACCCCTGTAACCTCGGCATCGGCGCCGCGGTGCAGACCGGCTTTCTCTACGGCCTGCAGGGCGGCTACGACGTCGTCGTGCGCCAGGACGGCGACGGTCAGCACGACCCGGCGCAGATCCCACGGCTGTTGGCGGTGCTCGCCGCCGACGCGGCCGACATCGTCGTCGGCTCGCGCTTCCTCGCCCGCGAGGGCTACCAGTCGACCTGGGTGCGGCGCATGGGGATCTTCGTGCTCGGCGTCGTCAGCCGCCTGGTCGGCGCCCACATCACCGACCCGACCTCCGGCTACTGGGCGGTGAATCGACGCGCACTGGCGGTGCTGGCGCACTCGCACCCGGACGATTACCCGGAGACCGAGGCGCTGGTCATGGCGTCGCGTGCCGGCTGCCGTGTCGCCGAGGTGCCGGTGATCATGTACGCGCGCATCGCCGGCACCTCGTCGATCAGCGCGCTGTACTCGGGCTTCTACATGATCAAGGTCGTGCTGGCGCTGCTCGTCGGCCGCCTGCGGCCGCGCTGAAACCGGGGGACCGATGCAGACGCTCGACATCCTGGCCGTCACCACCAGCCTGATCGTCATGCTGTTCGTCGTCGAGTCGATCCGCCGCAGCAGCCTGAATGCGCGCTACGCGCTGCTGTGGCTCGGCGCCAGCGCGGCGTTGCTGTTGTTCTCGCTCTACCGGCCACTGCTGCACGGGGCCGCCAGGCTGCTCGGCATCGCCTACCCGCCCTCGCTGCTCTTCGGCCTCGCCTTCCTGTTCGTGCTGCTGATCATGCTGCACTACTCGCTGGTCATCTCCTCGCACCGCGACTCGATCCGCCGCCTGGCGCAGACCGTCGCGTTGCTGCAGCGCGAGATCGAGGTCCAGCGCGACGCGGCGCCGCGCCGCGGCGACCCCCCAGCCGGCGGCTGAGTCGCCGGCCGGGGGTGGCAGGCACGCCCTCCCTACTGGCAGCGGATGCGCAGGCTGGCGGTGATATCGCCGGCGCCGAAGCCGACGCCATCGTTCAGGACGGTGTCGAACAGGCGCAGCTGCGCCCCGTTGAGGGTCGGATCCTCGCTGCCGCCGGCCACCGGCAGGGTGAAGCCGCTGGTGCTCTTGGCGACGAACTTGGCGATCTTGCCCTGCTTGACCACCGTCACCTTGCCCGGGATCAGCTGGTCGGCGGCGCCGACGACGTCAGCGGCCAGCAGAGCCGCGGCGCCGAGTACCCACGGTCGCATGCGCATCGTATCCCCCCTGGCGGGCGGGGCCCGCCGCTCCGGAACGAATCGCGAACGGAGCGAGGTCAGGCGCACGAGGCGACGCTAGGGCCGTCTGGGGGCAACCGTCAAGAAAATAACTCTCCCCTACTGACACTGGGCCGAGAGTCCGACGGCCAGATCGCCGAGCGAGGAGCCGAAGAACGACACCGCGCCGACGGCGTTGGTGCCGGCGGTCACACTGCTGTCGACGGTGGCGCAGGCGACGCGCGCGCCGGTCAGGCCGACCGGCGGGTTCGGTGCCGGCGGCACGGTCGCGCCGGGAACGAAGTTGGCGTCGGTTACCTGGCCGGCGGCACTCTGCGACGACAGGGGGAGACAGGTCTGGCCGATGTTGATGCGCACGTCGCCGTCGTTACAGGGCGCGCCGTTCTCAACCACCAGATTGGCGCCCATGTTGCACTGGAAGTCGCCGGCGGCGCTGGCGCCGCCGGCGCTCGGGTTGAGGCACGAGCACTGGCAGATGCCCGCCTGCGACGGCTGCACCGGTTCGGGTCCGTTGCAGGCGCCGTTCACGGCGCTGTTGCATGCCGCATCGGTGGTGCATGTCTGCGGCGTCGCGCCGGAACAGGCACCGGTGCACCCGGAGGCGAAACGGCTGCTACCGAGGCCGGCGCAGTGCGCGGTGCATGCGGCGGCGCAGGCGGTGTTGTTGGCGCAGGTGCCGACGTTGCCGTCGGAGCGCACGTCGACACCCAGGGGCGTGCCACCGTCGCAATCGCGCTGGCCGGTCGCGCAGCCGCTCGCCGGCGAGATGCAGACGAAGCCGATCGACGGAATGTTGATCGGCGCGAAGTTCTGCAGGATGCACTGCTGGCTGCCGACGCCGGTCATCGGCGCCGGCGGGCCGACGGTGAAGTCGATCGCCCCGCTGAGCGCGAAGGTCAGCGGCACGGGCAGGATGTTGATGTGAATCTGCATCTGGCTGGCGCCGCCGACCGCGCAGGCGTGCGTGCTGATCGCCGCCGTCGCCGTCGGCGTCGGCGTCGGACTCTGCGTCGGCGTCTCGGTGATGCTCGGCGTCAGCGTCGGCGTGCGCGTCTCGGTGGGGGTGGAAGACGGGCCGAGCGGCGTATCGGTCGGGGTCGCGGTGTCGGCCGGGGTCGCGGTCTCGGTCGGCGTGAACGTGCGCGTGAACGTCGGCGTGCGCGTCTCGGTGGGGGTGGTGGTCAGCGTCGCGGTGGCGGTCAACGTGGCGGTGGCGGTGCGGGTCGGCGTCGGCGTCGTCTGCACCACCGGACCGTCGCCCTTGGCCTTGAACTGGCTCGGCTGGTTTTTGACAAAAGTGCTGTAGCGCGCCTCCCAGCACTGGCCGGTGTTGGTCTTGAGCTGCACGGTCACGGTCGGGTCCTGATCGAGCCCAGCCGTGGCGAGGCCGAGACCGGCGCCCTTGCCCTTGGCGATGATCTTGGCTTTGCCGGCGCCGCCGGACTTCAGCGTCATCTTCTGCATGCCATCGTTGGCGGCGCTGCTGTCGCCGTACTTGAATCCGCCGCTACCGGCCGCCTTCCAGCAGGGCTTGCCGGCGCAGGTCCCCGCCGGGGGGATCTCGGCGGCGAAGAAGAGGCTCGGCACACCGACCGTCTCGTCGTAGATGCACAGCGCGTAGCTGGCGCCGCTCGGCGTCGTCGGCAGACCGAAGTCGCCGCTCGAGGTCTGCTCGCCCTTCAGCCATTTCCAGATCAGTTTGTCGGCTGCCGGGTTGCCGGCGTCATGCTTGAGCAGCAGCTTCGTCTTGCCGGCCAGCGTCGACTGACGGCAGCCGAAGAGCGGCTGCGGCGGGCAGCCGAGGATCGGCGTCGGCGTCTCGGTGACGGTCGGCGTCGCCGTGACGGTCGGCGTCAGCGTCGGCGTGTCGGTGCGCGTCGGCGTCTCGGTGACGGTCTCGGTCGGTGTCGCGGTGACGGTGAAGGTCGGGGTGCGCGTGACGCTCGGCGTCGACGTCGCGGTGGCGGTCGCGGTGGCGGTCGGCGTCGCCGTCGCCGTCGGCGTTGCCGTGTCGGTGACCGTCGGCGTGGCGGTGGCGGTCGGCGTCGCGGTGGCGGTGGCCGTCGGCGTTGCGGTGACAGTGCGCGTCGGCGTGTTGGTCGCCGGCACGAGGAAGTTGAGCACCAGGCGCGGACGCTGTGCCGCGGCGCCCTCGCGGCTGGTGTACTCCACCGCGCCGGCCTGCGTCTCGACGCGCTTCTTGATCAGCCAACCGTAGTTCGGCGTGCCGGCGAGGAAGGCCGCGACGTCGGCGGTGACGTCGTAGGCGATGTACACGCCGACCAGGCTGTTGGTCTGGAAGATGCTGGCGGTGGCGGTGGGAGCGAACGTCCCGCCGGCCCACTGCGCCGGACAATCCGCGCTGCCGTTGGCGGTGTTGCTGTCGATCGGGCAGTTCCAGGTCGCGCCGAGTTCGCTCCAGTCGGCGCCGAGGCGATGCACGTCGACATCGCGCCCACTGCTCCAGTTATTGTCGTTGATCTGGACATAGACCTCGAGGCTGGCCGAGGTGAGGACGCCGGAGCCGATGGCGCTCGCAATGGCGGCCTGGTCCATGCGCACCAGGGCGCGGTTGTCGCCGGTGGCCTGCACCCGCAGCGTCAGCTGCGCGCCGCTGTTCTGGTTGGTGGCGCCGCCGCCGCGCAGGTACGTGTCCGCCGCGGCGCCGAGCGTCGTCGTGTCCGCCCCCGCCGTCGTGGCAGCGAGCAGGCCGATTGCGATCGCGCCGGCCAGTTTCGTGATTCCCATGGCCGTGTCCCCCCACGAGCAGCAGTAGTCCGCTCCCCGACCTTCCGCAACCGCCTCGGCGTTGCTCCGCCGGCGCCGATTCCGCTACGACCACAGCCGCGATGCCTCCACGCCGCCCCGCCCCCGCCGCCCTGCCGCCCCTGCCCTGGTGGCGCCACGCCCTGGCGCTGGCCAGCGTCGCCGCGCTGGCGACGGCGCTGTACTGGCCGAGCCTCGCCGGCCCGTTCGTCTATGACGACCCCAACGCGGTGGCCCAGAGCGCGCTCATCCGGCAACTGACGCCGCTGCTGCGCTTCGTGCAGTTCAGCACCCGGCCGCTGACCGACTTCTCGTACGCGCTCAACTACGCCGCCGGCGGGCTGCACACGCATGCCTACCACGTCACCAGCCTCGGCCTGCACATCGCCAATGCCATGCTGCTCTATCTCCTCGCCCTCATCACGCTGCGCCTGCCGGCCCTGGCGCCGCGCTACGGCGCGGCGCGGCAGGCGATCGCCTGGGCGGCGGCGGCGCTGTTCGCCGGCCACCCGCTGGCGAGCGAGACCGTGGCGTACATCGCCAGCCGCAGCGAGGTGCTGGCCTCCTTCTGGTACCTGCTCGGCGTCGTCGGCTACGCGCTGGCGGTCAGCGGCGGCAGCCCCGGAACGCGACGGATCGGCGCCGCACTGGTGCCGATCGCCAGCTTCGCCGGCCTGGCCAGCAAGGAGATCGTCGCGACGCTGCCGCTGGCGCTGCTGCTCTACGACTGGCTGCTGGTCAGCGGCGCCGGCGCGCGCCGCTGGCGACCACGCTGGGGGCTCGTCGGACTCGCCGCCCTGCCGCTGGCGCTCGGCGGCGCCTTCCTGGCGGTGCGCGCCTACACCACGCCGGCGACGCTCGGCGACTACGCCGCCACCGGCGGCATCGGCTTCGATCGCTTCGGGCCGCTGCAGTACCTGATGACGCAGGTCGGCGTCGTGGCGCACTATCTGCGCCTGGTCGTGCTGCCGCTCGGCCAGACCTTCGATTACGACTGGCCGCTGATGCGCACGCCGCTGGCGTTCGGCGTGCTGGTGCCGCTGGCGGTCCTGATCGGCCTGCTGGCGGCGGCCTGGCGCTGGCGGCAGGCGCAACCGTTGTTCGCCTTCGCGGTCGGCTGGACGCTGCTGGTGTTGACGCCGACATCGTCGGTGATGCCGATCGCCGACCTCGCCGTCGAGCGCCGCATGTACCTGCCGCTCGCCGGCCTGCTGCTGTTTGCCGCCGCCGGGCTGCACGAATTGATCGGCCGCCTGCCGATCGAGTGGCGGCGGCGGCCGGCGCTGAGCTTCGGGCTGGCGGTCGCGGCCCTGCTCGCGGCGTTGGCGCCGCTGACCTGGCAGCGTGCCGCGCTGTGGGGCGACGCCGTCGCGCTGCACCTCGACGGCGTCGCCAAGGCGCCGGGCAACCCGCGCGTGCGCCTCAACCTCGGCGCCACCTACCTCAACGCGGGCCAATCCGATCTCGCCTACGAGACCCTGCTGGACGCCAAGCGCCTCTACGACGAACAGCGCTCGGTGCACGCCTTCCCGCGCATCGGCGCCTTCATCACCTACAATCTCGGCGCCGTCATGTTCGCGCGCCGCGACTTCGCCGCCGCCGAGGCTGAGTTGACGCGCTCGCTCGAGCTCGGCGGGCAGTACCTGGCGTTGCGACCGATGGCCAACATGCTGCTGGCGCGCATCGCCGCCGCGCGCGGCGAGTGGACTGTCGCGGCGGAGCGCATGGGCGAGGCGATCAAGTACACCGACAACCCGGACTGGATCGTCGATCGCGCCCAGATGTTGATCCGCGCCGACAACGTCGTCGGCGCCCGCATGCTGCTGCAGCAGGTCCTACAGCAGAAACCCGGCTTCGCGCGCGCGCAGGCGGTGCTCGACGATCTGGGGGGGTGACGGGAGCGGGCGGGCGCTCAGCGGGCGAAGTACACCAACAGTCTTCCACGCTGCCGGGCGGCGTCCCACAGGGCGGCGGGATCGGCCGGGAGGGCGCCGCCAGCGGCCTCGATCCGGTGCGGGCGCAAACCCGCGGCGGCGAGCGGCTCGAACAGCGCCGCCGCCGTGGCCCCGGCGCGCTCGAGCAGCGCCGGCGCCACGGCGACGAGCAGGTGCGCGCTCGGGCAACGGACGAGCGTGCGGCGCAGGCCGCGCAGCACCGACACCTCGGTCCCCTGGGTGCTGATCTTGACCAGATCGAGGCGGGGCGCGTCGGCGAGCAGGTCGTCGAGGCTGGCGGCGCGGACGGTGACGGTGCGCCGCTCCTCCGCCGCCGGCACGGTGCGATGGTCGCCGCGCTCGCGCTCGGCCAGGTACAGCGATGTCCACCCCGAGTACTCGCCGGCGGCGAGGGCGCGCGCATCGACCTGGGGGAAGCGCCAGGGGGAGGCGGCGCGGGTGAGGAGATCGAAGTTGTTGGCCTCGGGCTCGAGCGCTAGCACGCGGCCGCGCGGCCCGACGGCGCGTGCCAGCGCCAGGGTGATCCAGCCGAGGTAGGCGCCGACATCGACGGCCAGGCCGTCGACCGGCACGACGCGCGCGATCAGCCGCGCCGCGCCGCGGTCGCGCACGCCGGCGCGCCAGGCCTGCGCGTCGAGCCAGCCGCCGACACTGTCGGGATGCACCGCGTCGGCGCCGAGGCGGACGGCGCGCACGCCGACGGCCCGGGCGCGTTGCTGCCGCAGCCAGGCGCGCAGCGGCTCGAACGCGGTCGGGGATTGCATCGGCGCTGCGTAGCGCGGCGGCGGCGCCGACGCCAGCGCGGCGCCGCGCCGCCGGCGTGGCTTGCGAGCCGACGGATTATGCGTACACTGCCGCGCTCGTGTCCGCCGACTTCACGCTCTCGGTCCTGGTGCCGGTGTTCAACGAGCGCCTGACGCTGCGCGCGCTGGTGGCGCGCGTGCGCGCCGTCCCCATCCGCAAGCAGATCGTCCTCGTCGACGACTGCTCGACCGACGGCACGACCGAGGTGGTGCGCGCCCTCGCCGCCGAGCCGGCCGACGCGCTCAACCGCATCGAAGCGTTCTACCATCCGCGCAATGCCGGCAAGGGCGCCGCGATCCGCACCGCCATCGCGGCGGTGAGCGGCGATATCGCGCTGATCCAGGATGCCGACCTCGAGTACGACCCGGCCGAGTACCCGGCGCTGATCCAACCGATCCTCGACGGCCACGCCGACGTCGTCTTCGGCTCGCGCTTCCTGAGCGGCCCGCACCGCGTCCTGTTCTTCCGCCACATGATCGGCAACCGGCTGCTGACGCTGCTGTCGAATCTCTGTACCGACCTCAACCTCACCGACATGGAGACCTGCTACAAGGTCTTCGACAGCGACGTGCTGCGCCGCCTGTGTCTCGCCTCCGACCGCTTCGGCATCGAGCCCGAGATCACCGCCAAGGTCGCCCGCCTCGGCTGCCGCGTCTACGAGGTGCCGATCAGCTACCACGGTCGCGAGTACTGGGAGGGCAAGAAGATCGGCTGGAAGGACGGCGTCGCGGCGATCTGGACGATCCTCAAGTACGCCGTCGTCGACGACCTCGAGGGCAGCGATCCCGGCTACGCCAGCGTGCGCGCGCTGCGCGAGGGGCGCCCCTATCGCGAGTGGCTGTGGGGGCAACTGCGGCCGGCGATCGGCGACCGCGTCCTCGAGGTCGGCTGCGGCAGCGGCGCCTACACCACCTTCCTGCGCAACCATCCCCTGGTCATCGCCAGCGATACCGACGCGCAGGCGCGCGACCTGCTGCGCAGCCGCATGCGCCACCATCCGAACATCCACGTCGAGGCGATCGACTGGCGACAGCCCGACCGCGCGGCGCTGCGCGCGCACCGCCTCGACACCATTCTCTGCCTCGACGGCCTCGCCCACGCCGGCGACGACGACGAGGCAGCCCTGGCGTTGTTCCACGCGCTGTTGCCCGAGGGCGGCCGCCTGCTGCTGCAGCTGCCGGCCGCACCGCGCGCGCCACGCCGCTACGACCGCGCCGCGCTCAGCGCGCAGCTGACGCGACACGGCTTCGCCGTCGAATCGGCCCGCTACGTCGACTGGCTCGGCGGCGTCGCCGGCGGTCTCACGGCTCGCCCGCTGCTGCCCCTGCTGCGTCTCGAGCGACACCTGGACCCGTCGCGCGGACGGTCCCTGCTGGTCGTCGCGCGCAAGCCCTGAGGCGCGGGGCGATCGACGGGCAGGGCCGTCACGTCGCGGCGACCCGTTGCTTGCGCACCAGGAAGGGACGCTCGACGCAGCGGTAGGTGACTTCGGAGATCGCGACGCAGACCAGCCAGAGCGCCACGACCACCGCCGCGCTCGGCCAGGTCCACCCCGCCAGTCCGATCAGCCCGGCGCCGCGCGCCAACAGGAGCCCCGCCAGCAGGACCGGCACATGCCAGACGTACATCGAGTAGGAGAGCACGCCGAGGCGCAGCAGGAGCGGACGGCACAGCAGCCCCCGCGCGCGCGTCGGCGCCAGCACCACCACGGCGAGCAGCGCCGCGCAGAGCAGCGCCTGCAGGAGGTGATAGCCATGCCACGGTGGCGCCTGATTGCGCACCGCGCCGAACCAGGTCACCCAGCGCATGAGGTAGGCGATCGCCGCGACGGCGCCGACGAAGGCCACAGCGGACGCGGTGGACCCCAAGCCGCCGCGCAGGCGCGTGCGCAGCGCCTCGCCGTGTCGCACGTATAGCCATGCCGTCATGGCGCCGAAGAGAAAGGACGGAGCGCGCCCGAACAGCGAAAAGGCCAGAGCCCATTGGTCGAAGCCGGTACCGACGACGAACGCCCCCGCCAACCAGGCGGCGTAGGCGACCGCCCAGATCACGAGCCCGCCAAGGGCGGCGCGGCGGCCCGCCGGCGTGCGACACAGCCACGCCGTCAGCGCCAGCACCACATAGAACTGCCATTCGGTGGCGAGACTCCACCAGACGCCGCTGAACGGCAGCAGCGGCTCGGTCAAACCGGGAACCGCATTGAGAAAGAAGAGGTAGGGCACGCCGCGCAGTAGATCCGCCGCGTGGCGGGTGTTTGCGAGGACGGCCACCAGCACCGCGAAGAAGTACAATGGCAGGATGCGCAGGGCCCGGCGCTGCGCGAATCGCCTGAGGGAGGGCGGCCGCCCCACCGCCGCGCCGCGCAGGAACGGCAGGGTGAGAAGAAAACTGCTCAGGACGAAGAAGAGGTCGACGCCGAGGTCGCCGCCGCCGCGGATCAGGGCGTACAGCGGCGAGACCACCTCGCCCTCGCTCGGACGCCCCGGAAAGAGGTGCAGCAGACCGTCGGTGTGGAAGACCAGTACCAGCAGCATGGCGACGCCGCGCAGGCCCTCCAGCTCCGGCAGGTACAGCGTGCCTGGCGCCACGCCGACCGGGCGGGCGTCGGCGTCGGGACCTGGGGAGGCGGCGGGCATGCCGTGCGCGGCGCGAGTGCCGCGCGTCGCTCGAACCCGGATCAACCGGGACGATCGGACGCGCCGCCCTACGGTTCGCTGCCCAGGCTGGCGTCGTGCGGCGCGACGCCGATCGGCCGCTCGACGTTGTCCGATTCCGTCGCCGCGGTGAAGGCGCGGCGGATCGGCGAGGCGAACTCCCAGTTGAGGCCGAAGCCGTGCAGCTCGATGCTGCCGCCGATGCTGCGGCGCACGCCGTCGTGCGGGTCGGCGATCGTGAAGGAGGCCGGTGGAAACTCGCGCAGGCGCGGCACGACGCGCGTCCAGTCGTCGCGCGCCGGGCTCTCCTTGACCTCGATCATCGCCGCGTACCAGGCGGCGTAGTCGTAGCGCAGGTGCAGGGTCTCCGGCAGCTGGCGCCCCTGCGCCGGCAGCAGCGCCAACTGCACGGTCAGGACGGTCTCCAGCGCGTCGTCGGCGACGACGCCGATGACCTCGATCAGGTACTCGCGCAGCTCGTCGATCACCAACCCCCAGCTGCCGGGCGCCGACATGATCGCCGGCACCGCCGCGGCGAGCAGGCGCAGCATCGGCCAGCGCTCGGGATCGCGCTCGGTGTCGACGCGGATGCGTTCGTACAGCGCCACCTCGCCGACGCCGCACTCCTGATGCACGAAGCGCGACACCTGGCGCAGGGCGCCAAAGTTCTCGAAGAGCAGGAACATCAATCGCAGGCGCACCAACTCGTCGTGCTGCGCGCGCGTGAGGGTGCGGGTCGACACCACCAGCCGCGGCACGCCGGGGCGGAACGGCTCGTTGGTCTCGATCTGGTGCTCGGCGCGGTAGGCCGGGTCGTTCATCGGGCTGTTGGTGAGCAGCGTCGTATGCGGGATGCGCACCTGCACCTCGCGGTTGACGCACTGCTGCAGATCGGCGCGGAAGGAGTCGGTGGTCGACCCGGGCAGCGCCAGCATCAGGTCGACGAACAGGGGCAGGCCGGCGCGGCGGAACTCCGCGGCCAACTGGTCGTACTTCTCGGTCTTGATGTTCGAACGCCGCACCACCGCCAGCGTCTCGGGATCCATCGTCTGCAGCGACATGATCCCCTGCGTGACGATGCCGGCGCGGGCCATGGTCTCGATGATGTGCTGCAGATGCTTGACCGAGTTCTTGGCGTAGCTGACGCCGAAGACCTTCGGGTAGCCGTGCCGGCGACGCTCGGCGGCGATCTTCTCGGCGATCTCCACATCGCGCGGGAAGATGCCGAAGTTCGAGTCGGCTGGCCCGATGCAGAACATGCCGTTGCGGGCGCACCATTCGATCTCGGCATAGACGCGCTCGATCGAGTAACTGCGGATGCGGCTCAACGTCGCCGAGCCCCAGTCGCAGAAGGTGCACCCGTACGGACAGCCGCGGTTGGTCTCGGTCACGACGCTGATCGAGCCGGGCACCTCGGCGTAGGCGTCGAAGAGACCGGTCAGGAACGGCGACGGGATGGCGTCGAGATCGGCGATACGCTCGCGGTCGGACGTGCGGACGACGCGCGCGCCGTCGCGATACGAGATGCCGGGCACGCCGGCTAGTCCCGACAGGTCGGGCTGCGGCTGGTCCAAGTCGGCCGGCGTCTCGCCGATGACGGCGCGCAGCGCGTCGAGCACGGCGACGGCGGTGGCCTCGCCCTCGCCTCGCACCGTGACGTCGACGCTCGGGTGGGCGCGGAAGTATGCCTCGACATCGCCGGGGTACTTCGGCGTGTCGGGTCCGCCGTGCACGGTGATGCTGCCCGGGCTGAGCTGCTTCACCCGCTCCGACACCTGCATGCACTGGGCGTGCGACCACAGGTAGTTCGAGAACAGATACACGCCGGGCCGCGCCGTGTTGCTCGCCAGGCGCTCCTCCAGCCAGACGAACTCCGAGCGCAGATCGTAGAACTCGTCGAGGCGGCCGTCCTCGACCACTCGCGCGTAGGCCAGGATGAGACCGAGGGCGAGCGGCGGGCAGGCATCGAAGGCCACCGGCACGACGCGCGCCCGCGCCCGGCCGGTGCGCGCCGTGCGCACCGCCTCCTCGGCGTCGCGGGCGGCGGCGCGGCGCGCGAACGCCGCCTGCAGGCGGCGCGACTGCTCCGACAGCGTCGTCGCCAGCGAGCCTTCGTTGCCGAAGATCTGCGGCGTCGCGGCGCGGTCGTCGGCGAGCACGGCGAAACCACCGGCGCACAGGCGCCCCACTAGCGCCGCGAACGCCGCCGCCGACAGCGCCAACCCCCCGACCAGCTCGCGGTGCGCCGCATGCGCCGCCGCCAGCGGCGCCGGCTGCGCCAGGGCGCGCAGGGCGACGAGTTCGATGGCGCTGAGGCGGCAACAGTGCTCGGCCTGGTGGTCCCACAGCTCGAAGGCCCCGTCGACCACCAGGGCCGAGAAGGGCGTCGGCACGACGACCGTCTTGCCGTCCGAGCGCGGGGCAGGCACCGCGGCGTCGCCCGCGTCGCGCGGCCGGCGCGGTGCGCGTCGAGCCGGCGCGGACAGTAGGTAGCCGAGCGCCTGTAGCCGCTGCACGAAGGCGTGTAGCTCGTCCTCCGCCACGGCTGTGCGGCGCGCCACCTCGCGCACGACCGGCTCGACCGCCACTGGTGCCGCGGCCGCCAGCGCTTCGATCACCAGCAGCTGCGGCAGGCCGACGACGATCGGGTAGCCGCTCGGGACCGGAATCGACAGCTCGCCATCCTTGAGGGTGACGATGAGCGTCGCCGCGACGCGGGCGGGCGACGGACTGGCGACGGGCGCGCCGCGGTCAGTTCCCGGCATCGTCCTGCACGGAAATCCCCACCGGGAGGACGAGCGACGCGGGAAGCCGGGAGGCGCCATCGACACCGGCATCACGGCGGTGCGGTTCGTCGCAAACGCATCCGAGCGGCGCGACGGCGGCCGCGCGCCACCGGCAGGGTTGCGGCCAGGGATAGATGGGATCGTTGCTGACCCGGCCATTGACGCCGAGGTCGAGAAAGAAATCCGAACGCAGGAACCGCTCGATCACGCCGGGAAGCAGGGGCGGGGACTGGTCGAAGAGAAGCGCCGACATACCAAAAACGATCCCGCCCCGCCGACTAGGCGCCCGCGCGCAGGCTGCGGACGTTCTCCACCTTCTCGCCCTTACCCGGGATGCCCCACAGGCTGCCAGGGGCGCCGAGCACGCCCTCGGCCTCCTCGAGGAACTTCAGCCAGCGGATGTTGTAATGGCGCGGGTTCTCGAGCTCGGCGATGGTCGCCCCCTGCAGTTTGGCGAGCGCGTTGGCGACCGACTCCTCGATCGTGACGACCGGACGGAAGTCGAGCACGTTGGCGATCTTGCGGCCCGAGACGCGGTAGTTGCGCACGCCGGTGTAGCCGTACGCGGCATCGATCTCGACAACCGTGCCCTGTTCGGCAAGCGCGCTCTTGACCCGCAGCGCCAGTTCCGAGATGCGCATGTTGCGGAACATGACGTTGAAGATCTGGCCGCGCACCTTGTCTTCATCGGCTTCGACGCAAGCGATGTAGGCGCGCGCGGCGTCGCGCACCTCGACCATCGGCCGCCACATCTCGCCGCCGTAGTGGATGGTGATCTTGCCGCGCGTCAACGCGTCCTTGAGGAAGGTGTTGACGACCAGATCGAAGCGCATGCGCGGCGACCAACCGTAGACGGTGCCCTTGCGCAGCACCACCGGGCAGAAGTTCTGGTCGGCCATCGGCAACAGGCGTTGCTCGCCCTCGTACTTCGAGCTGGAATACGCCGCGCGTGGCGACACCTCCGAGTCCTCGTCGAGAATGAGGTCGGCGTCGGGATCCTCGACGCCCTGATCGTAGATCGAGCACGACGACGCGAAGATGTAGCGTTCCACGCCCGCCTGCTTGGCTTGCTTGGCCGACACCTCGGTGGCGACCGTATTCATCTGGTAGTTGGCGTCCGGATTGAACTCGGCGGTGGGGTCGTTCGACAGGCCACCGAGGTTGATCACCGCGGCGACATCCTCGAACACGGCCGGGTCCATGGCGCGCATGTCGCCTGTCACCACGTCGACGCGATCGCGAACCTCCCGCAGGCCGTTGTCGCCGTAAATCAGCCGGTCGAACACGCGGACGGCGTAGCCGCGCCGGAGCAATTCGTCGACGACGACACAACCAACGTAACCGGCCCCGCCGATGACGAGAATCTTCTTCGCTTTCGCACGCATGGCACCCCCCCGCTATGGGACCTCCCAGACGTAGAGGCCGCCCGGGGGTTAGTCAACGTGGAACTGGATCAGGGGCGGGCCAGAAGACGACCGGGATCCGGTCGTGCGGGTAGGTCGAGGGAGCAAAGAACCGCGACTCGATCGCATACCGTGTCCGGGACATCCCGGGTCCGACCCCGGTGCGCTGCAGGTTGAGTTGATCGAGCACCAGGGCGTCGCCGGGCGCGAACACCGGCCGTACGACATCCCCGACGCCGCGTTGCCCGCGCCGGACGCCTGCGCTAGGTACCGCGCCCATGCGACATGCGGTCATCATCGGATCCACGGGGCAGCTCGGTACCGACCTGGCGCCGGCGCTGGCGGGATTGCGCGTCACCGGCCTGGCGCACGCCGACCTCGACGTCGAGGACGCCGTTCGGGCGCGCGACGTGCTCACCCGGCTGGCACCGGACGTGGTCATCAACACCAGCGCCTTCCACAAGGTCGACGTCTGCGAGGACGAGCCCGCCGCGTCCTTCGCCGTCAACGCCAGCGGCGCCTACAGCCTGGCGCGCCTGGCGGCGGAGCTCGACTTCACCCTGGTGCACTTCAGCTCCGACTACGTCTTCTCCGGCGCCGGCAGCACCCCCTGTCGCGAGACCGATCTGCCCGGGCCGATCAGCGTCTACGGCGCCTCGAAGCTGGCCGGCGAGGCCCTGGTGTGCGCCTACGCGCCGCGCCACTACGTCATCCGCACCACCGGCCTGTACGGCGTCGCCGGCGCCAGCGGCAAGGGCGGCAACTTCGTCGAAACCATGCTGCGCCTGGGCCAGGGCGGCCCGGTGCGCGTCGTCGACGACCAGGTGATGACGCCGACCGCAACCGCCGATCTCGCCGCCGCTGTCGCGGCGCTGCTGCGGCGCGAGGCCGAGGTCGCCTACGGGCTGTACCACATCACCAACGGCGGCCAGTGCTCCTGGTACCACTTCGCCAAGACGATCTTCGCGCAGGCCGGTCTGACGGTGGAGCTGACGCCGATCAGCACCGCCGAATCGGGCTCGAAGGCGCGCCGCCCGGCCTTCTCGGTGCTCGACCACGGCAAGTGGATGGCCGCCGGCTTCGCCGAGTTGCGACCGTGGAGCGAGGCGCTCGCCACCTACCTGCGTGCCAAGGGACACGTGTCCGCCTGAGGCGGCTGTGACGATGCCCGACACGCACGCTCCCCGCGTCGCCGCGGTAGTGGTCAACTGGCGCCGCCCGCAGGCCACCCGCGCCGCCCTCGCCGCGCTCGCCGAGGTCGGCGCCCCCGGCTGCTTCCCCGTCGTCGTCGAGAACGGTAGCGCCGACTTCACCGACGCCGAGCTGGCGCGCACGCCCGGCGGCCGCCGCGTCGTCAGTGCGAGCAACGTCGGCTTCGCCGCCGGCGCCAATCTCGGCATGCGCGCGGCGCTCGACGCCGGCGCCGAGTGGGTGTGGTTCGTCAACGACGACGCGGCGCCGGAGCCGGGAGCGCTGGCGACCCTGCTCGCCGCCGCGGCGCTGCCGCCCCACCCGCAGGTGCTGGGGCCGAAGATCGTCCAGGCGGACCACCCCGAGCGCCTCGACTCGGTCGCGGTCACGCTCGACCTGGCGAGCGGCGCCATGCGCCTGCTCGGCCACGACGAGGTCGACGGCGGCCAGTACGACGCCCTCGGCTACGCGCCGCTCGCCGTCAGCGGCTGCGCGCTGCTGGTCAGCCGCCGCGCCTGCCTGCAACTGGGCGGCTTCGAGGAGGCCTACTTCGCCTACTTCGAGGACATCGACCTGTGCCTGCGCGCCCGCCTCGCCGGCATGCACGTGGCCGCGGTGCCGGCGGCGCGCGTGCGCCACGACCGCCCGCCGACGACTGCCGGCCGGCAGTCGCCGAGCAGCCTGTACTACTCGGTGCGCAACCACCTGGTGGTGGTGGCGCTGTTCTGCCCCCAACCGCCGTGGCTGACGCGGCTGCGCAGCCTGCGCATCCTCGGCCGCTATCTGAGCTTCGCGGCGCTGCGCAGCGGCGCCGCCGCGCCGGCGGCGCTGCGCGCCCTGCGCCGCGGCGTGCAGGACTACCAGCGCGGCGCCATGGGCGCCGCCCCGGCCGACCTCGGCGACTGAACCGCCGGACATCCGCCCGCGCCGCCAGGTCCGTGCGACCAGTGGTGGGCCTCGCCGTCGAAGCCGGCGGCGGGTCAGCGGCGGCGCAGCACGAGGAACGCCGTGCAAGGCGTCGCGGCCGGGTCGGCGGCGAGCGCCCGCTCGCGCTGCAGCAGACGTTCGAGCAGCGCCGGCTCCTCGCGCTCCAGCCCCGCAACGTCGATGTAGAGGAAGAGCGGGAAGAGGCGTCCGTCGAGTTGCTCCTCGACGACTTCGAAGCGCGCCCGCGCGACGGCGAGGATCTCGTCGGAGCGCACGGCGCGGAACGGGGCGATCCCGGCGGGGTCGGCCGCTGCGATGCCCTTGCCGGCGTCGAAGCGGAAGCGTTCCGGCACCTCGGCGAGAGCGGCGTTGACCAGCGCCAGGCGCGCCGGTGCATACGCCTGGCGCCGCTCGCCGATGTAGCTCAGCAACCCGAACAGACCACCCGGTCGCAGCGCCTGGGCGATCTCGTCGAACACGTATTCGAGGTTGATCAGGCGGAAGACGCCGCTGCCGGCGAGCACGGCGTCGTAGTGCTCGCGCGGCAGGGTGAGGAAGTTGAGATCCTGCTGCTGCAGGCGCACGCGCTCGCCGTGGCCGGCGAGACGCCCGCGCAGGCGCGTCAGGCGCGCCGCGCTCACCTCGAAGACGTCGAGCATCCGGCTGCCGCCGGCGCGCAGCCACGCCTCCGCCTCGTCCTCGCCGTCGCCGGCGAGCAGGGCGACGCGCGCGAAGGGCCCGCGCGCCGCGAAGGCGTCGATCGCCGAGCGCCGCGGGTCGCCGGTGCGGGCGCGGTTGGTCATCGCCGCGTCCGCCGCCAGGCGCTGCGTGAACACGGGCTGCCGCCAGGCTTCCTCCCAGGCGCGGTCCTCGGCGGCGCGCGCCTGATAGATCGGATCGGCGGGCGTGACGCGCAGCGACTCCAGCCGCCGCGGCGGCGGCGCCGGGGTCGCCGCGGTGAGGCGCGCCAGCGGTCGCAGGGCGCGCAGGCCGGCGCCCGGCGTCTCGCCTGCGGCGCGCGGTCGCCACACCATCAGGACGAAATCTGCGAGACCCGGCACCCGCCGCGCGACGCCGTCGAGGCGCTCGAGCAGGCGCTCGCCGCGAACCCGCCCGAGCTTTCCGAGCAGGCGCGCCCAGCCCGGCGCGCCCCACAGCAGCGAGACGCCGACGACGCGGTCGAGCTCGAGGTACTGGCCGCACAGCGCCCCGATGTTGCGATAGGTGCACTCGAAGGTGTGCTCGTGGGGCACCGGCGTGTCCCAGAACCGCTTCACGGCGCGTGCCGACGGCAGCAGGCGCCGCTCGACGCCGTACACGGCCCGACTCAGGCGCACCGCCAGACTGCCGTAGTTGACGAAGCTGACGATGAAGCGGCCGTCGGGTTTGAGCACGCGCACCATCTCACGCAGGCCGGTGTCGGGCGCCGCCAAGTGGTCCATCGCCGAGTCGATCAACACGCGGTCGAAGTGCCGGTCGGGATACGGCAGCGCCTCGGCGATGCCGCGCACCAGGTTGAGGTGCACGCCGTGCGTCGCCATGTGTTCCCGAGCGCGCTCGAGCATGCCGTTGGAGGGCTCGACGACGTGGCACTCGAGCCCCTGCGCGGCAAGCCGGCAGGAGTGCACCGCCTCGGCGGCGGCGACCTCGAGGACGCGGCCGGCGGCGCCGACCAGGGTCTGCTCGACCGGCACCTCCATCAGCCGCTTCATGATGAAATAGTTGTCGAGACCGAGCGGCCACTGCGCGCGTAACGGATCGGGATCCCAGGCCCCCTGGATCTCGAGGTCGTCCGACGCTGTCGACATCGCCGCCGCTCCGCTCACCGCCGCCGCAGCAGCAGGAAGGCGGTGCACGGCGGCGCCGCCGGATCGCCGTCCAGCGCGCGCTCGCGCTCGAGCAGCTGCGCCCGCAGCGCCGGGAACTCGCGCTCGAGGGTGGGGACATCGATCCGCAGGAAGAGCGGGAACAGTCGCCCGCCGGAACGATTCTCGACGGTCTCGAAGCGGGCCGTGGCGATGGCCGCGATCTCGTCGGAGCGCACGGCGCGGAACGGCGCCAGGTCCCCCGGCTGCGGTGCGGCGACCGGCGCCGGGTCGCCGAAGCGCGCCGCCAGCGGCAGGCTGGCAAGCGCCGCGTTGACCAGCGCCAGGCGCGCCGCGCCGTAGGCGTTGCGGCGCTCGCCGACGTAACAGAACACCGCCACCTGCCCGCCCGGTCGCACAGCGCGCGCCAGTTCGTCGAAGACGTACTCGAGATTGACGACGCGGCCGATGCCGCCCCCCACCAACGCGGCGTCGTAGGCGGCCGGCGCCAGGACCAGGAAGTTGGGATCCTGATGCAGAAACCGCACCCGCTCGCTCCACGCGGCAAGCCGGGTGCGCAGGCGCGCCAGGCGGGCGGCGTTGTGGTCGACGATGTCGAGCGTACGGCTGCCGTCGGCGCGCAGCCAGGTCTCCGCCTCGTCCTCGTCGTCGCCGCCGATCAGCACCGCCTGGGTGAACGGACCGCGCGCCGCCAGCAGGTCGACGGCGGAGCGGTCGGGATCGCCGCTGAGAGCGCGATTGGCCCAGGGCTGGGCGGCGCGCAGCCGCGCCGCGACCAGCGGCGCGAACCCCCAGCCCTCCTCCCAGGCGACGTCCTCGGCGAGTTGGCGCTGGTACACCGGGTCGGCCGGGGTGACGCGCATGGTCTCGACGCGCGGCGGCGGCGGCGCCGGCACGGCGGCGCCGAGGCGCGCCAGCGCCGGCATGGCGCGCAGCCCGCTGCCAGGCGCCTCGCCGACGCGACGCGGCCGCCAGACCATGAGCACGTAGTCGGCGAAGCCGGGGATGCGCCGCGCCAGCGCGTCGAGACGGGCGAGCAGCCACAGCGCCCGACGTTCGCCGAGGGCGTTCAAGAGGACCGACCACCCCGGCGTGCCCCAGAGCATCGACACGCCGACGGCGCGGTCGAGTTCCAGGTACTGGCCACACAGGCTGCCGATGTTGCGATACGTGCACTCGAACGTATGCTCGGTCGGCACCGGCGTGTCCCAGAAACGGTGCACCTCGCGCCGGCTCGGCACCAACCAGCGGTGCAGGCGGTAGAGGGCTCGGCTCAGGCGCACCGAGAGGCTGGCGTAGTTGACGAAGCTGACGACGAAGCGGCCGTCGGGCGTGAGCACGCGCACCATCTCGCGCACGCCGAGGTCGGGGGCGGAGAGATGGTCGATGGCGGCGTCGATCAGGACGCGGTCGAAGCTGCCGTCGGCATAGGGCAGCGCCTCGGCGATGCCGCGCACCAGGCGCAAGCGCACGTCGAACTCGGCCATGCGTTCGCGCGCCTTGCCGAGCATGGTCTCGGACGGCTCGAGGACGTGCGCCTCGAGGCCGCCGGCGGCGAGACGGCAGGCGTGCACGGCCTCGGCCGCCGCCACTTCCAGCAGCCGGCCGGCGGCGCCGCGGCCGGTGGCCTCGACCGGCACGACCTCGAGGCGATTGATGTAGAAGTGGTTGTCGAGCCCGCTCGGCCAGCGCGCCCGCAGCGGCGCGTTGTCCCAGGCGTCCTGGATGTCGAGGTCGTCAGTGGTTGGGGCGGGCATGAAAGACGCAGTTCCTAGCCCCGTATCGCGTGACTGCGCAACCTTGCGGCGCGCGTTTGAGCGCCGGCGCGGCCGCGCGCTAGACTCGGCGGGCATGCCGTCGCCGACCGTCTCGCAGTGCCGCACGAGGGCTCGGTGGTGTTGAACGCGCGCTCGGCGACCTACTTTCCCGAGCTCGAATCACTGCGCGGGATCGCCATCCTCCTGGTGTTCTTCTTCCACGCCGACGGCCTGCTGACGCCGGGACACGCGGCCGGCATCGTCGAGCCGCCGTGGTTCGGCTTCCTGCGCGCCGGGCACATCGGCGTCGATCTGTTCTTCATCCTCAGCGGGTTCCTCCTCGGCCGCCCCTTCCTGGCCGCGGCCGCGGCGGGCCGCATGCCGTCGCTGCGGCGTTATGCGGAGCGCCGCGCGCTGCGCATCCTGCCGCTGTATTGGGCGGCGGTGCTCGTAGCGACGATCCTGACGGCGCGCACGCTGTGGGATCTGCGCCTGGGCATCCCGTACCTGTTCTTCTTGAACTCCTTCGCCGGCGGCGCCGAGGCGATCTATCCGTACAGCATCCCCTGGTGGAGCCTGGCGACCGAGGCGCAGTTCTACGTCCTGCTGCCGCTCCTGCCGCTGCTGTTGCGGTCGCGGCGCGCACGGATCGCCGGCCTCGCCCTGCTCGCCGCCTACGCCCTCGCCTACGTCGGCCTGGATCGCGGGTGGTGGCACATGGGCTCGATCGACGGACAGATTCTCCTGCGCTCGTCCGTGTTCGGTCGCGGGCCCCTGTTTCTGCTCGGCATCGCGGCGGCGGCGGTCCACCTCCACTACGGCGAGGCGATCCGGGCGCGACTCGCGTCGATCCGCTGGGTGCGCGCGGGCGGCGCCGATGCGCTGGTGCTGGCGGCCTGCGTCGCGCTCGCCTACGTGCTGCAGTGGGCGGCATTCCTCGGCTTTCCCGAGGCGGAGCACGGATCGAATCACCTTTATCATACGGTCGCGGGCGTCTTCCTGACCGCGGTCGTGTTGGCGCTGCTGTTGGCGCCGCTGCGCCTGCAGGCGCTGTGGTCGAACCGCCTGCTCGGCGCCATCGGCGTGCTGTCGTACTCGCTCTACCTGGTACACCTGCCGATCATGGCGGCGGTGCTGCAGCAACCCAAGGACGCGCCGAGTCCCGGGTGGACAGCCGCCCACCTGGGCATCGTGCTGGGGCTGCTGCTGCTCTGCCTGGGCATCTCGGCGATCACCTACCGCCTCGTCGAGCAGCCCTTCCTGGCGCGCAAGCAGCGCCTCGGTCCGCCGGATGGCGGTGCGACAACTCTGCCGGCCGGGCGTGGCACGCAGGCCCAGCCGCCGCCGGGCGCCGCCTGAACGGCGGCGCTCGCCACCGCATCAGGTGGCGGCGCCGGCGCGTCCGCGCCCCAGCCCTTGCCGCAGCGCCAACCCGTACCAGCGCAGGTAGCGCGGCAGCCAGCGCGCCAGCTTGAAGTTCGAGGTGCCGGCGACGCGATCGCGCCACGTCGTCGGCACCTCGCCGATGCGGTAGCCGGCGAGGAAGGCCTTGACCGTCAGCTCGAGCGAGATCTCGAAGCCGGCGTCGCTCTCGATCGTCAGGCGCTCGAGCATGGCGCGGCGGTACAGCTTGAAGGCGCTTGTCGGGTCGCTGGTCGGCAGCCCGACCAGGCGATGCAACGAGCGCCCGGCATTGCGCGACAGGAAGACCTTCAGCGGCGGGCCGCCGATCTGGCGGCCGCCCGGCATGTAGCGCGAGGCGGCGACCAGGTCGGCGCCCGCTTCCAGGCGCGCCAGCATCGGCGCGATGTCGTCGACATCGTCCGAGGCGTCCGCCATCGTCACCAGCACGGCGGAACCGCCGGCCGCCTGGAAGCCGGCGCGCAGCGCCCACGCCGGGCCGCGGCCGAGCCGGTTGTGTACGGCGCGCATCTGCGGATGGGCGCGGCGCAGCTCGCCGACCACGGCGACGGTCGGGTCGTCCGCCTCGTCGTGCACGACGAGCAGCTCGTGCGGCCGCGGCGCGCGCGCGGCCAATGCCGCCAGCGTCGCGCGCGCGGCTTCCCCCTCGCGGTAAACGGGGACGACGATCGACAGGCGCATCGGCGCGGGCGCGGCGGCGTCAGTCGGCGAGCGAGAAGACGATGCGCTGGGTGCGCAGCAGGTTCCACACGTCGCAGACGATGGCGCCCGGGCGCGCGAGCCGGCGCAGGGCGTCGACGCTGAGCGCCTCGAAGGCCGTGTGGTTCATCGCCAGGAAGACGATGTCGGCGTCGCGCAGCGCGTCCTCGCGCGACGCCGAGGGCAGAAACGGGTCGTGCAGGTGCACGTCGGCGCCCTCGGCGAGGAGAATCTTTTTCAGCTTGAAGGCAAGCGAGTTGCGGGTGTCGTCGATGTCGCGCTTGAAGGCCAGGCCGAGAATGGCGACCTTCGCGCCGTCGATCTCCGGCCGCCGCGCCCGCACCTGCTCGACCAGCCAGGCCGGCGTCGTCTCGTGGATCTTCCAGGCGCTGGAGATGAGTTCGTTGTACGGAATGCGGCCGGTGAGAAAGAAGCCGTCCTTGTACAGGCAGGGACCACCGGTCAGCCCGGGCGACTTCAGGCCGCCGCGCTTGTAGCCGCGGTTGATGGCATCGATGATCGGGTACACCTCGCGGCCGTGCTGGGCGGCGATCATCATGAACTCGTTGCCGACGGCGAAATCGATGTAGCGGTACATGTTGCAGAACAGCTTGGCGAGTTCGGCGCTGCGCGCGTCGACGGCGATAACCGTCGGCGTCACCGACGCGAAGAAGCGCGTCGCGCGTTCGCTGCTGGCCGGGTCGACGCCGCCGACGATCTGCGGCACCTCGGGCAGCTCGGTGAACGACTTGCCCTCGGCGATGCGCTCCGGACAGAAGGCGAGAAAGAGGTCGCGGCCGAGGCGGAAGGCGGTGTTGCGCTCGATCAGGCGGCCGAGATGTTCGGTCGACCCCGGCGCGACGGTGCTGCGCAGCACCAGCAGCTGGCCGGCGCGCAGGTGCGGCAGGGCGGCGCGCAGGAGGCTCTCGATCGGCAGGAAGATCGGATTGTTGAAGTCGTCGACCGGGGTGCCGAGGGTGATGATGATGGTCTCGGCCTGCGCCAGCGCCGCGAGGTCGCCGCCGGCGAAGAAGCGCCTGCCGTGCGTCGCCGCCAGGGCCGCGGCGGCGCCCTCCTCCTGGAACGGCAGGCGACCGGCGGCGAGCGCCTCGAGCGTCGCCGGGTTGGTGTCGATGCCGTGCACGGTGCAGCCACGCTGCGCCAGGAAGAGCGCGAACGGCAGCCCGACCCGTCCGAGGCCGACCACCGCGGCCGTCCCCGTCATCGTGTTCGCCGCGGCGCTCACGCCTTGCCGATGACCTCGCGCAGGCCGGTGGCGAAGTCGACCTGCGGCTCCCAGCCGAGCAGCCGCTTGGCCTTGCCGCCGTCCGGCACGCGCCGCTTCACGTCGGACGGAAAGCCGGCGACGAAGGTCGCCTGAAACGGCCGCTCGCCACCCCACGCCGCGTAGATGCGCCGGGCCAGTTCGAGCATGGTGATCTCCTCGGCGTTGCCGAGGTTGAAATCCTCGTTCACCGCCGCCGGGTGGTCGAGCGCCATGACGATGCCGCGCGCGATGTCGGTGACATGCGTGAAGCAGCGCGTCTGTGCCCCGTCGCCGAGCAGCTCGATCGGGTACTGGCCGGCGCGGATCTTCTTCACCAGGTCGGGGATGACGTGCGCGTCGCCGACCTCGTCGCCCGCCGCCTCCTCCGGCCCGATGGCGTTGAACGGTCGCAGGATGGTGTAGGGCAGGCCGTGCTGGTCGAAGAAGGCGCGGCAGTACCACTCGCCGATCAACTTGCTGAATCCGTAGGCGGTGAACGGCGGCGGAATGACGCGCAGGTCCTCCTCTTTGGAGGGAAAGCGCGTCGCCGACTCGAACACCATCGACGACGAGACGAACAGCATGCGCTCGAGCTTCGCCGCGACGGCCGCTTCGAAGGTGTGCGAATAGATGAGATTGTTCTCGCTCAGGATGTCGGCCGGCAGCTTGTGGAAGTAGCCGATGCCGCCGATGCGCGCGGCCAGGTTTATGCAGGCGCGGGCGCCGGCGAACGCCGCGCCGGCAACGCCGGCCTGCGCCAGGTCGCCGCGCACGAACTCCACCCCGTCGGGCACGCGGCTCGACGCCTTGCTCATGTTGTCGACGACGCGCACCGCGTGGCCCTTGGCGCGCAGCTGGCGCACCACTTCGCTGCCGATAAAGCCGCAGCCGCCCGTTACTACGATCATGAAGCCTCTCTTTCGAGGTGAGGAGGGCGTCCCCTACGCCGCGGCGGCGGGCGCGGTCAAGGTGGCGGCGACGGCGCGCTTGCATGCGCGAGAGGCGAATCGCAGGATAGCGCCCTGTGTCCAACGCTCGCAGCCGCCGTCCCGTCCGCCGTCTCCTGCCGGTCGTTCTCGCCATCTTCGGCGTCCTGCTGGCGGTCGGCGTCGCCCTCTGGCGGGCGCATCCGGCGCGCCCGACCGACGTCATTCTCATCGTCGTCGACACCCTGCGGGCGGACCGGCTCGGCCGCTATGGATATGGCAGGGGGCTGACCCCCGTCCTCGACGGCCTCGCCGATCGCGGCGCGCGCTTCGCGCACGCCTACGCGACCACGTCGTGGACGATGCCCTCGGTGGCCTCGCTGCTGACTTCGCGCCTGCCCTCGCAGCATCTCGTGCGCGACTTCGACTCGCGCCTGTCCGACAGCGAGGTGACGCTCGCCGAGCGCCTTGCCGCCGCCGGGTTCGCCAACGCCGGATTCACCGCCAACTGGCGCCTCTCGGCTGAGCTCGGCTACGGGCAGGGATTCTCCACGTGGCAGGGCTTCCTCAGTTCCGAGGGCAGCCCCACCAAGGCGCGCGGCGAGGTGGTGCGCACGGCGGCGCTGCGCTGGCTGGACGGCGGCCCGCGGGACGGCGCCGCCCCGCCGACAGGCGCCACCCCGACGGACGGCGGCGCCAAGCCGTCGCGCCTGGTGTATCTTCAGTTCATGGAGCCGCACGTGCCGTTCGAGCCGCCGGCGGACCTGCGCGCGCGCTTCGCCCCGTCGGTCGGCGTCGAACTGGCCGTCCGCCTGAACGCCTGGGCGCGTTCCCTGCCGATCGACCTCGCGCCGCTGAGCGCGGAGGAGATGGCGCAACTGGCGGCGCTCTACGACGGCGAAGTGGCGGCCATCGACGCCGAGCTCGGCCGCCTGTTCGAGGCGCTCGAGCAGCGCGGCATCCTCAAGGACGCACTGGTCATCGTCACCGCCGATCACGGCGAGGAGTTGCTCGAGCACGGCACCTTCGGCCACGGGTCCAATCTCTTCAACGAGACCGTGCGCGTGCCGCTGATCATGGCCGGCCCGGGCGTGCCCGCTGGTCGCGTGGTGAATCAGAACGTGTCGCTGATCGACGTCGCGCCGACCGTGCTCGACCTGCTCGGCCTGCCGCCGGAGAGCCGCTTCGAGGGCCGCTCGCTGGTGCCACTGTTGCACGACGAGGCACGGACGAGCGCGGTGGACGTGATCCTGCAGTTGCCGCGCAAGACCCTCGAGTGGGACCTGCGCCTGCACCGCGAGGGCCTGGTGCGCGGCTCGGACAAGCTGCTGGTCGGCCCCGAGGGAGTCGGCGAACTCTTCGATCTCGCCGCCGATCCTGGCGAACAGAAGCCGCAGGCGCCGCCCGCCGGGGCGACGTTGCAAGCGGCGCTGGAGGCAGCGAACGCGGAGCTGGCAGCGCGCCAGCAGCCGCAGGAGGAGAAGGCGCAGATCGACGAGGCGACGAAGGAGAAGCTGCGCGCCCTCGGCTATCACCACTGAGTGACGCCGCGGACGGCGGAAGCCCTGCGCCTACTTGCGCGCCCTGGCGACGAAGAAGATGCCGCCGGAGGCGAACCACGGCCCGATGCCGCGCAACACGCGCGCCACGGCGCGGCCGACCGGACCGAACTCGAACGGCGGCTGGTGCGCGTAATTGAAGAAGCAGCCGATGTCGCAAACGTCGCAGAACAGGCCCTTCTGCCACGGCTCGAAGTAATCGTCCGGCCGCACCTCGACGATGTCGAAGTCGGTGCGGCGCAGGAAGCCCTCCATCTCCGGCTGCACGTAGCGGAACTCGGTGAACTCGAGGCCCTTGCCGCGCCACTTCCACACCTGCCACAGCGCCATCAGCAGCGGGTTGACGACGTAACGGCGGAAGGGGTTGTTGAACGGCACGACGACCAAGAACACCCCGCCCGGCTTGAGGACGCGGTGGATCTCCCGGAACAGCACCTCCGGCCCTTCCTGGAAATGCTCCGCCACGTAGGCCGAGAGCACGGCGTCGAAGGTGCTGTCGGCGAAGGGCGTCGCCAGCGCGTTGCTGCGCACCAGGCGCATGGCGGGATCGTGCTCGCGCGCCAGATTGAGCGGCCCCCAGCTGTCGTCGACGCCGTAGGCCTGGTTGCCGAGCTTTTCGAAATAGGCCATCCAGCGGCCGCTGCCGCAGCCCGACTCGAGCACCTTGAGACCGCCCTGACCGAGGTACTGACGGAACAGCGGCGCCGCCATCTCGTGCTGCTCGATGGTCGAGAGATGCACGTCGAAGTAGCCGCGCCCCGGATGGTTCTGCGCCCACGCGGCGTCGGCCTTGTAGGTCTCGTCGAGCCCTTTGGTCACTTCGTCGCGCAGGTACTGCTTGAAGCTCATGGGGGCGAATCCTTATCGGCTGCCTGCGGGACTGGCAACTCGCGCAGCAGCGTCGCGCTGCGGCGCCCGTTGCGGGCCCCCTCCAGCACCAACAGATCCGAGGTGGTGAACACCACGCGCCGCCCATCGACGACGTCGTCAGGGTAGAAGATCGCGAACACGGCGGCGGTGCCCGGGAAGCGGTCGCGATAGCCGAAGTTCATGAAGCCGACGTTGCCGAACGGCCGGTTCGCAATCTCCACCGTGGCGCCAGGGGGCGCCGCGGCCACCGCGGCGCGGATCTCGGCGAGGACGCCCGCGGTCGCCGCGCGGTCGCCGTCGAAATTGTCGATGCGGGGCGCGACGCCGATCGCCGACCAGCCGATCGCCAGCGCGACCACGGCGCCGAGGATCCAGAGGAGCGGCGCCGGCGGACGCAGCCGGTCGGCGAGCGCCGCGCCCGCGGCCGCCAGCGCGGCGGTGAGCAGGGCGCCGGTGGCGTAGTGATAGCGCAGGCTGCCCACCAGCAGAGCCAGGCCCACCGACTCGGTGAACATGCTGCGGGCCAGGGCGATCAACCCATACATGGCGGCCACCAGCAGCAGGCAGGCGAGGACGCGCCGGCGCAGACGCCAGTCGCCCGCCCACAGGCCGGCGACGAGCAGCAGCGCGCCGACCGCCACCGCAGCGAGATGGACCGCCGTCGGGAAGTCCTTCGGGTTGGCGAGCGCGCCGATCGGCAGCGTGCCGAGCCCGAAGGCGAACAGGGCACCGAGCATGGACAGGTGCAGGGATGCGGCCGATGGCGTGAGCAAGGCGAACACCACCGTCGTCTCGATGCGCCGCTGCCCGTACAGCGGCTGCTCGAGCCCGCGCAGCACCGCATACGTAACGACCAGCAGCGCGGCAGTGACGGTGAACGCAGCGATACCCCGCCGGCGCGGCCCGCCTGGCGGCAGCAGCAGCGCCGCGACCACCGGCATGACCATGGCGGCGGCGATGCCGATGCCGAAGAGCATGCCGGCCAGCAGCATCACCAGGGCCCAGCCCGCCGCGGCCCGCGCGCCGGCAGCGCCGCCGCCGCCGACGCGCAGCAGTGCCAGCAGGGTGAACAAGACGCAGCTGGTCGCTGCCACCTGGCCGTACACCGCCCACCAGCCCAACGCACCCTCGTTGATCGCGCTCGTGCTCCACAGCGCGGCGGCGAGGACGGCGAGCGGCCAGCCTCCGGTGAGGCGGCGCACGATGGCATGGAGCAAGCCGGTGTTGAGCAGGTGCGTGCCGAGCATGACGGCGAAGAAGGCGCGCGGCTCGGGACCGAACAGGGTGTCGAGTGCCGCCGTCACCGCGTGGCGGACGATGAGCACGTGCCCACCGTACATGCGCAGGAAGTACCGCGCCGCGTCGTCGTTGCGCAGCTGGTAGAGGTCGAGGAAGTCGTCGAAATGGAAGTAGCTGCGCGTCAGCGGCCACCAGACGATGGCCGCCAGCGCCACCGGCGCGAGCCACGCCGTGCGGGCGAGGAAGCGGTCGTTGGGCATGGCGGCGCAGCGGCGGCCGGGTCAGACTTTGAAATGCTGTGAGCGCGGGTCGGCCAGCCACTCGGCGAGCAGCGGCGCCTTCTGGTCCTTCTCCGAGACGATCGGCGTCACCGCCGGCCAGGCGATGCCGAGGGCCGGGTCATTCCAGCGGATACCGCCCTCGCCGGCACCATGCGCGCCGCTGCACTCGTACAGCACGACGGTGTCCTCGGCGAGCGCGACGGTGCCGTGCGCGAAGCCGGGCGGCACCCAGATCACCTGGTGGTTGCGGTCCGTGAGTTCGACCGCGGCGTGGTCGCCGAGGGTCGGCGAGCCGTGCCGCACGTCGACGACGACGTCGATGATGGCACCGTGGATGCAGCGCACGAACTTGCCCATCGGCGGCGCCCACTGGAAGTGCAGGCCGCGCACGACGCCGCGCTTCGACCAGGTCTGAATCGCCTGCTGGAAGTCGGACGGAATCCCGTGCGCCTCGAGATCCGCCCTCACCCAGGATTGCAGCAGGAATCCCCGCTCGTCGACATAGTGCTTGGCGGTGATGACGTTCAGCCCCGCCAGTTCGTTCCACTCGCGCCGCATATCCCGTGCCCCCCTTTGTGAACCGAGCGCCGCTTATCACCGAGCCTCGCCGCGCCGTCAACACGCCCGACGGCGCGGCTTGTTCGCATCGGGGCGAGTTGCTACGCCACCGGTTGTGGTCGAGCCAGCGGTGGATGTCCGCGCCCGGACCGGCATCTCGACCGAAGCGACGGCGGCGGCCTGCGTCGTCATGGGCGACAACGACGCCCTGTCCGCCTCCGACGGCTGGTCGGGAGTCGACGCGTGGCCCGGCGGTGCTCCGGTGCGCTGGATCGCGGCGCCGGCACGGCTGCTCCTGGCGGTGGCCCCGGACGCCACGCACGTCGGCCTCGAGATCTGGGTGCCGCGCGCCCTCGCCGGCCTGGCGCCGACGCTGCGCCTGACCCTGCACGACGAGTACGTCGACCCGGCGGCCGGCGAACCGCCCCTCGACGTCTGCTTCCGCCTGCACCCGGGCCGCTGGCAGGTGCTCGAGTGCCCGCTGCGGCCGTTCGGCCTCGGCGCCTCGACGCGCGTCGTCTGCCGGCTGCGCCTCGCCACGCGCTGGCCGGCCGGCCTGGCCCGGCTGTGGCGGCCGCGCCTGGCGGTGCGGCGGGTGTGGCTGCGCGGCGCGCGTCTCGCCGCCCGCGACGTCACCATTCTGGTCCTCAACTGGAAGCGCCCCGACGACACCATCCTCTGCCTCGAGAGCCTGGCCGCGGCGGACCTCGACGGCGCCCGCGTCCTGGTCATCGACAACGGCTCGCGCGACGACTCGTTGGCGCAGATCCGCGCCCGCTTTCCGACGCAGCCGATCCTCGCGCTGCCTGAGAACCGTGGCTACGCGGGCGGCAACGACGCCGGCATCCGCGCCGCGCTCGCCGACGGCGCGCGCGCCGTGCTGCTGCTCAACAACGACGCCGTCGCGGCGCCCGACTTCCTCGCCCCGCTGCTGTGGGTGCTGAACAGCCACGCCCGCATCGCCGCGGTGTCGAGCGCCACCCTGCGCCCGGACCGCGAGACGCTCGAGTTGGCCTGGCTGCGGGTCCACTTCGGGCACGGCCTGGTGCGTCGCATCGGCGTGCACGCCCTGCCCAGCGAGGGCTACGCGGAGCGCCGCGAGGTGCCGGTGGTGGTCGGCTGTTCGCTGCTCGTCGCCGCCGACGCGCTACGCGACGTCGGCCCCCTTGACGAGGCGTACTTCGCCTACCACGAGGAGGTCGACTGGTGCTTCCGCGCCCGCGCCGCCGGCTGGCAGGTGCACTACCAGCCGCTGTCGCGCGTCTTCCACGCCGGCTCGCGCAGCACCGCGGCGCTGGTGCGGCCGCTCAGCGCCCCGCGCAACACCGGCCGACCGCGGCTCCCCAACGCCACCGAGCTGTCGTGGAATCCCGTCCGCACCTACCTCGGGGCGCGCAACGCGGTGCGCTTCCTGCGCCGCCACGCGCGCTGGTGGCACTGGCTCTACTTCGTCGCCGCGACGCTCTACCACATGCCGCTCGAGCTGCTCGCCGTGGTGATGGACTACGAGGAGGAGTACCTGATCGGCGTCTGGAACTATCGCATCGCGCTGGCGACCTGGTTGTTCGGCCCGGCCGCGACGCGGACGCCGGCCGACGTCGCGCGCGGCCTGGCGCTGGCGCCGTGGCGCCTGCTGGTGGACCTGCCGCGCGCCATCGCCGCCCGCCATCGCGAGGGGCGCAGCGCGCAACTGGTCGAACATTGCCGCGGCTTGTGGGATGGGGTGTGGAACCATCCCTTGGACCTGCACCGCCTGCGCCTGCGATGAAACTCGCCATCCTCGTCCTCAACTGGAACCAGCGCGAGGCCACCCTCGCCTGCCTCGCCAGCCTGCAGCGCGCCGACCTCTGCGGCGCCGAGATCATCGTCATCGACAACGGCTCCGGCGACGGGTCGGCGGCGGCGCTGCGCGCCGCGGAGCCGGCCCTCCGCCTGCTGGCCCTGCCCGACAACCTCGGCTACGCCGGCGGCAACAACGCCGGCCTGCGCCTGGCGCTGGCCGAAGGGGCCGAGCGCGTACTGGTGCTCAACAACGACACGCTGGTGACGGCGGATTTTCTGCCGACGCTGATGCGCGCCATGGACGAGACGGCGCGCGCCGCCGCGGTGTGCGGGGCCGTGCACCGCGCCGACCGCCCGGACATGCTCAACGTCGCCTACTCCGAGGTGCGCTTCGGCGACCGCAACGCGGTGCAACTCAAGGGCGTCAACGCCCTGCCCGGCGAGGGCTTCGAGAGCCGCCGCGAGGTCGAGGCGGTGGTCGGCTGCTGTGTGCTGTTCAGCGCCGAGGCGCTGCGCAAGGTCGGCCTGTTCGACGAGGCGTACTTCGCCTACCACGAGGACATCGACTGGAGCCTGCGCGCGCGCCGCGCCGGCTGGACACTGGTGTACGAGCCGTTCGCCCGCGTCTACCACATGACCTCCGGCAGCACGGCGCTGGCCGAGCTGCCGGAGGGTGCCGGCGGGTTCGAACCCGGCCTGCCCAATGCCGAGCCGGTGTCGTTCAATCCGACGCGCGCCTATCTCGGCGCCCGCAACCTCATGCGCTTGGTGAAGACGCACGCCGAGCCGCGCACGCAGCGCAGCTTCGCGCTGCGCTGCCTCGCCGGCCTGCCGCTCGAGTACACCGCCGTGCTGTTCAACCGCGAGGGCACGCTGCAGCTACGGCTGTGGGACTACCAGGCCCTGTGGCGCCTACTGCGCGACGAGCGCCCGCCGCTGTGGCGCACCTGGCGCGACGCCGAGCGCACCGGTCGCACCGCCCAGGTCAAGGCCTACGCGCGCGGCCTTTGGGACGGCTGGTGGAAACGCCCGCTGCCGTTGCGTCGGCTCGGCCTGCGCTGAGGCGGCCGCCGATGCCGTTCAAGCAGTACGTACGCGCCGAGATCGCGGCCGGGCTCGACGAGACGTACCAGTTCGAGACCTGGGCCGGCGACATGCCGGGCGAGGCCTACTTCGACGTCCATGTGTCGGTCATCGAGCGGCGCGAGACCTGCGTGCCGCTGCTGCGCCACTGGCTGCCCGGACGCGGCCTGCGCATCCTCGAATCGGGCTGCGGAAGCGGCCGCTGGCTGGCCTTTTTCGAGCGCCTCGGCCACCGCCCGGTCGGCGTCGACGACAGCCGCGGCCCGCTCGCCGTGGCGCGCCGCCACGCGCCGCGCCTGGCGCTGGTGCGTGGCGACGCGGTGACGGCGCCGTTTCGCACCGCCAGCTTCGACGTCGTCTTCTCCTCGTATGTCGCCGAGCACTTCGAGGACGGACCGGACGCGCTCCTGCGCGAGGCACGCCGCCTGTTGGTCCCGGGCGGCGTGCTGCTGCTCATCGTCCCCTACGCCAGCCCCTTCCGCCGCCTGGTGACCCATCCGGTGCTGCAGGCGTTCTACGCCTGGGCGCGCTGGCGCGGCCGGCCGCTGGCGTTCACCGAGCATCGCTTCTCGCGCGCCGAGGTGACGGCGGCCCTCGCCGGCGCCGGCTTCGCCCTCGAGGCAACGGCGCCGGACGACTTCCACCCGCCCTGGGGCAAGGGGTTGAGCCTCGACCTCGGCCCGCTGGTGCGTCCCGCCGGCGCCCCGCTCGGCACCTGGGAACTCAACCGCTTCGGCCGCCTGCTGGCGCGCGGGCTCGGCGCGCTGTCGCCCTGGAGCGCCTGCGCCGGCATCCTCTGCGTCGCCCGCGCTCCCGGCAACGGGCGTAGGGCAGACTGACGGCGCGGCGCCGGCGCGCCACGAAATGGTTGGCGCAAGCGTGTCGGCTGTGCCAGCATCGGCGGTCATGTCGGCCTATGCGGCGCTGCGCGAGTTTCTCGCGCCGCCAAGCACTCCGCGCACGCGGCTCACCGCGAAGCGCCTCGCCAACCTCTACCTCTCGCGGCTCGAGCACGCGCGCGGCGCCATCCGCCTGCGCAGCCTGCCGACCAAGCTGACCATCGAGCCGACCAACGTCTGCAATCTGCGCTGCCCGGCCTGCTTCACCGGCATCGGCGCCGTCGGCCGGGCGCGCTCGCTGATGTCGATGGACCTGTACCGTCAGCTGCTGCGCGAGCTCGGCGACACCCTGTTCGAGCTCGAGCTGTGCAACTGGGGCGAGCCGCTGCTGCACGACGAGCTGCCGGTGATGATCCGCGAGGCGACGGCGCGCGGCATCTCGACGCTGATCAGCACCAACTTCAGCGTCCCCTTCGACGCCGCGCGCGCCGAGGCACTGGTCGCCGCCGGGCTGTCGGTGATGGGCGTCTCGCTCGACGGCGCGACGCAGGAGAGCTACGCCGCCTACCGCGTGCGCGGCCAGCTCGACCGCGTCCTGGCCAACTGCAAGCTGATGCAGGAAGCGAAGCAGCGGCTCGGCTCGCCGTACCCGCGCATCTACTGGTCCTTCCACGTCTTCCCGCACAACACCGAAGACATCGCCGCTGCCGGCGCGATGGCGCGCAGCCTGGGCATGGAGTTGGTGGTCGAGAAGGGCTGGGTGGTGGGCGAGGAGTGGGGCCGCGACAGTCCCTACCAGTATTTCAAGAATCCCGAGCCGGGGCGCTGCGACTTCCTGTGGACGCGCGCGGTGGTGAACAACGACGGCGGCGTCGCGCCCTGCTGCGGCAGCTTCTATCGCGAGGACGACATGGGCGGCTTCGACGTCGCGACGCACGGCGCGCGCGCCTTTCGCGCCGTCTGGAATGGCCCCCGCTTCCAGACCGCGCGCCGCTTCTACACCCGCCGGCCGGCGGCCGACGCGCTCAGCGCCGAGGACCGCACGCACATCTGCTACGAGTGCCCGGCGACGGTGATGTGGGACCGCTGGCGGCAGCACACCGGCGGCGGCGGCACGCGCGCCACCTTCGACCCCGGCTTCCGCACCAACGACGGCTTCAATTACTTCTGGGGCCGCCGCCCGGAGGGGGCACGGCCGGTGCCGACGCGCCGCGACGCGGCGCTACCGACCGTGTCCGCCGACCGCAAGGCATGAGCGCCTTCCGCCTGACGGCGCCGCAACGCGCCTTTTACGACGCCTTCGGCTTCGTGCGCCTGCCGGGCCTGTTTCGCAGCGAGGCCGCCGACCTCGCCGACGCCTTCGATGCCGTGTTCGCCACGCACAAACCGTCGCTGGTGATCACCAGCGACGACGACGTGCTGCAGCGCACGCCGCGGGCGGCGACTCGCACCTACCGGCACATCATCGCGCCCGACTTTGTCGAGCGGCATCCGACGCTGCGTGCCCTGCCCGACGACCCGCGCGTGCGCGGCGTCATGGCGAGCCTGTTCGACAGCCCGTTCGAGTACCGCGCCAGCGACGGGCATCGCTTTCACTGCGACACCTCGTGGCACTACGACGCGTACGGCACGCCGCTCGAGCAGACGACGTTGAAGCTGTCCTTTTACCTCGACCACCTGCGCGCCGACAGCGGCGCCATCCGCGTCATCCCCGGCACGCACGACCACACCTCGCCATTCGCGCGCCGGCTGCAGGAGACGTTGTACCGCGCCCCGTCCGGCATCCGTGAACTGTACGGCGTCGACGCCGAGGACATCCCGAGCTGGACCGTGGACAACGATCCCGGCGACGTCCTGGTGTGGAGCTTCCGCACCTTCCACGCCAGCTTCCACGGCCGCGACGGCCGGCGCAGCTTCTTCCTGGCGTTCAGCACGCGGTGACGGCGCCGGCGCGGTCGACCGGCGCCGCTCACACGGCGCGGCAGACGAACACGACCTCGCCGCAGATCAGCCACGGGGTGCGGCGCTGCAGCACGTTGATCAGCCGTCCTGCCAGGCCCGGGAACTCGAACATCGGGCCGGTGTTGGGGCGCAGCGGGTTGAACATGGCATTGTTCCAGTCGACCCAGAGGCCCATGTTGCGCGGCGGCTGCAGGTCGTTTGGATACGCCTGTAACGGCTCGAAGCCGGCGGCGCGCAGGTAGTCGCGCAGCTCGCGCTTCGAGAAGCGGTACTCGTTGAAGCCGAGTTGGTGGCCGTCGGCCAGACGGCGGCGCGTCACCCAGGTCATCAGGTGGTTGCCGAGACAGCGCCGCCACAGGTTATCGAACGGCACCGCCAGGACCAGCGTGCCGCCTGGCTTGAGGATGCGGCGCGCTTCGGCCAACGCCGCCTGCGGACCCGCCTCGTCGTGCTCGACGACGCCGAGCGAGATCACCGCGTCGACCACCGCGTCGCGCAGCGGCGTGCGCCGCACGTCGCCCTGCACCGCCGGCAGTCCCGGTTCGGCGGCGCGCGCCCGCGCACACCCCTCGCGGGCGATGTCGAGGGCGATCACCCGGTAGCCGCGCCGGCTCAGGTACACCGGCCATTTGCCGTCGCCGCAGCCGGCGTCGATGGCCAGGCCGTCGCGCGGCAGCGCGCGCAGGAGCACGTCGCGCACCTGTTCGATCTCGCATTCGTTGACGTCGACGGCGGTCTGCCCGCCGAGCCGCCACACCTGGCTCCACTCGATGGCACTCAGGTTGTCCCAGAGCAGGACCTTGTAGCTCATGGCACCCCCGCGGCCGCGCCCGGCCGCCGACGCGCCAGGACGGTCACTTCGCCGCAGACCAGCCATGGGCACCAGCGGAGGGCCAGCGCGGCGGCGCTGGCGGTGACGCCGTCGAGCCGGAACATGCGGTCGGAAGGCGGCGGGCGGAACGGGTTGAAGGCGATGTTGTGCAGATCGACCCAGATGCCGATGTTGTGCGGTGGCCGCAGGTCGTCGGGGTAGGCGGTCACCACCTCGAAGCCGGTCTCCGTGAGGAAGCGGTGCAGCTCGCCGAGGTCGAAGCGATACTCGGCGAAGCCGAGCGTCCAGCCGGCGCGCCGCCGGCGCCAGGTCATCAGGCTGGCGATCGGGTTGGTGACCAGGCGTCGGAACCAGTTGTTGAACGGCACGTCGAGCACCAGCAGGCCGCCCGGCTTGAGCATGCGGTGCAGCGCGCGCAGGCCGGCGAGCGGCCCGCCCTCGTCGTGCTCGACGACGCCGAGCGACAGCACGGCATCGACCGAGCCGTCGCGCACCGGCGCCCGCTGCGTGTCGGCCAGCGCCAGCGCCAGGCCGGGCGCCTGCCGCTTCGCCAGCGCCAGCGCCTCGTGGCAGATGTCGAGCCCGACGATGCGGTAGCCGAGCCCGTGCAGATAGGTGACCCACTTGCCGGTGCCGCAGCCGGCATCGACGATCAGACCGTCCTGCGGCAGGTGGCGGCGCAGCACCGGGCTGATCAGCTTGTGCTCGGCCTCGTCGACGGCGTCGTCGCCCTCCAGCCGCCAACCCGCCTGGCTCCACTCCGTCGCGCTGAGGGCGCCGGGCATGACGACTTTGTAGCTCATGCGCGGCGCGTCACCGCGGTTCGGCGGCGGCGCCGGCCGGGCGGCGGTTCCAGAAGTAATTGAAGCAGTCGTTGGTACCGAAGCCGGCCTCGAAGGGCGCCGTGGACCCCGACGCCTGGTGCTGCTGCCACTGCTGCCAGATCACCGTCAGCGGGCAGTCGTAGCAGACGTGATCGCGCGGCGTGTCGGGCGCGGCGCGGTCGCGGTACATCGCCCGCGCCTGGCGCATCTTCTCGCCGTTCCACACCTCGCCGAAGCGCGTCGCGCCCGCCTCGCCGGCCGCGGTGGCGAGCCGCCCGACGTCGTCGGCCGGAAAGTACGTGCCGCAGCACGGTGCCACGCCGCCCTCGTTGTGCACCACCGCGTCCTGCCACAGGAAGCGGCACGGCGCCGGCGGCGACGGGTACCAGAAGAAGCGGTGCTCGCTCTTCGGGTCCCACTCCTGGCCGACCGTCCAGCCCTTCGACACCGCGATCTCCATTCCCAGCTCGGCCGCCATCACCCGCGCCGTCTCGACGTCCTCGAGGTTGTGCGGGAAGACGTGGAACTCCCACACCAGGCGCGGCGTCGCCGACCCCAGGCGCGCCTTGGCATCGCGCACCAACGCGACGTTGCGCAGCACGGTGTCGAGCTGGCCGCGCACGCGGTACTGCTCGTAGGTGTCCTGGCGGGCGCCGTCGATCGACACACCGAGCACCTGCAGCCCCGAGGCGACCAGCGCCTCGGCGCGCGCGGCGTCGAACGGAAAGCTGAAGTTGGTGCTGATGGTCGTCGAAATGCCGCGCGCCGTCGCCTGCGCGACCATCGCCACGATGTGCTTGGCGAGCAGCGGCTCGCCCCAGTTGAAGAACTCCAGCGTGAACAGGGTGTCGCCGAGCTCGTCGAGCAGGCGCTGGTAGAACTCCAGCGACATGTGCGTCTTGGCGCGGCCGTTCAACTGCGCGCCGGTGAAACAGGCCGGGCAGCGCAGGTTGCAGATGTTGGTCGCCTCGACGGTCAGCTTGATCGGCCGGCCGAGCAGCCGCACGTGGCGGCGCGCCTCCTGCCAGCGGTTCAGGTAGAGATTCGCCAGTCGCTTCGGCGTCAGCCGCACGCCCGAATAGGCGGGCGGGGTGAGTGCCGCGCGCAGCCGGGCGAGGCGCGGGTGCTGGAGGAGCGCGGAGAGGCTGGGCGCGGTCATCACGGGGAGCCTCGAACGCTGTCGCACCCTCCGCAGAGAGTCAACCCCCAGATGTGCGCGTCGACGCTGGCGCGTTGACAGGGCGGAAAACGCACGGCTAATGGTGGCGGTTAGGAGGAAACACCCTGATGCGCGTACGTACGGTCCCGGTTCTGCTCACCACGGCGCTGCTGTTGTCCCTGGCCGGCTGCCTGGTCGAGAGCACTCTTGACGAGAAGGGCGGCGGCACCCTGAAGACGGAGGTGCGCGGCGGCCCGACCGACACCATCGACAAGATCAAGGCGCGCTTCACCGGCCCCGGCGTCGAGGTCACCAAGGCGACGATGGACGACAAGAAGAATGCCGTCGTCGAGATCAAGTACGACGACTTCACCAAGCTCGGCGCCCTGAAGCAGTACGAGAACGTCACCTTCACCCTCACCGAGGACCTCAAGGCGAAGACGCGCACCGCCACCGCCGTCGCCAAGTACGCGCGCCCGGTGACCCTGCCGGACGACCAGCTGAAGTACTTCGGCAGCGACGTCGCGCTGGCGCTGACGGTCCCCGGCGAGATCGTCAAGACCGACGGCAAGAGCAAGGGCAAGACGGCGACGTGGAGCATGCCCCTCAACACCCTGCTGTCGACGCCGACGAGCACCTTCTCGGTGACCTACAAGCACGACGGCCCGCCGCTGGCGAAGGCCGCCGCGGCGACGGACGGCACGCCTGCCGCGGCGACTCCGGCCGCGGGCACGCCCGCGGCCGGGACACCGAACGCGAAGGCGGCAAGCGCTCCCGCCACGTGAGCCGCGCCGGGCTCGACAGCCCGCGCGGGCTGTCGCGGACGCTGACCGTCACGCTCCGATACCAGGGCGTCGCGGTGCCGCTGCCGTCCGAGCCCGATCTCGTCCTGCGCGCCGCCGACCTGCTGTTGCTGCAGGGGCTGGCGCGCGGTGACGGGCGCCCCGTCGCCGCCCTGGTGGCGGAGATCGCGACACGCGGCGATGTCGCGGCCGACAGCCTCTGGCGCCTGCTCGAATCCCTGCAGCGACACGGCCTGTTGACCGCGGCGGCGCCGCCGCACGCGCCGCTGGGCGGCGGGCGCGAGCGCGCGGGCGCGCCGGCGCCCCTCTCCAACCGCGCCGCCGCCGCGCCCGAGCCGGTGGCCATCGCAACGCCGCTGGTGTTGCGGCCGGGGCCGGCGGGGTTCGACTGCATCGACCACGACGGCGCCTTGGTGGTGCGCCTCGATGCCGTTGAGCTGGCGGCCGCGAGCGTCCTCGCCCTCGCCCAACCGGTCGCCGCCGGGCTCGCGGCGCACCGCGCCGCCGCCGGGCCGCTGGCGCTCGACGCGCCGCGCTTCGCAGCCCTGGTGGCGCGCCTGACGGACGCCGGGCTCGTCGCGCCGGCGGCGCAGGCCGACAAGGGGCGCGAGGACCGCTTCATCCAACACGCGGTGGCGCACCAGATGCGCTACACGGCCGCCATCGACCGCCACCTCACGGCGCGCCCGGCCCGGCCGTCGCCGGCGCGCGTCAAGGTGGTGCCGTTCGACGTGCGCAGCGAGCCGATGCCGCTCGCCCTCGGCATGCTGATCGCCGCCGCGCAGGCCCACCGCGGCGGCGCGCTCCTCGACCACTACGAGTTCTGCCCGCAAACCATCGATCCGGCCCAGCAGCGCCGGGTGCTGGCCGACGGCCCGGCCGTGCTGCTGTTCTCGAACTACATCTGGTCGCACCATGAGAACTTGCGCGTCTCGCGCGACGCCAAGCAGCGCAGTCCCGGCAGCGTCACCGTGCATGGCGGCCCGGATACCCCGAAGTACGCGCAGGACGTCGAGGCCTACTTCCGCGCCAACCCGCATGTCGACGTCGCCGTGCACGGCGAGGCCGAGGACACGATGGCCGAGCTGCTCGCGGCGCTCGCCGGCGGCATCGGTGCCGCCGCCCCCGAGCTGGCGCGCCTGCACGTCGTCCCCGGCCTCTCGGTGCGGCACGGAGACGGCGTCGTGCGCACCGCCGAGCGGGCCCGCATCGCCGACCTCGACGCCCTGCCCTCTCCCTTCCTCACCGGCGTCTTCGACGCCTACCTGCCCGCCGCGCCGGGGTCGGCGATCATCGAGACCAATCGCGGCTGCCCCTACGGCTGCACCTTCTGCGACTGGGGCTCGGCGACGCTGTCACGCATCCGCAAGTTCTCCCTCGAGCGGGTCTTCGCCGAGCTCGAATGGTGCGCGCAGCGCCAGATTACCCGCGTCATGTTGGCCGATGCCAACTTCGGCATCTTCGAACGCGACGTCGAGATCGCCCGCAAGGTCATCGCTCTCAATCGCCGCTACGGCTACCCGAAGCTCTTCGTCACCAACTACGCCAAGAACAACACCAAGAACCTGCGCCCGATCGTGCAGGAGCTGATCGACGCCGGCATCCTCACCGAGGGGCTGCTGTCGCTGCAGTCGATGGACGCCGAGACGCTGCGCACGGTCAACCGCTCCAACATCAAGGTCCAGCGCTACGACGAGCTGGCGCGCGAGTTCCGCCGCGCACACCTGCCGCTGTTCATCGACCTCATGCTCGGCTTGCCGGGGTCGACGACGGCGTCGTTTCGCGCCGACCTGCAGGGCGCCGTCGATCGCGAGGTGACCGCCAAGGTCTTCCAGACCGAGCTGCTGGTCAACAGTCCGATGAACGACCCGGCCTATCGCGCCGCGCACCGCATCGAGACCTCGGCGCCGCTGCACGCCCTGGTGCCGCCGCCGGCCGACGACGCGGCGGCGCCGCCGCGGGCTTTCGTCGTCGCCAGCGCCAGCTTCACGCGCGCCGAGTACGGCGAGATGCTCGGTCTGCGGCGGGTGTTCCTGCTCTGCGAGCACTTCGGCGTCCTGCGCCAGGTGTCCCGCTTCGTCCGCCAGCGCACCGGCCTGGCGGAGATCGACTTCTACGCCACGCTATGTGCCGACGCCAACGCCGCGCGCGAGCGTTGGCCGGCCATCGCCGTCGCCTTCGCGCTGACGCCGGATCTCGGCGTGCCGCCGGTCAGCTGGCGCTTCTTCATAGACGAGATCGGCGCCTATCTCGGCGAGCGGCTCGGGGTCGCCGCCGACGGCGCGCTGCGCACGGTGCTGGCGGTGCAACACGCCCTGCTGCCGGCGCGGCAGCGGACCCTGCCGCTGACCCTGGCGCTGGAGCATGACTTCGCCGCCTGGCACGCCGCCATCGTCGCGGTGAAGGACGAGGGCGCGGCCGACTGGACGGCGCGCGTCCCCGACCTCGCCACCTTCGCGCCGGCGCGTTTCGCCGTCGCCGATCCACGCCAGGTGTGCACGCACGGCGTCGGCTACGGCATCAACGAGACGTTCCACGCCGACTGGGAGCTCGAGTCCGCAGTCAGCCGCGCGCTGCCCGGCGAACACGTCGTCATGTGACGGGCGCGGCGATGCAGCTCTCGGTCGTCGTCGTCGTCTACGACATGCCGCATGCGGCACCGCGGACCCTGTTCGCGCTGTCGGCCGCCTACCAGCGCGACCTCGCCGAGGACGACTATGAGATCATCGTCGTCGACAACGGCTCGCGCCAGCCGCTGCCGGCCGCCGCCATCGCCGCCCTGCCACGCAATGTCCGCTGCCTGTCGCTCGCTCGCCCGCGGCCGTCACCGGCCGCGGCCGCTAATCTCGGCCTGGCGCTGGCGCGCGGCGCCGTCGTCGGCCTGATTCTCGACGGCGCGCGCCTGGCGACGCCGCGGCTGCTGAGCCTCGGCCTGCGCGCCGCCGCCTCGCACCCGCGCGCCGTCGTCACCACCGTCGGGTGGCTCCTCGGCTTCAGCTCGCCCAGTCGGTTCGCGGACGGCGACGACACCGCCGCCGCCGCCCACACGGAGGCGATCCTGCGCGCCGCCGATTGGCCCAACGAGCCATACCGTCTCTTCGAGCACTCGCGTTTCGACGGGTCGGTCGGTTGGTTCGGGCCGGGCTTCGAAAGCACCGCCACCTTCATGCCGCGCCGACTGTGGGACGAACTGGGCGGCCTCGATGAGCGCTTCGACGAGCCCGGGGGCGGCTTCGTCGCCCTCGATCTGTACGCGCGGAGCCTCGCCCTGCCCGCCTGCGAGCCGGTGCTCCTGCTCGGCGAGGGCACCGTTCATCAACCGCACGGAGGCATCTCGACCGACTCGCGGATGCACGAATTGATCCAGCGCTTCACCGCCTGGCGCGACCATTACATCTCCATTCACGGCCACGACTTGCGATTGCGCACGCCTGACTTCACCTATTTCGGCCGGATGTCGGTGCCCTGGCGCATGCAGCTCAGCGCCTGGGCGCTGCGCGAGACCCTGCGCGACGTTCCCGAACTGGGCGACGTGGCGCCGGCCGTTGACGCCGCCCTGGCAGCCGACGCCACCCCCCAGGGCAGCGTCTGGACGGAGTTGTACGGCCTGCGCGACCGCCTGCTCGAGGCGCGCCGGGCCGCGGCCGCCTCGGCGGCGTCGGCGTCCGCCCTCGCCGAGGGCCTGCGCCGCGTCGAGGCGAGCTGGTCATGGCACCTGACCGCCCCGCTGCGCTGGCTCGGGACCGCCCTCGGCCGCGCACGAAAGTCTTGATTTTTGCGCTCCGCGAGCAGAGCATCGGCGCTGCGCCGTTGATTGCGCCGTCCCCGCATCGCGGACGGGTCGTCGGCGCGGGGCTCAGGGGGAATCTGTGCAAACGATACGCGCTTCGATCTCTTCGTGGCTGACCGGCGGCCGTGCCGCCGAGCCGGCGGCGACACCGCTGGTGGTGGAGCCGGTGACCACCGATCCCGGCCTGCTGCTGCTGATGATGTCCACCGGCGTCGTTTGCGTCGGCGAGCGCGGTCGGCCCGATCTGCCGCTCGGCCGCGCAGAGCTGCTGATGCTGGCGCGCCTGTCGGCGCCGGGGACGACGCCGGTCGGCGACCGCGTCGCCGCGGTCGCCCGTGAGACCGGCGTCAGCCCCGATCACCTGTTGCAGTTCCTGCAGGAGTTCGAGGGGCGCGGCCTGTTGCGCCTCGGAACCCCCGCCGCCGCCCCGCCTCCCGTGTCCGTCGGTGTGTCCGGCGGCGCCATTCCAAACATGATGGTGCTCGCCACGCCGGCCGCGGTCGGCGTGCGCGGCGGCGGCTTCGAGTTCGCCGACCATGACGAGCAGTACTGCGTCCGCCTCACCCCGACCGAACTCGAGGCGGCGATGGTGCTGACCCGGCCGACGTCGCTGGCCGACGCCATGACGGCGCAACGGGAGCGCCTCGGCGCCGGCGCCCTCGACGTCACTGCGCTGGAAGGGCTGGTGCGCCGCCTGCTCGCCACCGGGCTGCTCCGCGACCTCGCCGACGACGCGACGGGCGCGCGCGGCTACGACCACGCCGCCGAGTCCTATCGCAAGGAAGTCGCCGGCAAACACGCCGTCGCGGGCGCCGTGACGCGCGCCATGGACCGCCTCGAGGCGGTCGAGCAGGCGCGCCGCGCCGAGACCGGCAACGCCCGCGTCAAGGTCTTCCCGGTGCACTGCATTCCCACCATGTGGCGCAATCCGCCCCTGTCGCTCGGCTTGGTGCTCGCCTACGCGCAGGTGCACGATGGCGGCCGCCTGCTCGAGTACTACGACATCCGGCCGGACTGGTTGCTCGACCTGGAGCGGGTCGACCGCTACGCCGACGAGCCCGGCGTCTACCTCTTCTCCAACTACGTCTGGTCGACCGCCTCGAACCTGGCGATCTCGGCGCGCGTGAAGGAGAAGAATCCGCTCAGCATCACCATCCACGGCGGCCCGGACGTGCCCAAGTATGCCGGCGACGTCGAGAAGTACTTCCGCGCCAATCCGCACGTCGACATCGCCGTGCGCGGCGAGGGCGAGCTGACCGCGGCCGAGGTGCTGGCGGCGTTGGCCGGACGCATCGGCCGCGGCCCCGTCGATCTTTCGGTGCTGGCGGACGTCGCCGGCGTCTCCTACCGCACGCCGGACGGCGTCGTCCGCACCGCCGACCGCGCCCGCCTCACCGACCTCGACGCCATCCCGTCGCCGTACCTCACCGGCCTGTTCGACAGTTACGTCGAGGGCTGGAACGAGATCGCCGAGACACACCTGCAGGCCGTCGACGGCTGGGGCTTCCTGCTGCCGGTGGTGTGCATGGAGACCAACCGCGGCTGCCCGTATGCCTGCACCTTCTGCGACTGGGGCTCGGCGACGAACTCGCGTATCCGCCAGTATTCGATGGAGCGCATCAACGCCGAGCTCGAGTGGTGCTCGAAGAACCGCGTCGACACCATCGGCCTCGCCGACGCCAATTTCGGCATCTTCGAGCGCGACGTGGAAATCACGACGCGTGTCGCGGACCTGAAGAGAACGCAGGGCTGGCCGCGCCAGTTCGGCACCAACTACGCCAAGAACAGCGTCAAGCACCTGCAGAAGATCGTCGAAGTGCTGGCCGGCGCCGACATCCTGTCGTTCGGCCTGCTGTCGCTGCAGTCGATGGACGAGGACACCCTCACCACCATCAAGCGCTCCAACATCAAGCTCGAGAAGTACGAGGAGCTGGCGCGCGAGTTCCAACGCGCCCGCCTGCCGCTCTACGTCGACCTGATGCTCGGCCTGCCCGGGCAGACCGTCGGCGGCTTTCGCAGCGACCTGCAGGAGTGCGCCAACCGCGAGGTGCACGCCAAGGTCTTCCAGACGCAGCTGCTGGTCAACAGCCCGATGAACGACCCAGCCTATCGGGTCCAGAACGGCATCACCGCGGTGCCTGGCGAGCTGGTGCGCGAGTCGGCCAGCTTCTCGGCGGTCGATTACGCGTACATGCTCAAGCTGCGCAACATCTTCCTCGCCTTCGAGAAGCTCGGCGTCCTGCGCCATGTCGCCCGCCACGTACGGCGCGAGATCGGCCTGCGCGAGGTCGAGTTCTTCGAGCGCCTGTGGGATGCCGCCGACGCCGACCGGGCGCGCTGGCCGGTCCTCGCCTTCTGTCTCGACACGCTGCCGCGCTACATGATCCCGCCGGTGAGCTGGCGGCGGCTGCTCGACGAGGTGCGCCGGCTGTGCGTTGAGGTCCTCGGTGTCCCCGACGACACGTCGCTGAGCACCGTGTTCGCCGTACAACACGTCCTCCTGCCCGCCCCGGGCCGCGCCTTCCCGGTCGAGATCGCATTGGCGCACGACTACGTCGCCTGGCACGCGGCGCTGCTCGATGCGAAGCACGCCGGCCATCTCGACGACTGGAATCTGCACATCGCGGCGCTGCGCGACTTCGGCCCGGGGCGCCTGTCGGTGTCGGACCCGCGACACGTCTGCCAGACGCGCATGGGCAAGCAGGTCGACATCAACCCCTGGGATACCTGGGATCTCGATGCCCCGGTCTGCCGAGCGGTGATGCAGGGCGACTGAGGCGAGCGGAGAACGGTCGCGGCGGCGGGGCGGCCAGGTCAGGCGGCGCCGCGGCCGCGCAGGCGCGACCAGGCGCGCGGCCACCAACTGCCGGCGGCGGGGGTAGCGGCCTGCACCAGTTCGAGCGGGTCGACCGGCGGCGGCACCACGAACGGCACCACCTGCAGCGGTAGGTCGCGCCAGTAGTAGCAGCCGGCGCGCGACTGCCAGCCGGCGTATACGTCCCCCCAGTCGAGGCGGCTGAAATGCGGCCGCAGCACCATGTCGGTGACCGGCTCACCGAGCGCTGAGTAGCGGTAATCGACCGACACGCGCAGGCGGTCGGCGGCGCGGTTGGCGAGCGAGCGGTGGACGGTCAGGCTGTGGAAGACCAGCACGTCGCCGGCGGCGAAGTCGCCCGACACCCAGGGCAGCGCCTCCAGGTCGGCGCGCGGCATGGTGGTGCGATTGCCGGCGCCGCGCGAGGCACGCATCGGCAGCAGGCCGAAGCGGTGCGAGCCCTGCAGCAGGGCGATGCTGCCCAGGTCCCGCGGGCACGGGCCGAGGGGCATCCACGCCGCGTACGTGTCGAAGCCGCCCTGATTGTTGGGGTAGTCCTGATGCGGCGGCGTCGCGTGCTCGGCGGCCTTGGGAAAGGCGAGGCGGCAGACGGCGAGCGGATGCGGGAAGAGCGGCGCGTCGAACAGGCTGCCGAGCAGCGCGGTGAGCTTCGGATGATGGCGCAGACGGTGGAAGCGCTCGAGGCGTTGCACGTCGTCGTACACCTCGAAGTAGGCGGGGTCCCCCTCGAGGCGCTGCGGACCGCGGGCGACGCCGTCGAGCAGCGGCGTGCCGGGCGCCAGCCAGCCGTGCGCGGCGCAGGCGCCGAGGATGTCGGCGCGCAGTGGGGTCAGCTCGGCCGCGTCGAGCAGCCCGGGGAGGTAGAGATAGCCGTCCTCGTGCATGCGGCGGCGCAGCGCCGCCGGGTCGCCGAGCAGCGCGGTCGCCGCGGCGAACGGACGATGGCCGCTGGGGTCGTTGCCCCATTGGGAGACGTGAACCTCCGTCGCGACCTGGGCCATGGCGTACGTCGCGCTGCTCAGGCCCCGAGCCAGCGCAGGATGCGCACCACCGGCGTATCGGGGGGCTCGCCGGAATACACCGGTTTGCGCATGGTGATCTTCTCGCGGCGCAGCCGCCCGGCGATGCCGTCGATCATGCCGGAGATGAAGGGCTCCTGGCCGAAGATGGCGCGCAGCGTCGAGCTGAGGGCGAAGGCGCTCATGCGCATGGTCAGGCCCAGCACCATCATCGACAGGAGCCAGGCGAACTGCAGCGGGTTGGCGTGCTTCTTGGCGAACAGGATGGCGTTGCGGCCGAGGAAGTAGCCGTACGAGAAGATGATCGGCTGGCTCAGGTCGGCGCTGCTGGCGCCGCGGTGGTGGATGGCGGCGGTGTCGACGTAGACGCAGCGGTAGCCGGCCTTGCGGGCGCGGATGCACCAGTCGACGTCCTCGTTCACCTGGAAGAACTCCTCGTCGAAGATGCCGACCCTCTCCAGCGCCTCGCGGCTCATCATGCAGCCGTTGCCGATGATCCAGTCGACGTCCTGCGGCGACGGCTCCGGATAGTCGCGCACGAAGCGGCCGTGCGTGGTGCAGAGCATCGGCCCCCAGGTGAGCTTGCCGTACTTGCCCCAGGTGAAGGCCGGGTTCTGCATATAGAGGTTCTTCGCCCCGGCGATGGCGATGCGCGGATCGGACTGCATGGTGCGCACCAACTCGGGCAGGCAGGGCTGGGTCATCTTGGTGTCGCTGTTGAGCACGAACACGTAGTCGGTGCCCTGCCCCAGGGCGTAGCGGATGCCGACGTTGTTGCCGCCGACGTAGCCGAGGTTGTCGTCGTTGACGATCAACGTCGCCCACGGGAAGCGCTCGCGGACGATCTCGACCGTGTTGTCGGCCGAGTGATTGTCGACCACCAGCACCTCGAGGTTCGGGTAGTCGACGTCCGCGAAGCTCTCGAGACAGGTGACGACGTCGTCGGGGCGATTCCAGGTGAGGATGATCACCGTCACCCTCGGGGCCGTCGTGGTCGCGTTGGTCGGTGCGTTCACCGCGGGTCTCCCTTCGTGTCAGCGGCCGCCGACGGCCGCACGTCCAATTCGCCTGCCGTCGCCGGCGCGCTGCGACAGGTCATGCGTCCCTGCAGATCGGCGTAGCTGATGCGACCACCGAGTTCGGGGGCCGCCTGCGGGCCGAGGGTCCCGTGCACCACGACGCTGGTGACGGTGTCGACGAGGTCGAGGAAACGGGTCTCGTCGGCGTCGCTGACGCCGACCTGGACGTCGTAGCGGCCGCTGCGCAGCGCGGCGATGAATTCGGCGCGAATTTCCATGACCGATCCGGCGCGCACCACCCCGGTGCGCACGCCCAGCGTCTGCGTGCTGTCGGCGTATACGAGCGAACGGTCCTCGGCGCGCAGGGCGAAACCGATGATCGGCCGGTCGGTGTCCGCCAGGGCTTCGACCAACAGGACGATCGCGCCCGTGTCGCCCGAGCGCAGGCGGCCGACCGGACGGCCGGCCTGATTCTCGATCCAACCGCGCAGGACGCGCATCTGCCCCTCGACCAGGCGCAGGGGGCCGCTGCCGACCGGCTCTTCGGCCGCGCCGATGGTGGCGATGTAGGCGCGGATGACCTCGTCGGGATCGCCGGCGGCGGCGACGCGCCCCGCCTGCAGCCACACCGCCTCGTCGCAGAAGCGCTGCACCTGGCGCAGGTCGTGCGTCACCAGCACCATCGTCCGGCGGCGCCGCTTGAGGTCCTCGAAGACGCGCAGGCACTTGATCTGGAAGTCGGCGTCGCCGACGGCGAGGATCTCGTCGAGCAGCAGGATGTCGCTCTCCGCCTGCAACGCGGTCGCGAAACCGAGGCGCGCCTTCATGCCGGTCGAGAGGTTCTTCAGCTTGGCGTCACGAAAGCGCTCCAGACCGGCGAAGTCGATGGCCTCGTCGACGCGCCGGTGCACCTCGCGGCGTGGATACCCGAGCACGGCGGCGTACAGCTCGACGTTCTCGCGCACCGTCAGCTCGGCGCTGAATCCGAGGCCGAGTTCGAGCAGCGCCGACAGCGAACCGTCCACCGACACCGTGCCGCGATCGGGCGGCAGCAGACCGGACATGATCTTCAGCAGCGTCGATTTGCCCGAGCCGTTGCCGCCGATGATGCCCACCGCACTGCCCTTCTCGATCGTCAGGTCGACGCCGCGCAGGGCCTCGAAGCGCTCGTAGGTCGCCGGCCGGAACGACGCCAGCAGGCGCTCGGTAAGCGTCGTGTGCTTCTCGTGCGGGATGCGGAAGCGCTTGTGGATGTCGCGCAGCTCGATGGCGGCCATATGTGGAAGGGGAGGCTCAGAAGTGCTCGACCAGCTTGTTCTGGCGGCGGTGGAAGACCCAGCGCCCGAAGGCGTAGACGCCGATCGACATCAGCGTCGTGATCACCATCCCGCGCGTCCCCGGCCACCAGCCGTAGATCAGGACGCGGCGGCTGTCGCCGATGATGCGCCCGACCGGGTTGATCCAGACGATCCAGCGCCACCGCTCCGGCACCATGAGGTCGAGGTAGATGATCGGCGTCAGCCAGAAGCCGACCTGCAGGACGATGTTCCAGAGGTAGCCGACGTCGCGATAGCGGACGTACAGCGGCGCCAGCAGCAACGAGAAGCCGAGGGTCAGCAGGAACAGGTCGAGCAGCAGCAGCGGGAACCAGACGGCAGTGATGGTCAGCCGCGTGCCGGTGAGCGGCAGGACGAGCATCAGGATGACCAGGTTGATGACGAAGGTGAGGCCGGCGCTGGCGAGCGCCGAATAGATCATCACCTGGCGCGGCAGCACCGTTTTGGTGAGCAGCTCGGCGCGCGCCAGCAGGGCGCCGGCGCCGTTCGAGGTCCCCTCGGAAAAGAAATTCCACAGCACCACGCCGAGCAGCAGGAAGCCCGGGTAGTTCGGCACGTCGAGTCGCATGAACGAGGAGAAGACGACGTAGTAGATGCAGAAGAACAGCAGCGGGTTGAGCACCGACCAGCCGTAGCCGAGCAGCGAGTGGGTGTAGCGGATCTTGAAGTCCTTGATGGCGAACTGCAGCACCAGCCACGCCGTGGTGCGGTGCTGGCGTCCCCAGGTCGTCGGCGCGCCGCGCACCGTGGGCGCCGGCGGGCGCCGCTCTGTTTCTGCTCCCGCCATGGTGCGCGTCCGCGCGCCCTAGCGCGCTCGCCGGGCGGCGGTCTCAGGGGCGCGCGCCGGCCGCCGGTGCCAGAAGTAGTTGAACGCCGCGTTCGAGGCGATCGGCAGCTGGTAATCCTGCCATGTGCCACCGGCGCCGCGATGCCGGCGGTAGTCCTCGTACATCACCGTCATCGGGCACTCGAAACAGATGTGCTGGCGCTCCGCCTCGCTGCCGTCGCGCTCGCGGAAGAACCGCCGCGCGGTGGTGAACTGGGCGTTGTTCCACACCTCGGCGAAGCGCGCGACGCCGGCGGCGCCTGGCTCGGCGGCGATCTGGCCGCAGTCGTCCTCGCGGTAGAAGGTGCCGCAGCACGGCGCGACCCCGCCGTCGTTGTTGACCACGGCCGCGCCCCACAAGAAGGGACAGCGAAAGGGGGCCGGCTGCATCGGGTAGTCGACCACCGAGCCGCCGTCCCAGTCCGAGTCGATCAGCCAGCCCGGCGACACGACCAGGTCCATCTCCAATTCAGCCGCCAGCGTGCGCGCCAGGGGCACGTCCTGAACGTTGTGCGGGAAGGAGTGGAACTCCCAGGTGAGCTTCGGCAGCGCCGAACCGAGCCGCCGCTTGGCATCGCGCACCAGGCGGCAGTTGTGCAGCACCAGCTCGAGCGAGCCGCGCACGCGGTACATCTCGTAGGACGCCTGCAGCGCGCCGTCGATCGAGACGCCGAGGACGGTGAGACCGGAGCGCACCAGCCGCTCGGCATCCTCGGCGGTGAACGGGATGCTGAGGTTGGTACTGACCGTGGTCGAGATGCCGCGCCGCGCCGCGTTCTCGATCATCGGGTAGATGTTCTTGCCGAGTAGCGGCTCGCCCCAGTTGTAGAACTCGCACTCGAGCAGGTACGGCCCGAGTTCGTCGAGCAGGCGCTCGAAGAGCTCGAGCGACATGTGCGAGCGGCCTCGCCCGACCTCACCCGCCCCGGTGAAGCAGGCCGGACAACGCAGATTGCAGATGTTGGTCGCTTCGACGGTCAGCTTGCACGGCTTCGACCACAGGCTCGTGCGGCCGAGGACGTGCTCGAGGCGCTGCAGGTAGAGGTTGAGCAGGCGCCGGGTGGTGAGCTGTGAGCCCTGCCACGGCGGCATGGCGAAGAACATTCGCGTCCCGATGTACGCGTCGCTGGTGACGACCCGGCGCCACCAGGGGTGGGCGATGAGCGCGCCCCAAGCGCGCTGCGCCAGCGCCCGACCAGATGTAGGTACCCTTCCCATTGTGCCCTCAAGCCTCAACGCCTACCGAGAATCGGACCATCTCACAACTGCAAACCCGCCGGCGGCGGGTTTTGCGCCGCCGCGCCCGGCGTCAGCGCGCCGCGTCGAGCAGGCCCAGCGCGGCGAAGGGCACCGGGCGGTGGCGCCAGCCGTCGAGGCTGCCGCGCACGAAGGCGCGCTCGCGCGCCAGGCCGGCGCGGTCGCCGCGCAGGGCGGCGCGGGCGGCGCGCGCCGCGGCGGCGCCGAGGGCGGCGCCGGCGTGGCGCAGGCGCTGACCGGGGCCGCCGTAGCGGGCGGCGACGCGGGCGCCGTTGCGGCCGAGGAAGTACGCCTGCGGGAAGACGCGTTGCGCGCCCGGCGTCGAACTCGAGCCGCCGCGGTGGAGAATGGCGGCGTCGCCGGCGTAGGCGACGCGCCAGCCGGCGCGGCGGGCGCGCAGGCACCAGTCGACGTCTTCGTGGTAGCCGAACAGCGACTCGTCGAGCAGCCCCACCTGCTCCAGCGCCGCGCACCGCCACAGGTAGCCGTTGCCGATCGCCACGTCGACGTCGCGCGTCACCTGCCAGGGCGGTCCGTCGGGCGCCCCGGCGCCGTCGCTGCGCACCAGGAACGGCCCCCACGTCAGCGTGCCCCACGCGCCCCACAGACGCGTCGGGTCCTCGAGCAGCAGATTGCGGCAGCCGACCACGGCGCGGCGCGGCGCGGCCTCGGCCGCCCGCACCAGGGCGCTAGTCAGTGTCGCGGTGACCTCGGTGTCGCTGTTGATCAGCTGGACATAGTTGGCGCCGCGCGCCATCGCCCAGCGGATGCCGACGTTGTTGCCACCGGCGTAGCCGAGATTGGCGGCGTTCTCGAGAATCGTCAGACCCGGGTGGGCGGCGCGCAACGCCGCGACGCTGTCGTCGGCGGAGGCGTTGTCGATCACCACCACCTCGACATTGGGATAGTCGAGGCGCGGCAGGCTGGCGACGCAACGCAGGACATCGTCGCGCCGGTTCCAGGTGAGGATGAGCAGGACCACCCGCGGCGCGGTCACGCCATCCCCCTCACCGCAGCGGCGGCGGCGGCGCCGCGCCCGCCGTCCCGCCTGTCCCCTGCAGGGCGCCGCCTCACAGCAGCGACCCATACAGCGCGCGCGTCTGCGCCGCGATGTGGTCCCAGCCGAAGTTGGCGACGACGTAGCGCTTGCCCGCCGCCGCGCAGCGCGCCCGCTCGACGGGATCGTCGAGCAGCGCCTGCAGGGCGTCCGCCAGGGCGGCGTCGTCTCCATAGGGCACCAGGCGTCCGCCGTCCGCGGCGCGTACCACTTCGCCGCAGCCGGAATCGTCGCAGACCACCACCGGGCTGCCGCACATCAGGGCCTCGGCGGCGACCAGTCCGAAGATCTCGTCCGTGGACGGGTAGGCGACCACGTCGGCGTCGACATACGCCGCGTTGCGGTCGTCGCCGAGGAGCAGGCCCGGAAACAGCACCCGATCGCTCAGGTGCAGTTGCTCGACGATCGCCCGCAGCGGCGCCGCCGGCATCATGAAGTTGCCCGCCACCACCAGCCGGACCCCCTCCGGCAGCCGCGCCAAGGCGCGCAGCAGGACGTCGACACCCTTGCGCGGCGTGATCTTGCCGACGAAGACGATCAGCGGCCCATCGCCGAGACCGAAGGCACGGCGGAAGCTGCCGCGCGGCGGCAGGTCGCGGAACTCGTCGAACCGCACGCCGTTGGGGATGACGTGCACGCGGCTCGCGTTCACCCCCACCGAGACGTAGTGCGGCACCTCCGCCTGCGACACCGCGACGCAGGCCGCCGCCTGTTCCAGCAGCTCGTCGGCGCCGAGCAGGTCGAGCAGTCGCTTGAGCAGCACGTAGCGCTCGATCGGCGGCACCGTGCCGTTGCCGGTGAAGACGTAGGGGATGCCGCGCCGCACCGCCGCGGCGCCGACCAGGGCCTCGAGCAGGTGGCGGTGCGAATGCACGTGCACGACATCGAAGGCGCGCAGGTCGCGCCACGGCGCCTTGAGGATGCCGAGCGGCAGGTAGAGCTGGCGGTGGTAGGCGAGGCCGTTGTGCAGGTTGCGGAAGCGGCGGATGAAGATCCCGTCGACCGTCTGCTCGGCCGGCCCGCAGCGGTGGCCGGCGTCGAAGGCGTCGGTGGTCCACACCGTCACCTCGTCGCCCGCCGCCGCCAGGCTGCGGCAGACCTCGTACGCGCAGCGCGGGATCCCCCCGTAGGCCCAGGCCGGATAGAAGCTCGGTGTGACGTGCAGAATGCGCACGGCTGCCCCCCCGGGGCCTCTAGCGCGCCGCCCGACGGTCGGCAAACGATCGTTCAAGTGGGCAGCAAAATGAGGGATTCGGGCAGACAGAATCTTCTTGACGTATCGTTCCGGGCTGGGCTACGAATCCAAAGCATACAGGGATTGATTGACGGTCTGCTGGCGGGGTTCCTCGTCGGCGATTCTTCCAACGGTCGGTGGCGATTGTCGCCACCACAATCTGACAGGGGGGTAGTGATGCGCACGATGAGCAAACTCGTGTCGATGGCGAGCGCCTTCGCAATGGTGCTTGCGGTCGGCAGTTCTGCATTCGGCCAGGTGCAGGACAAGGACCAGCAGGGTTGTATCAACACGATCAACAAGGATTCAGGCAAGGTCGGCGCGACGCAGGGCAAGGAGAACAATGCCTGCGTGAAGCTCGGCACCAAGGGCACGGTCACGGCCCTCTGCCCGACCCTCGATCCTAAGGGCAAGGTTATGAAGGCGGTTGCGAAGGCCGTCTCCGACGACAGCGCCAAGTGCAGCGTGACGCCGAACTTCGCCTACACCAGCGGGGCGGCGGCCAGCGCCGCGATGCAAGCGGCCGAGCTCGACCTGCTCACCGAGGTCTTCGGCGGCACCGACCTGACCGCGGTCATCTCGACCGACAAGGTCATCGGCAAGTGCCAGGCGACCATGATGAAGGACACCGAGAAGGTCGCGGCGACCTTCGTGAAGGTGTTCGGCGGTGAGAAGAAGGGCGCCCTGAAGCTCGGCGCGGCGAGCGGTGCCACCATTGCCGCCCTGCAGGGCGTCGATGCCAAGGGCAAGATCGGCAAGACCGTCACCAAGCTCGGCGCGGACGCCACCAAGGCGTGCACGGGCGTGACGATCGCGACGGCCTTCCCGGGTTCGTGCTCGGCGTCGGCCTCGCCGGCGGCGCTGGCCAGCTGCCTCGCGGCGGCGGCCAAGTGCAGCATGTGCGAAGGCCTCGAGGGGGCTGACGCCATCGACTCGGCTTGCGACACGATCGACGACGGCCTCGCCAACGGCTCCTGCGGCTTTTCGAGCCACACCTGCGTGCTCGATACCACCCCGGCGAGCGACAGCCAGCTGGATCTGCACATCGCCGCCCTGCCGGTGGCGCTCACCGCGCCGCTCAGCGGTACGGTCACCTTCGGGGCGGCCCCGGGCGGCGGCATCGCCACCTGTGAGATCGCCAACCTGACGCCGATCAACCTGGCGGTCATCGGCTTCATCTGCATCACGCCGGGCAGCGCCTGCGCAGACGGCACGCGCACCTGCGCCGGCGGCCCGGCCCTCGGCATCAGCGTCGCCTCGGACGGCCTGGGCGGCGCCTGCACCAGCAACAACCAGTGCGACACGATCGCGGCCGGGGCCTGCGGCGGCGCGGCCAACGTCCAGACCTCGAACTGCGTCGGCTACTGCTCGCTTGGCACCCAGGCGGTCTGCACGTCTGACGCCCAGTGCCTGCCGTCGAACGGCGCCTGCAACGGCCCGAACCCGGTCACGGTGGCGCAGGCGAACAACTGCCAGTACAGCTGCCTGAACGCCGCCGCGCACGGCGCCAGCGGCGCCGGCGACCTGCAGTGCAACCTCGGCTCGAACCTGGTGGTCGAGGTGGCGGCCCCTTGCGACGGCACGGACGTCACGATCAACGTCGGCAACACCTGCGTGCCGTTCTCGACGCAGCAGGCGTCGAGCAACATCGTGGACGCGAACTTCGTCCCGGCGGCGACGGTTCCGAACCTGTCGCCCCCGAACAACCTGATCGGTACCCAGGTCGCCTGCGCGACGCTCGACGCCAGCACCACGACCGGCATGATCGCGGTGGGCGCGGTCAACTTCTTCGGCTCGTCCCTGGGCGACATCGCCTCGGGCCTGCGCGTCACCTGCCAGTAAGCGCTCGCACGAGCGCCTGATCTGGCGCGGCAACACCGAGGCCCCTGGGTCGCAAGACCCAGGGGCCTTTTTCTTTCCCGGCGCTGGCCGCCGCGCGCTTGACTTCGCCGGGCCGGGCGCGGCACGGGCGTGAGAGATGCCTCGCGCACTCGCCGCCCTGCTGCTGATTCTGGTCTCCGGCCCAGCCAGCGCGCAGCTCGCCTGGCGGGCGTCGTCGCTGCCGGCCGGCGACCAGCCGTTCGACCTCGTTGCCATCGACCTCGACGCCGACGGCGACGTCGATCTGGCCGTCACCGATTCGAAGGCCGACAGCGTGTCGCTCTTCCGCAACGACGGCGCCGGCGCCTTCGCCGCGCGCAGCGCCCTCGCCAGCGGCCGCTTCCCGCGCGGCATCACGGCCGCCGATCTCGACGGCGACGGCCGCGTCGATCTCGCCGTCTCGGCCACCGCCGCCGACGCCGTGGCGATCCACGCCGGCCTCGGCGACGGCCGCTTCGCCCCCGCGCGGCTGGTGCCGGCGGGCGGCCGGCCGTTTCACCTCACCGCCGCCGATCTCGACGGCGACGGTGACGCCGACCTCGCCGTCCCCGACGAAGCGCGCCTGACCACGCTGCTGACCAACGACGGCAGCGGCGAGTTCCGTGCGACCACCTACGACACCGGCGAGCGGCCCTCGAACGCCGCCGCCGTCGATTGGAACCGCGACGGGCGCGTCGACCTCGCCGTCACCAACTGGGCGAGCAAGACGGTGACCCTGCTGCAGGCCGCCGGACCGGCCGGGGCGTTCGCGCCGCCGCGCCCGCTCAGCGCCGACGGCCGTGGCCTGTTCGGCATCTGCGTCGGTGACCTCGACCGCGACGGCAGCCCCGACCTGGCCGTCAACGACATCGAACGCAACGCCTTCCAGGTGCTCTACGGCGACGGACGCGGCGGTGTCGCACGGAGCGTGCTGGTGCCGGCAGGCCCCGGCGTCCGCTCGGTGCAGGCCGCCGACCTCGACGGCGACGGCTGGCTCGACCTGGTCGGCGCCGATACCGCCGCTGGCTGCGTCTCGGTGGCCCTGGCGGACGGACGCGGCGGCTTCGCGGCGCCGCAGCAGGTGCCGGTCGGCGTCAAGCCGCGCGTCGCGCGCGTCGCCGACTTCGACGGCGACGGCCGCCTCGACGTCGCCGTCACCAACATGGAGTCCGACAGCGTCACCGTCCTCTTCAACCAGGGTCGCGGCGGTACCGTTGACGGCGAGGAGGTCGGCCCGCCGCTGGCGGCCCGCAGTCGCGAGTTCACCGGCCTCGAGGGCCCAGCCGGCGTGGCATTGGCCCTCGACGGCGCGGTGCTGGTCGCCGACCCGCGTCAGCATCGCGTCGCCCTCGTCCCCGCCGACGGCGGGCCGCCGCGCACGATCGCCGGCACCGGCGTCGCCGGCTTCAGCGGCGACGGCGGTCCCGCCGCCGCCGCGCAGCTCGCCGCCCCGTTCGCCGTTGCCGTCGCCGCCGACGGATCGATCTACATCGCCGACTTCGACAACCACCGCCTGCGCCGCATCGATGCGCGCGGCGCCATCGCCACCATCGCTGGCACCGGCGAGGCCGGTACCGGCGAGGCCGGCGCCGCCGGCGATGGCGGGCCTGCCGTCGCCGCCCGGCTCACCCGTCCCTTCTCCCTCGCCCTGGCGGCGGCGCGGCGGCCGCCAGGCGACGGACGCGGCGCCGGCGATATCCTCTACATCGCCGAGTTGCAGACCGGCCGCGTGCGCCGCATCGGCCCCGACGGGCGCATCGATACCGTCGCCGGCAGCGGCGCGATCGGCACCGGTGGCGACGGCGGCCCGGCCACCGCCGCCGCGCTCGGCCCGTTCCTCACCATCGCCGCCGATGCCGCGGGCCGCCTGATCATCGCCGATCAGCTCAACGGACGCGTTCGCATGGTCGACCGTGACGGCATCATTCGCACCGTCGCCGCGGCACTCGAGGCGCCGACGGCGGTGGCCGTAGACGGCGACGGCGACATCATCGTCGCGGTGCGCGGCGGCCTGACGCGCCTGGCGCCCGACGGGCGCGTCAGCCTCCTGGCAACCCTTCCCGGCCCGAGCGGCGCGCCGGGCCTCGCCATCGCCGCCAACGGCGACGTGATGTACAGCGCCCCGGCCGCGCACGCGGTGCAACGCCTCGCCGCCGGATCGATGGGCCCTGTCGGGCCCCCCGCCCCCTGATCCGAAAACAACTTCACATGGAGAAGCGGAGGAACGGAGGCGTGGTGGCTCGAACCGACGGCGACGGCCAATCCTCTCGAACCGCCTCGCCGATGTCCTTCAGGCGCCGTGGGGAGTCGGTTGCGGGGGCGACGAAACGTCACCTGGGGCAGTCCGTCTCCGTTCCTCCGTGTGAGGTCTTTTCTGTCGGATCACGGCGCACCGTTAAAGCCGACGCTGGCTCAGGGCGCCGTCGTGGCCTGCTCGAAGCCCAGCGCCACCACGGCCAGCCCGGTCGTATGCGTCCACTCGTGGTAGGCCGGCACGGTCTGGCCGTCGTAGGTGAGCTGCGACGGGGTCGCATCCACCCAGCGGCCGTCCGCCTGTTGGCAGGCGACCAGGGCATCGAGCCAGGCCGCGGCCTCCGCCGGCGGCGGCGTAGCGAAGGTGTACAGCACGGCCAGGCGCTCGGCGTTGAGGTCCGAACACGGCTGCCGCGCCGCCGCCTGTTCCGCCGCGATGCGCGCCAGCAGGCGCGCGCGCAGCGCCGGTGCATCGGGCGGCACGGCAACGCCGAACTGCTCGGCCCAGATCAGCACCAGCAGCTGATGCGTCAGCACGTAGCCCTGCTCGTCCGGCGCCAGCAGGGCGGCGACGAATGCCGCCGCCCGTTGCGGCGGCGCGCCGACGGGCGCCAGCAGGTAGTTGGCGAAGCGCAGCAGGCCGCGCGGCGGATCGGCCTGCAGCACCGCCGGCGGCGCGCTCGGGTCGATGAGGCGAATCGACGGATCGGCGCGCAGCGCCGGCACCGAGCGCGCCAGCAGCGCCGCCAGGCGCGCATCCGGGCTGCGCGCCTGCAACTGTTGCAGAAACCAGGCGGTGCCGACGTTGCCCAGGGCCGGCGCGGCGGTCAACGCCACAAGACCGCGCTCCAGCGCGACCCGCCGCGTCATCACCGCGGCACTCGGCGTCGCAGCCGACGGCGCCTCGGCGGCGCGCTCACAGGCCGCGACCGCCACGGCCAGGGCGAGCAGCGCGGTGCCGCGCACGCCGTTTCGCCCCCGCCTCAGCAGCGAGAAGGGTCCGACGCGCGCCGGCACCGCGGGGCGCCCCCCCTCACTGACAGGTGACCCGCAGTCCCGAGGCGATGTCGCCCAGGGACGAACCGAAGAAGTTGACCGCGCCCACCGCCACCATGCCGGTCGTGGTGCTGGTGTCGAGCGCGGTGCAGGCGATCTCGCTGCCCTCGAGGCTGTTGACGTTCGTCCCCGGCGGCACGGTAGCGCCCGGCGAGAAGTTGGCGTCGATGACCGAGCTCGAGGCGCGTTGCGTCGAGAACGGCACGCAGGTGTTGCCGATGTTGATCGTGATGTCGGTGCCGTTGCAGGGTGGCGCCGATTCCACCACCAGTCGCGAGCCGAGGTTGCACTGCAGATCGCCGGCGACGCTGGGTCCGTGCGCGGCCGTGTTGAGGCAGCTGTACTGGCAGGTGTTCTTCTGCGATGCGGTGACCGGGTTGGGGCCGTTGCAGGCGCCGTTCGACGGCAGGCAGGCGGCGTCCGAGGTGCAGGCCGCCTCGGTACCGAGCGAGCAGAAGCCGACGCAGGCCGAGGTCTGCACGTTGGCGGCGCCGCCGCAGGCGTTCGCGGCGATCACGTCGCAACTATCGTTGCTGATGCAGGTGCCGCCCATGCTGTCCGAGCTGACGGCGATGCCGAGCGGTGGACCGCCGGCGCAAGTGCGCGCGCCATCGGCGCAGGGCGCCCCCGGCGTGATGCAGATGAACCCGATCACCGCCAGATTGATCGGCGTCAGGGTGGTGATCTCGCACGTGGCCTTGCCCCCGCCGGGAACGGCCGAGAACTTCACCGTACCGCTCAGATCGGCGGTGAGGGGCACCGGTAGGGCGGCGATGTTCAGCGACAGCTGACTGTCGCTGGCCGGCGAGGTGTCGAGCGCGCAGACGTGTTCGAGGAGCGCCGCCGTGGTGGCCGTCGGCACCGGCGTGCTGGTCGGCACGGGCGTATTGGTCGGCACCGGCGTATTGGTCGGCACCGCCGTATTGGTGAAGGTCGGCGGCGGCGGCACGGTGTTGGTCGGCGTCGCCGGCGGGCGGGTGGCGGTGGCGGTCGGCGGCGGCGGCGCGGTGGCAGTCAGCGTCGGCACCGGCGTGAAGACCATCGGGCAGGTGCTGGCGTCGAGGAACGACTGCAGGCAGGCATCGACGTCGTTCGGCTCGACGGTGCCGTCGCCGTCCTGATCCGCCGCGGCGCAGGCCGGCCCAGGCAGTCCGGAGCCGAGGTTCACGCACGCCTGCACGTCGGCAATGCTGACGCGGCCATCGCCGTTGCAGTCGCCGACACAGACCGCCGCGGCACGGCGCGGCGTGCCGAGGCACAGGGCCGTCGCCAGAGCGGCGGCGGACAGGAGCGGAAGTCGCCAGGTGCAAAGGCTGGTCATACGCATGTCCTCGTTGGTCCCCGTCACGGAACCGGGATCATTCCGGGCGGGCTGGAGAGTCCAACCGGCTGGGCCGCCGGGCTGGCCCCCTCGGCGTCCTGCGCGAGCGCGATCGCGCCGCCGCCGCTCAGGACGACGAAGCGGCAGACGAACACGGGCGTCGCCTCGTCGTCCGGAAGGGGGGTATTGGTGGTCAGGCCGACGACGCCGACGCGCACACCGGCGCGGCCGCCGGCCGCCGGCAACGCGGCGGCGACGAGCGTCTTGCCGAGCGCCGCGATGTCGGGATCGAGGCTGCAGTCGGGCGCGCCGCCGGTGCCGCTGGCAGCGGCCAGGCGGTCGGCGGGGAAGCGAATGTCGGTGGCGACGGCGGCAATGGCGAGCGCGCGGCTCGACAGGGCGCCGGTGACGGCGACGGTATCGCCGACCGCCGCGGTGGTGCCGGTGACCAGGGCCAGCGTCGCCGCGGCGGCGGCGATGTCGACGCGCCCGTCCGCGCCGCCGACCGCGATCGGCTGCGCCTGCTGGCCGGCGGCTTCCGGTGCGTTGAGCAGCGTCGTGGTGCCGCTCGCATCGGCGGCGACCGTGAAGCGGCAGGTGAAGATGGGGCCGCTGGCAATGATCGCGTTGTTGTCCAAGCCGATCAGGCCGACGCGGAGAACCTGGCGCCCGGCGCCGGCGGCGACGACGCGGGAGACGACCTCCTTGACCCCGGCGAGGCGGGCGTCGACGGTGCACGCCCCCGTGCCGGCTTCGACGGTGAGCACGTCGGCGTCGAACTCGATGTCGGTCGACACCGCGGCGATCGCCGCGCCGCTGGCGGTCAGCGTCACCGGGACGTCGACCGGGAACCCGGCGGTACCGGCGACGACGCCGAGATCCACCTGTGGCACCGCCAGGGTAGCCGTCGCCGTGAACGTCGCCGTCGGCAGTGGCAGGGTGGCGGTGGCGGTCGGGGCGACGGTGTTGCTGGGGACCGGGGTCGCGCTGGCCACCGCGGTGTTCGTCGGCAGCATCGTCGCGGTGGCGACGACGGTATTGGTCGGCACCGCCGTGTTGGTCGGCACTGGCGTGTTGGTCGGCACTACCGTGTTGGTCGGCACTGCCGTGTTGGTCGGCACTGCCGTATTGGTCGGCGCCGCCGTGTTGGTGCGGGTCGGCACCGCGGTGTCGGTGCGAGTTGGCGCGCCGGTGTTGGTCGGCACGGCGGTACTGGTCGCCGTGCGCGTCGACCCGGTCGTACTGGTACGCGTCGGCGGCTGCGTCGCCGTCGCGGTCGCCGTCGGCGGCGGCGCGGTGGCGGTCAGTGTCGGCGGCGCGGTATCCGTGGCCGATGGCCGCGGCGTCGGCTGGCCGGTGGCGGCGTCGAGGGCGGCGCGAACGTTGGGATCGCTGGCGGCGGCGACCACGGCGGCGGCGTTGACGGCCGCTGCCGTGTCGCCGAAGACTACATTGTCCGAGGCGGCCACGGCCTCGTTGATCGAGCGCAACTCGCCGGCGTCGAGCCCGCAGAGGGTGGTGCGGCCGGCCTTGATCTCGTCCAGCACCAGGCGCACGGTCGCCTCGGTCTCGAAGCTGACGTCGACGCGATCGGCGGCGACAAACGCTCGCGTCAGCGAGCGGTCGCGGCCGACCTCCATGACGAAGCGACAGGTACCGGGATCGGTGCCGGTTGGCATGCGCAGACCGTACTGCCCGTCGGCGCCGGTGGTCGTCTCGGTGACGATCTCGCCGCCGACGATGCGACCGTCGCGGATGTCGCTGCCATCGATGCGCCGCAGCCGCACCGTCACGCCGGCGCCCACCGGACGCACGCTGGCCGCCTGCAACGCGTCCACCGGGGCGACCGCCACGGCGGCCAGCCGGGTGAAGGTGGAGGAGATCGTCGAGGGGCCGGCGGCCACCTGGCCGTTCGGCATCGAGACCAGCCCGGTGAGGGGCGGCCCGTTATTCTCGGTCGGCACGCCGACCGACACCGACGACTCGCCGCCGCATCCGGCGACCAGCCACAGCATCGCGGCGGCGCCTACCCAGGCGCGGCGCGTCACAAGGCGCGTCATCACCAAATCCCCCTCCGCAGAATCCCGTCCTGCTTCCTCACCACAGCCGCCGATACAAAGGCAAGGAGAAAGGACTTACTTGGCGGCCGGCGCGGCCGGCGCCGGGGTGCGGTTCTCGACCTCGTCCATCTCGGCCTGCGAGGCGCCCTTCCATTGACCAGTCAGCAGCAACGAGAACCAGGACTGCACCTGCAGCGACAGCGGCGTGTCGGTGGCCGCGAACCAGCGCACGCGCATATCGGCGGTGGTCTGCGTCTTTTCCTTCTTCCACAGCGGGTAGGTACTCTCGGTCGAGTCCTGCGGCCCGAGGCGTTTGAACAGCAGCGCCGTGACGTCCTCGTCCTTGTTGTTGCCGAAGTACACCACGAAGCCCCACAGCTTCTTCTTCCAGAAGCGCAACTCGACCGTCACCGGCTCTTTGAGACCGGGGAACTGCTGTTGCTCGAGTTCGAGGCGGTGGATGAAAGGGAGGCCGACCGGTGTCGCGCCGAGGTTCTTCCCATCGGGAATGTCCACCGCCTTGGGCAGGCGCTTCTTCACTTCCTCCCAGCGCGTGCCCCAGGGGATGCCGGCGTAGCCGGTGAACTCTTCGATGACGACCGGCTTGGCGACGGCCGGCGGCGCCTCGGCACGGACGACTCCCGGGAACAGGGCAAAGACCGCGGCGCAGACGAGGACGATGATTCGCTTCATGGAACTCCTCACGGATCGGGTGATGCGCGCCGGCGGCAGGCCGCTCACGGCGCGCCCAGCAGGCGCAAGATGGACGAGAGGTCGGCGGCGGTGACGTGGCCGTCGTCGTTGGCGTCGGCGCCCGGTGCGCCGGCAAAGGCGCCGCCGCTGACGGTGCCGATCGAGTCGCCGTCGCCGTCGAACACCTCGCTGATCAGGAAGCCGGCATCGTCGAGCGCCAGCACGTAGTCGCCGTTGGCATCGCCGGGAATCGGCGCCTCGACCTGGCAGCCCGCCGAGCAGCCGTCGCCGTCGAGCTGATTGCCGTCGTCGCAGGTCTCGGGCGGATCGATGACCTCGTTGCCGCAGGCCGGACACGGGCGGACGCTGTCGGAAATGATCAACGCCGCGGCCGGCACGACGCTGCCGAGCACCAGCGGCGCCGGCGCGCCGGCGTAGATCAACTCGTTGCGACCGCCGTTGTTCTCGGTCGCGCGCATGCTGCCGAGCACGGCGGTCGAGTCGCGACCGGTGATGCGGTTGCGGCCCTGCGGGCCGCGGCTGCTCAGCACGCCGGTGCCGCCGGCCGGGCACATCGGTGAATCGAGCCCGCAGACGGTGACCAGGCAGCCCTCGACGTCGATGCGGCCACCGGGCAGGGCGACACCATCGGCCGACAGCGAGTCGCTGAGGGTCACCTCGCCCTGCGAGACGATTTCAATCGATCCGCCGCTGTCGGTGGTCGAGCTGACGATGGCGCCGCGGCGCACGTCGACGCCGCCGGTGGCGGCGAGGCCGATCTCGCCGCCGAGGCCGAACCCGCGCGCGTCGAGCAGGGCATTGGCGACGATGCGCTGCCCGGCATCGACGGCGATGACACCGCCGGCGCCGCTCGGGCTGCCGCCGGCGACCACCAGTGGGCCGTCGATCAGCGCCGGCCCATCGTCGACGGCGAGGCTGACCGCGCCGCCGCGGCCGCCGCCGAGGGCGCCGGCGGCGCGCACGCTGCCGGTCGCGGCGATGCGCACCGCGTCGCCGCCGATCAACTCGATGGCGCCGCCGCCTCCACCGTTGACGCCGCCGTCGGCGGCGAGGCGCCCCTCAACCACCACCGCACGGGCGCCGGCGACCGTGCCGCCAGTCTCCAGGCAGATCGACCCGCCGGCGCCGCCGGAGAGACCCCCCGCGTCGATGCGGCCGCCCGCCGGTACCAGGACGCCGGCGGCGGCGCTGCTGACGGTCACCTCGCCGCCGCCGCCATCGCCGCCGGTCACCAGTACGACACCGGCCAGCATCGCGTCACCGGCGGCGTCGACCGCCACCGCGCCGCCGTTGCTCTGCTCGCCCGCGGACGAGGCATCGAGGCTGCCGTGCATCTCGATCGCACCGACGCTGTTCGACAGTTCGATCTCGCCGCCGTCGCCGTCCGGCCCGCCGCCCTCGACGGTCAGTTCGCTCGCCGCCCGCCTGCCGGTGATCGGACCGCTGGCGGTGACCGCGATGCAGCCGCCCGAGCCGCCGCCGACGTCTTCGCCGCCGGTCTTGCCGATCGCCGTGACGACTCCGTCCAGGGTCACCCGGCCGGACCCGACGCCGTCGCCGCCGGCGGCGATGTCGACGGTGCCGCCGAAGCCGCCGGCGAGCGTCGCGTCGGCGCGCAACGTCCCGCCCGCCGCCAGCACCAGGTCGCCGGCGCCGCCGCCGGCCCCGGCCTCGAGGTCGATGCTGCCGCCATCGCCGCCGGCGGCGTCGAGCAGCGCACTGACCGTCAGCGCGCCCGTCACCGTCACCGTGATGTCGCCGCCGAGCGATTCCGTGCCGCCGAGGACCCGCACCTGACCGGCCAGGGTGGCGTTGCGGGCCAACAGATTGACCGTGCCGCCCACGTCGGCCAGCGCCAGGGCGCGCGCATCGACGGCGAACGGGCCCGTGAGCGTCAGATCCCCGCTGGCGTTGACGGTAATGGTGCCGCCGGGTGCGCCGTTGGCGTCGAGAGCGCCGCTGCTGCCGGCGGCGGCGAGGGTGACATCGCCGGCGTTGATGATGATGATGCCGCCGCTGGCGGCGCCGCTGCCGCGCGCACGGATGAAGCCGCCGCTGGCGACCGAGACGCGTCCGGCGCGGATGGTCATGCTGCCGCCGCCGACGTCGAGGGCGCCGCCGGGAACGACGCGCAACTCACGCCCGGCGAGGTCGATGAGGGAACCCGTCGTGACGGGGACGGCGGTGCTGACCACGCACGGATCAGCGCCTGGTGCGCACAGATCGTTCGCCAGGGTCGCCGGCAGGCGCGCCGGCGCCAGGAACACGCAGACGAGCACGGCGGCCCCCATGCCCTTGGTATGGCCTCGCATAAACCCCCACAGAGACGGAATACCTCCAGCGGTACCCAAGTCGCCTCGCAGAGGCAAGGCAAAGTACCGGGGATCGCGCGCCCGGCATCCGCGCCGGGCGCGGCCTAGTGATAGGTCTCCATCAGGTCGATCACGTCGAGCGCCCGCATCTGCTCGAAGACGCAACGCTTGACCTCTTTGACGGTGTCGCAGGCAAGCGCCTCGGCGGCGACGACGGCCGCCGCCGTGATGTCGACCGAGCGGATCAGGCGCTTGATGACCGGGACGAAGAAGCCGCTCATGCTCAGGTCGCGCAGGCCCATGCCGATGAGGATCAGGGTGCAGGCCGGGTCGGAGGCCATTTCGCCGCATAGCGACACCGGCTTGCCGGCGGCGTCGGCCACCCGCACCACCGAGGCGATGGCGCGCAGCACCGCCGGGTGCAAGGGCTCGTAGAGCGAGGCGACCTTGCGATTGTTGCGGTCGACGGCGAGCAGATACTGAATCAGATCGTTGGTGCCGAGGCTGAAGAAGTCGACTTCTTCGACGAAGCGGTCGGCGAGCTGCACCGCCGAGGGCACCTCGACCATCATGCCGATCGGGATGGTGTCGTCGAACGGCACCCCTTCGCGGCGCAACTCGTCCTTGGCCTCCTCGACCAGCTCCTTGCTGCGCCGCACCTCTTCAAGGCTGGAGATCATCGGCAGCATGATGCGCAGGCCGCCGCCGGCGCTGGCGCGCAGAATGGAGCGCAACTGGGTCTTGAAGACGCCCGACAGCTCGAGCGAGACGCGGATCGAGCGCCAGCCGAGGAACGGATTCTGCTCCTCCGGGATGTGCAGATACGGTGGATACTTGTCGGCGCCCAGGTCGAGCGTGCGCACGGTCAGCGGCAGCCCCTGTGCCGCCTCGACGACGCGCTCGTAGAGCGTCACCTGCTCGGCCTCGGAGAGAAAGTCGCGGTGACTGAGGAAGGCGATCTCGGTGCGGTAGAGGCCGACGCGGTCGGCACCGTGCCGCAACGCCAGCGGCAGGTCGCCGAGCAGGCCGATGTTGGCGCCGAGCATGATGCGACACCCGTCCCGCGTCACCGCCGGCACCTCGCGCAAGCTGTCGAGTTCGCGGTTGAAGGCCGCGTACTCGTCCTTCAGGCGGCCGTACTCGCGCAGCACGTAGCCGCTCGGGTGGACGTAGACGGTGCCGGAATTGCCGTCGACGATCAGATGCACGCCTTCGTGGATCTCCTCCAGGCGCTCGACGCCGACGACGGTCGGGATCTCGAGCGACTTGGCGAGAATCGAGGCGTGCGACGTCGCGCCGCCGGCGCCCATGACGATGCCCTTCAACTGCTCGGGCTCGATGAGCAGGATCTCCGACAGGGTCAGCTCCTCGGCCACCAGCACCACGGCGGTGGCGAACGAGCGGTCGCGTTCGGCGACGCCGAGCAGGTTGCGCAGCGCGCGCTGGCCGATGTCCTTGATATCGGCGGCGCGCTCCTGCAGGTACGGATCGGCGAGTTGCCGGAACTCCGCGACCATCGCCGAGACGACGCGCTCAAGTCCGACCTCGGCGCTGGCGCCGTCGGCGATCTCGGCCTCGACGCGGTCGAGGAAGCTGCGGTCGGTGAGCATCAGCTGCTGCGCATCGAACAGCGCCGCGTCGATCTCCGGGAACGAGCGCTGCACGCGCGCCCTCAAGCGCCCGACCTCTTGGACCGAGGCCTCCACCGCGGCGTGGAAGCGCGCCAGTTCCTTGCGCGTCGCACGCGGCTTGCGCTGGGGGATGCTGGCGAAGCTGACGTCGGGCTCGAGGCGGTGCGCCCGGCCGATGCCGAACCCCGGTGCCGCCGGGACGCCGACCAGCCGCACCGCCGTCACCGCGGCCTTCTGCTGCGCCGACGGTTGCGCGCGCTCGTACGCCTGCAGTTTCTTGATCGCGTCGAGCATGCGCTGCTGGTAGCCGCGCCGCTCCTCCTCCTTGTGTTCGAGGCTCTCGATCAGACGCAGCTGGACGATGAGGCCGCCGACCGGCACGGCGACGGCCTTCATCAGGCGCACCTCGTCGCGCGCGAAGCGGCGACGCCGCGAGGTCTGCACGACCAGCACGCCGAGCGCCTCGCGACGGTCGATGATGGGGACGCCGAGGAAGGAGTGGTAGCGTTCCTCGCCGGTCTCGGGGAAGTACTTGTAGCGCGGGTGGGCCAGGGCATCGATCGCCATCACCGGCTCGCCCTTTTCGATGGCGAAGCCGGTCAGGCCCTCATCGACGCCCATGCTGACGGCGCTGACGGCGGCCGGGTCGAGGCCGCGCGTGACCACCATGTGCAGGCGCTTGGCCTGCGCATCGTAGCGGTAGACCGAACACACCTCCATGTCGAGGCGCTGGGCGACCAGCTCGACGATGCGCTCGAGCGTCGCGCGCAGGTCGCCCGACTCGCCGATCAGCGTGCCGATCGCCTCGAGCAGCAGCAGGCCGCGGCCGCGGCCGCGCCCGTTCGCGTCGGGCCGGCCCGCCCGCGCCGCCTCGGTGAGAGCGCGTACCATGGTGGGGTCGATTGCGGGCTTGGGTATAGCCGAGGCCGCGGACGGCAACAATGATGCTTCGTCAAATGTAGAGCAGGACTTCCGGCTCCGCCTTGAGCTCCGCGTATACCGTCTCCAGCTGCCCCTGCGCCTCGACCCACAGGACGACGGTGACGCTCAGGTAGCCGCCGCCGCGCGACTCGCGCACCGAGACGGACTCAGGCGGCAGCGGCCCGAGCGTCGCCGCGAGGATGGCCGTGATGCGCGCGACCAGCGTCGGCGAGGCCCGCCCGAAGATCTTGAACGTATACTCGCCGGGGAGCTGCTGTAGCGGTTCCGCATCGCTCATCGGTCACCTTCCTCACGCGCGGGCCGGACACGGCGCGCGCAGGGACTCGGGGCTCCTCACGGCTCGAGTCTACGCGGCGTGGCGAGCCACAGCCACCCGCGGCGCGCGCCGGCCGGCGCGCGCCGCCGAACGTTGACTTTGCGGCGCGCGCTGGGCACGGCGCGAGGGTGGCGGCAATCGAGGTACGGGGCGCCGACCCGCGCGCCCTCCATGCGGCGGCGATCGGCGTCGCCCTCGCCGCGGCGGTGCTGGTCCTGTACTGGCCGGCGGCGGGCGGCGATTTCATCAGCCTCGACGACCCGCGCTACGTCTTCGCCAACGCGCACGTACTGGGTGGGCTGTCCTGGGACGGAGTGCGCTGGGCCTTCACCACCGTCCACGCCTCGAACTGGCACCCGCTGACCTGGCTGTCGCTGCAGCTCGACGCCACGCTCTGGGGCGGCGGCCCGTTCGGCTTCCTCGCCGTCAACGTCGTTCTGCACGCGCTCAACACGCTGCTGCTGTTCATGGCGCTCTGGCGGATGACCGGCGCTCTGACGGCGAGCGCCCTGGTGGCGGCGTTGTTCGCCGTCCACCCGCTGCGTGTCGAGTCGGTCGCGTGGGTGAGCGAGCGTAAGGACGTCCTCAGCGGCACCGGCTGGATGGCGACCTTGCTGGCCTATGACTGGTACGCCCGCCGCCCCGGCCTTGGCCGCTACGCGCTGGTCGCCGCCGCCCTGACCCTCGGGCTGTTGGCCAAGCCGATGCTGGTCACCCTGCCGGCCGTCCTCCTGCTGCTCGACTGGTGGCCGCTGCGGCGCCTCGCCGCGCCGGGCGCGGGGGCACGGCGGCGGCTCGCATGACTCCTGCTCGAGAAGCTGCCGCTGCTGGCCATCGCCGCGGCGGTGGCCGGGGTGACGCTGGTCGCACAGCGCTCCGGCGGCGCCGTCGCCTCGCTGGCGCAGGTGCCGCTCGACGTGCGTCTGCTCAATGCGCTCGCCGCCTATGGCACCTACCTGTGGAAGACCATCTGGCCGCTCGACCTGGCGGTGTTCTACCCGCATGCCGGCTACCTCTCCGGCGACCCCCTCGCCGCGCTGCGCGGGCCGGCCCTGGGCGGCGCCGCGCTCTTGGTCGGCGTCTCGGCGTTGGCGCTGGGTGCCGCGCGGCGGCGTCCGTACCTCGCGGTTGGCTGGCTGTGGTACGTCCTCACCCTCGTGCCGGTGATCGGGCTGGTGCACGTCGGCCAGCAGGCGATGGCCGACCGCTACACGTACGTGCCGCTCATCGGCATCGCCATCATGCTCGTCTTCCTCGCCCGTGACGCCGTCCGGCAGCGGCCGCGGCTGCGGCCGCTTGGCCTCGCGTTGGCCGCCGTGGTGCTGATCGCGGGCGCCGTGCAGACCCGCCGCCAGATCGCCGTCTGGCAGAACTCGCTGACGCTGTTCGAACACGCCCTTGCGGTGACCGCGGACAACTACTTTGCCCACACCAACCTCGCCGCGGTGCTGGTCGCGCTGCGGCGCGACGACGACGCGGTGCCGCACTACGAGGCCGCGCTGCGCATCGCTCCGCGGTACGCGACGGCGCTCACCGGGCTCGCCAGCGTCTTCAGCCGCCGCGGACGCATCGATCAAGCGGCCGCGCTCAACCAACGCGCCCTGGCCGAGGAGCCCGACTCGCCAGTGACGTTGAGCAACCAGGGCGCCATCCGCCTGCAGCAGGGCCGGCTCGACGAGGCGCGGGCGCTGTTCGAGCGGGCGCTGGCCGGCGCACCCGACTACGCCATCGCGCACGCCAATCTCGGCGTCATCGCCTTCCGCCAGGGCGACGTCGGACGCGCCGCCGAGGACTTCCGCCGCGCCGCGACGCTGAACCCGGGCTCGGTCGCGGCGCACGTCAACCTCGGCCTGGCGTTGCGGCAGCTCGGCCGCCCCGCCGAGGCCGCCGCGGCCTTCGAGACCGTCCTGCGCCTGCAGCCCGGCCACCCCGACGCCACCCGCGAACTCGCCGCCGCGCGCGCCGCCCTCGCGTCCGAATCCCGTGCAGGAGAGGAGTGAGGTCGGGCTGCGGACTACTCCGGCAGGCGCAACCGCACCGTCGTTCCCTGCCCCGGGGCGCTGTCGATGGTCACCGTGCCGCCGTGCGCCGTGGCGATGCCATGGACGGTCGCGAGGCCGAGGCCGAGGCCGCGGGCGCCAAACGCGAAGCGACCGGAGCCGTGCCAGAGCAGCTCGCCGCCGGCGACCGAGAACGGTTCGAACGCCTCGGCGAGCTGGGCCGCGGTCATGCCGACACCGCTGTCGCAGACGGCGAGTTCAGCCCAGGCACCGTCGCGACGGGCCGTGACGGTGATGCGGCCGCCGTCGGGCGTGGCGCGCACGGCGTTGCTGAGCAGCGCCGTCAGTGCCTGCGCGAGCCAATGGGCGTCCCCCGACGCCGTCACCGCGCCGGGCTCGGTGACGATGGTCAGGCGACGCTCGCGCGCCGCGACACGCACCGCCGCTGCCACCTGCGCCGCCAGCGTGTGCAGATCGGTCGGCACCGGCCGCACCGTCAGTGCCCGCGCGCCGACGCGCGCCCCGGTGTGCAGCTGCGCGGCGCCGCGCGCCAGCCACTCGGCGGCGCGCTCGGCGAGATCGAGCCACGGCGCCGCGCCGTCGGGCAACCCGCCCTCGCGCAGCAGGGCCAGGGCGTTCAGCAGCAGGTGTAGGGGCGTACCGAGCTCGTGCGCCGCCAGCGCCAGCAGGCGGGTCTTCTGCTCCGCCGCCCGCTCAGCGCGCCTGCGGGCGGCCTGCACCTGCTCCAGCAGGCGCGCGCGTTCGGCCGCCGCCTCCCAGCGCTCGATCCCGCGCCGCACCAGCTGGCGTAGTGCCTGCGCCTCCCACGGCTTGCACAACACATGGTACACGTGACCGCGGTTGATGGCATCGAGCAGCACCTCGGTCTCGGCGAAGCCGGTCAGGACGATGCGGATCACGGCTGGATGACGAGCGATCGTCTCGGCGAGAAACGCGGCCCCGGTCATGCCCGGCATGCGGTGGTCGGTGACCACCAACGCGACCGGCTCCGTCGCCATCACCGCCAGCGCCTCGGCACCGGACCCAGCCGTCAGGACGCGCCAGTCATCGGCCAGGGCCCGCCGCATAGCGCGTTGGTTGGCGGGCTCGTCGTCGACAGCGAGGACGGTGTGCATGCGGCGGTGCTAGAACCGCCCGCGGCCACGAGCAATCCGCGCGGCGCATCGAATCGCCCCAGGCAGAGTGCTGGGCGCCCGCGGCGGCGCCGCGCCGGGCGCCGGTCAGACCGCCGGCACGGGCACGCGGCGTGCCCGGCGCGCCCGCAGGCGCTCGATGGCCACATACGTCGGCGGGACGACGAGGAACGTCAGCACCGTCGAGAACGCCATGCCGCCGGCCACCGCGATACCGAGCGGCGCGCGCGCCTCGCCGCCGGCGCCGGAGCCGAGGGCGATCGGCAGGATGCCGACGATGGTCGACAGCGCGGTCATCAGGATCGGTCGGAAGCGGGTCCGCGACGCTTCCCAGGTCGCCTCCACCAACTCCACCCCCTGCTCGCGCAGCTGGTTGGCGAACTCGACGATCAGAATCGAGTTCTTCGTCACCAGGCCGACCAGCATCACCAGGCCGATCTCGCTGAACAGGTTGAGGGTGGTGCCGGCGAGCAACAGCGTCAGCAGGGCGCCGGTGAACGACAGCGCCACGGCGACCAGGATGGTGAGCGGATGGACGAAGCTCTCGAACTGCGCCGCCAGGACCAGGTAGATCACCACCACCGCCAACACGTAGGCGAAGACCAGCGCGTTGCCCGACTCGAAGAAGTCCTCCGACTCGCCGGCGAAGGTGTAGCGGTAGCCCTCGCCCGGCGGCAGGACCTCGTCGGCGATGGCGCGCAGCTGCTCGATGGCGCTGCCGAGCGGCACCCCTTGGGCGAGATAGGCGCTGACGGTCGCCGAACGCAGGCGGTCGAAGTGCGGCAGGCCGCGCGGCGCGACCGTCTCGGTGGCGGTGACCACGGAGGCCAGCGGGATCAGCGACCCGGAGGCGCCGCGCACGTAGACGCCGTAGAGATCGCGCGGGTTGGACCGCTCGGGGCGGTCGAGCTGGGCGATGACGTCGTAGGTCTCGCCGCCGAGCTTGAACGTCGTCAGATCGAGGCCGCCGAAGAGAATCTGCAGCGTGCGGGCGATCTCGCGCACCGAGACGCCGAGGTCGCTGGCGCGCTCGCGGTCGATGTGGACCTCGATCTGCGGCTTGTTCAGGAGCAGGTCGGACTGCAGATTCACCAGCCCGGGAATGGCGCGGGCGCGGCGGATGATCTCGTTGGCGAACTGCGCCAGCTGGGCGACGTCGGGGCCCTGCACCACGAGCGAGATCGGCGCCAGGCTGGCGTCGTTGCTGAGCGCCGGCAGATTGGCGGGGAAGACCGTCATGCCGCCGATGGCGCTCAGGCGCTGGCGTAGCTCATCGACGATCTCCATCTGCGTGCGCGTGCGCTCCTCCCATGGCGTCATGTTGGCGAAGATGCCGGCTTCGTTGACCAGCCCCGGCGTGCCGATGCCGAGGGCGACGACCGAGAAGGCGCGGTCGATCTCCGGGTACTCGAGGACGATCGCCTCGACGGCACGCTGATAGCGATCGGTGTAGTCGATGGTGCTGCCTTCGGGCGCGCGCGACAGGATGCGCAGCCCGGCGCGGTCGGCCTGGGGGATGAACTCGCGCTCGATGACGCGCAGCAGCACCACGCCCGCCGCCACCCAGATGACGCCGGCAAGAATCGGCCACGCGGCGTGCGTCAGCAGCGGCCGCAGCACGCGCCCGTAGGCCGAGACGAGCCCGTCGACGGCCCGGCCGAGCGCCAGGCGCACCCCGCGCTCCTCGCCGCCGTGGCGCAGGATGCGCGCGCACAGCATCGGCGACAGCGTCAGGGCGACGAAGCCCGAAATCGCCACCGCGGCGGCGACGGTGATGCCGAACTCGCGGAACAGCAACCCGGTCTTGTCAGTCAGGAAGGCGAGCGGCAGGAACACCGCGATGGTCGACACCGTCGCCGCGATGACCGCGAAGGAGATCTCCGCCATGCCGCGCTGCGCCGCCTCCATCGGCGGCGTGCCCATCTCCACCCAGCGCATGATGTTCTCGAGCACGACGATGGCGTCGTCGACGACCAGGCCGATGGCCAGCGTCAGCCCCATCAGCGTCAGGGTATTGATCGAGAAGCCGAGGAAGTAGAGCACCGCGAAGGTGCCGATGAGCGAGATCGGGATGGCGACGGCTGGAATCAGGGTGGCGCGAAACGACCGCAAGAAGAGGAAGATGACGACGACGACGAGAGCGATCGCCTCGAGGATCGACTCGCGGACGTCGCCGAGCGAGCGTTCGATGAAGACCGACGTATCGAAGGCCGTGTCGATGCGCAGGCCGACCGGCAGGGCGGCGCGGATGGCGTCGGCCTCGGCCTGGATCGCCGCCGCCACGTCGAGCGTGTTGGCGGTCGATTGCTTGACGATGCCGAGCCCGATTGCCGGCTTGCCGTTGAAGCGCACCAGCTTGCGCTCGTCCTCGGGGCCGACCTCGACCCGCGCGACGTCGCGCAGCCGCACCGCCGTGCCGTCGATCTCGGCGACCGTCAGCGCGCCGTAGGCGGGCGCGGTCGACAGCTCGCCGAGGGTGCGGACGGTGAACTCGCTGTCCCGCCCCTCGACGCGGCCGGACGGGATGTCGACGTTCTCGCGCTGCAGCGCGGCGGACACGTCGTCGATGGTGAGGTTGTGCGCGGTGAGGCGCGAGTTGTCGATCCACACCCGCATCGAGTAGCGTCGCTCGCCGGCGATGATGACCTCGGAGACGCCCGGCAGCTTGGCGAGACGGTCCTGGATCTGCCGTTCGGCGTAGGTCGAGAGATCGAGCTGCGAGGCGCCGGCGCCCGACAACGCCAGCCACATGATCGGACTCGCGTCGGCGTCGCGCTTGGCGACGATCGGCTCGTCCGCCTCCTGCGGCAGCTTGTTGCGCGCCCGCGCGACGCGGTCGCGCACGTCGTTGGCGGCCTCGTCGATGTCGCGCCCGAGGTCGAACTCGACGGTGATCTGCGACACCTGCTCGCGACTGAGCGAGGTAATGTGCCGCACGCCCTCGATGGCGATCAGCTGGTCCTCGAGCGGCTGCGTCACCGAGGTCTCGATGACCTCCGGCGCGGCGCCCGGCAGCACCGTCGTCACCGACACCACCGGCGGATCGACATCGGGGTACTCGCGGTTCGGCAGCCGGCCGACGGCGATGGCGCCGAGCAGCATGATGACGAGCGACATGACGGTCGAGAGGACCGGTCGCTCGATGCAGACCTGCGAGAGCTTCACTGCCCCGATCCGGCCGCGCCGCCCGGCGCGGCCGCCGCCGGCGCCCGCGCGGTCGGCGAACTCGCCTGGACCGGTGCCGCTTCCTGCACGGTCGCCCCCGCCACGACCTTGTGCGTTCCGGCCGAGACGACGCGATCGCCGGCGGCCAGCCCGCGCGTCACCTCGACCCGCCCGGCCTGCCGGATGCCGAGCGCCACCGGCACGCGTTCCGCCTGCTGGTCGGCATCGAGGCGCCACACGAAGACACCGTCGGCGTCATAGGCAACCGCCGCCTCCGGCAGCACCAGCGCATCGGCGTGGGTGGCGATCTCGAGGCGGATGTTGGTGAACATGCCGGGCTTCAGCCGATGCTCGGCATTCGGCACGAAAGCCTTCAGCGCCAGACGGCGATTGATCGGGTCGAGGGTCGGGGACACATAGTAGACCTGCCCGGGAAAGGACTCGTTCGGGTAGGGCGCCACGACGATTCCCACCTCGCTGCCATCGCGCGCCAGCGCCAGCGCCGTCTCGGGCACGGTGAACAGCAGGCGCAGGCGCGCCACGGCGTCGATACGCACCAGCGGCGTCGTCTTGCTGACGCGGTCGCCGGGCGACACCTGACGAGCCCCCATGACGCCGTCGAAGGGAGCGCGGATGTGCATGCGCTCGAGCGCCACCTGGGCGAGGTCGCGCTGCGCGCGCGCCGCCTCGGCGTTGGCGACGGCGCGTTCGAGCTCCGCCGGCGAGACGGTCTTTTGCGCCGCCAGCGCGCGGGCGCGGCGCAGCTCCTCCTCGGCCAGCGTCAGCCGCGCCTCGGTCTCGCGCAGGCGGGCCCGCTGCTCGTCGTCGCGCAGCTCGAGCAACAGCGTGCCCTTGGCGACCGGGTCGCCGTCCTCGAAGGCCACACGCTCGAGCACACCGGAGGTCTCGGCACGCAGCTCGACCGACTCCTCGGCCTCGAGTTGGCCGACCAGATCGACGACGTCGACCATGGTCTCGCGCGCTACCGGCACCACCTCGACGACCACCGGCGGCGGGCCCGTGCGCGCCGGCGACGAGGGCGCCGGGGCCCCGCAGGCGTGCAGCACGACGAGCGCCGCCAGAGCCAGCAACGGCGCCGAGCGGCTGACGCGCTCAGTCATCATCGATCGGCAGCAGCGCTTCGACCCCCAAGTCGACGTGCTCCAGCGGCGCCGTGAGAACCTCCTGCACGACTGGGGCCGGCCCCTTTTTCTTACCGCGCTTGCGCGCCGTGCGTTTGCGTTTCTTCTTCTTGCGCTCGGGCTGCGCGATCGGCTCCCAGAAACTCGACGGCCGCTCCGGGCGCCCGCGGCAGGTGTCGCAGACGTCGCACGGCGTGCCGTCGTCCTCACCGAAGTAGCGGCGCAACAGGACCGCGCGGCACTCGCTGGTGAGGGCGTACTCGGCAATCGACTCCATGCGCCGACCGTCCTGCGTGCGCAGGGTCTCGAACTGGCCCGCCAGGCTGCGCGAGCTCTCCTCGATCGACTCGGCGGGTTCGAGGATGCGGATCGCGCCGTCGTCGTCGAGCGCCACCATGCCCGCTTCTGCGAGCACAGCGAGCAACGCGCCGGTGATGCGCGGCCCCTGCCCGGCCGACAGCGCCAGCGCCTCGAGCTGCGGCGTGCGCCCCTCCGCCGCCCAGGCGGCGAGGGCGCGGCCGAGCTTGTAGAGTTGGTCCGGTCGCACGCGGCTCTTCTGCAGCAAGGCCTCGTGGATGGCGCGGTCGTCCTCGTCGTAGAGCAGGATGCAGTTGGCGCGCTGGCCGTCGCGGCCGGCGCGGCCGGCCTCCTGCACGTACTGCTCGAGCGAGGCGGGCGACTGATAGTGGATGATGTAGCGGATGTCGGGCTTGTCGATGCCGAGGCCGAAGGCGCTGGTCGCCACCATCACCGTGCGGCGGCCGCCCTTCATATAGAGTTCCTGCTGGCTGTTGCGCTCCGCGCCGGCCATCTTGCCGTGATAGCGGTGCGCCGGGATGCGCAGCATCTGCAACGCGGTGTACACGTTGTCGACCTCGCGCGTCGTCGTGCAGTAGATGATGCCCGGCCGCCGCAGGCGGCGCGCGAAGCGGACCAGGGCACGCAGGCGGGCGTCGCCACGGCTGTGCAGCACCTCGAAGGCGAGGTTGGCGCGGTGCGGTGAGCCGGCGACGACGGCGTGGTTGCGCAGGCCGAGGAAGCGGACGACGTCGGCGCGCACGTTGCTCGTCGCCGTGGCGGTGAGGGCCAGGATCGGCGGCGCGCCGAGGCGGCGCAGGCGCTCGCCGATCTGCAGATACGCGGGGCGGAAGTCGTGGCCCCACTCGGAGATGCAGTGCGCTTCGTCCACCGCCGCCAGACCGATACCGGACTGCCGCAGGGCCGCCTGCCCCTCCCCGGAGCCAAGCGTCTCGGGCGTCGTCATGACCAACAGCGAGCCGCCTCGGGCGATGGTCTCGAGCGCCTCGCGCCGCGCTTTGCCACGCACCGTGCCGTCGAGCCGTACGCAGGGAATGCGGCGCTTGAGCAGCTTCTCGTGCTGGTCGCGCAGCAGCGCCAACAACGGCGAGATCACCACCACCGGTTTCGGCAGCAACATCGACGGAACCTGGAAGCAGGCCGACTTGCCGAATCCGGTCGGCAGCACCACCAAGGTGTCCGTGCCCGCCATCGCGTTGGCGATGACCTCCACCTGCTCGGGGAACAGGCGCGTGATGCCGAGGCGACGCGCCGCCTGGTCGAGCGGGCTCAGCGCCTCGCGCCCCTCGCCGCCGCCGCGCGGAGCCTCGCCGCCGCCGCCCCCGCCGCCGCGACGGCGACGGCGGCGCCGCCGGCCGCCCTGTCCCGGCGGTCGCGCGCCATCTGGTCGCGACGCCGGCGGGCTGTCGCCCGGTGGGGATACGCTCTCGTCCATGTCGCCGTCCACGTCGTGGCTCTGCCGTAGCAGGTCGCCGTCCGTTGTTGTCCGACACGCTGCCCGGCAGCGGCCGCCAGGAGGATCAGTGAGTCGGGGCTGCGGAATCGAGTCGCGGTGTGCGACATCGACTCCGATTGCCTGCCTGTTGTGTAGAGGAAGCGCTGCGGCCCGTCAATCGACTCGTCGCCGACGCCACGCCACCAGCATCAGCAGGCCGAGCAGCGGCCAGGTGGCGCGGCTGCCGGCACGCGGCGCCGTCACGGCGCAGGCGTTGGCCCCCTCGGGCACGGTGCCGTCGCCGCCCGAGCTCGGGTAGATCGCTTCCGCACCGGCGACGTCGTCCGCCTGCGGCGCCTCGAGCCGTGGCGGCGTCAGGCGTGACTCCATCAGCGTGCCGGCGCCGCTACCGCCGCAGGCGTTGGAATGGTCGAGGCCGAGGACGTGCCCGAGTTCGTGCATCGCGACCTCGAGGAACGCCGCCTCGTCGTCGATGATGAAGCTGTCGGCGTTGAAGGTGACGTCGGCGTCGAGCAGCTCGCCGGAGCCGTTCCAGAAGCTGCGCGTGATCGCCAGCGCGTCGCCGAACTGCGCGGCGCCACACGGCGTAGCGGCGACGGCGAGGGCCGCGACGCCGTCGCGCCCGCACGCCGCGCCGCCGCCAAGCCCGAAGCGGAATCGACTGAGACTCAGATTCCAGCGCTGGCGCGCCGCATCGGCGAGGCCGCGCAGCGGCTCGGGCAGCAGACCCAGATTCACCGGCACGCCGCCGGCGACCCACGCCAGGTTGCGCTCCTGGCGCGCGCAGGGGTCGTTGTTGAGACGCAGCAGCTCGAAGGCGGGCGCCGGCGCCGCCACCGCGAGGGCGCCGAGCAGCGCCGCGAGGCGCGGCAGTGCGCCCGTCACGGCGCCTCGCCGTCGGTCGCGAGCTGGGCGCGCACGCGGTCGAGGAACGTGGCCAGCGGCACCGCCGCCGCGGCATCATTGGCGGCGCCGCGCCGCAGCGCCGCGCCGGCGAGCCCGGTGACGGCGCGGCCGTCGGCGTCGAGCACCGACGGCCCCTCGGGACCGTCGACGACGCGGAAGTAGCCCTGGCTGAAGCCGACCAGCGGACTGACGAAGTCGCCGGCGCGGGCGAAGAGGACGCGCCGCTCGCCAGGGAGAAATCGCGGCACGCCGGCGATCTCTTCGCGCAGGCCGTCCATCTCCCCACCGCCGAAGGTCAACTCGATGGTGGGGCGCGGGGCGCCACGCAGCCAGGTGAGCGCAGCGAACGTGACGACGGTCTCGATGGCCTGACGCGTCCGATCGCGCCAGCGCGGCCGCACCGTCTCGACGGTGCCGACGAACACCAGATCGGCCTCGGCGCAGAGCGCGGCGAAGTCCTTCGCCAGGACGGTCGTCGCGTGCGCCGGCGCGGCACTGGCCGCGCCGGCCAGCAGGGCGAGCGCAAACGCGAGAAAACGGGTCGAGGTCACGCGGCCGCCGTCAGCGCGGCAGGAACTGCTTCCACCACGGTGCGCCCGTCTCCGCGTACTTCGCCGCCGTAGCGGCCCGCGTGGTCTTCTTTGCGACGACCTTCTTGCCGGCAAGCTTCGTGGCCGCGACCCTGGCGGTCACCGCCTTCGCCGCCGGCTTCTTCACGGCCGCCTTCTTGGTGGGCGCCTGCTTGGCTGTCGTCTTCTGCGCCGCGGCCTTCTTGACCGCGGGGGCTTTACTCTTCTTCGCAGCCGGCTTCTTCGCCATTGTCACATCCTCTCATCAACCAGGGAAAACGCCGGCCGAACGGCCGCGATAGGCGCATAAGAACAGACGCGTTCGTCCGCGGCAAGGTCGGCGGCGGCGGGTCGCTTGCTCCAGAGTCGCAGTCTGCTAAACGGCCGGCGTGTCCCGTCCGTCTCGGTCGCCCGCGATTGCGACCCGTTCCGGTCCGGTGCGTGTCTTCGTCGGCGGCACCTTCGACGGCGTCCACCGCGGCCACCTGTTTCTGCTCGAGCGCGCGCGGCGGCGGGGCGCGGCCCTGGCGACGCGGCTCGGGCGCCCCGGCGTGCGGCTCATCGTCGTGGTCGCACGCGACGACAGTGTCCGCCGCATCAAGCACCGCGCCCCGCACCACACGCAGCGCGAGCGGCGCAACCTGATCGCGGCGCTACGGCCGGTCGACGAGGCATTCGTCGGCGCCGCGAACGACTTCATCGCCTCGGTGCGCCGTGCCGACCCCGACCTGATCGTCCTCGGGCACGACCAGAAGGCGGGCTGGGAGGATGCGCTGCGCGCCGCCGGCATCCACGCCCGCATCGTGCGCTGCACGCCGTACGAACGCCGACGCCTGCAGAACTCAGTCCTGCGTCCGGATCTCGAACGCATGTCGACCTGAGCGCGGCGGGCGGCAACGGCCGCCGCCGCCTGGTCATCCGATCCCAGCGGAGCGGCGCCCTCCGCCGGGCGGGCCCGACGGCGCGACACGGCGCTCAGCAGGGTGGGATGCGCAGCAGCTGCCCGGCCTGCACGCCGCCGCCCTTCAGTGCGTTCCCGCGACGCAGCTGGTCGACCGAACACCCGTAGCGCGCCGCGATACCCGACAGCGTCTGGCCGCGCGTCACGCGGTGCACCGTACGACCGCGCGCGCCGCGGTCGCGCGCGGCGCTGGCGCGCTTCGGCGGCGCCTCGCGCGGCGCGAAGCGGGTCACCGGCAGGCTGTCGGCGCACTGCGCCGCCTGCGCGCCGTGTCCGGCCGGGACGCGCAGGGTGAAGCCGTCGGGGATCGGAGCGCGCCCGGTGCGCGCCGGCGGCAGCAGGCTCGGGTTCAGCTCGCCGAGGGTGATCGCATCGACCCCGGCGCAGCGCGCCGCCGAGATGATCGAGGTCGGACCGTCGAGCCGGACATCCTCGGTGGGCGGCAACTCGTGCAGGGGGAGGTCCCCGAAGTATTTCTTGTAGTTGCGTTCGACGTGCACGGCGGCGAGGAAGCCGGGGTAGAAGTTGCGCGAGGCGAACTTGAACGCTGGCCCCTGGTAGCGGCGAATGATCGTCGCGATGTCGCGGGTTCCGGTCTCGCGCACGGCGCGCGCCATCCCCGCGGGACCATGATTGTAGGCCTTGATCGCCAGCGGCCAGGTGCCGAGCTTCTCGTAGTTCTGTCGCATGAACTGCGCCGCCGCCCGCGTCGCGATGAGGGGGTCCAGGCGCTCGTCGACGACGTCGCCGACACGCATGAAACTACGCGCCGTGCCGGGCATGAACTGCCAGACGCCGGCCGCCCCGACCTTCGAGTACGCCTTCATGTTGAACGTCGACTCGATGAGCGGCAGCCGGGTGATCTCCACCGGAACGCCGGTGCGCCGAAAGAGAACTTCCATCTGTGGAAAGTAGGCGTGTCCGGTCTGGATGCCGTGCGCGAAGCGCTCGCGGATGCCGCGCTGCCCACGCAGCCGCTCGGACGCCGCGGCGTCGAGATACTTGGTCGGCGAGGGGTCGGCGGCGAACATCGCCCGCAGGCGCAGTTCCTCGGGGCTCAGCCCGCCCGGGTCGTCGTTCTCGTGCAGGCGCCGCAGCATCGCCTGCACGCGCGCCTTCTCGGTCGCCTCATCGTTCTTCATACGCGCGTCGATCTGCGCGTTGCTGACCCCGTCGCGTGCCAGATCCCGATAGTCGAGGATACGGTAGACGCGATCGAGGTAGAGGTTGTCATGGATCAGCATCTGGTTGCGGCCGTAAACCGCGTACACGCTGATCCAGAAATCGACCGGCACGCGCAGGTTTGGCGGCGGGGCGAAATCCGCCGCCCGCACCGGGGCGGACAGGGCACACAGGAGAGCTCCCAACAGCCCGATCCGACCCAGCAGTCCCGCGCTCCGCATCACCACACCTCGCCGTTGGCGGCATTATCAGCGGAAAAGAGGAAGATTCAACATGGAGGAAGAGATGGAGGCATGGAGGAATGGAGGCGCAGGGAGGAAGAGAAGACAAAAGCTGTTCGGATGTCCTTCTGACGCAAGCCTCCGCCGACCTCCGCGTCTCCGTGCCTGCGTGTTGAGGGGTTTCTCTCAGTCCTGGCGCAGCGGCAGGGTGATGGTGAAGGTCGCGCCGCGGCCGGGGGTGGAGTCGACGCTGAGTGTGCCGCCGTGGCGCTCGACGATGCCGTAGGAGACGCTGAGACCGAGGCCGGTGCCCTGCCCTTCCGGCTTGGTGGTGAAGAAGGGCTCGAAGACGCGCGCCCGCAGGGCCGGCGCGATGCCGCGGCCGTCGTCGCCGATGGCGATCGCGGCGCGCCCCCCAAGCAGCGCCGTGCGTACCGTGATGGTGCCGCCCGCCGGCAGCGCATCGACGGCATTGGCCAGCAGATTGAGGAGGACCTGGTCGATCTGGCCGCAGCGGCACTCGATAGGCGGCAGCGGGGCGCCCTCGCGGCGCACGGCGATCGCGGCGCCCAGCCGGTGGCGCAGCAACGCCAGGGCGCTGTCGATGCGCGCGCCGACGTCGACCGGGGCACAGGCCGGCTCGGCATCGCCGCGCGCGAAGGCGCGCAATCCGGCGACGATCGCCGCCGCCCGGCGGGCGCCCTCGGCGCAGTCGTCGAGAACCGCCGGCAGCTCGGCGAACCCGCCGGCAGGGCGCGGCGCCGCACCGCCGCGGTCGAGATGCGCGCGCATGGCCACGGTCGCACGGCGTATGTAATCGAGGTTGGCGGTGACGACGGCGAGCGGATTGTTGAGCTCGTGCGCGACGCCGGCGACGAACTGTCCCAGGGCGCGCAGCTTCTCGGAGTGCACGAGCTGGGCCTCGGTGGCCCGCAGGCGCCGTTCGGTGCCGCGCAGGCGCTCGGCGATGTAACCGCCGAGGAAGGTCAACAGGCCCAGGCAATACAGCAGGAACAGGCTCCAGACGAGCTGCGCCACGGTGCTGCCGGCGGCGGGTGCGGTGGGTGCAACCGCCCAACCGGCTGCCAGCGCGGCCGTCAGGCCGCCGGCCGACGCGAGGGCCGCCGCCGCCGCGATCCACAGGTCGACCAGCAGGGCGGTGGCGACGACCTGGACGACGTACAACATCACGAACGGGCTTGCCGCGCCGCCGGTGCGGACGATCAAAAAGGTGATCAGCAGCACGTCGGCGACGATCGCCAGCGCGGTGATCGTGCGCAGGGCGCGCCCCTGCCGGACGCACCACTGGTTGAGCGCATTGACGGCGGCGGCCGCCGCCGCGGCGAACAGGCATGGGAGCGGCGCCGCGAGGGTGCCAAGATGCCAGGCCACGGCGGCGAGGAGGGAGAATCCCCCGACGGCCAGCCAACGCACCAGGATCGCCCACCGCAGGTGGGGACGGTGCGCCGGTGCGGTGATGTCGCGCAGGGGACGCAAGGGCATAACTCAGCCGAGCCGCGGCGATTCCTTGACACCCACTCAGCGCGGGCCTAGTTTTTTCCGCCCGGAGACGAGATTCTTCGCGTCGCACCAAATAATCCGGGTGTTCCGGCGTCAATGGGGGTGCCGCCGTCGGCACACCCCTCCTTACAACCCGTCATCGCGAGCCCTCACGCCGGGTGCTCACACACGTAATCGACACAATTGTTCACGACCGATTCCCACTGCAGCGCATTCGCAGCCGTCCGCCAATCGCGGCGCGGCGACGATCCGGCGCAGGCATGCGGGGCTCGGCCGCGACCGCAGCAGGATTGAGGTGAACGGCATGGCGGGCGACGACCAGGACGGGCAGAAGTCATCATTCAAAGTGCAGGACCGGCGCCGCTTTTCGGCCAGCGGCGATGCACGTGAGGACACCGCCGATCACGCCGAGGCGGAGGCTCCTCCGGTCGCGCCGGCTGCCGCGCCGCTCGCCGTATCGCCGCCGCTGGACGAAGCCGCGGGCAGCGATCCGGCCGGTGCCGCCCGGGCGGCCGCATCCTATGCGGCGGCCGGGGAGACGCCCGAGATCACCTTCGCGACGGTGGTCATCAGCTTCTTGACCCAGGCCCTGGCGCTGCTGGGCGAGATTCCCGACCCCGTCGACGGCTCCACCGAGGTCGACCTCGAGGGGGCGCGCCAGTTCATCGACATCCTCGGCATCCTCGAGGACAAGACCCGCGGCAACCTCGATCCCCATGAGGCTGCGCTCCTCGAGCGCGCCCTGTACGATCTGCGCATGAAGTTCGTCGAGCGGTCGCACGGCCGCTGATCCCTCCGATCAACCACCCCCGACCGAGCAGCGGTCACAACCTGATCCTGATGATGATGAGGAGAATCACCATGCACCCGTCGTCGCGCCAGCGTCGCGCCCGCGCCGCGCTGCGCACCGCTCTTGCCCTCGCCGCGGTCGCGGTGCTCGACACCTCGGCTCCCGCTCATGCCATCCGCTTCTGGGGCGCCGATGAAGCTACCCCAGCGGCGCCGGGACAGGCGCCGACCGACGCCCCGCCGGCCGGCGATGCCCCTGGCAACGCCCCGCTTGCGGCGGCCTCGCAGAACCTGGCCGCATCATTGCCCAATTTCGCCGACCTGGCCGAGCACCTGCGTCCGGCGGTGGTGAACATCTCCACGACATCCCCGGCCGAAGCCCCGATGGGTATGGGACCGCGCCAGTTCGGCGGCCCGGGTGGGCCTGGTGGTCCGGGCGGCCCCGGTGGTCCTGGCGGCCCGGGTGGGCCGGGCGGCGGCGACCCCAACCGCGAGTTCTGGGAACCGTTCGAACGCTACTTCGGCCAGCCGCGCCAGCAGAAGCAGCGCAGCCTCGGCTCCGGCTTCGTCATCGACGGCGAGGGGCTGATCGTCACCAACAACCATGTCGTCGAGAATGCCGACGAGATCATCGTCCAGACCTCGAGTGACAAGGAATACAAGGCCAAGATCATCGGGCGAGATCCGAAGACCGATCTGGCGGTGATCAAGATCGATCCGAACGGCGAACAGCTGACGCCGGTCACATTGGGGGATTCCGACCGCCTGCGCGTCGGCGAGTGGATCTTCGCCATCGGCAACCCCTTCGGGCTGAGCAACACCGTGACGGCCGGTATCGTCAGCGCCAAGAGCCGTTTCATCGGCCAGGGCAGCTACGACGACTTCATCCAGACCGACGCCGCCATCAACCCAGGCAATTCCGGCGGCCCGCTGGTCAATCTCAAGGGCGAGGTGGTGGGCATCAACTCCGCCATTTTCAGCCGCTCCGGCGGCAACATCGGCATCGGCTTCGCGATTCCGATCAACCTCGCCAAGGAGCTGATTCCGCAGCTCAAGGAGAAGGGCAAGGTCACGCGCGGCTGGCTGGGCGTGTACATCCAGAAGGTCACGCCGGAGATCGCCGAGACGCTCAAACTGCAGGGCCCGCACGGCGCCCTGGTGGCGGACGTCATGGACGACACGCCGGCGGGCGAGGCGGGGATCGAAGTCGGCGACGTCATCGTCGCCTTCGACGGCAAGCCGGTGAAGGAATCGACCGACCTGCCATTGATCGTCGCCCGCACCCCGATCGGCACCTCGGCCGAGGTGAGGCTGATGCGCGACGGCGTCGAGAAGACGGTGACGGTGAAGATCGGCGAGCTTCGCGACGAGGAAGTGACGGTCGCCTCCGGCAGCCCGTCCGAGCTCGGCCTGGCGGTGCAGAACCTGACGCCGGAAATCGCCGAGAGCCTCGGCATCGACGCCAAGACCAAGGGCGTCGTGGTGGCCGGCGTCGAGCCGGGCAGCGCCGCCGACGAGGCGGGCCTGCAGCGCGGCGACGTGGTGCTCGAGGTCAACCGCAACGCGGTCCCCAACGAGGGCGCCTATCGCAAGGCGCTGAAGTCGGTGGACAAAGCCAAGTCGGTGCTGTTGCTGGTGCGGCGCGGCGACAACACCATCTTCATGGCGCTGAAGCCGCCCAAGGACGAGTAGGCGCGGCGGGGGAGCGGCGACCGCCGTCGCTCCCCCGCGTGCCGGGGTGGCCTGCGTGCGCCGCCTTCTCCTGCGCCTCGGCATCGCCGGGCTCGCGCTCGGCGCCGGCACCGCCGCCCTGGCCTTCCCCGCGCTGCGCGCGCTCGACGCGCAGGTGGTGGAGAAGTTCAACGGCCGGCGCTGGGACTTCCCGTCGCGCATCTTCGCCGACGCCTTCGAAATCTACCCGGGCCTGAACGTCGACGCCGCCGGCGTCGCCGAGCGTCTACAGCGGCTCGACTATCGCGCCGCGCCGACGGACGACGCCGCGCCGCCGCCGGCGCCGCGCGCCGGCGAGTTCCGCCGCACGCCCGACACGCTCGAGATCGGGCTGCGCGGCGCCGCCACGGCGGGACGGTCCAGCCCGCCGCGCCCCGTCCGGCTCGCGATCCAGGGCAGCGTCGTCGTCGGCATGCGCGACCTCGGCGGCGGCGAGGAGCTCTTCTCCCTGCAACTCGAACCGGAGGTGATCGGCGGGCTGTACGACGTCGCCTGGGAAGCGCGCCGCGAGGTGGCGCTCGCAACGTTGCCGCCGCTGCTGGTGCAGGCGGTCCTGCTCACCGAGGACCGCCGCTTCTACTCGCACCACGGTCTGGACCCGATCGGCATCGCCCGGGCCGGACTCGCCAACCTGCGCGCCGGCGGCGTGGTGCAGGGCGGTTCGACGCTGACGCAGCAGCTGATGAAGAACTTTTTTCTCAGCGAGGACCGCACCTGGCGCCGCAAGGCAGTCGAGGCCGCGATGGCCGTCCTGGCCGAGCGGCGCTACACGAAAGACGAGATCCTCGAGGCCTACCTGAACGAAATCTACCTCGGACAGAACGGCGCGCAGGGGGTCTTCGGCATCTGGGAGGCCTCGCGGTTCTATTTCGGCCATGCCCCCGAGGAGCTCACCGTCGGCGAGATCGCGCTGCTCGCCGGTCTCATCCGGGCCCCCAACACCAACTCGCCGTATCGTGCGCCGGAGAAGGCGCGGGCGCGGCGCGACGTCGTCCTCGACCTGCTGCACGCCGCCGGCGCGATAGACGACGCGCAGCGCGCGGCGGCACACGCCGAGCCGTTGCGCGCCGCGCCCGCGCGCGGAGCGGCGAACGCGGCTCCGTACTTCGTCGACTTCCTGCGCACCGAGCTGCAGAGCGCCTACCCGCCGGAGCTGCTCACCTCGCAGGGCCTTGGCATCTCCACCAGCCTCGACCTCTCGCTGCAGCAGGCGGCGGTCGAGGCGGTGCGCGACGGACTTGCCCGACTCGAGCGCCGCCACCCGCGCCTACTGCACGACCCGTCACGCCCGGTGCAGGCGGCGCTGATCGCCCTGCGCCCGCAGACGGGCGGCGTCGTCGCCATGGTCGGCGGGCGTGACTACGCCGCCTCGCAGTTCAACCGCGCCACGCAGGCGCGCCGCCAGCCGGGCTCGGTGTTCAAGCCGCTGGTCTTCCTCGCCGCCTTCGACGCAGCGCAGCAGGGCGGCGCGCCGCTGACGGCGATCAGCGTGCTCGAGGACGCGCCGTTCGACTGGCACTACGACGGCCGTGTCTGGCGCCCCGACAACTACGGCGGCCGCTACCTCGGCGCGGTGTCCGCGCGCACCGCGCTGGAGCAGTCGCTCAACGCCGCCACGGCTCGCCTGGCCGAACAGGTCGGCCTGCCCGCGATCCTCGACACCGCGCGGCACGTCGGCATCACCAGCCCGCTGCCGGCGCTGCCGGCCGTGGTGCTCGGTGCCGCCGAGGTGACACCGTTCGAGATCGCCCAGGCATATGCCGTCATCGCCAACCAGGGTCTGCGCGCCGAGGCGCGCGCGGCCAGCAAAGTCGTCGACCGCCAGGGACAACTGGTGGAGCGCCACAGCCTGGCAGTGCAGCAGGTGGTCAGCCCCGAGGCCGCCTTTCTCGTCACCCATCTGATGCGCGGCGTGCTCGACCGGGGCACCGGCGCGGGCGTCCGGGAGCTGGGGCTCCGGCGCCCCGCCGCGGGCAAGACCGGCACCACCAACGACGGGCGCGACGCCTGGTTCGCCGGCTTCACGCCCGACCTCGTCACGGTCGTCTGGGTCGGCTTCGACGACGGCGCACCGCTCGGACTGACTGGCGCGGAAGCGGCGGTGCCGATCTGGACCGCGTTCATGCGCCGCGCCACCGCCGCGACGCCGCCGGCCGACTTCCGTCCGCCGACCGGTGTTGCCTTGCTGCGGATCGACCCGTACACCGGGGGGGTCGCCACCGCGCAGTGCCCCGCCGCCTTCGTCGAGGCGTTCGCGCGCGGCACCGAGCCCACCGCGCCATGCCCCGCGCACACCACTACCGCCCCCCCTCCTGCGTCCGCCCCGTCGTCGCGGGACTGACCCTGTTGCTGACCGGCCTGGCGGCGTGTACGCCGCCCCGTCAGCCGCTGCCGCTCGATCCGGACGGGGGTCCGCCGACGAGTTTCGAGCAGCCGCCGCGAGCGGTCGCGGACGAGACCGAGCCGACCGAAGTCGAGGCGGGCAGCCGGTTGATCGAGGAGGCGCTGTTGCCCGAGGAGCCTGGCGCGCTGGCCAACGCGGCGCCGTCCCCGGCAGCCACCGCGGCAGCTAGAACCGGCGTACCGGCGACCGCCGCCTCGAGCGCCAGCCCGAGACCGGATCATTGGGCGACCGCGCCGTCGCCACTCGCTTCGCTGCGACCCGACACGCCGCCCAATGTCGCCGCCGCGACGCGGCTGACCGAGGCGGCGCGCCTGCGGCTCACCGCTGGGGACGACGCCGCCGCCCTCGAGGAACTCGAGCGCGCCATCGCCATCGACGGCGGCAATCCCTACGCCTATTTCTTTCTCGCCAGCCTGCACCTGCGCCACCGCACCTACGACCAGGCCATCGCCTTCGCCCATCGCGCCGCCAGCCTGAGCGATCCGGCCGCGCCCGAGTGGGCCAGCCGCGCCTACGCGCTGCAGGGGAGCGCCTACGAATCCGCCGGACGCTTCGTCGACGCGCGCGCCGCCTACGGGCGCGCCGTGCGCGCGGCACCCGCCAACGCCGCCGCGCAGGCCGGACTGGCGCGCCTCGGCGGTGGGACGGTGCCGTGAGGCTGCTCGCCCTGGAGAGCTCGTGCGACGACACCGCCGCGGCGGTGCTCGAGGACGGCGTCGTGCGGTCGTCGATCGTCGCCTCGCAGGACGCCGTGCATCGCGACTACGGCGGCGTCGTCCCCGAACTCGCCTCGCGCAGCCACATGCGCGCCATCATCCCAACCATCGAACGGGCGCTGGCCGACGCCGGCACCGACCTCCACGGCATCGACGCCGTCGCCGCCACCTACGGCCCCGGCCTGGTCGGCTCGCTGCTGGTCGGCTTGTGTACCGCCAAGGCCATCGCCTACGCGCGGCGGCTGCCGTTTCTCGGCGTCAACCACCTCGAGGGCCACCTGCTGTCGGTGCGCCTCGACGCCCCGGTGGCGTTTCCGTACGTGGCGCTCCTGGCCTCCGGCGGGCACACCAGCCTGTACCTGGCGCGCGGGCTGGGCGACTACGCGCTGCTCGGGGCGACGCGCGACGACGCCGCCGGCGAGGCCTTCGACAAGGTCGCCAAGGTGCTCGGCCTCGGCTACCCGGGCGGCCGCGTGCTCGACGAACTGGCGCGCCGCGGCGACCGCGACGCCGTGCGCTTCCCGCGCGCGCGCCTCAAGCCGGTCGGGCCGCAGCGCCGCTTCGATTTCAGCTTCAGCGGCATCAAGACCGCCGTTGCCCTGCGCGTCCGCGAGCACGGCGTCGACACCGCGGCGCACGCCGATATCGCCGCCAGCTTCCAGGAAGCGGTGGTGGACATGCTGCTCACCACCGCCTTCGCCGCCGTCGCCGCCTGCGGCGCGCCGCGCCTGGTCATCGCCGGAGGCGTGTCGGCCAACTCGCGCCTGCGCGCCCGCGCCACCGCGGCGGCGCCGGCAGCCGGCGTCGAGGTGATCATTCCCTCGCTGCGGTACTGCACGGACAACGCCGCGATGATCGGGCTGGCCGCGCACGAACGGCTGGCCCGCGGCGAGCGCGACGACCTGACGCTCAACGCCGCCGCGGTGGTCGATCTCTGTGCACCGCGCCCGCCGGGCGGCGCGCCGGAGCGGCGCGGCGGGGTCGACGGCGCATGACCGGCCCCTTCGCGCGCAAGCGTTTCGGACAGCACTTCCTGGTGCAGACCGGCATCGCCGAGCGCATCGTCGCCCTGGCCGGCCTCACCGACGGCGCCACCGTGCTCGAGATCGGCCCCGGGCGCGGCGCGCTCACCGACGGATTGGCGGCGGCGAGCCGACGCCTGGTGCTGGTGGAAGTGGATCGCGACCTGGTCTCCGCCCTGCGCCAACGCTGGGCGGAGACACCGACCGTGGAAATCGTCGAGGCCGACATCTTGCGCGTCGACCTCGCCGCACTGCTCGGATCCGATGCGCCGGCCGTCGTCGTCGCCAACCTGCCCTACAACGTCTCGACGCCGGTGCTGATGCAGCTCCTCGGCAGGCCGGAACTGTTCTCGCGGCTGGTGCTGATGCTGCAGCGCGAGGTGGCCGAGCGGCTGTGCGCGGCGCCGGGGAGCAAGACGTACGGCAGCCTGTCGGTGGTGGTGCAGGTGATGGCCACGGCGCGCATCGCCCTGCGCGTCCCGCCGGGCGCCTTCGTCCCGCGGCCGAAGGTGGACTCCGCCGTCGTCGTGATCGAGCCGCACCGCCCAGTCGCCCTCGATGCGCGGCGGCGCCAGGCGCTGCGCGTCGTCGTGCGCACCGCCTTCTCGCGCCGTCGCAAGCAGCTGGCCAACGTCATCGCGCCACTGACGCCCGACGCGCCGGCGGTGCTGGCGTCGCTCGGCCTCGATCCGCAGGCGCGGCCGGAGACGCTCGCCCCGGCCGACTTCGTCCGCCTGGCCGACGCGCTGCGCCCATGAGGAGGCCGCGGTGGCGCGATCGCCGCCCACTCGGGGGCACCCGCGACCGGGCGCCTGCGCACGCCGATGCCTGAGTTGCCGGAGGTCGAGACGACGCGGCGCTCGTTGCTGTCGCTCGTCGTCGGAGCGCGCGTCGGCGCCGTGACCGTGTGCGAGCGGCGGCTGCGACGGCCCCTCGCCGCCGACTTCGAGGCGCGACTCACCGGGCGCGTCGTCGCGGCCATCGACCGGCACGGCAAGTACCTCCTCTTCCGGCTCGACGACGGCGCGACGCTGCTGGTCCACCTCGGCATGAGCGGCAGCCTCGCGCTCGCGGCGCCGGACACACCGCTGGCCCGCCACGATCATGTCGCCGTGCATCTCGATCGCGGCGTGTGCATGGTCTTCAACGACCCGCGCCGCTTCGGCCTGATGCGCGTCGCCCGGGAGGAGGACCTCAGCGAGTTGGACGCGGTCGGCCGCGACCCGCTCGGCGACCCGCTGACAGCGGCGGAGTGGCGCGACCTGACCCGCGCGCGCCGGGTGCCGATCAAGACCCTGCTCATGGACCAGCGCGCCCTCGGCGGCGTCGGCAACATCTACGCCAGCGAGCTGCTCTTCCAGGCCGGCGTCCGCCCGCGCCGCCGCGCCGCCGGTCTGACGCGCGCCGAGCTGGCGCGCATCGCCAGCGCCCTGCGGGCGGTGCTCGAACACGCCGTCGCGCTCGGCGGCAGCTCGATCTCCGACTACCGCGACGCCAACGGCAATAGCGGCTACTTCCAGATCCACCACGCGGTGTACGGGCGCGCCGGCCAACCGTGCGGCGCCTGCGGCACGCCAATCACGCGCATCGTGCAGGGCGGACGCAGCAGCTTCTACTGTCGGCGCTGCCAGCGCTGACGCCCGCCGTCCGCTTGGCGAGTCCGCCCGTTCTTGTATAGAACTCGCCGGGCTTTCCCAGGCGTGGCGGTCGCAGGCCGCCTCGCCCATAACCAGGGAGGATCATCATGCCACTTGCCAATCGCTGCGCCGCTGAGTTCATCGGCACCCTCTGGCTCGTCCTCGGTGGCTGCGGCAGCGCCGTGCTCGCCGCCGCCTTCCCCGACGTCGGCATCGGCCTCCTCGGCGTCGCCTTCGCCTTCGGCCTCACCGTCCTCACCATGGCCTACGCGATCGGTCACGTTTCCGGCTGCCACCTCAATCCGGCCGTCACCGTCGGCCTGGTGGTCGGCGGCCGCTTCAAGTCGGCCGACGCGCTGCCCTACATCATCGCGCAGGTCCTCGGCGCCGTCGCCGCCGCGGCGCTGCTGTACTTCATCGCCAGCGGCAAAGCCGGCTTCGACCTCGCCGGCGGCTTCGCCTCGAACGGCTACGGCGACCACTCGCCGGGCGGCTACAGCGCCGCCTCGGCCTTCGTCACCGAGGTGGTGGCGACCTTCTTCTTCCTCTTCATCATCCTCGGCGCCACCGACTCGCGCGCCCCGGCCGGCCTGGCGCCGATCGCCATCGGTCTCGGCCTGACCCTGGTGCATCTGTGGACGATTCCGGTCACCAACGCCTCGGTGAACCCGGCCCGCAGCACCGGCCCAGCGCTGTTCGTCGGCGGTTGGGCGCTCGCGCAACTATGGATGTTCTGGGTGGCACCGATCGTCGGCGCGGCGCTGGCCGGCATTACCTACCGAGCCGTTTCGGGCGAGAAGTAGACGGAAACCCTGCACTCGGAGCCGCGGAGGAACGGAGGGGTTTCTGCTCCCTCCGCTTCTCCGTCGCTCCATGTGCAGCCGTGTCAGGTCTTCAGCCGAGCATGATCATGCCGCCGTCGACGACCAGGACCTGACCGGTCATCAGGTCGCTGTCGCTCGAGGCGAGAAAGACGGCGGTGCCCGTAAGGTCCTCGGGCTGCAGGGCGCGCTTGAGCGCCGTGTTGCCGACGATGGCCTGCATGATCTGCTCGGGCACGACGGTCTTGGTGGCCTCGGTGAGCGTGAGGCCGGGGCAGATGGCGTTGACGTTGATGCCGAAGGCGCCGAGGGCGCCGGCGAAATACTTGGTCAGGCCGCTGACGCCGAGCTTGGCCAGGCTGTAGTGGAACGGTGGCGACGGCAGGTCGGGGTTGCTGGTGTCGACGAAGCCGACGTTGCTCATGTAGGCCGCCGTCGACGACTGGTTGATGATCTTGCCGCGCCGGGCGTGCTTCATGTGGCGCTCGACGGCGCGCGTCATCAGCCACACCCCGGTCAGGTTCACCGAGAGGATCTTGTTGAAGTACTCGAGCGTCTGATTCTGCCGATCGAGGCCGTGAAAGATCGCCGCGTTGTTGACCAGCACGTCGATGGGTCCGCACTGCGCCAGCGCCGCCGCCGCCAGGGCGGCGCAGCTCGCCTCGTCGCTGACGTCGACGCGTAGCGCGACCCCGCCGATCTCCTGCGCCACGGCGCACGCCTTGGCCTCGTCGATGTCGGCCACGACGACACGCGCCCCTTCCCTGGCGAAGCGCTGCGCGTAAGCGCGCCCGATGCCCTGTCCACCGCCGGTGATGATCGCCACCTGATCCTTCAGCCGCATGCGCCCTCCCCCATTCGCAAATTGACAGCCCGGAACCGGTCGATTAGGACGGGAGGGGTTTTCAATCAAGTGATTGAAAGAAGGGGAGCATGGCGGACGTCGCCGGCGAGCGCGAGATCATCTTCACCGGCATCGGCGGCCAGGGCATCCAGCTCATGGCCAAGATCCTCGCCGAGACCGTCGTTCGTGAGGGCCGCTACGCGATGCTGTTCGGCGTCTACATGGGGATGATGCGCGGCGGCCCGAGCGAGTCGACGGTGGTCGTCGGCGACCAGCCGATCGACACGCCGCCGATCGTCCCGCTCTGCTGGGGTGTCGTGGCCATGCATCCGCAGGGCCTCGACGAGATGGCCGCCAAGCTGCGCCCGGGCGGGCTGTTGTTCGCCAACGAGACACTGGTGACGCAGGCGCCGCGGCCCGACGTACGCCTGCTCGGCGTGCCGGCGACGCGCCTGGCCGACCAGGCCGGCAACATCGCCGGCGCCGGCATGGTCCTGCTCGGCGCCTTCGTCGCCGCCACCGGCCTCGTCGCCATCGACGGCGTCGTCGCGACGATGCGCGCCGCCCTGCCCGCGCATCGCCAGGCGCGTGCCGACGAGAACGCTCGCCTGCTGGCGCTCGGCGCCGCAACCGTCGCCTCCTACGGGACCGTCAGCCTGACCCCGGCGACGGCATGATGCGCGCCACCGTCACGATCGATGTCGAGACGTGCAAGGGGTGCGCGCTGTGCGTACCCGTCTGCCCGCCCGCCGTGCTGTCGATGTCGCAGGCCGTGAACGGCAAAGGCTACCGCTATCCGGAATTGATCGAGGGCTGCACCGGCTGCGAGCTGTGCGCCAAAGTGTGCCCGGACTACTGCTTCGCGGTGTACCGCGAACCGCCCGCGGCGCGAGGGGCGGCGTGAGTCCGTCCGCGCCCGCGGTTGGTCCGGCGACCCGGGAACGTCCATGACGCGCGTACTCATGGAAGGTTCCTGTGCGATGGCCGAGGCGGCCATCCAGGCCGGCTGTCGCTTCTACGCCGGCTACCCCATCACCCCGTCGACCGAAATCCTCGAGTACATGTCGGCGCGCCTGCCGCAGGTCGGCGGCACCTGCATGAACGCCGAGAGCGAGATCGAGGCGATCGGCATGGTGTGGGGCGCCGCCGGCTGCGGCGTGCGGTCGATGATCGCCTCGACCGGCCAGGGCATCAGCCTGATGCAGGAGAGCTTCGCCGAGCTCGCCAACGCGCAGATCCCGATCGTGGCGGTGAACATGTGCCGCGGCCAGGGCGACTACTTCCAGGCGACGCGCGGCGGCGGCCACGGCGACTACCGCTTCATCGTGCTGGCGCCGTCGACGGCGCAGGAGGCGGTGTCGCTGGTGCAGGACGCCTTCCACCTGGCAGACAAGTGGCGCAACCCGGTGTTGCTGATGGGCGACTTCCTGCTCGCACACACCTCCGAACTGGTCGAGATCGCCGCGCCGATCGAGGCGCCGCTGCCGCCGAAGAGCTGGGCCACCACCGGCGCCGCCGGCCGGCGCGGACTGACGCTGTCGCCGCTCGGCCCGTCCGAGAAGCTCAGCACCGACATCGCGACGGCGCTCGCCCAGGTGACCGACAAGCATCCGGGCATGGTCGCCGCCGAGCAGCGCGTCGAGACCGGGTTCGTCGACGACGCGGAACTCATCGTCGTCGCCTTCGGCTTCCCCGGCCGCTTCGTGAAGTACGCGGTCAAGTTGGCGCGCGAGTCCGGCCTCAAGGTCGGCTTCGTGCGTCCGATCAGCCTGTGGCCGTTCCCGACGCGCGCCGTCGCCGGAGCGGCGGCGGGTGCCAAGGCCGTCGCGGTGTTCGAGCTCAACGCCGGGCAGATGGTCGAGGATGTCCAGCTCGCCGTGCTCGGCCGCGTGCCGATCCACTTCATCGGCGGCATCAGCCACGACCACTCGGGCTTCGGCGTCGGGCCGGCGCTGCGCGTCGAGCACATCCTCGCCCGCATCCGCGACGTCTATCCGCGCGCCGCCGCGTCAGCCGATCGGAGATGACATGAACCAACCCCTCGCCCCGACGCCCAGCATGCACAAGGTGTTCGACAAACCGGCGTTGCTGTTGTCGACCGAGCACTCGCTGTGCCCCGGCTGCGGCGAACCGGTGTCGGTGCGGCTGCTGCTCGAACTGATCGAGGAGCTCGGCGTGCGCGACCGCACCATCTGCGTCGCCGGCATCGGCTGCTACACCTGCTTCCCGATGCTGATGGACATCGACGTCCTGCAAGCCCTGCACGGCCGCGCCCCGTCGGTGGCGACCGGCGCCAAGCGCGTCCGCCCCGACGCCTTCATCTTCACCCTGCAGGGCGACGGCGACATGGCCTCGGAGGGCCTGCAAGAGGTCATCCACGCCGCCGCGCGCGGCGAGCGCTTCACCGCCGTGATGCTCAATAACGGCGTCTTCGGCGAGACCGGCGGTCACGCCACGGCCACGACCGTCCTCGGCCAGCACACCAAGACGACACTCGGCGGCCGCACCGCCGCGACGCACGGCCACCCGATCCGCATGGCCGAGCTGCTCGCCCAGCTCGACGGCGCCGTCTACGTCGCGCGCGGCGCGGTGCATACGCCGGCCGCGATCAAGGCGACGCGCCAGTATCTGCGCGAGGCCTTCCAGAGCCAGCTCGACGGCCGTGGCTTCTCGTTCGTCGAGATCCTCACCATGTGCCCGACCGACTGGTTCGTGCCGCCCGACCAGGGTCCGCGCTGGCTGGAGGACAACTTCAAAGCGACGTTCCCGCTCGGGGTGGTCAAGTCCTGACGACCCGGTGATGATCCCCTGGAGGGCGCCGCCCCGTCGGCGCTCGGTGCAGCGGGGTGCGGCTATACATGCAGCAGGCGCCGACGGGGCGGCGCCCCCCAGGGGATCACCACTATGCGTGCGGAGTTTCGCAATCAGGTCGCCGTCATCGGCATCGGCTGCACCAAGTTCGGCGAATTGTACGAGACCAGTGCCGAGCAGCTCATCTGCGAGGCGGCGTTCGAGGCGCTGGCGGACGCCAAGGTCGAACCGGCGCAGATCGAGGCGGCCTGGGTCGGCACGGTGATGTCGCAACTCGCCGGCGACGCGCTCGGCGACCCGTTGAAGCTGCACGGCATCCCGATCACGCGCGTCAGCATGTACTGCGCCTCGGGGATGGACGCCTTCCGCAACGCCTGCCTGGCTATCGCCTCGGGGGTCTACGACCTGGCGCTGGTGCTCGGCTTCGAGAAGATGCGCGACGGCGGCATCCATCGGCCGAACCGCATCCATCCGGTCATCGACAACGGCGAGCGCGCGCCGCATATCTTCGCGCTCGCCGCGAACCGCTACTTCAAGCAGTACGGCGCCACGAAGGCGACGCTGGCCAAGGTGGCGGTGAAGAACCACAAACACGGCACCCTGTCGCCGAAGGCGCACCTGCGCATGGAGATCACCGAGGAGGCGGTGCTGAAGGCGCCGCTGATCTACAGCCCGCTCGGCCTGTTCGACTGCTGCCCGACCACCGACGGCGCCGCCGCGGCCGTGCTCTGCCGCGCCGATCGGGCCCGCGAGTTCCGCGACGACCCGATCTTCGTCAAGGGCGTCGGCCTCGCCGTCGTCTCCGGACAGCCCTACTACAAGCCGTCGTTCGATTACCTGGGCTTCCCGGCGACGCAGAAGGCGGTGGCGACGGCCTATGCGCAGGCGGGCGTGGGCGCCGACGACATCGACTTCGCCGAGGTGCACGACTGCTTCACCATCACCGAGATCCTCAACTACGAGGACCTCGGCTTCTGCCCGCGTGGTGCCGGCGGCCGCTTCGTCGAGGAGGGCCGCTCGGCCCTCGGCGGCGAGACGCCGATCAACCCGAGTGGCGGACTGAAGTCCTTCGGGCATCCGGTCGGCGCCACCGGCGTGCGCATGTTGACCGAACTGACGGCGCAACTGCGCCACCAGGCCGGCCCGCGGCAGGTGCCGAACGCCACCCTCGGCCTGGCCCACAACCTGGGCGGCCCCGGGGCGGTGGCCTGCGTGAGCATCCTCGGCAACGAACGCTGAGGCGCGACTATTGGCCAGGCGGGCGGATGAGCGCCAGGAATCCGTCCAGAATGCGGTGCGTCAACCCCCACACCGTGTAGTGCTGGTAGCGCAGCGCGGGGAAATCCGCCGTCATCTCGTCCACCGTGCGCGTATACGTGCCACGGGCGTCGGGCGACGACAGGTGCGCCAGCGGCACCCAGACGGCGCTCTCGACCTCGCGCGGGCTCGGGGACAGCGCGACCGGGCGGCGCAGCGCGAAGACGATCGGCGCGATCACCAGGTCGAGCCGACGGTGACGGGCGGTCGCGCGCAACTCATCCAGGCGGCCGAGGAACATGCCGTCGGCGAGCAGATCGACGCCGACCTCCTCGCGCGTCTCGCGCACCGCCGTGGCGACCGCGTCGGCGTCGTCCGGATCGCGCCGCCCGCCGGGGAAGGCGATGTGCCCCGACCACGGATCGTCGTCGCGCGTGGCGCGCTCGATGAGCAACACTTCGACGCCGCCCGGCGCGGCGGCGAGCGCCAAGGCGACCGCGGCACGCGCCACGTATGGTTCCTCGATCAGTCGCGGCCGATAGGCGGCGACACACGCGCGAATGTGCGCCAGTTCCATGCCTGTTCGCTGCTCCCACCCAGCTTGCGGACGCTACTGAATTCTGGTGTCAGTGCCTACTCATGCCGCCGAAGATCGACAACACCGGGGTCGCCGAGCGCCTGCAGAGCCGGCGGGCGCAGACCGCCGGTGCATTGCTCGAAGCGGCACGCCGCGTGCTCTCCACCAAGGGCTACCACGGCACCAAGATCGTCGACATCGCGCGCGCCGCGAACGTCGGCGTCGGCACCTTCTACCTGTACTACCCGACCAAGGAGGCGTTGTTCCTCGAGCTGGTCGAGGACACCGTCAGTCGCTTGAAACACCTGCTCGACGGCGTGCGCGCCTCGGTCGCCGACCCGATCGAGCAGTCGCGTCTGCGCACGCTCACCTTCTTCCGCTTCGCGCACGACAACCGCGAACTGTTCCGCATCGTCTTCGGGCACGACGCCTCGTTCCACGACGTCGTGCGCGGCTGCCAGGAAGCCTTCATCCGCGACATGCGCGACAGCATCGCCGCCGGCCAGGCCGACGGCGCCTTCCGCGAGGGCGACCCGCTGATCTGGGCGCAGGCGTTCATCGGCATGTCGCTGCAAGTCGTGTCGTGGTGGATCGAGCAGGACAACGTGCCGATCGAGGACGTGGCGACGGCGCTCAGTGAACTCGCGTTGCGCGGCATGATGGCGCCGCCGCGCGCCGCCTAGCCGCACGGCGCGCCGGCGCGCTCACAGCGTCGTGGTCGTCAGGGCGACGGTGCGCCCGAGGACGGTGAGCGCCACCGCCTGCAGCATCAGCCGCGCCGCCGGCGCGCCGCCGTAGAGTCGGTCGCCGACGATCGGGTGGCCGATCGCCGCCAAGTGGGCGCGGATCTGATGCAGGCGGCCGCTCTCCGGCTCGACCTCGAGCAGCGTCTCGGCACCGCGCCGCTCGCGTACGCGCCAGGCGGTGCGCGCCGGCCGGCCGGCGCCGTCGACGCGGGCGCGCCCGGCGACGGTGCGCAGCGCCTGGTCGACGACGCCGGCCGCGGCGACCGGCGTCCCCGTCACCACCGCGAGATACCGCTTCCGCACCGCCCGCAGGCGGAACGCCTCCGACAGCGCCGCCGCGGCGGCCGGCGTCGTGGCGAAGGCCAGCACGCCGGAGGTGGCGGCGTCGAGGCGATGCACGACCCACAGCCGCGTGCGCCGGCCGTCGCGGCGGTGCAGCTGCGCGGTCAGCTCGGTCAGGGCCGTGCCCGCGGCGCCCTGGCGGGTCGGCGCGGTGGGCATGCCGACCGGCTTGTCGATGACGATCATCCCGGCGCCCTCGAAGAGGATCGGCACGGCCGGCGTCGCCGCCGCGGCGGCCGCGGCGGCGCCGACCGCCAGGCGGTCGCCACGGCGCACCAGCCGCGAGGCCACCTGGCAGCAGCAACCGTTCAGGTACACCGCGCCGGCGCCGATCAGCCTGCGCGCCGCCCCCCGCGACAGGCCGGCGGCCGCGGCCAGGGCACGGTCGAGGCGCTCTGGCGCACCTTCGTAGCGAAGCTCGGAGACGTCCATGCGGCAGCCTGGCTCTACACCAGCGCCGGCCCGCCCGCAGCCCCCGACGGTGGCGCGGCGCCAGCCACCGGTGCTACGCGGACGGGCGGAGACCTGCGGACCGGAACATGGACGACGCGCACGACAGCCATCTCGAGCGCGACTTCGCGATCATCAACGAGATGACCGCGGCGGTGACCTCGACGCTCAACCTGGCGGAGATCGTCCGCATCGCCCTGGCACGCATCAAGCTGCTCGCCTCGGCCGAGGCGATCTCGTTCCTGCGCTACGACGCCGAACGCGACGAGTTGGTCTTCGCCGCCACCGAGACGCTACGCGAGACGAGCTTCGACGATGGGGCGGCGCGCGGCGCCACCGGTCTGGCGGCCTGGGTGGCGCACACCGGCAGGGCGGCGCGGGTGAGCGATCCGCGCGCCGACGCCCGCTGCGGCGGCGAAGCGGCGTTGGCGGCATGCGAGGGACGCCACCTGCTCGCCGTCCCGCTGCGTCACGACGACCGCCTCGTCGGCGTCCTCGAGCTCGCCGACCGCTTCGACGGCCTCCCCTTCGACGACGCCGATGAAGCGGCGTTGCTGCGCGTCGCCGCTGCCGCCGGTCCTGGCGCCGATCCCGCCACGCTGCCGCGCGACGCCGCCGCCGTGCGCCATCTGCTGGCCGACGCCGTCGCCGCGGTGCCCAGCCAGGGGGCGGCGCTGCAGCTCTACGACCGCGACGGACGCGGCCTCACTTTCTCCGCCTCGCGCCGCCTCGAGGCGGGTGTCATCGACGGCCTGCGCCTGCCCGCCGACGTCGGCATCGCCGGCTGGGTGGCGCGTCACCGCGAGGCGCTGCTGCTCGACGATGCCAGCAGCGACCCGCGCTGGCACCGCGCCAGCGGCGAGCGCACCGGCTTTCGGCCGCGCGCCATGCTGTGCGTTCCGGTGGTGAGCAAGAACACCCTGCTGGGCGTCATCCAGGTGATGAACCGCCTCGACGGGCGCGCCTTCGACCGCCACCAACTACGCTTGGCGCAGATCCTCGCCGACCACACCGCCATCGCCATGGAGAATGCCCGTCTCTACCGCCAGGCGGAGCTGGCGGCGATCACCGACGACCTGACCGGCCTCGGCAACGCCCGCCGCCTGAACCAACTGCTGCCGGAGTTGCTCGCCTCCGGACGGCCACTCACGCTGCTGGTGCTCGACTTCGACAACTTCAAGGAAGTGGTCGACCAATACGGCCACCTGATCGGCAGCCAGACGCTCGCCCACCTCGGCCGGCTCATCGGCGCGCAGCTCGGGCCCGGCGACAGCGCCGCCCGCTTCGGCGGCGACGAGTTCGCCGTCGTGTTGCCGGAGCGCGACCTCGCCGCCGGCGTCGCCCTGGCCGAAACCATCCGCGCCGCGATCGCCGCCGCCACGCGCCTGCCGGCGGCGGAGGTCGAGGTCGACATTCGGCGCGTCACCGCCTCGATCGGCGTCGCCGCGTTCCCCGCCCACGCCACCGACGCCGTGGCGTTGCTGCGCGCCGCCGATCAGGCGATGTTCGCGGTGAAGCGGCGCAGCAAGAACGCCGTCGGGGTGGCCGGCAGCTGACAAGCAGGCGATTCACCACGGTGCCACGGAGCAGCGGCGCCCAGCAGAGGCTGAATTCGGGCTCTCCCGACTCCGCGCCTGCATGTCTCCGTGGTGAAAAGATTGTTTCCGACGAGGGGCAGTGAAGTACGAGACGCCGATAGTCGAACGCGGCGCGCACGGGCTGCGCGTCACGCTCAACCGGCCCGAGGCCCTGAACGCCATGTCGCGGCCGCTGATGCGCGAGTTGCGCGCGCTGTTCGGCGGCCTGACCGAGGACCGCGAGACGCGCGTCGTGGGGCTGCGCGGTGCCGGACGGGCCTTCTGCGCCGGGCGCCGCAGCCGATCATCGCCTGTGTGCAGGGCGCCGCCTGCGGCGGCGGCTTCGCCCTGGCGCTCGGCGCCGACCTACGACTGGCCGGCGCGTCGGCGCGCATGAACGCGGCCTTCATCCGTATCGGCCTGTCGGCCCGCGACGTCGGCGTCAGCTACTTCCTGCCGCGCATGGTCGGCGCCTCGGTGGCGGCCGAGCTGCTGCTGACCGGCAACTGCATCGACGCGCCACGCGCCGAGCGCCTCGGGCTGGTCTCGCGCGTCGTCGCGGATGCCGAGCTCGACGCCGCCGCCGAGGGGCTCGCCGCCGGCATGCTGCGCAACCCGCGCCTCGGACTGCGCCTGACCCAGGAGTGCCTCAACGCCGCGCGCGATGCCGGCCGCCTGGAGCAGGTGCTCGCCAGGGGGGACAGCAACCAGATCCCGTGCACCCGCAGCGCCGACTTCCGCGAAGGCATCACCGCTGTCCTGCAGAAGCGCCCGCCGACGTACGAGGATCGCTGACGGGTTCCCGGCGGTCCGCCACCTCTCGTCACATCACGGCTGGTCGTGCTTGGAGCAGCGCACGGCGAGCCCGTCGAGCGCGTAGTCGCCGCCCTGCGGGCAGCGCGCCGTCGAGCCCACGGCCGCCAGGCTCGGAGTCTCGCCGGGGTTGTTCACCAGCCACATCTGGATCTCGCGCTCGACGGTCTGGCGGTTGCTCTTGCATGCGAACGCCTTGCTGTTGTCGACCGCCACAACGGTCTGTCGCGTGCGCTGCGTCGTCTCCCCGGCCTGAAACCCGCCCAGGTACAGAAACGCCGCGATCAGCAGCGCCAGCAGGGCAACGACGACGCCCATCAGTCGAGCATCTTGGGGTTGGCGATGGCCAGCTTCGCGCGCACCGTCGCCTCGAGATGCGTGCGCACGGCGGCGCGGAAGGCCCCGGCATCCGCCTCGCCGGCGCGGATGCGAGCGCAGAGGGCCTCGTTGCGCTGACGCATTGCCGCGCGCCGCGCCGCCGCCTCATCCGGCAGCGGCGCGGCGCCGAGCAGGGCGTCGAGGCGAATCCACTCTGCGACGATGTGCCCCGGCTCGAGCGCCACTTCGCGCGCCGCGATGGCGAGGACGTTGGCCGCGACGCGGGCATGAAAGCGCGCCGTGCCGTCCAGGGCCGTGACCACGTCCTTCTCGAGAAAGCCACGCACGGCATCGAGCAGCTCGGTCAGCGTCGGGCGATCCTGCACGCGCGCAGGATAGGTCGACGCGACGGGTCGGGCAACGGCTGAATCGTCGCCGTGGGAGCTCTCGCCGCTGCCGGCACACCCCTGGCGGGCGCGGACCGCCAGTGCCGCTGCGGTCAGGAAAGAGGCGGCGGCGCGCCGGCCGTTCAGCGCCGGTCGGGCGCGGCGTCGAGGAAGCGGTGGATCTTGCGGACGCGATGGTTCGACGTGTCGGCGACCCACAGCGACCCCTCGGCATCGAACAACACGGCCGAGGGTCGGCGCAGGGAAGCCGCCGCCGCCGGGCCGCCGTCGCCGGCGAAGCGCGGTTCGCCGTCGCCGGCGACGGTGGTGATGATGCCGGCGGAGTCGATGCGGCGGATGACGTTGTTGCCGGTGTCGGCGACATAGAGATCGCCGTTGGGGGCGAAGCGCAGGTCGTAGGGCGCGTCGAGCCGGGCGGCTGTCGCCGCTGCCCCGTCGCCGGCATAGCCGCGCACGCCGCCGGTGCCGGCGATGGTGTCGAGGGTGCCGTCCCTGCGCAAGCGGCGGATGACGTGGTTGCGCGTCTCGCAGAAATAGAGCTGCCCGTCCGGTCCGAGTTGCATGCGCGCCGGGCCGGCGAGGCGGGCGGCGACGGCGGCGGCGCCGTCGCCGGCGAAGCCGCGCAGGCCGTTGCCGGCGACCGTGCGAATGATGCCCTCGGCGTCGACGTGGCGGATGACGTGCGCGTCGACGTCGGCGATCCAGAAGCCGCCGGCCGGATCCGGCAGAACCCCGAACGGTGTGCTGAGCTGCGCCGCGCGGGCCGGGCCGCCGTCGCCGGCGTACCCGTACTCCGCACCGCCGGCGAGGGTGAAGACGCGGCCGTCGGTGCCGAGGCGGAAGACCACCGGAACGTGGTCGCCGGCGAGGTAGAGCGCGCCGGCGGCGTCGAATTCCATGTCGCTGGTGTGGTGCAGCGGCGTATCGGCGGCGAGCGCGCCGTCGGTCGGGAAGTCCTCGACGTCGGTCCCCATGATGGTCTCGACGATGCCGTCGCTGCGTATCCGGCGTAGGCGCAGGTTGTTCCAGTCGAGGATCATCAGGCGGCTCTCGGCGTCGAAGATCACGTCGATCGGAAAGTAGAGCGAGGTGTCGAGGGCGGCGCGGCCATCGCCGTCGAACTGCGCCCGCCCGGTGCCGGCGACGGTGCAGATACGGCCCGGCTGATCGCAGACCAGCGCGTCCGCGGTCGGGCTGGGGGTCGCGGTCGGCGTCGCCGTCGGGTTCGCCTGGCAGCCGGTCAGCGACGCGTCCACGGCGGCGATGAGCTCAGCGATCGACACCGAACCGCTGCCGTTGGTGTCGGCGGCGCGGCAGGCCTGCACCGGCGTAGTGCCGAGAGCGACACCGACGGCGCGGATCAGGTCGCTGATATCGACCGCTCCCCGCGCCGTGCAGTCGCCCGGGCAGGCCAAGGCGGGGCCGCCGACGAGGAGCAGGACCGCGAAAGCTAGCCAGCGCACGTATCGACCATCCCGGCGACAGGCCGGTGAGTCAATGGAGGGCGCGGCGGCGGCGGCCGCGCCCTCCATTGACCATCCGCGGCGCGATCATCTGATCGCGCCGCCGAGCACCTGGGGGCCGGCATACGACAGGATGCCGTTGGTCAGATCCGCCAGATCGCCGCCGACAGCCCAGATGCCGTCCTCGGCATCGACCCAGACGGCGTGGAAGTCGCGCGCCTGATCGTCGCTGCCCTCGTCGACCAGCGTCCACCCACTCGCGTCACGCGTCGCGACGGCGAGATTGTTGCCGACCGCGACGCCGCGTCCGTCGGGCGGCAGGTAGACGCCGTTGAGCTGCGGCGTCAAGCCGGCGGGGGTGCGCGCCGCGAACGCCGCCGCGCCCTCGCGTTCGATCAGCAGGCCGGTGAAGGCGCCGCCGACCGCCGCCACGACGGCGTCGTTGCCGTGCACGGTGAACAGCTGCCGCGAAGCCGGATTGGCGGCGCTCGTGTCGAGCTCAGCCCAACGCGCGCCGTCCCAGTGCAGGACGATACCGCGCGTGCCGACCGCGTAGACGTCGTCGGGGGCGCGGCCCCAGACCTTGAACAGCAGCGGCACGCCCTGCGGGCGCACGCCGCTGAGATCCTGGGCCGTCCAGGCGGCGCCGTCGAAGCGCCAGATGATGCCGCTGGTGTCCGGGCTGTCGCCGTCGCCGCCGACCGCCCACACCTCCGCCGGCGAGGCGCCCCAGACGCCGTACACCCGCTCGCGGCCGGGGGTCGTGAAGCGCGTGAAACCGCCGCCGTCCGGGTCGTACCGCACGATCAGGCCGGCGTCGCCGGCGAGAAAGAAGTCGCCGCCGATCGGCGGCGTGCTGATCCACCACAGATCGCCGCTGGCGCCGCTGTCGAGGCGCTCCCAGGCGTCGCCGTCCCAGTGCAGGACCAGCGGGCCGCGGCCGTCGCCGGGGTCGGCGCCGACGGCGAGGACGTCGTCCGGTGCGCTGCCCGACACCGACAGCAACGCGCCCGGCAGGCGGGTCAATGCCGGTGTCAGCCGGCCGCGCGTATTGCCCTGCGTGCACATGTAATCGCGCGCCACGCAGGCGGGCTCGCGGTGACAGTCGATGCAGGTCGCCTTGTCGTCGAAGCGGACGCCGCGACCCGGCGCGTCGACCCATTGCCAGCTCCAGTCGGCGTCCTCCGGGTCGAAGCCGGCCGCCTCCTTGCGCATCACCCGCCAACGCGCCAGGTCGGCATCGTCGCCGCAGTCGGGTGCGTCGAACTCCTCCTTGATGACGATGCTGCCCACCGGCAACGGGTTCTGCTCGCGCTTGTAGGCCTCGGCGGCGATTGGGTTGGCGAGGACGCGGATGCTGACGCCGCCGTGCTCGATGCTTAGGCGGCAGTCGCGCACCTCGACGAAGCTGGCGCGGTAGTCGGCCGGGAAGATCGGCGCGATGCCGAGGGTCGGCGTCGCGGTCGGCGCCGGGGTCGGCGTCTCCTCCGGGCAGCCGGCCAGGGCGCTGCCGACCGCCGCGATGAGTTCGCTGATCGACACCGAATCGCTGCCGTTCGAGTCCATGGCCCGGCACTGCGCCGCCGCCGTCGTCCCGAGGGCGATATTGACGCCGCGCACCATCTCGCTGATGTCGACGGCGCCGTCGCCGTTGCAATCGCCGGGACAGACGGCGCGCGCTGGCGCGGCGAGGAGGAGCAGCAGGAGCGGAACGATCAGAAGGGGCATGGGGACAGTGGAAGCGCGGCGGCAGCCGCGCCCTCCACGCATCGCCGACGCAGCGCGTCTCAGCGGAGTCATGGCGCGTCTCAGCGCTTCACCTTGCGCACGCGGCTGTTGAAGGTGTCGGAGATGTAGAGGTCGCCGGCCGGATCGAAGGCGATGCCGAACGGGCGGTGCAGCTTGGCATCCAGGGCCGGGCCGCCGTCGCCGCCGTAGCCGCTCTCGCCGGTGCCAGCGACGGTGCTGATGATGCCGCTGTTCACCGCGATCATGCGGACGCGATTGTTGGTCGCGTCGGCGAAGTAGATGTTACCGTCATGCCCGAACTCGAGGTCCTGCGGGAAGTTCAACTTCGCCTCCGGGGCCGGGCCGCCGTCGCCGCTGAAGCCCTTCTCGCCGGTTCCCGCCACCGTCACCACCTGCCCGTCCTTGAACGTACCTGCGGCGCCGAAGACGATCTTACGGATGCGGTTGTTGTTGGTATCGGAGAAGTACAGGGCGCCGTCCGGTCCCATGGTCAGGCCGCCGGAGGGCTCCGGGTTGCCGCCGGTGGGGAAACTGAACTGCGTCGCCAGCGCCGCGTTATCGCCATTGAAGCCGCGCTCGCCGGTGCCGGCGATGGTGTCGATGATGGCGTTCTCGCGCTGCGTGGCGAAGTCGTACAGCACGCGGATGCGCTGGTTGCGCTGATCGATGATGAACAGGTTGCCCGCCGCATCCCAGGCACCGTGCGGCGGCTGATTGACGCGTGCGTCCTTGGCCGGCCCGCCGTCGCCGGCGAAGGCCGCCCCGGCGCCCATCAGCACGCGCACGCGGTTGGTCTCGGCGTCGAGGACGCGGATCTTGTGGTTGTGCCAGGCCATGATCAGCACGTCGCCGTTCGGGAACTCCTCGAGGTCGGTGGGGTGGTTGAGATCGACGGTGAGCGGATCGGCGCCGGCTGGCGTCAGGTCGCTCAGGTCGGCCGGGCCGTCGCCGACGAAGTCGGTGCCGCAGATGGTCTGGAGCGTCTCGTCGGCGAGGATCTCGCGCACCTTGTGGTTGTTCCAGTCGAGCAGGATGCGCCGGCCCGAGGGCAGGAAGGCGATATCGAACGGCCAGTACAGGGTCGTCTCGAGGCGGTGCCGGCCGTCGCCGTCGAAGGCCTCTCCGCCGTTGCCGGCGTACGTGCAGATCGACCCGACGACGTCGGTGCACGGGACGATCTCCGGGGTCGGCGTCGGGCGCGGCGTCGGCGGCGGCGGCAAGGGCACGCCGGTGACCTCGCGGATGCGCTGGTTGTGCGTGTCGGCGATGTACAGCGCGCCGTTCGGCGCCAGCGCGACGCCGTAGGGGCGGTCCAGCTGGGCGGCTCGCGCCGGACCGCCGTCGCCGGCGAAGCCGCGCGCGCCGCTGCCAGCGTAAGTATCGATGACGCCGTTCGGGCGGACGATGCGAACGACGTTGTTGCCGGTGTCGGCGATGTACAGCGTGCCGTTCGGCGCCACCGCCAGGTCGCTCGGCGTGTCGAGCTGCGCCGCCAGCGCCGGGCCGCCGTCGCCGCTGTAGCCGCGCGTGCCGGTGCCGACGACGGTGCTGATCATGCCGGCTTCGTCGATCATGCGGACCTTGTGGTTGCCGGTGTCGGCGATGAAGACGCGGTTGCGGCTGTCGATGGCGATACGACTCGCCGGCGGCGCCGACTGGCCCTTCGGGCCGTTGAGCTGCGCCTCGGTGGCCGCCCCGCCGTCGCCGGCGCCGCCCGGCGTGCCGGTGCCCGCGAAGGTGTTGATCGTACCGTTCGGCTCGAGGATGCGCAGGCGGTAGTTGGCCTGGTCCGAGATGATGATGTTGCCATTTGAATCCACCACCACCGAGCTCGGCAGATCCAGCTTGGCGGCATTGCCCGGGCCGCCGTCGCCGGAAAAGGCGCGCGCGCCGGTGCCGGCGAGGTTGGTGACCAGGCCGGTCTGGAGATCGAGCCGCTTCACCAGGCTGTTGTGCCAGGCGGCGATGATCATGCCGCCGGCGGCGTCGAAGCAGACGTTGGTCGGGTGGTTGAACTGCGTGTAGATCGCCACGCCGTCCTGCGCGTCGCCCAACTCGCCGGTGCCGGCGACGGTCTCGACGCCGTCCGCGGTGATGCGGCGGATGCGGTGGTTGTTCCAGTCGGCCAGATAGAGCGCCCCGTCGGGGCCGACGGTGACGTCCTGCGGCAGGTAGAGGTTGGTTTCCAGCGCCGGCAGCCCGTCGCCGTTGATGCCCGCCAGGCCGGTGCCGGCGACGGTGGTGATGGTCGGCGCCGGACAGCCGTTCAGCGCCGCCTTGACGGCGCCCAGCAGCTCGTCGATGGTCACCTCGGCGTCGGCGCCGACGTCGAACACCGGGCACTGCGCCATCGCCTGGGTGCCCAGAGCGATGGTGACGCCCTGCAGCAGCTCGTTGACGGCGACCTCGCCGTTGCCGTCGCAATCGCCTGTGCATGCGGCCCCGGGCGCGGCGAGGCACACCACGAGAGTGGCGCTCAGCAGGCCTGCCGTCGCACCCGGGAACCAACGGAAGAATGCCTTTTGCGCCATGGTGTTTTTGACCGTATGAAGCGACGGGAACTGAGTCAACGGGAGGCGGGCTCGGTGCCCGCCCTTGCCAGGGAGAATCGCCTCGCTTAGCGTCGGCGAGCGGTGACATCCCGGGCGCTACTTCTCCTCGCGGCGCTGGCCGCGGTTCTGCTGGCCCGGCCGGCAACTGTCGCCGCGCACGGCTCGCGCCTGCCGTTCGCCGCCTGGGGCGGTTTCAGCGGCGAGGTGCTGCGTTGCCAGCGCACCATCGCGCAGGCCGCGGCGCGCTGCGCCGCCGACGCGTGGCAGGCGCGCGCCGCCTGTCGCGCCGCGACGCTCGCCGGCGCGGTGTGCGACACCGCCGCCGCCGCCGCGCGCATTGCCGCCCTGCGGCGCACCGCGCTCGACGCCGTCGACGCCGCCTGCAGCGAGCGCCAGGCGATCGCTCTGCAGTTCCTCGGCGGCTTCGACCTGCAGCAGGACCTCAACGCGTTCTGCCGCGACTGGGAAACGGCGGCCGACTCCGCGGTGTACGGCGCCCTGCCCGCCGAACCGTCCGCCACCGACCGCTCCTGTGCGGCGGCGGCCGCCGCCGCGGTGACCGACACCATGCGGCACGTCTTCCGCAACCGCCGGCGCTGTATGGACCGCATCGCCGCCGCGCCCCTCGACGCGCCCATCCGTGCATCCCTGCTGGCGGCGCTGGAGCTGGGCCGCACCCGCGCCCTCGCCGCCCAGACGGACCGTCTGCAGGCGCGCTGCCCGGACTTCTCCGCACGCTCCGGCCGCGCCGCCGAGGCCCTGCTGGCGCTGCTCGCGGAGCGCGCCGATTGCATCGGCGGTCGCTTCTACATCCAGGACGGCGTTTTGTGCCCGGCCGCCACCTGCGGCAACGGCGTCATCGAGGACAGCGGCGAGGAATGCGACGACGGCAACCAGCGCGACGGCGACGGCTGCGCGGCGGCATGCATCGTCGAGCGCTGAGCGGGGAAGGCGAACCCATAGCCCGCGACGAGCCGCTGCGCGCGGCCGTGCGGGAGGACGCAGCGGTCACGGATCCAGTAGATCATCGACCCCCGGCTCGGAGGTGAGCAGGACGCGCACCTGTTCCGTCGCCGCGGCGCCATCGCTGTCGGTCACCGTCACGGTCAGGATCCCCTCGCGCTCCTCGATGCTGGTGTACGGACCGGCCTGCTCGAAGTCGAAGCGCATCGTGCGGCGCTCGGAGAGCCCGCCGCCGATGTCGCTGGCGAACACCAGCGCTTCGGAGTCGACTTCGACACCGCGTATCGACTCCAGGCGGGCCCGTACGCGTACCCGGTTGAGGGTGCTCAGGCAGCTGAAGCGCACGTGCAGGCGCAGCTGCGCGCTGGCCTGCGCCTGGCGGAAAAAGCGCAGCGTGTCGCAGTTCTGCAGACGGCCGAAGCCCACGACGTTGCGCCCGACCATCAGCAGCCGGCCCTGCGGACACAGGGCCTCGGGCTCGGGCAGGCGCGCCGGCGGGCCCATGCCACAGCAGCGAATGTTGAGCGCCGGCAGCGTCGTCGTGCAGCCAGCCGCGCTACAGGTCGGCTGGCTGCAGCGGTCCAGCTCGGCGATGCGCAGGTGCAGCCCACCGCTCGCCTGGCCCGCCGGATCGCCGTCGTCGCGACAGGTGTACGGCACGTCGACCACCCCGAGCTGGTCTGCGGCGGGCGTCCAACGCAGGGTCCGGTCCTCCGCCAATGTCATGCCCGGCAGCAGCGGCGCGGCGCCGCACTGCAGCACGCCACCGTCGGGATCGACGGCGCCGAGCGGCAGCTCGATCGGCAGACCGGCAAAGCCGCGATACAGGAAAGGAGTCGCCAGCACGGGCGGTAGGTTGGCGGTGGCGGTCGGGCTCGGCGACGGCGTCTCGGTCGCCGACGGGGTCACCGACGGGGTCACCGACGGGGTCACCGACGGGGTC